>ULYJ01011503.1_pt1 | contig 48066 bp, 48 predicted proteins | sample 1962111 | NCBI WGS metagenome assembly ULYJ01 (sample SAMEA4835861, study PRJEB28245) | human gut metagenome | biome: gut microbiome; material: fecal sample | place: Denmark | collected 2008
AAAGAAATTTTACATGCTTTTATCTAATATGTAAATCGTGTCGGCAGTGATTTTAATATTGAAGGAATTATGGACTTTGAGAACGTAAAAGACAGGGTGTGCTTCAAGCTCATTAATAAGGACAGGAATGCCGAGCTGCTTTCTGATATGCCTTATATAGAGTTCCTTGATTTAGCAGTCATTTTCTATGTGCTTGTATCAGAAGATGAAATGGGTACAGGCTCTATTACGATACATAACAGCCTGATGGAAGCATGGGGAACAGATAAGAAAGTGCAAATGTCAATATAAAAATATAGCTTTTTTATCATATAAGAATGTAGAAAAACCTACATTCTTATATGATATTTTTATATAGTTTAATTCTCTTCAACCATTTATTTGCTATTACTATCTGCTGCAATTACAGATTTAATCTGGTTCATAAGTGTATCATAGTTATCCTTATTGTCAATTCCTCCAAGCATTGGTTCACCTACAATATTACCATTTCTATCAACTAGTATAGTTGTAGGAAATGCCATAATATCAGAGGCATATTTACCTGCATTTGAGGCAGAGTCAATCGAAAGGTTGCGGTATTTTGCACCCTGGCTTTCAAGAATAGCAGAGGCCTCTTTTATGGCAGTTTTATTGCCATTGAATGTTTCGGTATTGATGCCTACAACCTCACCGCCCATTGACTTGATAGCTTCGTTTAATTCATTAAGCTTAGATAACTCTGCTACGCAGGGCTTACAGCCGTTAAACCAGAAATTGACTACAGTTACTGCGTTTTTTGAAAATAAACTTTCATCAACAGAATTGCCATTAAAATCTTTACCGGATAAATTACTGAAAGGAGATGTGGTTTCGGTATTGTTTTTCTTACTGTTGTCAGAAGCAGTCTTATTTTCAATTTCAGCTATCTGTTCCTCGATTTTTCGTATAGCATCAATATCTTCTGTAAGTGTCTTTAACTCGGCCTCTGTAAAGGAAGCTTTGTTCGATTCTACGGTACCAGCCAGATAATCAGCATAATTGCCAGTTGGATCAACAGTGCTTTTATTCATCATGCCAAAGGCTTTGTTCCATACAGCCTCGTGCTTCGCAAAGAGCTGGTTTTCCTGCTGATATAAATCATTTAGTCTGGTATTGGAATTATCAGAAGCCTCTGTACCGGCTTTAGTTACGCTATCCTTGGTATTTGCTGTTTTAGCAGAGTCCTGTGTGCCACAGGCTGTAAATAATAATGCTATGCATAGTGTAAAAATAGAAATAAATGTTTTTCTTGTTGTCATAATTAGTTACTCCTTTAATAAAAGTTATTTGTTAGTTAATGTTAATTATTGCTTACTATTGCTGCTTTTTTTAAGATAAGCTTTGCCCATAAGCTCATAATGGACTGCATCCCTAGGACATGCTTTTATGCACGCACCACATCGTATACATTCCGGATGATTAGGCGTTTTACATACATTGACATCCATTTTACATGCCTTTGTACATTGGTTACAACTGGTACATTTGCTGCTATCGACCTTAATACTAAGAAAGCTGACCTTATTAAATAATGAATAAATGGCTCCAAGGGGACATATCCATTTGCAGAATGGTCTGTAAAATACAATGCTTAACATAACAACAGTAATTAAAATAAGGCATTTAAACGAAAACAGCTTTCCAAGTGCAGAACGTATAGTTGCATTACCAAGCGACAGAGGTATAGCACCCTCTAGAACCCCTTGTGGACAAATATATTTGCAGAAGAACGGATCTCCCATTCCTATTGAGTTCGTTATAAGCATAGGCAGAAGTATAACAAAAACAAGAAGGATGATATATTTCAGGTATCTTAGAGGCTTCAGCCTGGCAGTAGAGAATTTTTTAGTTGGGATTTTATGGAGTAAATCCTGAAACCATCCAAACGGACACAAAAACCCACATATAAATCTTCCAAGTGTTACGCCAAGCAGAATAAAAAATCCAGTTATGTAATATGAGAATTTAAAGCTGGATGAGCCCACAACTGCCTGGAATGCTCCAATGGGGCAGGCTCCTGTTGCAGCAGGACAGGAATAACAGTTTAATCCAGGTACACATACAGTTTTAGCGTTTCCCTGATATATTTTTCCTTTAAATATATTGGGAATATGTATATTAGTAAGCAGCGTGGCGGCTGCCTGTATCCATCCGCGTAGTTGTGCTATTTTATTTGATATTGATTTGTTGTCTTTTTTTCTTTTTGATTTGTTTTTTTTCTTATTCTTATCCAATTCCAACACACTCCAGACATAGTTTTATTGCTTTGCCAAGTACTAAAGCTGCTTCACCCCTGATAGCACCATAGCTTACCATAGTAATACCAAGGATTAGCAGAATAATCTGATATAATTTTTTGTACTTCAAGATATTGTCGCTCCTTTATTCGTTTTCATGTCGATTCTTTGTTTGTGTATTTATTGACCATCTGACAGGGATTATTATACAATAGCTGTTGTAAAATCTTTGTTAAGAAAAAGGTGAAATAGAATTGAGATTATTAATAGTTGAAGATGAGAAACAAATATGTGATATGGTTGCAAAAAGCCTGTATGCGGCCGGATACGAAGTAGATACCTGTTATGATGGCAGGGAGGCACTTGAGTATATTCTTGCAGAGAATTATGATTTGATTGTCCTGGATCTGAATCTGCCGGGAATAGATGGAATGGATATTTTAAGGGAATTAAGACAGAGTAATGAGGAGACAAAGGTTATTATATTATCAGCAAGAGGACAGATTGTGGATAAGGTTGAGGGACTTGATGCAGGGGCTAATGACTATATGGAAAAGCCGTTTCATTTGCAGGAGCTTGAGGCGCGTATCAGAAGTCTGACAAGAAGGAAGTTTGTGCAGAAGGATATATGCCTTGAATGCGGCGGTATAAGGTTCGATACAATAAAGCGTGAGGTATATGCTAAAGGAAATAAGGTATCACTTACAAGAAAAGAAAATGGTATTCTGGAATACATGCTTTTTAATATAGGAAGACCGGTAAGCCAGGAGGAACTGATAGAGCATGTATGGGATGCATCAGTTGACAGTTTCAGCGGTTCCATAAGAGTACATATGTCTTCGCTTAGAAGAAAGCTTAAGGCTGAGCTTGGATATGACCCGATTATTAACAAGGTTGGGGAAGGATATAAATTACGGGAGGAGTCTGATTGATGAAGAAAATGTCATTGCAGTGGAGACTTACATGCATAATTACAATATATATTGTACTTATATGTGGTTGTCTGACAATGTTTATATATAGAAATGGTGTGTATTACATTGATTCATTGCAGGAGGCTGTTGAAGCCCAGGGGGATAATAAGGGTGATGATTCAGAACAGATATATATAAGTATCCCAGAGGATAAATGGGATGAATTTGCAAAGGATTTTTCTGTCCAGGTGTACAATAATAAGGCAGATTATAAAAGAAATAGTTTAATAATTTCAGTGTTACTTGCGCTTCTTGGAGGCGGTGCTACATATTTTATAAGTGGACGGGCACTTAAACCAATTGGTGAGTTTTCTGATAAAATTGAAGAGGTGCAGTTACAGAATCTGTCCGATTCTCAGATAGAAGAAAACCAGGTTAAAGAACTGAACAGACTTAGTGTTTCGTATAATAAGATGCTTGAACGTCTATCGGAGGCATTTAAGATACAGAGGCAGTTTACTGAGAATGCGGCACACGAGCTTCGGACTCCATTATCATTAATGCAGATTCAGCTTGATTTATATAATTCTGGCAAGCATCCAGGTAATGATGCAGATACCATACAGACGATAAAGATGGTTACTGAACAGAATGAAAGACTTAGTAAAATGGTAAAAACGCTCCTTGACATGAGCGAGCTTCAGACAGTGGGACGTGATGAGACAATTGTAGTTAATGCACTTGTTGATGAGGTATTGGCGGATCTGGAGCCACTTGCACAGGAAAAGAATATAAAGCTTACTGGAAAATGTAAGGATGTAAATATGGTCGGAAGTGATATACTTATATATAGGCTTGTATATAATCTTGTTGAGAATGCCATAAAATATAATCATTCAGGTGGACAGGTTTTAGTAGAGGCATATCAGAGGGAAAAGCAGGTTTATCTGTCAGTAAAGGATACGGGAAACGGAATTCCAGAGGAACTTAAGGAACGTGTGTTTGAACCGTTCTTTCGCGTAGATAAATCAAGAAGCCGTGAGCTTGGTGGTGTTGGTCTTGGACTTGCGCTTGTTAATGAAATTGTGCGGGTACACGATGGCAGTATTGCAATCAGGCCTAACCCATCAGGAGGAACAATAATAGAAGTGCAGTTTGCAGTTAACAGAACAACAGCTTAAGCTGTCTAGACATACAGTCTATTAAATAATACATACAATAAAGTAGTGATTAAAGTAGTAATTATTACTATTTTATTGACTTATTTACATAATTTTTAATTTAAAATTGATATCAGGGCAGCCGGTAGTTATGCTGTACTCGCTTATAATCTTCAAAAGTGAATATGTCTTCTACTGTAGTATTAAACACTTTTGCAATATCCATAGCCAGCTTTAAAGAAGGATTATACCTGCCATTTTCGAGATTTCCTATTGTTTCACGTCGGACACCTACAAGGCTGGCAGGCTCGGATTGCTGCATATTTTAGCGCAACAGTTCTATTTAAAAAGCTATTTGAGGAAATGAATGTTGAGATGTGTACAGAGCATTTGGATGCATTGACAGCTATTTTGATGCATAATAGTCTGTATAAATTCTGTATTGCACATTACAAAAGTGAGGGAAATAAGCCGTTTATGGCAGAATTGCATCCGCTTGCATATATGCTTATGCTTTGTGATGAGCTGCAGTGCTGGGATAGAACGGCTTACGGACGAAATTCTAAAAAAGAATTACATCTGATGGGATGTAATTTTGAGCTTTCCGGAAACAACATTAAAGCAGTTTATCTATACGATGAGCGTGAAATGGAAAAAGTAAATTATATTAAATGGGCGCTGGGGCAATGATGGATGGAAAAAAGCAAAAGCAGCAGGGCATGAAGAACAGTACCTTAGCGATAGTAAAATTGTGGATGATTTGATGGATTAAGAATTTATAGATTATAAAAAACAAAAGGAAATAGATTTTAGGAGGACAGATAGTATGTCACAGGAATTGATGGGATTAGAATACCTAAAGAAAAAAGAAATTAAGAATATGAAGTGCGATATGAATAAACCTTTTGCGTTTATTAGTTATTCACATGATGAATATGACTCTCAGATTGTTATGAATGTGTTTAAGAAACTTATGGAGAGAGGACATAATTTGTGGATTGATATAGCAAATATGCCTGCAGATGAGCATACTTGGAAAAAGGCAGCTATAGATGCCCTGACAAATAAAAATTGTAAATTTGCATTTTTCTTTAGAAGTGAGAGTTCAATGATAAAGAAAACAATAGAAAATGAACTTGAAACAATCAAAATCTTAGATCATATAAAATCTATTGTAGTTGTTGATATATGGCATGAAGATAATATAGATGCAGGTAGTTATTATAAGAAAGTAATGAATAGTGGGATGTCAGAGAATATAAATGTATGTTATTCAATATGTGAATATGTTAGCCCAGAATGTAAAGCCATCAGACTTGCAAGAGATGCCGGGAATGATATTTCAAAACTTATAGAAGAGATGGAAGAGGAATTAAAAAATATAGAAAATACAGTAGCTAATTCAAATGGTGTAAATATAGCTGAAAATGCTATTAATAATAATGAGAAAAAGGAAACCAGTAAAAAATATATAGATGAGGAGTTTAATGAGTCTGATGATATCAATGAGGATGAAAATCTGAATAGAAAGGAAGAAACTATTGAAATCGTATCGGATGGCTCTGTTATGCATATAAAAGGGAAAAATGGAATATATGATGCTTTCTATCGCAAGGATAATGATAAATATACAATTTTAAGAGGCAGCAGAATAAGATATAGTGAAAGTTATACACCAAAGAAAGTTTGGGAGCAAAACAAAAAAAATATTACAGCAGATGGATATCTTCTTTGTGATATTGGAGATTTAGTTATTTCTGCAGCTGCAAAGCTGATAGAAGGAATGTCTACTAATGGAAAAGAATTAGATGCTCCTGAGAGAATTATGGGAGAAAATGAAACATATTCTGTTACTTTTGATTCATCAAAAACTATGGAAGAAACAGATGGTAAGATGATAAATCCTAAAGAAAAATCTGAATTCTGCGGGGAAGACAGCTCAGTATTTAAGCTTATGGGATATGAACAAAAGAAAGATAATGCAAAAATGCAGGGTATAGTAGAACAAAATGCAGGATTTGAGTATACTCTTTGGGGTGATTTCCATACATCAGGTAAAATGGTTGACATGCTCAACGATATATTCGATTTAATAGCTGAAAAACATCCTGAAAAAATCAAGGATATTGCAGAAAATGATAAGATAACAGCAGTTGCACGAAAAACAGACTTAGATGAGAAAACTGCAAATATTTCTAAGATAAAACAGTTTTCAAATTACAAGGGCAAGGAACATTCTGTAGAAGGAGAAGTTTACTGTGTAAATGCCGGATATAATCGTGATGGATGCATAAAGCAGATAGAAAGGATGCTTATAGTGTGTGGTGGCAATTCAAATGATTTCAAGATAACAAAAGCACCTCATAAATCAACACATTCTGCAAGTAAGAGTGGTAAGAAAGATATAGATGAAATACTAAATGTATAACGAAATGAGGTATTGTTTTGAATATAGAACAGGCAGAGCAGCTGATATCAAGTAAATAATTTCAGCAGCTTAAATATTTTCAGGAAAAGACAAATGTTTTTACAATAGTAGGTCAGACTTCTTTCACTATATATGATAAAAAGTGATTCGGCAGATTTGTCGCTTAAGATGCTGTTTGATATGAATCTGGACAGAGTTCGTTTTGAAACGGAATATGGAACATTTATGGAACTTGCACTTCCTAATAAAGAGATACAGAGAGTATATAATACCGAGATACTTTCGTGGCTTAGAGGTACGGTCGATGATAATGTTATGGCAGGGCTTGAAAAGTCGCTTTATAGATAGAGATATCAGGGATATTGCAAAGTATGGAATTGTTTTTTATGGGAAAAAGGTAGAGATAGCAATGTAGTTTTAGACTTTTGTTTTTGATATAGTATAATATAACTATTAGTAAAGAGTTAATATCAAATAAGAAGGGGGTTTTTACGTATGCGCTATGTAGTATTGGATTTGGAAATGTGTGGCGTTCCTAAAGCAAGGAGAAGAAAGGAATACCACTGGGCAACTGAAATTATTGAGATAGGTGCGGTGTTGCTGGATGAAAATTATGATGTAATTGACAGCTATAAATCATATGTAAAACCTGATATAGGTATTATAGATACTAACATTGAAATGTTGACAGGAATCAGGAAAAATATGGTACAGAATGCACCTGGCATAAGAAAAGTGCTTGAAAATTTTGCGGGATGGTTTCCTGATGATGTCCAGTTTGTGACGTGGAGCGAGAATGATGAAATCCAGATAAAAAGAGAAATAGAGGCAAAACATCTGGAATTTGAGGGGAAAGATAAATATTATGGTGAATGGTATGATTGCCAGAAGACATTTAGTGAAATAATGAATGACACTAAACCATACAAGCTCGAAGAGGCGCTTAACCTGTCGGATGTGGATTATGATATTCATTTACACGATGGATTGGTAGATGCAGCTAATACAGCGCTGCTGTTTAAGAAAATGAAAACAGAAAAGGAATATAAGTTTAATACATATTATATTGAGTCAAAGAAAGAGCCGGAAATGCTAACAAGTACGCTTGGAGAGCTGCTTGGAGGTATAAAATTAGCCTGAAATCAGTTTTTGGCGTGGGAAAGATAGCAGGTGGAATATATGATAATAAATGGTGGATACTGTGATGTATATTAAAAATATAAATAATTACTTGATTGTTTCCATATAATCTAATACAATATTTATTGAGAGTTTTGAATACAATAAGGGAGGTGCCATATGGATAACAACAATTTTGGCAGTGATGTAACCGGTTCAGACAGTTCTGTTGACAACGCAGCTACATCACAGGGCTATACAGGTTCAGATATAGGCAGTAATATACCGGAAGGCTATACAAGTCCGGACACAAGTATTCCGCAGGGTTATACAAGTCCAGACACAAGTATGCCACAGAATTCCACCAATCAGGATACAGATAGTACAGCATGGAATTACACAACTCCTGATGTAAGCAGCATATCAGAAGAATATGCAGGAAAGAGCAGCACATCGGGCGGATATAATAGTGGATACACGGATAACAGCAGTACAACGGGCAGTTATAACAGTACATATACAGATAATAGAAGTAACAACACTTATAAGACTGGCAGTAGTTCTCCAAACGGCAGTTATACAGGGTCTAATTCCGGTTATAATTATAACCCGGGCAGCTCATCTGATGGCAATGGTGATATACCGGGAAGGGGTGCTGCAACTGCAAGCCTGGTTCTTGGTATCATATCTATAGTATGCTGGGTATTTACAGCAACTTCATTTATAGGACTTATAACTGGTATTATAGGTCTTATATGTTCATCGAGTGCAAAGAAAGCCGGCTTTAAGGGTGGAATACAGACAGCAGGTTTTGTATGCTCACTTATAGGTGTTATAGGTGGTGCTATAGTTCTCGTTGCGTGTGTTGCATGTGTAGGTATTCTGGGAACAATGGGAGCTATAGGAGAGCTTTAATCTAAGTTAAAGTATGAAAGTGATATTAGATAATATAGAAAATATTCCCGCATATGGCATACTGGGAACAGCAGGAGTCATATGCGGGATAGTCTATCTTTGGGTGATTACACGAAAGACAGGCGTTGATTTTAATGATGTGATATATGTATATGTGTGGTCTGCAATAGGAGCCATGGTGGGTGCAAAGCTTTTATATATACTTTTAGAAATTCCACATATAACTGGTGTGTTAAGACAGTATATAGCACTGGGAAGTATAGGGGATGGAAGTATCACGATAAAAGATTATGCAGTCGGACTTTTAAGAGGCGGTTTTGTGTTTTATGGCGGAGTATTTGGCGGACTGTTGTCACTGGTGCTTGTGTGCAGGTATTTCAGATATGACCGCGACAGTATGTTTATGGTTATTACACCAGCACTTCCGCTCGCACACGCATTTGGAAGAGTCGGCTGTACCGTGGCCGGATGCTGCTATGGCATAGAAACAGATGGAATAATATCAATAGTATATCATAATTCACGATATGCACCTGTGGGTGTAAGACTTTTTCCTGTGCAGCTTGTGGAGGCGGCGGGAGATATAGTTATATTTATTATTCTTGTATACATAATCTTAAGGAATTTAAATATTAAAAATGTGGCTTTTGGATATAAGAAATCGGGCAGTCATGTGGGCTTTAGCGGACATGAGGTGCTATATATATACCTTTTAATGTATGCGGTATTAAGGTTTGTGCTTGAATTCTTAAGGGGAGATGCGGTAAGGGGACACTGGCTGTTTTTCTCTACATCACAGTGGATATGCATACTTGTGCTTATGTATGTGATACCGGTATTGTTAAAGAGCCGGAAAGCAGGAAAAGCTGTAAGTTGTTAGAGGGTTATAAGGCTTGAAGTCACGACATTAATAATATAACTTGTTTTTTAAACATAATATTGATAGAATAGTGAAGTGTAGCAGATATGTATATAATACTATATTGCTAGATCAATCAGATAAAAGTTGAGGAGGTTCATATGTTCTGTAAAAAATGTGGAGCTAATATACCAGATGATTCAAGATTTTGTCCTGTATGTGGTGCGCCAGCAGACCAGAATGTACGTAGTACAACAGGTAATACTAACAGTAATGCAGCGCTTGACTGCAAGTCTACAAGTATTATAGCGTATATTACATGGATTGGTTTTATAATTGCCATGTGTATAGGTGACAGGGAGGGTGCTAAGTTTTATCTTAATCAGGCACTTGTGTTTAATATATTCTGTCTTCTTTCATATATACCATTTATTGGCTGGATGTGGGGTATATTTATGTTTGTATGCTTTATATTAGGCATAATGTCGGCAATATCACAGCAGCCAAGGGAATTACCACTTATCGGAAAGATAAGGATACTTAATTAAATGTATAATTAAATATAGTGATGTATGTGTCAGAAGTATAATTATAAGGCAGTCTTAGAAAGTGCAGGCTTTTTGAGGCTGCTTTTTATTTATTTAATTTCAAGAGTGGAATGAAATTTTATGGGGGTATGCTAAAGTCTCCCAGATAGAAAAATAGTATATTATTGTTATTTACATGAAAATTATGGTAGATAAATGTCGAATAATAGCATATAATGTATATAACTATATATTAATAATAAATTGCAAAGTAATGTGGCAATCAGAAAGTATAAGCCAGAAAAGGACTATAGTGTAAAGTATATTCGATAGTTTAACAGAACAGTGGCAGGATAAATAGTATGAAAAAACATTTAGTGATGTGCTTATGCGTTATATTATGCAGTGTCATGTTGATGGCATGTAAAGGCAGTAGTACAGATGATAGTTATAAGACAAATGCTGGCAGTGAGGAATACAGCACTACCGCTATGCAGACAGAAGCTTTAAAAGAAGCAGCAGAGGAAAATGTGCAGGCTTCGGATAATGAGGCAGAGAATGAAAGTGACAGTGGAACAGACAATACGGATAGTAATAGTGGGCAGCTAGAGATTGCTGTCAGGGAATATGGTGACAGGCAGAGAGTATATTTTGATGCTTCATGGCAGTATGGTGATAATGCAGTTATAACGGATGGAAGTGCGGTGATGTATAAAAGCAGCGCTAATCCTAACGGCATAGTTGTAGCTGTCAATGCAGGTCATGGTACGGTAGGCGGAACAACAGTAAAGACACTGTGCCATCCGGATGGTTCAGCCAAGACAACAGGCGGAACTACAGCACAGGGAGCAACTATGGCGGTTGCGGTGTCATCTGGTATGACATTTAATGATGGAGTTGCTGAAAGTTATGTCACACTCCGTATGGCAGAGATACTAAGAGATGCACTGCTTGATGAAGGGTTTGATGTCCTTATGATAAGGGATGAGGAAGATGTGCAGCTTGATAATGTCGCAAGGACAGTTATGGCGAACAATATAGCAGACTGTCATATAGCACTTCACTGGGACAGTGATGGTTTATCTTATGATAAAGGATGTTTCTATATAGCAGTTCCTGAAGCTTTAAAGAGTATGGAACCAGTTACATCGCACTGGCAGGATCATAATGCGCTTGGTGAGGCACTTATAGGCGGACTTAAGGATAATGGTATAAAGCTTAATGGACAGGGAAGTATGGCGATAGACCTTACACAGACCTCATACAGCACGATACCATCTGTGGACATTGAACTTGGCAATTCATGTTCAGACCACAGTGACAGCACACTCGATACATTAAAAGACGGGCTGGTGCAGGGTATTAAAGCATATTTTAATATTGGTTAGATAGATACATAAAAAGTTTGATAAAATAATTAATTCACAGTAAATATATATAAAATGTTATGAATAGAGAGGAACAATGACAATAAGAGAATGTTACGAGAAAATGGGTTCAGATTATTATGCAGTATTGGAAAGAATTCCAAGCGAAGCGATCATTACAAAGTTTGCAAAAAAATTCATTGATGATGCAAGTTATAGTAATCTTGAAAATGCTATGACACAGAATAATGCAGAGGAAGCTTTCAGAGCGGTACATACTCTGAAGGGAATATGTCTTAATCTTGGTTTTGACACTCTTTATAAAGCAAGTTTTGAACTTACAGAAAAGTTGAGAGATGGACATATTGATGGAAGCAAGGAGGCTTATGAAGCTGTAAAGGCGGCATATGGGCTTACTGTCAATGCTATAAAAGAGCTGGATGTATAAGAATACGAGGAGTGTTCAGACAGGTTAAAAGAGAATTTGAACAGTTCTTTGAAAGTAAGGTAGTGTAGAATAATAATATTTTAATTATGATAATAGTTGCAGAATATTATTATTTAAAATGTTTGGAAGTTATTTATGAGTAAAACACATTTATAAGTTATGTAGGAGGGATGGTTATGATTGACTTACATTTACATCTTGATGGTTCACTTAACCCCGATAATATTCTTCATATGGCGGATATGTCTAAGATAAGTCTGCCATGTGAGGATAAGGATGAACTATACAGGCAGTTAAAGGTATCACCTTACTGTAGTAATCTTTCCGAATATCTTGAAAAGTTTGTACTTCCGTTACAGGTATTGCAGACTGGCGAATGTATAGAGTATGCTGTATATGAGCTGTTAAGGGACGTATACAGTCAGGGACTGTGTTACGTTGAGATAAGATTTGCACCACAGCTTCACACTAAGGCACATCTTACGCAGGATGAGGCAGTAAGTGCAGCAGTTAAAGGACTAAAAAGGGGTACTACGGACTTTGATATAAAGGCACAGCTTATATTATGCTGTATGCGTAATAATTCTAATCATAAGGAAAATGAAGAAACAGTAAGAATGGCTTTAAAGTATCTTGGAAATGGCGTGTGTGCCATAGACCTTGCGGGTAATGAAGCGGCATATCCGACAGGAGATTTTGCGGATATATTCAGGCAGGCTGCAAGTGAGGGCATACCGTTTACGATACATGCAGGTGAGGCAGCAGGCGCAGAAAGTGTGTGGAAGGCGTTAGAGCTTGGGGCAGTGCGTATAGGACACGGTATCAGGAGTGCATCTGATAAAGCACTTATGGATACATTAAGTGAAAAGGGCATATATCTTGAAATGTGTTATTCAAGCAATATGCAGACACACGCAGTTGATAAGTCTCAGGATTACCCTCTCAGGCTCTTTATTGACAGAGACGTAAATGTTACTATAAACACTGACAATATGACAGTTTCAGGTACGACCTTAAAAAGGGAATATCAGATATTGCAGAAGCAGTTTGCATTTACTGAAAATGAGCTTAAGTCGCTTGCGCTGAATAGTGCATATGCAGCATTTTTACCAGAAGCTGATAAGAGGCTTCTTTATGATAAAGTTAATAGTGAATTTGGCAGATGGTTTAATGCCATTTAGCTTAATATTTTAATTTTCTTATATTTTTCTAAAGTTTTTGTTGAAATATGTTGAAAATAGATATATGATAGTCTATGACAATTTCGATATGAAGTTTGCAGGAAAGTGACTGATGTCTACCGAAGGAGTAACACTCTCAGGTGCTGGCGGCGTGCCAGTGCAACTGTAAATGGATCGACTCTCTGGAGATTCTGGATAAACAGAAGCCGAAGGTGCAACATATATGTTTCTTATGCATATATCAATCTCTCAGGCAAAAGGACAGAGAAGGCATAGATTAAGTAATGTGTATTGTATTATTTATTTGAATATATTATTTATATGTTTTCTACAAGTTCAGATGTTCAGGACTGTATGTGATACATTTTATATTTTTATTAATATATGTATATACAGACCGGCATAATCTTAAACATTATGTTTTGATGTGTTATCAGATTTCCACAGTAGTTATATAAACGGATAATTGTCGCATAGATATGTACAGACAATGATTAATGGCAGAGTGTGTTATTAAAGTTCATTGTTTATGCATATTTATTATGATAGTGTCTTATATAAAAAGTCTTTAGGCAGAAAGAAATGACTATTTATATTTATGGCACTTATATCAGAGTGTGAAAATGGATTTTTTACATGTGGGACTTGTGTCTGTGTACACTTGACACAAACCCGTTATGCGCAAAAAAGTGTGCGCATAAATTAAGATGATGTATGAAAATCAGGAAAGGTAGTTAGGACATATGTGGAATTCAATTAATCAGGTTCTTACAGCGATTGACGATTTTGTCTGGGGTGTGCCTCTTATGGTGTTTATCATAGCAGGCGGTATTCTTCTTACCGTGCGCCTTGGTTTACTCCAGATAAGAAAGCTCCCACTTGCATTAAAGTGGATGGTAAAGAATGAAGAAGAGGGCGAGGGTGAAATATCCAGCTTTGCGGCTCTGTGTACAGCGTTAAGTGCTACTATAGGTACAGGTAATATAGTTGGTGTGGCAACTGCTGTATGCGCAGGTGGTCCGGGAGCGTTATTCTGGATGGTTGTCACAGCATTTTTTGGAATGGCAACAAAGTACTCTGAGGGACTTTTAGCAGTCAAGTACCGTGTCGTTTCAGAAGATGGACATAGTCTGGGTGGACCATTTTACTATATAGAGCAGGGCATGGGAAAGAAGTGGAAATGGCTTGCTAAAATATTTGCATTTTTTGGTGTATGTGTAGGCCTTTTTGGTATAGGAACATTCAGTCAGGTAAATGGTATATCAAGTGCTATTAACGGTTTCTTTGATGTAGATAACTCACACTGCGTAAATATACCATTTCTTGGAGAATATTCATGGTCAGTTGTAATAGCATCACTTGTGCTTGCAATATGTGTAGCTCTTGTTCTTATAGGCGGAGTTAAGAGAATAGCAAGTGTAAGTCAGGTTGTTGTTCCATTTATGGCTGTATTATATGTGTTGTTTGTTGGAGTTCTTGTTATAACTAACATAACAAAGGTTCCAGCAGCATTTAAGATTATAGTGGAAGCAGCATTTTCACCAAGAGCTATAACAGGTGGTGCTGTAGGAAGCATGCTTGTAGCTATGCAGAAGGGTGTTGCGAGAGGTATCTTCTCTAATGAGGCAGGACTTGGTAGTGCGCCTATAGCAGCGGCAGCAGCACAGACAAAGGAACCTGTACGTCAGGGACTTGTAAGTATGACAGGTACATTTATAGACACAATAGTTATATGTACACTTACAGGACTTTCTATAGTTATAACAGGAGCATGGCAGGTAGAAGGACTTCAGGGGGTTCAGGTTACTACATATGCATTCCAGAACGGACTTCCATTCCCAGCACAGGTATCATCTTTTGTGCTTATGCTGTGTCTTGTATTCTTTGCGTTTACAACTATTCTTGGATGGGATTACTACAGCGAAAGATGTCTTGAATACTTAAGCAGCGGTAATATGAAGCACGTTAAGATATTCCGCTGGATATACATTTTCGCCGTATTTATCGGACCATATATGACTGTAAGTGCAGTATGGACAATAGCTGATATATTTAACGGACTTATGGCACTGCCTAATATGATTGCGCTGTTTGCGTTAAGCGGGGTTGTAGTGGCAGAGACTAAGAAGTTTTTTGAGAAGCATAATGCATCAAAGTAGATATTGGTGTTTAGAATATATTTGATTGATATACGGATAAATGTACGGACGAACGGACGACATAACATAAGCGGATGCCTATAGCGCAGACGGTGTTCGATGCCAGAAGCTTTAACCGGCTGACTCTAAGACTTTTCATATATATATTGATAACGGACGCCACCACTCAGACGCGCCATCCGTGGCGCGGCTTCGTTGCTTCGTACATCCTTGTACGAAGCTGGCTGGTTGTTTAGGAAAAGTCTAAGACTCAGCACAGTTAAACTTCAAGTGCATCTCACACTGTCCGCACTACAGGCATCCGCTTATGTTATGTCTGTTAGTGGCAGACGGACATACAATATAAGATGCGTGATGATTGTTATAACGGACAGGCGGATAACATCTATGGAACATAGAATGTTGTCAATCAGACAGATGTTTTGGAGGTCGTAGGAAACGGTCAGGAAGCCGTTGAAAGCTTTAAAAATCATGAGCCTGGTTATTTTGCCTAATGCCAGCTACGGTGGGGATAACAGTGAAATGTTGGACTGGCTTAATGATAGGTCAGAATAATAAAAATATATAGATGCTGGGGTAAAAAGCCCAGACTTTTATGCCTGCGAATTGTTCCGTGCTACGAACTCCCACAATTCTCCCCAATATTTGTATATCGCGGGTCCCAAGGTCTTTCACCCACTTATGAGCAAGCTCATGTGAGATTAGACCTTTTGACCCTGGCATCATAGAAAATATTATAATATCAAATAGTCATAGTGCCTGTATGGTAAGACTTTTGAAGTTATAAATTTGATATTAATAGATTAAGCTATATTATTTGCTGCCATATATTCGCCAATTTTCTTGTCGGCACCGAGAATATGGTTAGATAACCATGTTACAAGGAAGTTGACAAGGTCTAAAAGATACTGCTGCTGGTTGTCGTCCATGGCATCTAAGTCGTGGATATCTATATTGACAAGCTTTTCTATGAAAGCAGAGTGAGCTTTCTTCTGTGAATTGATATCCGGATATCCGATACGCTCCATAAGCTCCTCCTCATCATTGAAGTGGAATTCTGTATAGTCCTTAAGCTGTTCAAGTAAATGCATTATCTGGTCATACTTATCATGTGCGAAGTCGTCATGGATAAGAGTATATGTCTGGTCTATTATTTCAAAAAGACGTCTGTGTTCATCATCTACAAGCTCAATTCCTGTTTTATATTTATCTGTAAATGCAAATAAGCTGTTTTCTGTTTCCTCTGTTGACTCTGCTGATACAGGACACATCTTGCCAATCATCATATCGTTGCTTAAGATGTGGCGGTATAACCAGCGTACAAGATAAGAAATACAATTGTTAAATGAAGCTTTTGCGGCTTCATTAGATGAGTTATCAAGCTGGAATTCATTCACTTTTTTAGTAAATGCAGCATGCTCCTTTTTCTGGAGTGCAAGTTCCGGGTCGTTGATACTCTCCATATAAGCCTCTTCGTGGGCAAAGTGTGTTGCGGCATAATCCTTAAGGTTAGCTATAAGGTTGTTAGCAACAGGAGTTATATCATCAAGCTCATTGCTCATGGCAATAGCATCATTAACCATTTTAAATAATCTTGCGTGTTCATCGTCAATTTCTTTGATGCCGATAAGGCAGTCATTAGTGAATTCGTACATATGTATACCTCTTTCTTTCCTTATGTTTTAGTGGGTTCATGTTTTAGCGGGTTTCAAGTTCAAAAGCTTTATCATGCAAGCATGAACAGCTTTTGAGTTGTGAACCCGGTAGTAAAGATGCCAACGAATTGCTCCGCTGCAAGGCAGCTCCCGCAATTCTGAAAACATTCGGAATACGCAGATTTACTACGTAAATCGCTCCTTCCTCATGTTTTAGCGGGTCGCAAATTACAAAAAGTCTTATCATGCAAGCATGAACGCCTTTTTGTAATTTTCGACCCTTGGCATCATCATATCATTAGCAAAAGCATTTAACAAGTTCTATCAGGGTATTTACTACCATATCCATGCCTTCGACTGTGATATGTTCATAGGGACCATGGTAGGCGTGGCCGGCGGTACCAAGGTTAGGGCATGGGAGTCCCTTGTAGCTTAGAAGACAGCCGTCTGTACCGCCGCGGATAGGGAGTATAAGCGGCTTTACGCCAGCCTTTATGCATGCTTCTTTGGCTTTGTCTATAAGCTGCATACAGTCTTTTATAATGGATGCCATATTGTAGTACTGGTCGGTCATTGTAAGAGTAGCTGTGCCAGCACCCCATTTTTCATTTATTATTTTCTCGATATGTTGTAATGTCTTTTTTCTTGCCTCAAATACAGTTATATCATGGTCACGTATGATGTATGAAAGGTGGGCTTTGGAGACATCGCCTGACATGCTTATAAGGTGGTAGAAGCCCTCGTAATCCTCAGTGTCGCGTGGAGTTTCCATAGCTGGAAGTGCATTGTTTATTTCCATGGCGACAAGGCTTGCGTTAATCATGGTGTCCTTTGCAGAACCGGGATGTACGTTAAAGCCTTTGATAGTGAACTCAGCTTTTGCAGCGTTGAAGTTCTCATACTGTATCTCGCCTTCTGTATCACCGTCAACAGTGTATGCATAGTCGGCACCAAACTGTGACAGATTGAAGTGTTCTGCGCCCATTCCTATCTCTTCATCAGGCGTAAATGCTATGCACAAAGGACCGTGTTCTACATTTTCTAAGATAATATATTCAACCATTGTAAGAATTTCGGCAATGCCGGCTTTGTCGTCAGCACCAAGTATGGTTGTTCCGTCTGAGGTTATAAGAGTTCTTCCCTTTAAGCTCTCAAGATGTGGAAAGTCCTTAGGACTAAGAGTGAGTCCGCTATTTCCTAGCTTAAGTTCGCCGCCATCATAATTCTTTGTTATAACAGGCGTTATAGTGCCAGAAGAAAAGTCGGACACAGTATCCATATGTGCGATAAAGCCGATGGCAGGCACATTTTCATAGCCGGCGGTTGCAGGAAGCTTTCCGTACAGATAACATTTGTCATCTAATACAACATCGGATAAACCAAGCTGTATCATCTCTTCCTTGAGCTTTACGGCAAGGTCAAACTGGCAGGCAGAGGAAGGAGTTGTCATACTTTCCTCATCACTGGGGGTTTTTATTACGACATAGTTAAGTAATCGTTCATAAGCTTTCATAATAATCCTCATTTCTGCGCACGTTTTTTGCGCATAACGAGTTTGTGTCAAGTGCGCGCAGACACAAATCTCGAGTGTGAAAATTTCTTTTCACACTAATCCTCATTTCCGAGTATAAACTCTATGATTAATATGGTAGATACTATATCACACAATTGCAGAATATGGTATACTACTAGCAGTGCCGCCAGTGGAATTATGAGGCGGCGAGGGAGGTTTTAAATATGAAGTCAGTTAATATCAAAAAGTTATCAATAGCAGGAATACTGTGCGCAGCTGCAGTTGTGGGAAGTCTTTTTTCATTCCCGGTGTTTGGAAGTAAATGTGCTCCGGTGCAGCATATGGTGAATATATTCTGTGCTGTGCTTTTAGGACCAGGTTACGGAGTTATGACTGCATTTGTTGCATCACTTATAAGAAATCTTCTGGGAATGGGAAGTCTTATGGCGTTTCCGGGAAGTATGTTCGGTGCATTTATATGCGGTCTTGTATACAAGAAGTTTCACAATATATTAGCAACGATGGTCGGCGAAGTCGCAGGAACCTCCATACTTGGCGGTCTGTGCGCATATCCGGTAGCAATATTCCTTATGGGAAAAAATGCGGCTAATCTTGCATTTTATGTATATGTATTTCCATTTTTTGTATCAACATTTGCAGGGGCAGTTATATCGGGAGTGATAGTGTTAAGCCTCAAGCGTTCGGGAATACTTTCTAAGATGCAGCAGAGTATAGAATAGTAAGGTGTGGGAAAATGTTTGATAATATTATTGCAAATGTGCATAAAACAAAGCCACTTATTCACAGCATAACGAATTATGTCAGTATGAATGACTGTGCCAATATACTGCTTGCGAGCGGCGGTGCGGCTATTATGGCAGAGGATGTGTGTGAGGTGGAGGAGATAACGTCACTGTGTGACGGACTTAATATCAATATAGGTATGCTTAGTGAAAGCAAGCTTGAAGCTATGCTTGCTGCCGGTAAGAAGGCGGTCAGCCTTAATCATCCGGTCATACTTGACCCTGTCGGTGCGGGTGCATCAAAGTTCCGTACAGACAGCGCCTTAAGGCTTATAAAAGAGCTGGATATAACTGTAATACGTGGCAATATATCAGAGATTAAGGCACTTTCAGCTGCATTTGCAAGTGAGGACAGTGCATTTCACTATGCTTCAAAGGGTGTTGAAGCAAATGATATAGACAGGGTAAGTGAAGATAATCTGCCGGAGGCGGTGCAGTTTTCAAGAGTATTTGCACATAAGACAGGTATGGTAGTGTGTATAACAGGTGCAATAGATATAGTTACAGATGGAAGTGTTGTATATTGTATAAGAAACGGACATCCTATGATGAGCAGGGTGACGGGCGCAGGCTGCCAATTATCGGCGCTCACGGCGGCATATGTGTCAGCAGGTTATAAGGCTGCCAATGTAAATTCAGCTTCAGGTATCTCTTCACCAGACACTAAAATAATAGCTGAATATGCAGCTGCAGCGGTAAGTGTTATGGGCATAAGCGGTGAAACAGCATATAAAAGAATGGGCAGTCTTGACGGCAATGCATCGTACAGAAATTATATCATTGATGCTGTATACAATATGACAGATGAGCTTCTTAGCGATATGTGTAAGGTTGAGGTTATGAATTATGAGTAGTTATTTTTATTTTACAAGACACGGACAGACGATATGGAATGTTGAGAATAAAATATGTGGTGCAACGGATATTGCACTTACAGAGCTTGGACGTAATCAGGCGCGCGAACTTGGAAAAAGGATAAATGAGGAGAATATTCATATAGATGAAATTCTTTATTCTCCACTTATAAGGGCGGCAGATACAGCGAAGTATATATCAGAGGTTACTGGAATACCATGCAGGGAGGAGTTACGCTTAAAGGAGCAGAACTTTGGAAAGTATGAGTCAACAGCAAGGGATGGCAAAGAATTTGCAAAGGCAAAGATGAACTTTGTGGATGACTTTGATGGTGGAGAAACTATGCTTCATCTGTGCCAGAGAATATATAATCTCATTGATGATATAAAAAATGACAGTGAAGATAAGGTGTATCTTCTTGTCGCTCATAACGGCATATCAAGGGTGGTGCAGTCATACTTTAACAATATGACTAATGAGGAATTCTCGGCATTTGGTATAAAAAACTGTGAATTGAAGAAGTATATATTTTAGTAATATTTTTATCTTAATATTTAATTTGCAGGAGGCGGGGAGTGTAAAAAGAGATATTTAAAACGCGGGATTTGTGTCTGCGAATATTTGACACAAACCCGTTATGTGCGAAAAAATGTGCGCAGAAATGAGGTGTACTATGGAACAGCAGGTATCAGAAAATAATATATCAGCAGGACAGACCTCCATAAAGAAGCAGGCTTCTATGGACTACAAGCTGCTTATAGACACAGCCGCGCTTGCAGGAACTCTTATGCTTGAAAATGGAGCTGAGATATACAGGGTAGAGGAAACTATCGACTATATGTTAAAGACTTCAGGACTTAAGACAAGTGAAGCATTTGTTGTGTCAACAGGTATTATGATATCGCTTGATGACCCGTCAATAGATGCGCTCACTGTTATAAGGCGTGTAAACAGAGGTGCAACCAATCTTAATGTAGTTGCTCAGGTTAATGATATATCAAGAAAGTTCTATAAAAGAGTTATATCGTTAGAGGAAGCATTTTCACAGTTAAAGCACCTTGATAAGACACAGTATCCGTGGTGGCTTAAAGACATATGTACAATATTCGTTGTTGCCTCATTTGCAGGTATGTATGGCGGCAACGGATATGATATGTTAGCTACTGCGATAGTCGGCATATTTCTTGCGGCGTGGCTTCATGCGGGCAAGAAGATAGGGCTTAATTCGCTTATAAAAGACCTGACGGCTTCGGTTGTGATATCAGTTATGGCATCGGTGATGGTGCACATAGGAGTAGGTATGCATATCGACAGGATTATCATAGGTGCGATTATGGTGTTAGTGCCGGGTGCTGCGATAACGAATGCGATAAGGGATACGCTTCACGGTGATTATACATCGGGTAATGCCAATATATTACAGGCATTTGCTGAGGCGGCGATGATTGCACTCGGAGTATATGTGGGATTGCTGCTTTTATGAGATTCTGGCGGATATAGTAAAGATTACGTGAATAGGATATGGCATATAAGGAGGACGCTTATGTTATTGCAGAGTATATTTGCCTTTTGTGCAATAATAGGTTTTTCAGTGTTGATAGAGGCACCGAAAAGGTGTCTTGTTGTTAATGGAATACTTGGTATGGCAGGCTGGGCTATATATCTGTATACAGAAAAGTATACATCAATGCTTATGGCAACATTTATGTCAGGACTTGTGCTTGCGATTATATCACACATTCTCGCAAGAATTATGAAAACGCCGGTCACGACCACACTTATACCGGCAATACTTACGATAGTGCCGGGAGCAGGAATGTATGAAACGGTATATTATCTTTTCACAGCCGATACACAGCAGGCGCTTTCAAGTCTGGTGTTTACTATAGGTGCGGCAGGGGCTATAGCACTTGCTATATTTATAGTGGATGCGTTTGTGGCGGTCATTAAGAAGGTTGGAAGATAAAGAATACAGACAGTAAAAAATGGAGGTAACATTATGAGAATAGAGAGCAGTTATAATTCAGACTTAAGTGAAGCCCAGATAAAGGCTATGAAAAGGTCAGGACAGATGGAATGTGAAACCTGCAAGAACAGGAAGTATAAAGATGGTTCGGATGAAGCTAATGTGTCTTATAAGGGGGCAACACATATAGACCCGTCAGGAGCAGCTTCTAAGGTTATGGCACATGAGCAGGAGCATGTTTTAAATGCATACAGGAAAGCTTCTTCTAAGGATGGTGAAGTTATCAATGCCACAGTTACAGTTAAGACAGCTGTGTGTCCGGAATGTGGCAGGTCATATGTATCGGGCGGCGTTACCAATACTGCGATAAAGTATCCGGCAACACAGTACGGACAGAACCAGAAAAAGGCGGATTATGCGGATATTGCTGGGAATAATGTTGATTATGTGGCGTAGGGAGCAGCGAATATTAATTTTCTTAATGGTAACATAAGCAGGGCAGTATTTTGGGAGTATGCTAGATTTAAACATCCAACACACCAGATAAGAAGTGTTCATATGAAGCGGGAAAGTTACTGGATTGAATATAATATTATTACTCCCAATTTTTTGTTTTTCTCCCCAAATATATTATAATTGGGAGAAAACAGTAATGTCTGGGAGAAAGGTTTGGTATAAAGTATTTATCATTAGATGAGGGTGTTAAGTATAGAGAGCTTCAGTAAATATGGCATAATTTGATTTAAGGATATTTTAAGGTGCAGAGAATTTTGTAAATGAAATTCTTTGCACCTATTTTTATTATAATATAAAAAATAAGTTGACACACCACCCCAATAATGATAATATGCAAAATGCAAACGATTTGCAAATTGAATCAAAGCTGCAAATTTGTTGTAGTAAGTCTTTTATGAAAGGACATGTCATGCAAAAAAGTTATAAAACAAAGGTAACCCAGGAGATACAGCAGTATCTTAAGCTGCAGAACCAGAAGAGCTTTAGTGCGGCTGATGTATATCACTATCTTGAAAGTAACAACATAGATGTGAACCAGTCGACAGTGTACAGAACGCTTGACAGAATGATAGAGCACAATATTCTTGTGCGTTTTAAGACGGCGAACAGTGGCAATTATTATTACAGAATATCAGACGAACATCATAATTGTGATGAACATCTTCATATGCAGTGCAGAAAATGTGGTAAAGTTATGCACCTCGACTGTGATTTTATGAATGATATAAGGGAGCTTCTTATGAAGCAGTATGGCTTTACACTTGAGTGTAATGGTTCGACACTCTGTGGACTATGTGCCGACTGTAAAAAGAAAGAAAAATAACAAAGAAGGGAAAATATAAAACCATATGAAAAGATTATCAAATATAAAAATAAAGCTTAAGACATTGTTTTTATGTGCATTTTTAGGGGTTGGACTTTTAGCATTTACAGGATGTTCGGGTTCAGGTGAGGCAGTAAATAATGGAAAGCTTAATATAGTATGTACAACATATCCGCAGTATAACTGGATACAGAATATTATCGGGGAAGACTCAGAAAAGTTCAATCTTACGCTGCTTATAGACGGCGGTGTTGACCTTCACAGTTATCAGCCATCTGCTAAGGATATGGCTAAAATATCGTCAGCGGATATGTTTGTGTATGTCGGCGGCTCATCAGATGCGTGGGTGCTGGATGCAGTAAGAGAAACAGCTAACAAGAATATGAAAAAGGTTAATATGATGGAGCTTCTTGGTGACAGGGCCAAGGAGGAAGAGGTTGTCGAGGGCATGCAGAGCGATGAACATGGTCACAGCCACACAGATGATGATGACAGTGAACATAGTGATGCATCAGATGAAGATACAGAGTATGACGAACATATCTGGCTGTCACTTAAGAATGCAAAGGTTCTTACACAGCAGCTTGCCAATGTAATAAAAGAACTTGATAGTGAAAATGCAGATGAATACCAGAGCAATGCAGATGCATATATAAAGCAGCTCTCAGACCTTGATAAAGAATATGAAACAGTTATCAGTTCATCAAGACTTGATACAGTAGTATTTGGCGACAGGTTCCCATTCAGATATCTTGTGGATGATTATAATCTTGACTATTATGCCGCATTTGCAGGATGCAGCGCAGAAACAGAAGCCAGCTTTAAGACAGTAACATTTCTTGCCGGAAAGGTTGACGAAATAGGAACTAAGGTAATACTTGCTATAGATGGCTCGGATGAAAAGATTGCAAATACAATAAAAGACAACACAAAGGATAAAAATCAGGAGATATTAGTACTTGATTCAATGCAGTCTGTCAAAACAACAGAGTCAGATGATTATAACTATATAAATGTGATGGTTAAAAATCTCACGGTGTTAAAGCAGGCACTTGCATAATCGCTTTAAATTACTTGGATAAAGTGTACTATATTAAATGAGTAAATTCAAAATATTGCACAATTATGTCTGTGCCAAAAAGACATATTTGCGTGATTTATTGAAATTAAATAATGTGTAATGAAACTATACTTGAACATAAAACAATAAGCATAAAAATACAGGAAAGCGGGGTGACACATATGTCATATATTGAGTGTAACAACCTGTCATTGGGATATGACGGAAAGGCAGTGGTTGAAGGGCTGAACTTTAAGATAGGCAAGGGTGACTATCTGTGCGTGTTAGGAGAGAATGGCGCTGGTAAGAGTACACTTATAAAGACAATATTAGGTCTTATAGATAAAGTGTCAGGTGATATTATATACGCGGACGGACTTATGGCATATGAGATAGGTTATCTGCCACAGCAGACAGTTGTACAGAAAGATTTTCCGGCAACTGTGTGGGAGGTTGTACTGTCAGGAACACTTGCGGCAAGCGGTTTTAAGCCTTTCTATGGAAAGAGGGAGAAGGAACTTGCAAGACAGAAAATGGAAGAACTTGATATATGGGAGCTTAAGAAAAAGTGTTACCGCAACCTTTCTGGTGGACAGCAGCAGAGAGTACTGCTTGCAAGGGCATTATGTGCAACCTCAAAGGTTATCCTTTTAGACGAGCCGGTTACAGGACTTGACCCAAAGGTGACAGCAGACTTTTATGAGCTTTTGAAGCAGCTTAATGATAAAGGAATAACAGTAATTATGGTATCGCACGACCTTAATGCGGTATCGTATGCAACACACATCCTTTATATAGACAGCGATGACAGCTTCTATGGAACTAAGAAAGAATTCTTAAACAGTGACAAGGCGGATGTGTTAGGTAAGATAAAAGGAGATGATAAGTAATGTCAGGTTTGATACAGGAATTTCAGTTTTATATGTCATATCCATTTGTAAGATATGCACTTATAGTTGGCGTGCTTATCGCCTTATGTTCTTCACTTCTTGGTGTTACTCTCGTGCTTAAGAGATTTTCATTCATAGGTGATGGACTTTCACACGTTGCATTCGGCGCACTTGCAATAGCAACAGTGCTAAAGATTGCCAATGTTAATCTTTTTATTATGCCAGTTACCATAGTATGCGCTGTGCTTTTACTTAGAACAGGAAATAACACAAGGCTTAAAGGAGATGCAGCTATAGCTATGCTTTCAGTAGGTTCAATGGCAGTCGGATACCTTATACTTAATGTATTTTCGGTTTCATCCAATGTGTCAGGTGATGTGTGCTCAACACTTTTTGGTTCGACTTCCATACTTACACTTACAAGCTCAGAGGTTATTATGTGTATAGTGGCATCGGTCATAGTCGTGGCGTTTTTTATAATATTCTATAACAGAATATTTTCAGTAACATTTGATGAGAACTTCACACGTTCTATGGGAAAAAATGCAGGTATGTATAATCTTATGATAGCGGTTATAACAGCTGTTATCATAGTGCTTGCGATGAACCTTGTAGGTTCACTGCTCATAACAGCACTTCTTGTATTTCCGGCGTTGTCAGCGATGCGCATAATGAAAAGCTTCAAGTCAGTTATAATATATGCAGCAGTTCTTTCTGTGTTTGGTGCAGTTGCAGGAATAATAATATCGATATTTGCATCAACACCGGTTGGCTCGACAATCGTTACAATATATATTGTTATATATATAATTAATAGTGTGATAGGCAGAGTGTTGAAAATATAATTTGTGATAATGAACAAAATTGTGTGATTTTTCAAAATTTCTTATTTATGGTTTGTTATAAATGCAGACTATAAATGTAAATTACAGCCTGTATAGAAAATAAATTAATAATAATATAAATTTAAAAACGCCATTTCTGTGTCATGATATGTATCCTCCTTACTGGTTTCGTCTAGTAAAGAAGGTACATATCATCCCGCCGGAAATGTCGTTTTTTTGTTATCTTTCCGTTATTTTTCAAAATTTAATTCAATTAATAAAAAAATATGTTATACTAACCAGGAATAAAAGCTTTCGCGGTGGGAGTATATGGGAGTTTGAGGTGTTGGATATTGCTACGGACTTAAAAGCAATAAATAATAAAAAGAAAAAGGACTAACAGAAATTATGAAAGATAAAAAATATAAAATAAGACCACAGGTGCTTATAATAGCAGGTGTAATTGTGGCGGTGCTTATAATAGCGGTTATAGCAGGCAATATCATATCGGCCAGAAATAAGAGTAAAAACAATACAGTAGGGATGACTCTTACACAGAAGAACTTAAGACCTCAGGATGCAGCAGCGAATAGTAACAGCACAGAGGAAAAGGAAAAGACAACTGTTGAGATACTTATGGATGATACAGCAGTACCGGTTGGAACTACATTTATGGCAGCAGCTATAGTGGAGCCGGAGGATACAGATAAAGCACTTGTGTGGACAAGCAGCAATCAGGATATTATGACAGTTGATGACAGCGGACTTGTTACGATAAAAGGAACAGGTACAGCAGCACTTACAGCGACAGTCGGTGATGTATCAGATGCGGTGGCTATTGAAGGAATAGAGAGTGTTACATCAGGTTCTAAGAATGGCTATACTGTGTATACAGGAAATGGAAGTATAACTAAGTCTTCATCGTCAGGTGGAAGTCGTGTAGCAGATAGTGGAAGTAACAGCGGTTCCGGAAGTACATATAACGATGGAAGTGCTTCGGGAGGTTCGGGCAGTACTGGCAGCAGTACATCAGACGGCAGCACAGGAAGTAATGGCAGCTCAGGTAACAGCACTGGCAGTAATTCAGGAAGTAACAGCAGTTCAGGTAACACCTCAGGCAGTAATTCAGGAAATAACAGCAATTCTGGTAATGCTTCATATGATGGTGGAAACAACAGCAGCTCAGGTAATAGTAATTCAGGCAGCACAGATAATGGTGGTTCAGATAACTCAGGCAGTAACAGCAGCGATGGAAAGAAAAGCAGTGATATTGCTGAAGTATTAGACGGACAGGGCTTCACACAGGAGTATTCCAATGTGTATGTATATACAGAAGGCGATACTTATTATGGTGAGATAATCACACAGCCAAATGTTGCAATAATATACATAAAGCAAAGAAGCGGTGGTTTTGATTCAAGAATAAAGGGTGTGTTAGCACAGCTTCTTCCAGAAAGCTATGACCAGGTATGGAATAACTATCTGTCAGCCACAAGTGACCGTACATTTACAGTTGAAGGCAGAAGAGTGCGTATAGTAACAGCAGCAAGAGGCGGACATTCTCAAATAGTAATATACAATTAAGATAAAATATGGTATATTTATTTAAAACTTATGTAGATTATAATGAGGTGAAAGTTTTGCTTAATGAGAATAAGGTAAAAATGATGACCAAGATGGCTATATATGAGAAGAATGAGGGAAGGCGTATGCTAAGAACTGCCAAGTACTTCAAGGGTGATTATGTAGCATTTGGCATATTAAAAACATTGATTACAACAACATTTGCATTTGCAATCGTAGCAATTATGTATGTACTATGTAATGCTGAAGGACTTGTTGAGAATATTAATTCAATGGATTATCTTGCGTTTGGAAAGACAGTTGCGTTTTATTATATCGGTATGCTTGTTGTATTTTCCATAATAGCAGGATTTGTATACAGTTTTCAGTATGACAATTCAAGAAAAGGGCTTAAAAGATATTTTTCCAGACTGAACAAGCTTGAAAGGTTCTATAATAGTGAGAAGAAAAGAAGATAATTGTGGAGGAAGTGATGGCAGCTTTATTAGAGTTAAAAGAGAATTTTAAAAGGTTTTATAATAAGTATGATACATATCTGGTTCCAGCTTTGAAGTTTATAGTGGCACTTGTTTCATTTTTTATGCTCAATGCAAGCATAGGATATATGGAAAAGCTTAATAATCCAGTTATCGCAGTACTTATATCTGTTATTTGTGCATTTCTGCCAGTCGGTTTTACTATAGTTATGTTATCTTTATTTATGCTGGCACATCTATATACAATATCAGTAGAATTTGCACTTATAGCATTGTGTGTGGTACTTCTTATGTACCTTTTATACTTCAGATTTACACCAAAGTCAGGTTATCTTTTAATATTTACAGTCGTTATGTGCTATATAAAGATGCCTTATGTTATACCAGTGGCAGTAGGTTTATGTTCGTCAGTGTTCTCTGCTATTCCGGTAGCTTTTGGTGTTATCATATATTATATAATCAATACAGCAAGTGTATACGAGTCGGCAGTATCTAACAAATCACTTACAGAGAGTATGCTTCAGGTGTCATACCTTATAGAAAATCTTATAAAGAATAAACAGCTTGTACTTGTTATGTCAGCGCTTGCACTCACTGTTATTATTGTATATGTCATAAGAAGACTTAAGGTTGATTATGCATGGGGATATGCAATTGCAGCAGGAAGTGTATTCCAGTTTATATTTATAGTAATAGGAGAAATGTTTTTAAAGACAGGTATTAATATTGTGCTTGTAGTTATAGGTGTTGTATTAGGTGCTTTAGTTGGTTACTTATGCAATATATTATTCTTCGCGGTAGATTTCAGAAGAACAGAGTATGTACAGTACGAAGATGACGAATACTATTATTATGTAAAGGCTGTTCCTAAGATAAATGTTGCCGGTGAGGATGTAAGAGTCAAGCAGATTAATGCAAGAAAGACTAAGAAAGCTTCTGATATAAGCGATGTAAGACAGGCAAAGTCTACTACAGCTGCGACAGAGGAAGATGACGAAATGTTATATTTCGACAAGTAAAAAGATATAATAAGTAAATTATAAAAGGGGTGAGAGCGTGACAACAACGGGTAATCTGTTACAGAATTACTTTTCAAGATTGTATATACCAAGGATAACGTGGACTGATATTATAGAGATTATTATCATAGCGGTAGTGCTTTATAATATATTATTGTGGATTATGAATACCAAGGCATGGGCACTTCTAAAGGGTATAATAGTCGTAGCACTTTTTGCAGTTGTTGCGTATCTCCTTAATCTTAAAACCATCCTTTGGATTGCAGGTAAAACAATCAGTGTTGGTATCATAGCACTTGTTATTATATTCCAGCCTGAGTTAAGAAGAGCACTTGAACAACTTGGACGTAAGCGGTTTATGTTAAGATTTTTTAACTTTGGTGATAACAGCAATAAGGATGAACGATTTAGTGTAAAGACAGCGGATGAGATAGTTGATGCGTGTTATAAGATGGGAGCGGTAAAGACGGGGGCACTTATTGTCATAGAACAGGATATTATTCTTGAAGAGTATGTAAAGACTGGTATTCCTGTAGATGGTATAGTTACCAGCCAGCTTCTCATCAATATATTTGAACATAATACACCTCTTCATGATGGAGCGGTTATAGTAAGGGGAAACAGAGTTGTTGCGGCAACATGTTATCTTCCTCTTACAGATAATGTAAACTTAAGCAAGGCACTTGGTACAAGACACAGGGCAGGTGTTGGTATAAGTGAAGCGACAGACAGCCTTACAATTATAGTATCAGAAGAAACAGGTAAAGTATCAGTTGCATTTGGTGGAGAGCTTATACACGATATAGATGCAGATTCACTTAAGAATAAGCTTGAGTATATCAGGAGAAAAACTATAGATGTCAAGTCATTTAAGATATGGAGAGGCAGGTTGAAGCATGAAAGAGAAGATATTTAATAATCTCAGCCTGAAAATCGTATCTGCTGTATTTGCGGTTATATTATGGACAGTGATTGTTAACATATACGACCCTAACACAAGTTATACTTTTAGTAATATAACAGTTCAGCTTACAAATACAGAGAGTCTTACTGAGAAGGATTATACATTTGAGGTGGTTGACGGCGGTAAGATATCAGTTACAGTAAGCGGGCCTAAGAGCGTGGTTACAGACCTTAAAACAAGTGATATAGTTGCCACGGCAGACTTAAGTAAGGTTACTGCATTTACAGATTATGTGGATATATATGTTCAGGTTGTAAAGGATGGACAGGTATTAAATGATGTTGAGGCAATTCCAAGAACATCGGCGCTTAAGCTAAGCATAGAGAACAGGGATACTAAGACATATGCGGTTAATATCAATACAACAGGAACACCTTCATCAGGATATGCAGTTGCATCGACATCATCTTCACCAACATATATCAAGGTTACAGGACCTACATCACTTGTTGAAAATGTAGCATCAGTCGGGGTAACAGTTGATATATCAGGTGCAGAAGGAACGGTTACGGCACAGCCGGATATAATTATGTATGATGCGGATGGAGAGGTTATTTCTGATGATGATTTGGAACTTTCATCAAAGACCGCAGATGTTACAGTGGAAATGTCAAGAATAAAGACTGTTCCAATTGTTGCAGGAACGAGTGGTACACCTGCTGATGGCTGTGTAGTTACAGACATTACTCTAAGCCAGACATCAGCAGTAATAGCAGGAACGCAGGATGCACTGGCAAAGATAGAGAGTATAACAGTTCCATCATCAGTTATATCAGTTGAAGGACTTAGCGAGGATAAAAGCTATACAGTAAGATTATCAGACTATGTGTCATCTGGTGTTAAGATTGTATCAGACACAAGATTACAGGTTACTGTGAAGATAGCTTCGGCATCAACTAAGACGGTTCATATATCATCAGGTGATATAAAGATTAATAATATTCCATCTGGGTATAATGTTGTACTTGAAGGTTCAGGTATAGATGTTATAATAGTTGGTATGGATACATTATTAAATAGTATCAGTTCGTCAGATATAAGCTGCAGTATCGATGCATCGGGGCTTGCGGTTGGAACACATAGTGTTTCGGTAAGTATAAATGCACCTGATGGATGCAGTGTTTCAGGCAGTAGTTTAGTGAATGTTACAGTTTCAGCAAAACAGGAGGAAACAACAACTAAGGCTGACAACACGGCGAACACTAATAATAATCCTACGCAGCAGACTACAGCAAAGCAGTAATATAATATAATATTTAAAGTATTAATATAAATAGGGAGAAGATATTATGGTAAGTGAGAATATAATGGTAACAAGCCAGCTTGGAATTCATCTTCGTCCAGCGGGCGCAATGTGCAATGAAGCTGTTAAGTATCAGGCTAATATTTCTTTTAAGTATGGCGAAGATAAGAGTAAGAGTGCTAATGCAAAGAGTGTTATATCAATATTAGCCTCTGGTGTTAAGTGTGGTGAAGAGATAACACTTATAGCCGATGGAAGTGATGAAGAAGAGGCTCTTAAGGCAGTGGCAGCAAGCTTTAAGAAATCGTTAGAAGAGAATAATTAAGTCTGAATAATTTATAGAAGTTCAGAGTTTCTTAACAAGTAAAACACAATATGAACACATTTCGTGAATATACTAAACGTATCAACAACGAAATGTGTTCATTTTATATTTGATATACGAAAAGAATATATGTGACCGCATTTTTCAATAAATAATAACCGAAAAGGAGTGTTGGGTATGTATAATAACGAAGATAACAATTATGGGAATAATAATTCTTATAATTCACAGGGTACAACGAGCAATCAGAATACAGAATATAATGGAAATACAGGAAGCTACAATCAGGGTGCTGGATATAATTCAAATGCAGGAAGTTATAATCAGGATAAAGGATACAGCCAGAATACAGGATATACATCTTACAACAATAATATGAATAACAGCCAGTCAGAAGAACAGTCGACTTACAGATATTCATATGTTGGTGGTGATAACAACGTTAATAACACACAGCCGGATGACAATGAAAAGAAGCATAAGAGATTTGGCAGGGGAAAGAAGAACACAGGTACATTTAAAGGCGGTAAGAGTTCACTCCCTAAGAAAATTGCAAGCATAGTTCTTTCAGCAGTTATATTCGGCGTTGTTGCAGGTTCAGCTATGTTTGCAACATACAAGATTGAGAATAAGTATCTTGGCAGCTCTGATAACAGAAGCTATAATATATCAACAGTGGCAAGTAATATAACCGCAACAACAGACCAGCTTAATGCACTTGGTGATGCCAATCTTTCAGCTGGTTCAATGAATGTTGAAACAGTAGCTTCAGCAGCACTTCCAGCTATGGTTGCCCTCAATGGTACTACATCAGTAACTGGCAGCTCTTCATCAATATTTAACTGGGGTGGACAGCAGCAGTATGAGGCTTCAACAAGCGGAACAGGTATCATAGTAGGAAAGAATGATACAGAGCTTCTTATAGTAACTAATGCACATGTTGTTGATAATGTATCTAACTTAAAGTGTGTATTTGTAGATGATGAGGCAGTAAGCGCAACAGTCAAGGGTTCTAAGTCAGACCAGGATATAGCAGTAGTTGCAGTATCATTATCAGATATATCTTCTGATACACTTAGCAAAATAGCTATTGCAGAACTTGCAGATTCTGATACAATTACAGTAGGCCAGCAGGTGGTAGCTATAGGTAATGCACTTGGAGAAGGACAGTCAGTTACAACAGGTATAATAAGTGCTTTAGACAGATCAATAACAGTTAACAATGTAACATTTACAGGTCTTATAATGACAGATGCAGCTATTAACTCAGGTAATAGTGGTGGAGCACTTCTTAACTCAAGTGGTAAAGTTATAGCAATCAACTTTGCAAAGACATCAAGTGATGGTGTCGAAGGTATGGCATATTCAATACCAGTATCTAATGTAAAAGACCTTATAAGTTCACTTATGAACAGACAGACAAGACAGAGGGTTTCATCAGATAACGTAGGTTATCTTGGTGTTGCAGCTATTGATATCACAAGCACATATGCTTCTATGTATGGATATCCACAGGGCATTATGATAAGAACGGTTGCTTCTGATTCAGCAGCAGAGAAGGCAGGACTTTCAGCCTATGATATTATTGTAGGCTTTGATGACCAGACTATAACAACTATGTCAGGTTTACAGTCAACTCTCCAGTATTATGCAGCAGGTGAGACAGTTAAGGTTGATTACTATCATCTTGAAGGTAGTGAATATGTACTAAAGAGCACAGAGGTAACATTAGGCAAGAAAAGCTGATATTAAAGCCTCTGTTGCAGAATAGAGGAATATATGAGTAATGATGATAATGTAAGTAATGTAACTAACAATTCAGCTAACAACAGCAGTTCTGACAGCAGCCGTAGTGATGACTACGAGAAAATCTGTTATATATGCAGAAGAACTGAGTCCAAAGCAGGTAAGATGATTAGTATGCCCGGCGGATTATATGTGTGTCCTGATTGTATGCAGAAAACATTTGATGCAATAAACAATAACGACATAGATTATAATGAGATTATGAAGGGTATTCCTAATATGCCTAATATGGGTATGTTCGGAGGCTTCAATATGATGGGCAATGATATACCTGACAGACAGAAGGTGAAGAAAAAGAAGGAAAAGGCTAAGGATGATAAGAAAGAGGAAAGCCTTGACCTTAAGAAGCTTCCAGCACCTCACGAGATTAAGCATATGTTAGATGAGTATGTCATCGGTCAGGATTATGCTAAGAAGGTGATGTCAGTTGCCGTGTATAACCACTATAAGAGAGTGGCTACAGGCACTATGGATGATATAGAGATAGAAAAGTCTAATATGCTTATGATAGGACCTACAGGAAGTGGTAAGACATATCTTGTAAAAACGCTTGTAAAGCTTTTACAGGTGCCACTTGCGATAACAGATGCAACATCGCTTACAGAAGCCGGATATATCGGTGATGATATAGAAAGCGTAGTTTCAAAGCTTCTTACGGCAGCGGACAATGACGTTGAGAAAGCCGAGAGAGGTATCATATTTATCGATGAGATAGATAAGATAGCCAAGAAGAAGGAAACAAGAAGCAGGGATGTCAGTGGTGAGTCAGTACAGCAGGGTATGCTTAAGCTTCTTGAGGGAAGCGATGTGGAAGTTCCGGTAGGAGCTACAAGCAAAAATGCGATGGTACCACAGGTTACTGTTAATACAAGAAATATACTATTCATATGTGGCGGCGCATTTCCAGAGCTTGAGGATATAATCAAGGCAAGACTGAACAAGCAGTCATCTATAGGCTTTAATGCAGACCTTAAGGATAAGTATGATAATGATAAGAATATATTATCAAAGGTAGAGTTAGAGGACTTAAGAGAGTTTGGAATGATACCAGAGTTTCTAGGAAGACTTCCTATAGTATTCGCGCTTGAAGGTCTTACAGAGGATATGCTTGTAAAGATTATGAAGGAGCCTAAGAACGCTATACTTAAACAGTATCAGAAGCTTCTTGAGCTTGATGAGGTAAGCCTTAAGTTTGATGACAGCGCACTACGTGCCATAGCTGCAAAGGCGATGGAAAAGAAGACGGGTGCAAGAGCCCTTCGTTCAATTATAGAAGAATATATGTTAGACATAATGTATGAAATCCCTAAGGATGATAATATAGGCTCAGTGTTAATAACAGAGGACTATATCAATAACAAGGGAGTTCCGGTTATAATGATGCGCGGTCAGGAAGCACTTCCCGGTATGTAATAAAAGCTGGTATGTGGCATATAATGTCCTTAAAGATTATCTTTAAGGACATTATTTTTCTATGTCAGAATGTAGTGATATGATTATAGATGAAGATATATACGACTATATAGTTGTCAATCTTCCAATAATAAGTGAGATACTTGAGAATAGTCAGGATATATGTGTTGAGGTGGTTGATGACCAGTGGATTATAGTCAACAGCGCTCTGCCTGATAACAGGGAGCTTAATATAAGCTCACTCGGATATTATACGATACCGAAAATATATGGACTTATGGAAAAATCTGATGTATCCTATGAAAATAGTAATGAAAGAGCTGATATATCAAGCATGGAAGTTTCCGGAGCAGTGCAGGTGACAAGTCAGCCATATCTTGATGCGAGAGGTCAGGGGGTTATTATAGGTTTAATAGATACGGGCATAGACTACCTTAGGAATAACTTTCGTGACAGTTCAGGGGCTACAAGAATACTTGCCATATGGGACCAGACACTGCCGTATACGGCTTCTGATATGGTAAGTTATGGCAGGGTATATGAGTCGGACGATATCAACAGGGCGTTACGGGCATATGATAGCGGCGGCAATCCGTATGATTATGTGGAGAGCCGTGATACAAACGGACATGGCACATTTATGGCTGGAATAGCAGCTTCATCAGTGACAGATGGTTACACGGGAGTTGCGCCACAGGCTGATATAGTGTGTGTTAAGCTGAAAAATGCCAAGCAGTATCTTAAGGACTTCTTCTATATAAAAGATGATGTGACATGCTTTGAGGAAAGCGACATAATGCTTGCGGCAAGGTTTTTAAAGGATTATGCACAGAGTAAGAAAAAGCCACTTGTAATATACATAGGAGCCGGAAGTGGTTCGGGCTCAAGGACAGGTGCGACACCACTTGCGGATGTGCTTGATGCCTATACAAAGGTCACTAATACGTGTGTTGTAGTGCCGGCAGGCAATGAGGCGGTCAGCAGGACACATTTCAGCGGTTATGCAGGAGTTGTTCCTGAGAGCAGGACTATGGAGATAAATGTAGAGAAAAGAGGAAAAGGCTTTACAACAGAAATATGGGCTAAAAGTCTTGATGTCCTGTCTATATCAATTATCTCACCGACAGGGGAAATAATCCCAAGGATACCGGCAAGGATAGGTATGAGCAGCGAATTCACATTTCTTCTTGAGAATTCAAGGGTATATGTCGACTATCAGATAACTGAGAGCGTAGCCGGACAGGAAATAATATTCCTAAGGTTTGAAAGACCGGCGGAGGGGCTGTGGAGAGTGCCAGTTTACAGCCTTAACAATCTGCCGGGTTACTTTAATGCGTGGATGACACCAGAGGCACTTTCGGATACAGAGGCATATTTTATAGAGTCAGATGCAGACACAACGCTCACAGAGCCAGGATGTGCGACAAGGGTCATAACTGTCGGAGGATATAACCACTACACGGGCAGCGGTGATGTAAACAGCAGCAGAGGTTACACGGCAGACAACAGGGTTAAGCCTGATATAGTGGCACCGGGAGTTGATGTATATGGTGTTGGCGGCATAAGAGGCTATACAAGACGCTCAGGAACGAGTGTTGCGGCAGCTCACACGGCAGGAGCAGCGGCGTTGTTTTTAAGCTGGGGCGTGACGAATAAAAACAGGGAAGTGATAGGAAATACAGAGATAAAGTCATATCTTATAAGAGGTGCCAAAAGGCAGAATGGTGTTGAATATCCTAATGTTTCTTCGGGGTATGGAATGCTTGACATATCCGGCGCATTTGCTCAGATGAGGATTAATTAATAGTTTATAATTGATAAGTTGTAATTGACATATTAATATGTTAAAGTTTTTGTTGCGGTAATATGTTAAAATATTAAGTTAAGGGCTTGTATGAGCCAATTTATATTTACCAGGATATTACTACATTTTAAAGAATATAAAAAATATGGAGAAAGTATGAAGTACAAGGCAATAGCATTAGATTTGGATGGGACACTTACAGACCATAATAAAAAGTTACCAGCAGAGAATATAAAGGCAGTCGACAAGGCAATAGATATGGGTATAAAGGTTATACTTGCCTCAGGCAGGCCTCTTTTTGGAATAACACCTATAGCAGATGAGTTAAAGCTTGAAGAAAAGGGCGGTTATATACTTGCCTATAACGGCGGTCAGATAGTAGACTGTTCCACAAAGGAAACGATAGTAAGCCATGAGCTTCCAAAGCAGTGCATAGATGATATATGCAGCCTTGCAAGGGCTAATGATGTATATGCACTCACATACTCAGATGGACAGATAGTGGCAGAGAGTGATGATGATGAGTATGTCATAAAAGAGGCGTTCTGTAATTCAACATCTGTTATAAAGACAGAAAGCTTAAGAGATTATGTGGATTATCCGGTTGCAAAGTTTTTAGTTGTTGGAAAGCATGAAAAGCTTGTGCCAGTGCAGAAGGCACTGCTTGATAAGTATCAGGGTATTATAGATGCTTTCTATTCAGAAGATTACTTCCTTGAGGTTGTGCCATATGGTGTTGCAAAGGATAACTCATTAAGAGAGCTTCTTGGTAAGCTTGACATAACAGAAGATGAACTTATAGCCTGCGGTGATGGAATGAATGATATACCTATGCTTAAGATAGCCGGCTTATCTGCGGTTATGGGTAATGCATATCCGGAAGTTAAAAAGTATGCAGATTATATAGCACCTACTAATGATGAGTCGGGAGTAGCCGATATAATAAAAAGATATATATTTGATATGGAGAGTTAATTACGAATGGGTAAAGATAATGTTCAGAATGATGAAGTTGAAATCGACATAGGACATATTCTGTCGATATTGTGGGAAAAGATATTAATAATTATTGCAACGGGACTTATAGTAGGTCTTGCAGGGTTTCTGATATCAAAGTTTCTTATAACACCTAAGTATGAGTCAGAAACAAAGCTGTATGTACTTAACAGGGCTAATGACAGTGCTACAACATTGTCTGATGTACAGCTTTCAACACAGCTTACCAAAGATTATCAGATACTTGTTACAAGCGCACCTGTTATGAATCAGGTAATAAAAGAACTTAAGCTTGATATGAAGGCTTCAGAACTTGCCTCAACTATATCTGTGGATACACCATCGGATACACGAGTGCTTCAGATTACAGTTACAAGTGATGACCCACAGAGGGCTAAAGTAATAGCTGATAAAGTTGCAGAGGTATCATCAGAGAAAATATGCGATATTATGAAGATTGAGCAGGTAAATGTTATTGAGGAAGGCTCAATATCAGAGCAGCCAGCAGTAGATACAGTGCAGAAGTGGACTCTCATAGGACTTGCACTTGGTATAGTGTTATCATGTGCAGTTATAATAGTAAGGTCTATGCTTGATGATACAGTTAAGACGACAGAGGACGTAGAGAAGTACTTTGACCTTAGTACACTTGCAGTTATTCCTATATCAGAAGGTATGGATGACGGAGTAGGCAAGAATAAGAAGGCTAAGAAGGCAAAGAAAAAGAAGAGCAAAAGCAAGTAAACAGGAATGGAGATATAATGCAGACGATTAATATAGAAAGGTTAAGAAAGCTTGATTACAGAGCAAATGAAGCATATAAGAACTTAAGGACAAACATACAGTTATGTGGTTCTGACGTTAAGGTTATTATGTTTACAAGCACAACACCGGGTGAAGGAAAGTCAACAGTATCCTTTAATCTTGCGGTTTCTTTGGCAGAAGCTGGAAAGAAGGTTATATTTATAGATGCAGACCTTAGAAAGTCGGTGTTGGTAGGACGATACAAGATTAATACATCAGTTAAGGGACTTACACATTTTTTATCTGGTATCAATAAGTTTGAAGAGGTTATGTATGCAACTAATGTCGAGAATTTCAATGTAGTATTCTCAGGGCCGGTTCCACCTAACCCTACAGAGCTTCTTGGAAATAAGGTGTTTAAGACACTTATAAAGGTATTAAGAGACCTTTACGACTATATAATAATAGATACACCACCTATAGGAAGCGTTATTGACAGTGCCATAGTAGCGCAGGAGTGCGATGGAGTAGCCTATGTTATGGCATCTAACAGTGTGAGTTATAAGTATGCACAGAAGGGGCTTGAGCAGATTAAAAAGACAGACTGCAAGCTGTTAGGCATTATTCTTAACAAGGTTGATATGGACGATAACAAGTACTATGGTAAGTACTATGGCAAGTATTATGGAAAGTACGGAGAACATGCCGGAAAGTAGCTGTATTTTCTGCGAAGCATGATATTAAGGTATAGAAGTGTAAAGCGTGAATTCACTGGTACACGGATGTATATAGAGCAGTAATATTAATATAAAATCAGGCTGATTATGATTATTTATATATCATAATCAGCCTGATTTTATTAATATCTGTTAATATTTATCTGAGTGTTTAAGGAGTCGTTTTTTCAACAGAACTGTAGTTATTAGCTTCTTTTGCAGCATTGGCCTGTACTGGAGCAGGTGCCGGTAATGTAGCTTCTGCAGGCGTTGGTGCAGGAGCTTGAGTTGTTTTTTCAGTAGCTGGCTGTGTAGCCGGAGTTGTAGCCTCTGTAGGAGCTGGTGTTGGTGCCTCAGTAGCAGGCTGTGTTACAGTAGCAGCTTCTGTAGGAGCTGCCGTAGCTCTTGTTGCAGCCTGTGTTTTTTCTCTTACGGCTTCTGTAGTCTTTGTAGTATTATTATTAGAACTTCCATTACTGTAAGATGAGCTTTCTGATACCTTATAGAAAGAATTATAGTTAGGTACATTCTTTACTTCAGCTTCATAATATTCATCAACATCAAATACATCACCATTTTCAATCTTATCAATGAGCTGCTTAACTATCTGTACATCGCCTGTATATAACTTAGACATAGAAGCGTTAGTGCCTAACTGTAAGCTGTGGAGGGAATCTGGTTCAGCACCTACGCTGAATGATTGTACATTCCATCCTCTTGTATCAGCTAACTGTCCTCTTACAAGAGCAGTTATATCAGATGTTGGCATACTTGTAAGAATCATATCACCAACAGAATCAAGTATTGCGCTGTATCTTGTAAGAATAGCAGGTGAAGTAAGCTTATTGATAACACCTGTAAGTGCTGCTAACTGGTTACGTCCTCTCTGATAGTCACCGTCAGCAAATGCTTTTCTTTCACGGCAGAAAGCAAGAGCCTGCTCACCATTACATTCATTATCACCAATTACATAATGATATGTTTCAGGAGCTGCTTCCCATCCGTTTTCAAATTCAACATCTGAATTGATAGTAACTCCGCCTAAAGCATCAACAACAGCAACACATCCTGTGAAGTTGACCTTTACGCTGTAGTCTATATTACATTCATAAAGTCTGTTAAGAGTTGCGATAGAGTAGTCTATACCCCAGTTTCCGGCATGAGTAAGCTTATCCATACCCCTTGAGCCAAGTTCATTGTTTTCCATGTATACATATGCATCTCTAGGAGTAGTTACAAGAAGTACCTGTCTTGATACAGGATTGACAACACATAATACATTTACATCACTACGTCCTGTTGACTTAATCTTACCTTCTTCATCATTACCAGATATGTAGATGATGAAAGGTTCTTCGTTTACCTTTTTATCGGAAGCGCTTAACTCAATCTTTCTTGTAAGCTCAATAGTTCCGATAATCTTTATTGAGTCCTTAAGTTCTTCGTTCTCATCATATAACATCTGAAGAGAATCATCGTTAATAATAACAGCCTGAATATCAGTGCCTTTGTTAAGTGTATCAAACATATCAAGCCATGCCTGATACTCCTTAGTCTTGATATTAGAAGTGTTATCGAAGTTAATCTTCTTTATTGCATCTTTGTTATCGTCTGCGTTAGTTGCTGAGTTATATCCAAATGTATAAGATATGGCATCCTTTATAGAAGAAGCCTTATCATTCTTTAAGACTACAACATCAACAATATCAGTAGTTGTCTGTACGTTACTTATCTTATTAAGTGTATCATCAACCTTTGATGTGAATAAAAATGTATATAGTAAAACACCAGATAGTAATACGGCAAGTACTTTACCTATTATATGCGTTTTAGTGAACTGTGAAGCAAAGTTGTATATTGCTATAATAACAAGAACAATGTCTATTATAATGACATACTTTAGTGGAAGTATGTTAAGCTTGTACAACTTTAATAGTGCAAGTACAGTAAATACCAACTGTATTACGACCAGTGCAATTCCTGCAACTGTTGACCAGGCTCTTAACTTGCGTTTCTTTTCGCTGTCTGTAAGGTCTGTTCCCTTTTTAAAGAGATACTGCATATCCCCTTTTACTCTGTCAATAAATCCTGACATAAAACCTCCTTAATTCGTGAAGTACAATATCCTGCCTATATGCAGGTGTTCTTCTGTATTGCTTGTTAAATGTAACAAATATGTTACTAAAATGTAAAAAAATAATTACATACAAAGAACAATATACCATATATGGAATAAAAAATAAATAAAATAGATATAAAAAAGTGAGTAAAATATATAATCTGATAGATATACATAAAATTACCTGCATTTCTATGTGTATTTATCGGATTTGATGTGGCGGATATGATAAATCATTGAAATTTTGAGATAAGGCTCAGAACGGCAGCTTAAAAATATTAAGACAAAATACAACAATATTTGTTTTAAAATGCTTAATAATGTAAAGAAAAATCTGGCAAAAATTAAAGTTAAACCTAATTAAACTTAATAATATTCAAATGTGTTCAATTTTATTATGTAAAAGGTATAAAAAACTTGCAAAAATTAAGTCAGCTTTATATAATATTACTTGGGTAACGTACTAAAGCGTACGAATATTAATTAAAAGGAGTTATACGGTTATGGGATATGTTGATGAAGTATTAGAATTAGTTTCTAAGAAGAATGCAGATCAGCCAGAATTTTTACAGGCTGTAACAGAGGTTCTTAACACATTAAGACCAGTTGTTGATGCTAACGAGGAGCTTTACAGAAGCAATGCAATTCTTGAAAGAATTACAGAGCCAGATCGTCAGAGTATTAATGTTCCGTGTACCTTGGGTAGACGATAAGGGTCAGGTACAGGTTAACAGAGGTTTCAGAGTACAGTTCAACAACGCTATCGGACCTTACAAGGGTGGTTTAAGATTACATCCATCAGTTAACTTAGGTATTATCAAGTTCTTAGGTTTTGAACAGATTTTCAAGAACTCACTTACAAGCCTTCCAATCGGTGGTGGTAAAGGTGGTTCTGACTTCGATCCTAAGGGTAAATCTGACAGAGAGATCATGGCATTCTGCCAGAGCTTCATGACAGAGCTTTGCAAGTACATCGGAGCTGATGTCGATGTTCCAGCTGGTGATATCGGAACAGGTGCAAGAGAAATCGGTTATATGTTTGGTCAGTATAAGAGAATCAGAGGTATGTTTGAAGGCGTTCTTACAGGTAAGGGTCTTACATATGGTGGTTCACTTGCAAGAACAGAAGCTACAGGATATGGTCTTCTTTACATCACAGAAGAGCTTATGAAGTGCCACGGTGATTCACTTGAAGGCAAGACAATCGCTGTTTCAGGTGCAGGTAATGTTGCTATATATGCTATCCAGAAGGCACAGCAGCTTGGTGCAAAGGTTGTTACATGCTCTGATTCAACAGGATGGATATATGATTCAGAAGGAATCGATGTAGAACTTCTTAGAGAAGTTAAGGAAGTTAAGAGAGCAAGACTTACAGAATATGCTGCAGCAAGAAAGTCTGCTGAATACCATGAAAAGAAGAATGGTGAGCATGGTGTATGGTCAGTTAAGTGTGATATCGCTCTTCCTTGTGCTACTCAGAACGAACTTGACCTTGAAGATGCTAAGCAGTTAGTAGCTAACGGTGTTAAGGCTGTTTGTGAAGGTGCTAATATGCCTACAACTCTTGAAGCAACAGAGTACTTCCAGAACAATGGTGTAATGTTCATCTGTGGTAAGGCTGCCAATGCTGGTGGTGTTGCTACTTCAGCTCTTGAAATGAGCCAGAATAGTGAAAGACTTAGCTGGACATTCGAAGAGGTTGATGCTAAGCTTAAGAACATCATGGTTAATATCTACCACAACATCGATGATGCTGCTAAGAGATATGGTATGGAAGGCAACTATGTAGCTGGTGCTAATATCGCTGGTTTCGAGAAGGTTGTTAATGCAATGCTCGCTCAGGGAGTATGCTAATTACCCCATAACTAATTTAATAAATATAATAAACAGAGCTGCTAAGCCGCATGGCTGGCAGCTCTGTTTTGCTTCTTTATCAGTAGGCGTGGTAAAATCTGTATTGGAAATCTGGTGCGATGGCATCAGATTTTTTATGTCAAAAAATGAAAAATGTATATTACACATAAAAATCACAAAATTGTCTGTTAAACTTCGTATTAAATAAAATAAATATTGGCAGTTGATGTCAAAGACTCTTTTGACTCTGGCATTATAATAAAAATTTAATGAGTAGAGGTTTAATAATATCTGAATGAAAGTAATAAAAGATAGTGTGCATATATCAGGTATGACATGTATTATGTGTCAGAATACAATTGAAAGTGCATTAAATAGTACAAATGGAATTATAAATGCAAAGGTTGATTACAAAAAGGAAAAGGCACAAGTTGAGTATGATTGTGATATCGTATCAATAACAGACATAATAAATGTTATTAAAGAAAAAGGATATGAAGCCTGTAATGAAAAAGAATATTGCAGAAGTAGTGATGATTATATAAGAAAGATAAGTATAGTGGTAATAATTATTATGCTATATATACTTATAAGTGAAACCGGTATTATAAATATGCTTGTACCTGGAAGACTTGCTGTTGTTGGAATTATATCCATAGTGTTTGCAGCGATAGCTGGAATAATTCTGGCAGGAAAAATCTCCGTTCCAGTAAAAGCAGCAACAAGAGCAGCTAAAGATATAGCACAGGGAAATTACAATAACAGAATTAATACTGATATATGTACAATGGAATTATCAGAGCTTGGAAATGCTGTTAATCATATGGCAGAAAGTCTTGATAATCAGGAAATGTTAAGACGAAGATTAACATCTGACGTGGCACATGAATTAAGAACCCCGGTGGCTAATGTTTCCTCTAATATAGAGGCTATAATAGAAGGTGCCTTAGAACCAACTAATGAACGTCTTTCAAGCTGTTATAATGAACTTGAAAGGATAACAGGTATTATTACCGAACTTGAAAAGCTCCGGCAGATTGAAGGTGAGAATATGATATTACATATTGGACATGTAGACATATATGAACTCGCCAAAGAAGTTAAACTGATTTTTGAAAACGAAATGTCAAAAAAGAATATCCGATGTGATATAATAGGAGAACATATAGATGTATGTGTTGATAAAGATAAGATGAGCCAGGTGCTTAATAATCTTATATCCAATGCAGTCAAGTATACAGATAATTATGGTAATATTCAAATTACAGTTATACAAGAGAATGAAAATGTAGTTATTACAGTTAAAGATAATGGTTGTGGCATAGATGATAATGATATACCATATATATTTGAAAGATTTTATAGAACTGATAAATCAAGGAACAGAAGCACGGGAGGTGCGGTTATTGGACTTACCATAACAAGAGCTATTGTACAGCTGCATGGTGGAATGATACACGTAGAGAGTAAGAAAGGCGTGGGCAGCTTATTCAAAGTAACAATTCCCGCCAATAAACAGATATGATACATAAAATGAAATGTTAGAATTAAGCCTATTATGAAAGGAGGCTTTTATGACAGATATATTCACTCTTATTAACCAGTTACCGGATGATGATATAAGACTTCAGCTTGCTTTTTTTGACAGTGTTACGCTTACAAGCGCTGCAAAGGAGACAGGTTCAAGATTATTATCGGGAATGGCAGATGTTGCCAATTCATTTGCACAGATGTTTACAGACAAGTTAAAGGTCGGTTATGACTATAAAAAGGTGTCCGATATGGTTGATAGCAGGATTACTGAGCTTAAGGCTGTAAAAAGAGAACAGCTTCTTATGATGTTAGATATCAAGCTTATGGAATTAGTGTCATTATCACAGCAGATAGATATAAGTACACAGGATGGCAGGGAAAAGCTTTCAATACTTGTTGTGGATACTGCCGGAAGCGGCTATACGGTTAACCAGTATATGGCACCGGCACATAAAATGCGCATTATAGCTGATAAGTATAATGATACATTTATGGATAATCTTATGCAGAGCCTTAAGAATATGACACCGGACCAGCTTAAGGAGTGGTCGCCAATTATGGATAAGGCTATAGGCATGGCGGATATAGAAACCAAAAGAATAGTCCACAAGGAGCTTATGCCTGCTGTATTTAATGGAATGGGTGTTCTTAAGTGCTTAAGAAAGCAGAAGACACCTATGCAGTTAAAGCTTGTTATAGACTGCTTTGGAATAGAAGCCTTTGATTATAAGACTATAGAGATAAAGACGATGTATCAGGCATTAAGACATTTTAATAGAATATCAGTATTCCAGCTTGCAAGGCTTATAAGTGTGGCAGTTAAGAAGTATAACAGACCTTTATACGCCGCAGATGAGCTTATGCCATCATATGTTGCTGACAGTGACAGAGCTAAGGCAGATGATGAGGAGAAGGAGTATCAGGCACTTGCAAAGCAGGTAAGCGGGCTTGATGAGAAAAAGGCAAGGTGCGAAAGAGAACTTGAGGCTAGAAAGAAGCAGTTAGAGGAAGCCAAAAAGCGTGCCGATGCTGCATCTGAGAATTATACAAAGATTTCACTTGATTTCAGTGAGCTTGAGCTAAAAAAGGATGAATACATAAATGGTGGACATACAGAGGCGGAAACCAAGAGTTATTATGCGCGGGTTAATGATGTGAAACGTCAGTTAGACAGGGGATTAGAGGACAGCGAGCAAAAGCGAAGAAAGAAAGATGAATTAAGCAATCAGGTCATTATAGCGCAGGACAGATTAGAGCTGCAGGAAAAGGAAGGTCAGGAGCTGAGGGCTGCGTACAAGGCACAGACAGATATAAGGATGAATAACTTAAAAAGGCTGTGGAGTGCATATTACTATAAGTTCCACTTTGGCGATAAACTGTTTTTACATATTGCAATGAATTATACAAGAAGCCAGATAGTCACAATAGAGGCGATGTTAAAAGAAATACATGAAAGCAGGGACTGGAGAGTATATCTTAAGGAAGACAGGCTGTATGTATATACAGGAGATAAAAAGCCGCTTGTTATAAGATGTAACGAAGATGTATTTGAGGGGGTTGGATAAGAAATGCGGTTTCACAGAATTCGTCTTTAACATTCTGGTTTATGTGGTTAAAATTATTAGGTATCGTAGTTGTGGGCTTTTACCCCAACATCTTTATACGGAATAACAGAGAAAAAGAGTAAGAAAGGATATAACAGGTAACGCATCATGAATTACAACGAAATATGCAGCTATCTTGACTCCCTTGACCAGTTTAATGAGGGAACAGGTGTGGAAAGAGGAAGAAAGCTGCTTAAGATAATGGGAAACCCTGAGAAGTCACTTAAAGTAATACATATAGCAGGTACTAACGGTAAAGGTTCAGTCTGTTCATATATAGAAAGCTGCTTAAGACAGCAGGGATACAAGGTCGGACTTTTCACCTCACCGCACCTTAACACTATAAGGGAACGTATACAGATAAACAGAGAACTTATACCAGAAGAAGAATTTACAGAGTATTTTAATCAGGTATATGAGGCTGTTTGCACGAATAATGTAAAGCTTGCATATTTTGACTTTTTTTTCGGAATAGCTATGTTATATTTCAAAGAGCAGAAAGTGGACTATGTTGTCTTAGAAACAGGACTTGGTGGAAAACTTGATGCAACCAATGCCATAGAGCATCCAGTCTGCTGTGCAATAACAGCGATAGGTCTTGAACATACGGCTATTCTGGGCGATACGCTTGAAAAGATAGCCGGCGAAAAGGCTGGAATTATAAAAGAGGGGGTACCTGTAGTCTATACAGACAATGAAAGTTCAGTCACAGAGGTTATTAAAAAATGTGCCAGCCAGCATAACAGCTTTTCCTGTGGAGTGAATAAAACACAGTATACAATCATTAAAAACTTAAATGGCTGTATTGATTTTTTAATGGATAATGAGTATTATAATAGTGATTGTTTTCATCTGGCAACACCTGCTGTATATCAGGCAGAGAATGCAGCTCTGGCACTGACAGTATGTGCTGTGCTTAAAAGTACATATGGAATAGCTATGAGTGATGAAAACATAAAGAAAGCACTTGCGGCAAATAAGTGGCAGGGGCGTATGGAAAAGGTAACTGATAACATATATGTTGATGGAGCGCATAATCCTCACGGGATAAGAAAGTTTGCAGAAACAGTTGATGCCATGTATGCACATTCTGACAAGAAAGCAGCACTTCTTTTCTCAGTGGTGAGTGATAAGAACTTTGAGGAGATGATAGAAGTCTTAAGTGCGTGCAGGGCATTTGACAGGATAGCAGTTACTGTTACCGGAGGAAAAAGGCAGCTTGACAGGCAGTATATAAAGGAAGCCTTTAAAAGACATACGGATATTGGGATTGAAGTGTATGACAGTGCGAAAGCTGCGCTATATGCACTGAAGAACGAAGATATGGTGTTTGGCGTGGGTTCCCTTTATCTTGTTGCGGACATTAAGGCGGTGTTGGAGGATTGTGCGAATTGAGCAGCAATATAGCAATCCGGGTACATTAGTCATGGGCAATACCTTTAAACCCTGACATCATATTATTGAAAGATACATTTGTTTGATAGATAGGAGAATTATTATGTTGGATTTTGATGAAGAGATTAAGAAGTTCCAGCCTAGTCTTGAGGTTGAGGATGCAGAGGATGCTATATATAACAATGATGTCCCAGATATAACAGAGCTTATAACTAAGATTATTGATGGAAA
>ULYJ01025367.1_pt1 | contig 43910 bp, 36 predicted proteins | sample 1962111 | NCBI WGS metagenome assembly ULYJ01 (sample SAMEA4835861, study PRJEB28245) | human gut metagenome | biome: gut microbiome; material: fecal sample | place: Denmark | collected 2008
GGAATTGAATGGGAACAGAAAGGCACACATGAAGAACATCTGGATGTTTACAATTTCAAGAAAAAAGAACGCAAAAAGGAAGTGCAGGAATTGGAACAGGAAAAAGAAAATCTGACAGTGGAGAATGAAGGATTGACTTCTCAGATTGCAGAAGCAAGGGCAGATATCAAGCTACTGGAAGAAGAAAAAATTCAGTTCCAGAAAGATAAAGAAACAGCGGAAAGACGTGCTGAGAAAGCAGAAACGGAATTGAAAAAACTGGAGGACAGAAGAGAATTCCTGCAACCGGTGATGGATAATGTCAGTAAGGAAATAAAAGAGTATGGAATGATTAAAACATTTTTGCCGGAAGCTACTACGTTAGAACGTGCGGTAACTTATCGGGATAAGAAAATCAAACCATTGTTCATTGAAATGAAAAATAAAATCGGTGCAATGGCTGCACAGGTGAAAGAACTCACTAGAGAAAGAGATAACTGGAAAAGTAAGTTTCAGAAGAAAAAGCAAGAGCATGAGAACACAAAAAAGGAACTTGCAGAAGTTCAGAAGGATTATCAGAAATTATCCGGTGAAAAAGAAATACTGCAAGGACTTGCGGATAGATACAACCGACTTTTACGTATGTTAGGAAAAGATATGGTAGAAAGACTGGTGCAGGACGATATTCGGATACAAGAGGAACTTGAAGCGAAAAAGCAGAAAGAGCAGATGCCGAAAAAAATAGGTGACCGTATACAATGGGCAAGAGAACGAAGTGAAGAACACAATGCACAGATAAAGAAGAACAAAACGAAATACAGAGGAATGGAGTTGTAAATAGTGAAAAATATTTACAGAAACATAAAGGCAAAAATTGGCAAAAATGTTAAAAAGATTGATAAATATATTTTATGGATTTATAATTAATAAATAAGAATTTATCTGACAGGAGGCTCAAAATGAGTACATATTTATCGCGAGTTGAACATATTGGAGATTATTATAATGTTAGACCTATTTTAGAAATGATGGATGGTGGTTTTGTTGAAGTAGATAGCCAGAAATTTGGACAATATGGAACTATTACTATTGCTGCTATATATGGACAGTATAGTGAGTCACCGTTTATTCAGGATAGAAAATATGTTATGTTTTCATTGGAGGATGAAGAACTATCCCAATTAGAAAAAACATATTCTGGATATAAAATTAAAGCAGTTGATTTTATATCTAGATGTAAAACATTGGAATCTTATAGATTAAGAGAAGTTATTTATTTAGAAAAGAATTATAGCTTTGATACGTTTTACGAATGGAAGAATGAGATAATTGCGGATATATTAGAGCCAATGACAGCTCTAATATATTTAGCTAATGAAGGTCGGATTATAGGACCTTTTTCACATGATAAAATAGAAGACAATAAATATAAATTTAGACCGGCTACAAATTGTGAAGATCCATATATTGTCAAGGAATATAGTATTGATGAATTTGATGAACCGATTTATGAATTTGATGAAAAATATTTCGGAAAGCAAAGACATTTGGTATTTGTAGAAGAATTGCCTAAGAGCATAGGAAGGATAGATTGTATTGATGACGAAAGTTTAAAAGAAATTGCAAGTAAATGTATGGCATTAACATCGGGGACAAAGCAAGCTCAAAAAGAGGTTAAGCTGGCAGTAATGGGATTGCCAGAAACTGAATTAACTGAAGAAAGAAAAAAGAGATTATTAAAATTGTTTGAAAATGGTGAAATGACCAATCAGGTTATTTCTGCTATGCCTCAAACTATATTAGATGACCCGAAAGCAATGGAAAAAATTGCGGAAAGTATTTTGAGTAATAGTAACTATACTGATAAAATTTATTCAATAGTAAAATCACAAGAGCATTTTGGAGATATTTTTTCAAAACTAGATACGGAGAAAAAAGAAAAAGTAGCAGAAGTAGATGCGTTACAAAAGAAAATTGAAATATTAAACAGTCAAATTGAAGATGAAAAAAACGGTATTAGTACAGAAGAAGTAAAGAAACTTACGGAAGAAAATGAGCATTTAAAGGATGAACTAAATAGACATCAGGTATATTTGAAGTTACAGGACAATGTTGATAATTTAAAACAAGAAAAGAGTGAATTGGAGAATGAGTATGCTCAGCTAATAAAAATGAAAGATTCCGTTTCTGTGGAGATTGCAAAAAAAGTTAATGAAGTATATACCAATGTAGCATTTGATGGGGCTTTATCTAGTATGATGTTACGTGAAGCGGCAAAATTTGAAGAAAGTGAAAAGGTAAAAAATACTCAAAAATACATTTTAAGTAAAGAAACATGCAATAATAAATCGACAATTAAAAATGTGAAAGAATTAGTTGAATTTATATATGATGAACTTAACAACACTGCCAAAAGGGAAGTATCGTATAATGATGTTGCAAATATATTATTGTGCTGGTCACAGTCATTTTTATCGATTTTTGCAGGGGAGCCAGGAAGTGGAAAAACGTCATTGGTTTCGTTAATGGCAAATATTATGGGTCTTACGAGTAAAGATCAAAAAAGATATGCGGAAATTGCGGTTGAAAAGGGATGGACTTCAAGGCGTGATTTCATAGGATATTATAATCCTTTGACTAAGACACTTGATGCGGCTAATGGCGATATGCTTAAAGTTTTAGAAGTTATGAAGGCAGAAGAGCAAGAAAAGATAATTGATTTTCCATACTTGGTATTATTGGATGAAGCAAATCTTAGTCAGATGGAACACTATTGGGCAGATTTTATGGGTTTATGTGATATGAATAAACCTCAAAGGAGTGTATCATTGGGAGAAAATTATGTATACCCTATAGGAGATACATTGCGTTTTGTTGCAACAATAAATTTGGATCATACGACAGAGATGCTTTCACCTAGGTTAATAGATAGAGCTTGGATTATTTTAATACAGTCATCTGATATATTAATTGATGAAATAGAAGAGCCAGATTATTCTAAAGAGTATCCTATTGTTGAATATGAAAATTTAAAACAATTGTGTGACTCAACATATTGGAAATCGAAGAGTTTAGAAACAGCAATTATTGATAAGTTTAATAATATAAGAACGTGTTTTCAATATATAGGTATTAATTTTAGTCCTAGGATTATTGGAATGATAAAGAAATATTGTTTGGCAAGTAAGATGATAATGGATTTTAGTGGAAATGCTTATGTGGCATTAGATTATGCGGTGGCTCAAAAAATATTACCAATGATTAATGGATATGGGGAACAATATCAAGAGTTTTTAAAAAAATTATTATTGGAATGTGATCCGAATACAATGCCAAAATGTAATGAGATTATACAAACAATATTGAAAAAGGGTAATGTTAATATGCAATACTATCAATTCTTTACAAGATAGGTGGTGCAATAGATGATGATGCCTATAATTGAGTTGTATTATGAGGATAAGGATATAGTCCTTAAATTAGATGATACAACAAAATTAACAGATTTAAATCAAACCGCATATATAGTATACCAAGATAAGAAATATTCGCACCTTATTTTAAAGAATATTGAAAATGTAGATGAAATAGAACTTTTGGTAAATAATGAAACTATAGACATAGAATGGAAACAAATATCAGAAGGGTATCTATTAATTATTCAACGAAATAGTCCCTTGTTTTTATTAACATATGGACTTACTGAAATTGCTATAAGGATTAGCCTTATTGATGGAACAGATAAAATATATTTTTCTCCTCCGTTATCAGTTGCGATCAATAAAAAATATGAAGAAAATATAGATGCATTATTTCAAATGCTGGATATTATCTATGAAAAAAGTAATGTGTTATTACTTAAAAATAAAGATATAAATAAACAGATTAGTACAGGAAGAAGTGGATATCAAAACAAAATTGAAAAAGAAATTGAAAATTTAATATCTATAATGCGTAATTTGAATAAAAATTATGTTTATTTTATTAATAATGCAAATGTATTAACTGAGACTCAATATTCTGTAGATTCAATAGAAAAGTTGAAGAATGTTGGTGCATCCAGTATTCAGTATATAATAATGCATCCAGAAGAATTACAGAAGTCCTACAATCATCAGGGAATACAAATTTCAAGGCAAAGATATATTCCTAAAAAGACATTGGTTTCAACAAGTAGATATACTAGTGATACTTATGAAAATAGAATGATTATGGCTTTTATTTGGACTTTATATGTAGAAGCTTGTAATAAAGAAGAAAAATTGAAATGTTTTTTACGTCAAAATAGAATTGAAATGAAAACAAATCAAGAAACAGGGGAAGATTATGTATTATGTACTAGAATAATAGATCAATATATAAGATCATCATATGAACTATACGAGAAAAAATATAGAAGTATAAAAGGTGAATTGCTAGAATTGTATAATAAATACAGTAAAGTTTTGATTGAATACCCAGTTATCTTAAATAAAGTTCCAGAGCCTACGGCTGTTTTTTTGGAGATACATCATTATAGAAATACCTTTCAAAGTATGAATTTATGGTTTGGAAGGGAAAAAGATAATATCCCACATCATAATATGGTATTGCAATTTTCAAATGCAGATAAAATATATGAATACTACTGTCTATTAGGAATAGTTGATATTTTATTAGAACTAGGATTTAATGAAGAGTTGGAGAAAAGAGATACTTATAAATATAATGTCAAATATACGAAATTTTGTAATACTGAAGAGGCGAATACATTTTATTTTTATAAAGAGCAAATGAAAATAACATTGTATTATCAGCCAGTGATATATTCAGATTCAAATAAATTTGATAATAATATTGGGTTATTTAGAGTAGATAAGAGTTTTTATACACCAGATTTTATATTTAAAAAAAGAAAAAGATGGAGAAACCACATATTGTATTTTAGATGCCAAATGGAGAAACCGTAATGCCTTGCTAAAGAAAGAAAACGAAGGTGGGCTGAGAGACTTGGTTTATAAATACTCGTATTCGGTTGTAGATAAGTATTCACGACATTGCATTGATAATCTGTGGCTTCTTCAAGGTAAGGATGATTCGACTAATAGTAATTGGTATATTCATAGAAGAAGTCCGATAAGCAAACAGAAGGGTGAAAAATTTCAGATGGCAAGTGGAATTGTAAAATATACACCCCAAACTGGTAGTCTAGGATTGAGACGAGTTGTTAATAGTTTTTTAAGTGAATGAATATAAAAGACCAATAAAAATATTTATTTGAGAAGGGAAAATATAACAATTAATATGGAATTTGAATTACTAGCAGACAGCATAAAGAAAATAAATAATAAAGCTGGCAATGCAGCTAAAAATGCAGTAAATCAATTGCTTACATTAAGAAATTGGGCAATAGGATATTATATTGTTGAGTATGAACAGGGTGGTAGTGATCGAGCTGAATATGGAACACGTCTTCTTAGAAATTTAGAAAATGAAATTTCTGAGAGAGGGATGAATGTAACATTATTTAAGGCGTGTCGGCAGTTTTATTTGCAGTATCCGCAAATTGGTTCGACAGTGTCGAACCAATTTAACTTGCCTAATTTTGAAAAAAGTTCGACAGCGTCGAACCTTTTTGTAACAGATCCAGAACAGTTAATAAATAACTTATCATTTTCACATATTCGAGAAATTATGGTGCTTGAAGATTCATTTGAAAGATTTTTTTATGAAACAGAATGCATAAAATGTAACTGGAGTGTTCGGGAACTACGTAGACAGATAAAAACAAATTTGTATGTCCGTGCAGGTATAAGTAGAAATCCAGAAGCGTTATTAAAGCAAACAGCGATTAATTCAAAGGAAAGCAATACGTTAACAATTAAAGATCCATTTACATTTGAGTTTCTTGGACTTGATGCAAAAGATGCTGTTTCAGAATCAGATTTAGAACAAGCACTTATGGATCATTTACAGGAATTTATGCTTGAACTGGGACAAGGATTTTGTTTTGAAGCAAGACAGAAACGAATAGTTATTGACGATAAATATTATTTTATTGATTTGGTGTTTTATAATCGACTGTTACATTGCAATGTAATTATAGAGTTGAAAAACGATGAATTTAAGCATGAGGATTTGGGACAGTTAAATGCATATGTTGGTTATTATAAAAAGAATGAGATGATGGCAGGAGATAATCCACCTGTAGGAATTTTACTTTGTACAGATAAAGGTTCACAAATGGTAGAATACGCTCTGTCGGGAATGGACAATCAATTGTTTGTTTCAACATATATGTTACATTTGCCAGATAAGAAGAAACTGGAAGAGTTTATGTTGAAAGAAATGGCAGAGATGGGGATGGATGTGTAATAATAAAATTTTCAAAAATCTCAGAGAAATATGGGACTATATGATACACTTGAATGATAACAGATTCATGTGATTGAAATAAGGAGAAAAAGTAATGCTATGTAAGATCGTGTATTTTGATGAAGATTCTGTGACTGATTTTGTACAAATAGTGGCAGGAGGTCAATTAGAAAAGACTACGGAATTACTTAATCAAAGTCAGGAAAATGGAAAAACAGAATTAGGTGCGAAAGTTGGAATTGGTTTGAGTGGAGTCTTTAGAGCTCTAATGGGATTTGAGGGATCGGCATCAGTAGGAGCGTCGATAGGAGCGTCATTTAATTCTAATGAGATGGCTAAAAATATTGTGAAAAATACAATATTAACAGATTTTATAGATTTGGTGGAGCAGTATTCAGCAGAAGAACAAACAGAGCCAGAGAAAAAAATAATTGAAAATTTTTCGGGGTATACAATTAGTGCCCCAAAAGATTCTTTATCATATATTGCATTGATTTCACCGTATTTATCAATGCTTAAAAGCGGATCATCAGTACCAGCAGGTGAATTTAATATTGCCATGGACAAATTGGATAATGCGATGAAGAATGCAAAAGGATATTATGAATTTTTAGGAGAAAAAGAGAGCAAAAAAGTAATTTTTAGATTTAATATTAAAGCCTTTAAAAATAATTATAAAGCTCCAGATCTTTTGAAAATGGACATGTCTATTTATGGTATTAGAGTAGGAAAAAGCAATTTAGCTAAATTAAATTTTAATGGGGAATTTGAGATGGACGAAAATTCAACATTAAAAGATAATCCGGAATATACAAAGGATAATAAAGAAAAATTGCCGGATGAGTATTATAAGGAACTAGATGTTTATGATGTGTTATTAGCAGGTGTTGAGATAAATGGTTGATAGAATTATTATTTTTTATGGTTCTAGAAGGGATTTTGAAGAGATTGTTGAACAAGAAACAGAAGATTTTGAAGAAGTAATTCCGTTTATGGAATTGATTCAACATTATAATGCACGTTTGAGACCAAATGAATCAGGAGTGGGTGAGGATGGACTGTATCATAGAATAGACGTAGAAGCATGTGTTGTACGTGCAGATGATTATGCGTCAGTTCTTGAACATGTATTATCAAATTTTAGTAACATAGTGAGTTTAAATCATGATATAGAACTTTTGTTAATACAAAATCCTCCTAAAAGAGTACGAGCATCTTTGGAAGCTTATTATGACAATATTGAATACAAGAGTTCAAAATATCCTATTTTGGACAGAAAGATGTTAAAAAAAGTTTATGGTGATCTTTGTGAAAATGTGTTGGGACAGAAAAATTGTAAACAGCAAATAATTAGTGGATTATATAGACTAACAGCTGAAAAGAAAGAAAAGCCAGTTGTTTTAATGTTATATGGACCATCTGGCGTAGGAAAAACAGAGTCAGCAAAAAGTATTAGTAGAAGTTTAGGTGGAGAACTTCTTAGGGTTCAATTTTCCATGATGCAGACAGAAGAAGCTCATAATTATGTTTTTGGTGCAGGACATGCGAAAAGTAGCTTAGCAAAAGATATGCTTGGAAGAGAATCTAATGTAATATTAATTGACGAGTTCGATAAGGTGAATCCTATTTTTTATAATGCATTTTATGAATTATTTGATGAAGGAAAATACGTGGATTCAAATTATAATGTAGATTTGGAAGATACCATATTTTTGTGTACATGTAATTTTAACAGTGAGGAAGAGATAAAGCGTATACTAGGTCCAGCTATGTATTCGAGAATAGGTTGTTGCATTGAATTCGAACAGTTAGAAAAAACACAGAAAGAAATAATTATTAGAGCATGGTATGATAAGGTTATTGAAAGACTTGAAGAAGATGAAAAAAAGGCAATAGAAGATACGGATATATTAGAGTGGTTTTTAAAGAATGTAGACCGATATGACAATATTCGTCTATTAAAAACAAAGTTAGAAAATGCTATATATAATGAATTGACAAATAAATTTATTATAGAAGCAACGGAATGATAACACCATGATAACAAAATCCCAAAAAACCACATGGACACAATGGAAAATCCGGATTTTCCCCCACAAATCACACGAAAAATCACCATTTGCACCCCGCAATACATCGGTCTGATATCGTGAAGGTGGACGTACTGTAGGATCAGGACGTGTTGCTACAATCATCGAGTAATATTCGTGATGGCATTGAGCCGTGCAAATAAGTAAATAATATCAGGGAAGAGTGCTTGCATTCTTCCCTGTATTTTTTTGCTTATTTATAAGGCGAAATCCCGCGATTGAATGAGTCAGTCGAAAAATCCCACGCTATATCTGATTTTTCTGAATCAAATAAATCTTAAGAGCAAGTTCTATTTCCGTATGTCTGGAATTATCTCTCAAATCAATTTCAAGTAAATCACAAATTTTCTGAAACCGATATTTCACAGAATTATAATGTAAAAAAAGTTTTTCAGATGCCAGCTTTAAATTCCATCCACAGTTGATGATAGACTGTAGTGTTTCAATCAGGTTTGCATGATGCTGGTCATCGTATTGCTGCAGAGGTTTTACATATTTATCGCAGAATTCAATTGCCTCGTTATTGGATGAAATAGAAAATAACAAGCGATAGATTTCAATCTGATCATAAAAGAATAGACGGTTAAATTGCTGAATCTGATAGACAGTCTGGATGACCTGCTTTGCCTGTTGGTAGCTGTTGTGAATATTGATAATGTCATCTACATACATTCCAACTCCCATTGAAATAGTAAAAGGAACGGCGTTCAACAGACTGTGCTGGATTTGACTGAATGTATCTGCAAGTGTTTTACGGGCGCTGACAGGCAGTTTTCCAGTGATCAGAAAGGCAATAAAGTCACTCTGTGAATAATAAATAGTGGAAGGGAATGCCTGCTTGATATACTTAATAGAAGTATCAAAAATCCGGTCTGTATATTTCTGAAGCTTTTCATTTGTTCCGGTATCCAGATCACGCAGATAATACTTTTTAATATTGTTTATATCGATGATCGCAACAAATCCGCCGCCGTCCAGATCCCAGCCGTATAAATGGGCACGTGTATTGATCTCTTCACGTGTTTTGACGTTGTTAAGCATTAGATCACCTACAAAAGAAGAGTAATATTTCTCTTCGATCATCCGGTTACTGATTCGGATCTGCATACGCAGGATAATTACGATACTGGCATATTCGATCGCTGTTTTGTAGATATTGGAGTCAGTATCCGGATATGTCCGGTCAGAACGGTCAGAAAGAAGCATAATATATCCAAATTTCTGCTCTTTATTGACAACGTCGATACACTGATATTTCTCTCGGTATTCATTTAAAATAATTTCATATGATAATCCCTTCAGATAAAGACTATCCTCGCTTACATTTTCAGAAAAATATACTTTGTGGAAAACAGTATCAACATAGGCAGTCGGTTCCTGGATCAGAGTACTCAGTGTCTGCAAAATTTGATGGATAGAGCGGTCATTTATTGCCAGTTCCAGGAAACTCTCGTGAATCTTGGAAGATTCTTTTAGCTGCTCCGCCTGTTTGGATATAATTCCGGACAGGGTTGGATTGATAATGTCGGCAAATGCGTAGATTGCCGGACAGTAGATCAGTGGCAAAGCTTTTTCATCACAAAGTTTTTTGGCATTTTCCGGAATAACCTTTATGTACCGGTCCGATTTGACAATCAGTGCACTGATATTTCTAGACAACAGCTTGCTGATGAAATCAAGAAAAGCATTAGGCGTCTTTTCCAGGGCATAGGTCGTTGTGATCACAACTTCATTTCCTTTTAACCACTGGAAGCCATCCGGAGTATCAACGACGGTTACTGTGGAGATTTCTCTGTGTATACCGAGATTTCCGGAAATAAGTTTTAATCCCTTAATAGTTGGCAGTTGTAATAGTTCTTCGACAGTCATTTTTAGTCTCCTTGTAATAAAATTGTATCTCAAATACAAAAACTGATAAAATAATTATATCACAAATACAAAAAAATGATGTCAAATATAAAAAAATCAAGATAAATTTGTACATGATATATATAGAAAGCAAAGTTGTTAAGTTGTAAACTTATCATCAACAAGAGGAAACTGGATAACAAAAAAGGAACATGAAGAAGAAAGGAAGAGAGTATATGGATTATGTAGAGATTTCTAATTCAATGATAGTGTATTTGCTTTGTGGTATTACTGTAGCAATTGCATTTGTCCAGGCTGTTCTTTATATCCGAATGGCAAAGAAAATGACAGTGAAGGCAAACATTCCGGCAACAGTGCCGAAGACAGCATTCAGAGTCGGTCTCATTTCCGCAATCGGACCTGCACTTGGTGTATTTATCGTAATGGTTGGTCTTATGACTTCGATCGGAGGTCCAATGGCATGGCAGAGACTTTCCATCATTGGTGCAGCACCGACAGAGCTTACTGCAGCAACGCTTGGTGCTGAAGCGGCAGGCGCAGAGCTTGGAGGAGCTGGATTTACACTGAAAGTTATGGCGGTCAGCTGGTTCGTAATGGCACTCAACGGAGCCGGATGGCTGGTTGTGACAGGTCTTTTTACACCTGCACTTGAAAACTTAAGAACAAAGATGAGCGGTGGCGATTCAAAATGGCTGGTTGTAATGAGTGGGGCCTGTTCACTTGGTATCTTCGGTTATCTGGATGTCAACGAAATTGGTAAAGGATGGGGAAATGCAGCAGCCGTTGCCGGTGGTATTATCGGAATGGCAATCCTTGAAAAATTTGTAGCAAAGAAAGTTCCAAAAATCAGAGAGTACAATCTTGGTATTGCAATGATCATCGGAATGTTATTTGCAATCATCTATGATATGGCAGTTGGAGCATAGGAGGGTATGATTATGGAAAATAAAGAATTAATGTCAGAATGGAAAAAGAATAGTATTAGAATCGGTACTCCTACAAACCTGCTCGCAGCATTTACATCATTTATACCGGTTATCTGGCTGTGTATTACCTATAACTGCTGGCCGGATCCGAAAGTAGTACTTGCAGGATGGGGAATGGTTGCATTATCATTTGGTGCATTCTATGTTGTTGAACCAATTTCTTACTATGCAGCTCTTGGACTTACTGGTACATACTTAAGTTTCCTTTCAGGAAATATCGGTAACATGCGAGTTCCATGTGCAACAATGGCTCTTGAAACGACGGAGAGTGAACCAGGAACGCTTCAGGCAGAGGTGGCTTCTACAATGGCAATCTGTGGTTCTATTATTACAAACCTGATCGCTACAACAGCAGCTGTTTTAGTAGGATCAGCAGTTGTATCCGTACTTCCAGATGTTATTGTATCCGCTCTTACAAAATATGCAGCAGGTGCAATTTTCGGAGGAACTTTTGGAACCTATGCATTGAAATATCCTAAAGTTGCCATCTTTGGCATGGGACTTCCGCTTATCCTTAAATTTACGATTGCTCCTCCGGCATGGGTACTTATCGTTGTGTCTGTATTCGGAAGCCTTGGATTTGCAAGACTGTTATATGTAAAAGAAAAGAAAACTGCTTAGCGGGAAATGAATAAAAAGCAAAAGATTCATAGAGAAAAGAGGGAATAAGCATGAGTATGTGGAAAGAATGTGAAGGTTTACAGGAAGAACTCGTAAAAATGCGAAGAGAACTGCATCAGATTCCGGAATTTGGTCTTGATCTTCCGGAAACGCAGAAATATGTAACAGATAAATTGGATGAACTCGGAATTCCTTATAAATGTTCAGGAACAGACAGCAGTATCATTGCAGAAATCAAGGGTGGGCAGCCAGGTAAGACGGTTGCACTTCGTGCAGATATGGATGCACTTAAGATTACGGAGGCAAATGATGTCGATTATAAGTCCAAACATGAAGGTCTGATGCATGCCTGTGGACATGACAATCATATTGCAATGCTTCTTGGAGCTGCAAAAGTTTTAAATGCACACAAAGCAGAAATTAAAGGAAATGTAAGACTTCTGTTCCAGACCGCGGAAGAATTATCCAAAGGTGCAGAGATCATGATCAAAGATGGCGCAATGGATGGTGTAGACGCTGTATTTGGACAGCATATTGGAAGTATCATCAACAAAGATATCCCTGCAGGAAAGGTAATTGTTACTCCTGGATGCTGTATGGCGTCATTTGACAGATTTGTGATCCATGTAAAAGGAACAGGTTGTCATGGCTCTACTCCGGAAAAAGGAACAGACCCGATCACAATGGCATCTCATATTGTAATTAACCTGCAGGAAATCATTGCACGTGAAGTTTCCGCAGTAAAAGCTGCAGTTGTAACAATTGGTTATTTCCATGGTGGTGTTGCTTATAATGCAATTCCAAGCGAAGTAGAAATCGAAGGAACGATCCGGGCACTGGAAGAGCCAATAAGACAGTACCTTGCAAAACGAATTGAAGAGATTGCAAAGAGTACAGCGGCAACATTCAGAGGAACAGCAGAAGTTGAGATGGACTGGGGAGCACCTCCGGTAATCAATAACGATGAGATGGCAGCACTTGTAACTGAAGCCGCAAAAGAAGTTGTAGGTGAAGAGGATGTTGTAAGTAAAGTTCCGGCACCAAATATGGCAGGAGAGGATTTTGCATACTACTTACAGAAAGCACCCGGAGCATTTTTCTTCCTTAGTTCTTCTAATCCGGTAAAGCATACGGATGTTCCTCATCATAATCCACACTTTAATGTAGATGAAGACGTGCTCTACAAAGGATCAGCAATGTTTGTAAAGATTGTAGAAGCTTATCTGAAGTAGTATAATAAAGCAAAAAAGGCAGGATAAGAGTATGAATGCACAGATGATGATTTTATTGTATGCGGTACTATTGTTTGTAGTGATCTATTTTATGATGGTAGTTCCGGGAAAGAAAAAGAATAAAAAAATGCAGGAACTCCATGATTCGATCAAGGTTGGAGATGAGGTTCTTACAATGGGAGGGATTATCGCAACAGTAAAAGAACGGGATGGTGAAATCCTTACAGTAGAGATTGATCCGGAAAAAGAAATCTGTATGAAAATTCTGGTCTATTCTGTATCTACGATTCGTAAATAAGAGCTAAGAGCAAAGGGTGTTTCTCTGTAATATACCAGAAAAACACCCTTTTTAGTATGTTTGTGTACAAGAAAAACTGCCAGTAGCAGTTTTTTTGTAGTTTATAGTTTTTGGAAAATAGTAAAAAATTAACCATGCTAAAAATGACCAAAATTCATTTTTTAATTATGAAATTATTGTGACTATTTGATATTGACCATTAGTCATTTTTTTGTATAATATTCTATAGAATAAAAATGTAAAGACAGGGAGATGATTATTGTGGTCAAAGCGGGAAAATGGATAGCAAAACACAGATTTATAATTTTGTTACTGGGGATACTGCTTTTGATTCCGTCATTTATTGGAATGGCGAAGACAAGAATTAACTACGACTTGCTCAGTTACCTTCCGGAATCACTGGAAACAGTAGAAGGACAGGACGTTATGGTGGATGAATATGGTATGGGTGCATTCGCCATGGTTGTTGTAGAGGATACGGACATGAAAGATATCCAGAAGCTGGCAGACCAGTTTAATAAGGTTGATCATGTCGAAAAAGTATTATGGTATGGTGATGTGGCAGATCTTTCACTGCCGGTAGAGATGATCCCATCCGATTTGAGAAAAGCCTTCTACAACGGAGATGCGACACTGATGCTCACATTATTTGACAATACGACTTCATCTGACGAAGCAATGAATGCAGTCGGTGAGATGCGTAAGATTGCCAGCAAACAGTGTTTTATTGCAGGTATGACAGGTGTTGTAGCCGATATCAAGAATGTAGCAATGAAAGAAGTCCCGATTTATGTTGTAATTGCGGCAATTCTTTCTTTTCTGGTGCTGGAAATTACCGGAGAATCCTTCCTGGTACCGATTTTTTTTCTGATCAGTATAGGTGCAGCGATTGTATATAATCTGGGAAGTAACATTTTCCTTGGCGAGATCTGTTACGTTACAAAAGCGCTGACGGCGGTATTGCAGCTGGGTGTTACGATGGATTACTCCATTTTCCTGCTGAATAGCTACGAAGAGAACAAGCGCCGTTTCCCGGGAGATAAGAACCGTGCGATGGGACATGCGATTTCTAATACATTCAAATCCATTGTAGGAAGTTCTGTCACCACAGTAGCAGGATTTGTAGCTCTTTGTGTTATGACATTTGCACTTGGTCGTGATCTTGGTATTGTTATGGCAAAAGGTGTTATCATTGGAGTGCTTTGCTGTGTAACAATCCTTCCGGCAATGATTCTTATCTTTGATAAACCGATTGAAAAAACCAAGCATAAACCGCTGATCAAGAGCATGGATAAGGTTTCAGCATTTATCACCAAACATTACAAAGTATGGATCGTTGCTTTCCTGATCTTGCTTATTCCTGCTATTTATGGCAATAATCATACAAAAATTTATTATAATATTGCACAGTCACTTCCACAGTCACTTCCATCAAATGTGGCAAACAGTGAACTGAAAGATGACTTTGATATGAGTACAATGCATATAGTTATGGTAGATAAAGACATGGATGCCAAAGAGAAAAAGGCAATGATGAGTGAAATTGATGATGTCAAAGGTGTAAAATGGACACTTGGACTTAACTCCATCGTTGGATCTTCTATTCCGGAATCGATGATCCCGGATGATGTAAAGAGTATGCTTCAGGGTAAGGATACCGAGTTGATGTTTGTATGTACCAAGTATGAGTCTGCAACTCCGCAGGTCAACAAACAGATCAAACAGATTGATAAGATTGTAAAATCCTATGATAAGTCTGGAATGGTAATCGGTGAAGCACCACTGATGAAAGACCTGCAGGATGTAACAGACATCGATCTGACAAGGGTTAATGTTATTTCAATCGCAGCAATCTTTATTATCATTTTGCTTATATTTAAATCCATCTCGCTTCCGATCATTCTGGTTTCGGTTATCGAGTTTGCGATTACGATTAATATGGCGATTCCGTTCTATCAGGGTAAGAGTCTTCCGTTCGTTGCAAGTATCGTTATCGGAGCAATCCAGCTGGGAGCAACCGTTGATTATGCAATCCTTATGACGACCAGATATCAGAAAGAACGTATGAAAGGCAAGAGTAAGAAAGAATCTGTTGCGATTGCACACAGAATCAGTATGCCATCGATCATTACTAGTGGACTGAGCTTTTTTGCGGCAACATTTGGTGTGACTTGTTATACACAGGTTGATATGATCGGTTCTATCTGTGAACTTCTTTCAAGGGGAGCGATCATCAGTGTGATCGTAGTACTGACTGTCCTTCCGGCAATGTTCCTGATCTTTGATCCGGTCATCTGCAGAACAACTGCTGGATACAGAGTGAAAAAAGATAAAAGTAAAACAGTTGCAGAGCCGACAGCATAGGCTCTGCTGAAAAGGGAGCAGGCTTAACTGATTGAAATCAGCAAAAAGCCTGTTCCTTTTTGCTGTCATACACTTAGAGAAAAATGGCATCTGAAGAAGCTTTTTGTATGTTGAAAATGGGAAGAAATGGCTGTGTACAGACCTTTCCGGAAAATAGAAGGTTGTTCTTTTGATTAAAATAGTATATACTATCTTAGTGTTACCCCAAAACATTCAAGAAAGGATTACATTTATGAAAATGCAGAAAAAACGAATCGTACAGTGCGGACTTTCTCTGATCTGTGCATTCGGTATCGCGCTGTCGGGGATGTCGGTACATGCAGAAGAGATGGACAGCCTCGAAGATAAGACCAGTAATCTACAGAGTCAGTTGGAAGGGATCAACCAGGATCTGGTTACGATCAGCAATGAAATCGCTGAGACAGAAGTGAAAATTGAAGAGTCTAATAATGAAGTATTCCGTTTGGAAGCATCGCTCCAGATTTCCCGTAATAACGAGGAAGTACAGTATGCAAACATGAAGACTCGAATTAAGTACATGTATGAAAATGGTTCGGACACACTGCTTTCTATGGTATGTGAAGCAAAAAGTATGGGAGAGTTCCTGAACCGTGTAGACTTTATCCAGAATATTACAAAGTACGATAAGGATATGCTGGAGAATATGGTGAAAGTACGTGAAGGTATTGAAGAGCAGGAGGCTGAACTGAAAAGCAGGCAACAGGAACTGCTTGACCTGCAAAATCAGCTGGACAGTGAACAGGCAGCGTTGCAGGCAAAAGCAGAAGAGACTTCGACAGACCTTGCCACGGTAAATGCACAGCTTGAGGCGGCACGTGCGGCACAGAAAAAGCAGGAGGAGGAAGCCCAGAGGAAAGCGGATGAGCAGTTGGCAAAAAAGGCACAGGAAGAGACAAAGCAGGCGTCAGCTTCCGCCGGAAGTAATACATCTGCGGGTAATAATTCCGGGAACAGCAGTTCAGCGGGGAATAACAGTTCTTCTGGAAATAATAATCCTTCCAACAACAATTCATCGAATAATACTAGTTCCGATTCTTCCAATTCCGGAAGCGGTGGCTATGTGATCCCATCAGGCGGTCTTACCCCGTCAAAGGGAAGGATCTGGTATAATGGACATACCGAGACTTACTATTCTCAGAAGGTACTTCCGGGAGGAGGGCTTGCGATCCCAGGACGCCATATAGCAAGTGACGGAACAATCAGGGATGCCGATGGTTACATTGTTTTGGCAAGTGATGATTACCCGAGAGGAACAGTTGTAGAGACGTCACTTGGTGCTGGAAAAGTATATGATACCGGAAGTGGATCCGGAAATATAGATCTGTATACAGATTGGTAAAAGAAAAGCGGGGCAGTAAAGGACAAACCTTTTACTGCCCCGCTTTTGAATTTAATGGGATATGTATTTTCAGTGAATCGAAAAGGCATATTTTGCTTTGTACTGGAGAAGTCCGGTTACTGTGCTTCGTAGGTTGCCTTAGCGTCACGTATCAGCTTGTCGAATTTATCTGCATCCCATGCAGCACGTCCTGTAAAGAGTCCATGCAGAAGAAACAGAAAGGTATTTACTCACCGGAAGGATGGGCTCACTACAAAGTTACAGGTGAAGCTGCACCGGAAGAATAAAAATGTTATAATTTGTTTATGGAATGAAGTCCTCTTGTGTGTTACAATACAAGAGGACTTTTGTTTTATAGAGAATAGTTGTCGAACGAAAGGGTGAAAACTATTAAAGAAAGGAAAGTGGAAGAGAAAATTACAGTTCGGATGACAGATACATACCTGTTTGACTTTACGTTATATCATACCTATTCGAAACTGGCAGGTTTTCTGACAAATATTCTGGGAGCAGCGATTGCTTTTATGGGAATCATCATGCTGGCTATGGGAAAGATAAAACCCGTGCAGATTATTTTTTATCTGGTAGCAGCGGCTGTGACGAATTCGCTCCTGGTAGGAAATGAACTTGCAGCAGTAAGACATGTAGAACTGTATATGATCGGCGGTCATGTGGGCGGTCATCTGGCAGCGACGATGGGAGATGCAGCCATTGAGAATATGGAAAAATTTCATGTAGATAAAGGATTTATCGGAGTACACAGTATCAATTTTGATGTGGGTCTGACATCCATCGCAACACCACAGATGCAGGTGAAGAGAGCGATATTCGAAGCATCCCAGCAGGTGTTTGTTCTTGCTGACAGCAGCAAATTCGGAGGCGGGTATGTGTCCGTGATCTGTCCGGTTAAGGATGTATACAAGATCATTACGGATTCGCAGATCAGCAAAGAGTATATCCGAAAAGCGGAGCATGAACAGATTCCACTTGTGATAGCCGGAAACCGGGAGCAATAATATGATATATGAGAGAATACAAAAGGGGCGCTTTTTAAAGCGCCCTAATCGATTTATAGCCAAAATAGAAATAAATGGAAAAGAAGAAACGGTCCATGTGAAGAACACAGGGAGGTGCGCGGAACTTCTGGTTCCGGGAGCAGAAGTGTTTGTCCAGAAGTCTGAAAGTGCAGGGCGTAAGACTGGCTGGGACCTGATCAGTGTCAGGAAGGCTGACCGGCTGATCAATATGGATTCCCAGGTGACAAACAAAGTGGTGCAGGAATGGATTGAAGCCGGGAGATGGTTCAAGGACGTGAAGATCGTCAGACCGGAAGTTACCTATAAGAATTCCAGGTTTGACCTGTATGTGGAATATGAAGAGAAAAAAGCGTTTATAGAAGTGAAAGGGGTTACGCTGGAAGAAGAAGGCGTGGTAAAGTTTCCGGATGCACCGAGCGAGCGGGCAGTGAAGCATTTAAAAGAGCTGGAAGAAGCGGTGCAGGAGGGGTACGAGGCTTATGTATTCTTTGTGGTCCAGATGAAAGGAGTACGTTATTTTACACCAAACAGACGGACTCACAAGGAATTTGCAGATATTCTTGCAGAAGCAGCGGAAACCGGGGTTCAGGTGATCGCAAAGGACTGTTTTGTAACGGAGGATTCCATTGCAATTGCGGACGAAGTTCCGGTAGTACTTACCAATTCACAGCTCTATGAAGCACCGGAGCTGCTTGTGGAATGGTACAGAGAGCGGAAACGGGATCTGCCATGGAGACATCATGTAAATGCCTATCGGGTATGGGTGTCTGAAATTATGCTACAGCAGACGAGAGTGGAAGCAGTAAAGCCATTTTTTGAGCGTTTCATGACAGAGCTTCCAACGGTAAAAGATCTAGCCGAGGCACCGGAGGATAAGCTTTTAAAGCTCTGGGAAGGGCTTGGATATTATAACCGGGTACGCAATATGCAAAAAGCAGCGCAGAAGATCGAGGAAGAATACGCAGGAAAATTTCCGGAAAATTATGAGGAGATCAAGGCGCTTCCAGGAATTGGAAATTATACGGCAGGGGCAATTTCTTCTTTTGCCTATGGAATTCCAAAGCCGGCAGTGGACGGAAATGTTCTCCGGGTGGTATCAAGACTGCTGGCGAGCGATGAAGATATTATGAAAGCGTCCGTCAGGACAAAGATAGAAAATGCGATTGAACCGGTGATCCCGGAAGATGCAGCATCGGATTTTAACCAGGGGCTGATCGAACTTGGTGCGATTGTCTGTGTGCCGAATGGGGAGGCAAAGTGTGAAATCTGTCCTCTTACGGGAATCTGTGAAGCGAAAAGGCTGGGAATCCAGAATGAACTGCCGGTGAAGAAAAAGGCAAAAGCGCGCAGGATTGAGGAGAGAACCGTTTTGATTTTTAAGGATGGTGATCATGTGGCAATCCGGAAACGACCGGATAAGGGACTGCTTGCAGGTATGTATGAGTTCCCGAATCTGGACGGAAAGCTTACGATGGACGAAGTAACCGCTTACAGTAAATCTATCGGGCTTGCACCGATCCGTGTGAAAAAGCTGCGGAATGCGAAGCATATTTTCAGCCATATTGAATGGCATATGACTGCGTATGAGGTGATCGTGGATGAACTGGAGAAGAACTGCAAAGAAGAGATGATCTTTGCACATCCGGAAGAAATACAAAAGGAATATTCCATGCCATCGGCGTTTAGCGCATGGAAGGTGAAATAAAAGAAGGACATTGCTTTTCGATTTTGCGAAATGCGATGTCCTTTCTTTGGATCAAACAAAATAATTATAAGTGTTTAAATCACCTGACGTGCAAGCCGTGGTGACTTTGCACCTTCCTGTGCATAAATTAGTGAGTACATGAAATATGCCATCACACATGCAGCAACTACATCCACTACGGAATGTTGCTTCAGGAACATGGTTGACAGAATGATCAGAATGCTTAAAACAAGAGATCCTTTCTGGATCAGTCTGGAGTGCTGAAGCTTCTCGCAATGGGAAATTGCGATGTAACAACAAATAGAGTTGTATACATGAAGACTTGGAAGCACATTCGTAGGTGTATCCGTCTGATAGATCCGTTTAACCAGCTCGATACAGAAGTTATCACGCATAAATACTTCCGGTCTCAAGTTCAATCCGTTCGGAAATACCGTGCAGATGATCAGAAAAATGGTCATACCGCTGAACATGATCGCGGAGGCTTTGTAAAATCCCTGTTTATCATTAAAGAACAAATATCCCAGTGTGACTGCAATATAAGCAAACCACAGCAGGTACGGAATGATGAAATATTCACAAAACGGGATGTAGTCATCGAATATCGAATGGATTACAAAATAATTGTCGGTCACATGGCGTTCCAGATAAGTAAACCATGGAAAATAAATAAAAGCATATAGTAATACCCATGCATGGCTGTATGTATGCATCAGTGTCTTTAATTTTTTAAAAATATGACTCATGATAAAAATCAGCTCCTTCGGGTGAAGATGTTTCTTCCTTGTTACTAGAGGTAGTATAACATTAAAAATTTTTCTCGACAACAGACTTCATAAAACATTCATATTTTTTTCTATTCTCTATTTTACGGAGAAACCTTCAAAGATATACATATCATATTTATTCCGTGCAGTTTTATAAGCTTTTTGATTGCGGAGTGTCCAGACTGCCATCGGAATACGGTACAGATAGTGGTTCAGCCAGACGGAAGGATTGCCGGTATCTGCAAGTTTATAAGAAATAAAGTCCGGACGACAAATCAGGTTGGTCAGCAGGAACTGTACACAAAAGCGCGCCAGAAAAGGATTTTCCGGATTCGTGCGAGTCAGGGCAGAAGAAAGCTGTCCACGAAGAACCTGAGGCGCATGCTTGTGAAACCATCGGATTCCAAGGGAGTTGAAAGACTGGACCATATAAGGTCCTTTATAATCCTTTAAAATATCCCATGCGGCAGGACAGAGCTTCATATTGCTGTCCGGAAGCTTCAGTTCAATCAGAAGAGGAACCCGCCCATTGACATAGCGAAGGACATCTGAAAAAAGTGGCATATGCTCCGAAGTTCCGGAAAGATGCAGGTGCTGTAGCGCATCAAACGTGGAACCCTCAACTGTCCCTTCGGCATTGCAGATCCGCTTTAAAGACTCGTCATGGAATACGACTACTTTTCCATCACGGGTGAGATGGATATCAAGTTCGATGGCAAGATTTTGTTTTACTGCCTCACGAAATGCCAGCATAGAATTCTCGGGAATCAGCCGGGAAGAATCATGTAGTCCGCGATGGGCATAATCCCGCTTGAGATAAGGGAGGATTTTGCTTCGGCGGGAAGTATTCGGCATGATCATATACAAATATAAGAAAAAACATACAACAACAGTTAAAAGAATCCAAAACAACAGCATAGAAAAGTCCCCTTCTTTTATGTAATAATTTTCAGTGTCTCAGGTTCGAGAGAGAACGAAACATCCTTCTGGAGATAAATCGGTTCGCCGTCAGAATGTACCGGAAGTGCTACTTTTGAGTGTACTTCTGCTTTTTTACAGCGGAAGATATGTACGCCTGGAAGTCGAGTATGCTTTCCGGAAAACACAGTCGGCAGAATTGCCAGAGCAATAATTTTGGGAACATTTGCAATCACAATAAAGTCCAGCAGATCATCATCCGGTTTGGCATCCGGGCAGAATTTGCATCCACCACCTTCATAAGGAAGATTAAATGCAGAGGCAAAGAAAACCCGTTTAAAATGAAGTCTTTTGGTATCGTCCAGAAGGATTTCCATCTCATCTGGCTGACAGCGGCGCAGACGGTAGAGTGAGCAGGCTGCATAGGCAAGTTTGCCCAGACCGAGCCGGTTAAAAAAGACTTTAACCCTGGAAATACAAAGTTGATGGCAGATAGCTGCATCGTATCCGATTCCGGAACTGACGGCAAAACGGTGAACCTTGTCATGATAGTGCAATACACCAAGATTGATCTTACGCGTCTGTTCAGAATGAAGTACCAGATCCAGAGCTTTCATGGTATCGGATGGAAGGGCAAGTCCCCGGCCAAAATCATTGCCAGAGCCGATCGGAATGTAACCGAGGGTAACCAGGCTTAAATTCTGCAGACCACAGATTACTTCATCCACACTTCCATCACCACCAAGTACAACGATCGTAACAGGATCCCCGGAGGCGGTAAGCTCGGCGGCAATTTCCGTTGCGTGATGCCGGTGATGTGTAAAATGGATCTGGTAATCTATATGTTCTGCTATCAGCTTTAATTTAATCTTTTCCCATAGTGCAAGTCCCTGACCCGAGCGGGCGTTAGGATTGGCTATAAAATGATACATAAAGTCATCCCTTCACTTCTGTAAATTTAGTTTCATTCTAGCATCGGAATGAGAGGATATTGTCAAAAAAACAATAAAAATGCAAAAATTTATTGAGGCAGAGTGTTAAAAGTGCTATTCTGGTACATGTGTTAAAAAATGAACATAAAATAAATGGAGGTAATACTGTGAAATTTATAAGACAATTCTTGATTATCATATTGATTTCTTTTGCAGGAGAGCTTTTGCATGCAATCCTTCCACTACCGGTTCCTGCAAGTATTTATGGCTTGCTGATTTTGCTGGCAGGTTTGCAGACAAAAGTAATTCCTTTGAAAGCAGTTGATGAGGCCGGTGGATTTCTGATTGAAATCATGCCGATGCTTTTTATCCCTGCAGGAGTAGGTCTGATGGTATCATGGGGAGACTTAAAACCGGTTCTTGTTCCGATCATGGTTACAATTGTAGTGACAACAGTGCTGGTTATGGGCGTGAGTGGAAGAACCGCTCAGTTTGTACTGAAGAAAGAGGAGAAGAAGGATGAGTAATATGCTGCATGGATCGACCTTTTTTTGTATGGCGATCAGTCTTTTTGGATATGAAGCAGGAATTTTTTTGCGTAAAAAGTTAAAAATTGGTATCTTCAATCCACTTCTTGTTTCGATTGTTTTTGTAATTATCGTGCTAAAAGTGACTGGAATTGATTATGATACTTATGATAAGGGAGCGAATGTACTGAGTTACCTTCTGACACCGTCTACAGTCTGTCTTGCAATTCCGCTTTATCAGCAGATGAATCTTCTTAAGAAGAATCTGAAAGCGATCATTGCAGGAATTACAACAGGTGTATTTGTCAGCCTTGCCGGTGTATGGGTATTTTCTATGTTATTCCACCTGAAGAAGCAGTTCTATGTAACGCTTCTTCCAAAATCAATTACCACAGCGATCGGTATGGGAATCTCAGAAGAGCTTGGTGGAATTGTGACGATTACAGTTGCTGCGATCGTAATTACCGGGATTATTGGAAATATGTTTGCAGAGGGAATCTGTAAGCTCTGCAAAATTGAGCATCCGATTGCAAAAGGACTGGCAATCGGAACAGCTTCCCATGCTATGGGAACGGCAAAGGCAATGGAAATCGGAGAGATTGAAGGAGCAATGAGCAGTCTTTCTATTGCAGTGGCCGGATTGATGACGGTTGTAGGTGCATCGATTTTCTATCACCTGTATTAGAGAGGAGTGTGCAAAATATGGAGAAAACAATTATCTGTATCGGACGGGAATATGGAAGCGGCGGACATGAAATCGGTGAATTGCTGGCAAAGCGTACCGGTTATGCGTTTTACGATAAAGAGAAGCTGTTTGAAATTGCAAAGATGCGCGGATACGAGAAAGAAATGCAGGAGTATCTGGATGAACAGCCGGTGGACAGCCTTCTTTATTCAATCGCAATGAATTTTGCAGAACCGAAGAAGAAGCCATATCCATTTAAGCTGATTGAAGAGCTTGCGGAAGAAGGACCATGTATTATTATGGGAAGGTGCGCAGGTTATCTGATGAGAAACCGAGAAGAAGCTTTTAGTGTATTTGTCCATGCAGACATGGAAACACGAATTGAACGCGTGAAAGAGCGTGATCATATTACAAGCAGAATGAAAGCGAAACGTAAGATCCAGGATGTGGATGAGAAAAGAAGCGCTTTTCGTAAGGATTATACCGGACAGGAATGGGGAATGTCGAAGAATTATGATCTTTCGGTCAGCACTACAGAGTTGTCCTATGAACAGGCAGTAGATCTGATTCTGTATTATAAGAAGATGACAGAAGAATCTGACAGAGCTTAGAAGGTATAAAAAGAATATACTAGTTTGTTGAATCCAGAAATGGGAAATGACATGGCAGGTCATTTCCCATTTCTGGATTTTAGAGATATAGAAGGGCTCAATTTCTATATCTTAGTTTATAGAATACGTGGCTTCTATAAATTATTTATATATTCGTTACAATCTTTTAGAGGGCAAAATTTGATTTATCTAGGCATCTCCCATGCGTTATGATCCGTGTGAAGCAACATATGTGACTTGTGAGAAAGCGGTTTCTCAAGGAAATCACGGTACAGACGGAGTACATCCGGGTTCTCATGTGAGAAGCGAAGTGGTGCATTCTTATCAAGGAAATAAAGATTTTCACCACGTGTCCGTGCAAGTTCTTCTCCGTCATGGATTGGTTGACCGCCACCGCCGACGCATCCGCCAGGGCAGGCCATGACTTCTACAAAATCATAATGTACTTCACCATGTTCGATTGCTTCGATCAGTTTACGTGTGTTTCCGAGTCCGCTGACAACAGCAGCACGAACAGTAGCATCTCCAAGCTGGATCTCAGCTTCTACAACACCTGGCTGTCCACCAGGATTGCGGACAATCTTGAATGCATCCGGATCAGGGTTACGTCCGGTTACAAGGTAGTGAGCAGAACGAAGTGCTGCTTCCATAACACCACCTGTTGTTCCGAAGATAACACCGGCACCGGTCCATTCTTTCATCAGAGGATCGCATTCACGATCAACCAAAGAAGCAGGATCAATATGTGCAGAACGGATCATGCGTGTCAATTCACGAGTTGTAAGTACAACGTCTGTCTCGTGTCCGGCATATTCACCATAGAACAGTTCCATGTTACTTTCGCCTTTTTTGGCAACACATGGCATGATAGATACAGTAAACATATTTTCCGGTTTCACACCGATGGATTCTGCAAAATAGCTCTTCATAACAGAACCGAACATCTGCTGTGGTGATTTGGCTGTTGAAAGCTGTGGCACCAGATGTGGGTACTGTGATTTAAGGAAGCGTACCCATCCAGGGCAGCAGGAGGTAAACATCGGACGAAGATTTAATTCGCCTTTTGTAAATCTCTGCAGGAATTCATTTCCTTCTTCCATAATAGTAAGGTCTGCTGTGAAGGAGGTATCGAATACATAGTCAATACCCATTTTCTTCAGAGCATCCATGATCTTGCCGACAGTTGCTTCTTCACGGGAAAGACCAAGAGCTTCACCCCATGCAGCACGTACAGCAGGAGCAACCTGTGCAACAACGACTTTCTTGTCATCAGCGATTGCATCCCATACTTTCTCTGTATCATCACGTTCGCGCAGAGCACCGACCGGGCAGTGAGTAATACACTGACCGCACAGAGAACAGGAAACCTCGGAGATCTTATGGTTGCCGGTTACATTAATGGTAGTACGGGAACCAGTACTTGTCACATCCCAGATATGTAAATCCTGGATCTTGTCACAGACCTGGATACAGCGCATACATTTGATGCATTTCTGTGAGTCTCTGATCAGCGGAAATTCTTTATCCCAAGGGAATTCTTCCAGACGCTGCTTAAATGGTATTTCGATGATGTTCAGGTCATTTGCAAGACTCTGCAGAGTACAGTTACCGCTTCTGACACAGGTAGCACATTTGCAGTCGTGCTGGGAAAGGATAAGCTGTACAGTCTGTCTTCTGGCTGTACGAACCTTTGGGCTATTTGTATGGATTACCATACCTTCTTTTACTACGTTGTTGCAGGAAGTTACCAGCCGTTCCATTCCCTCGAGTTCAACAACACAGACACGACAGGCTGCGATCTCGTTGATATCTTTCAGATAGCAGAGCTTTGGAATCGGGATATCCGCCATTTTGGCAGCATCCATGATAGTAGTACCTTCCGGGACAGATACGTTTATATTATCAATTGTAAGATTTACCATAATGTTTCACGACCTCCTTTGAAAATGCCGTAGCCGAAGTGGTCGCAACGCAGACATCTGCTGGCTTCCTGTTTCGCTTCTGCCTCGGACATGCAGTTTTCTACACCGTTAAAGTCACAGACACGTTCGCAGGCTTCACGCTCGGTCATGTTTACTCTTCCGCACGGCGGGCGGTCATCAAGACGCGCTTCAGGAATCTCAACGTCACAGCTGATAATGTGGTGATATCCCAGGTATTCGTCTATGTTAGCAGCTACTACTTTTGCAGCAGCAATAGCTTTGATTACGGATGCAGGACCGGAAGCACAGTCTCCGCCGGCAAATACACCCGGAATGTTATCGAATCCGCCGTATTTTTCGGTTAAGATCTTACCTCTCTGTACAGGAACACCGGCTTCTTCAAAGTGCTGGTATTCAATATCCTGTCCGATTGCAACGATCAGTGTCTGGCATGGAATAAATACGTCAGGAGCACCTGTCGGACGTACACTTGCACGACCGTCTTTGATCTTACTGATCATCTGTGGTGTAACGTAGATTCCTTTTACGTGACCGTTTTCATCTGTTTCGATGCGGGAAGGAGCCATCAGAGTCTGTACTTCGATTCCTTCTGCAACAGCACCTTCAATCTCTGCCGGAAGGGCAGTCATATCTGCCACGCGGCGGCGGTAAACGATGCTGACTTTTTTAGCCCCCAGACGTTTTGCGGTACGGACAGCATCCATAGATACGTTACCGCCACCGATAACGGCTACTTCCTGTCCGGTAAGATCCGGGTTCTGGTTCTTTCCTACATCACGAAGGAACTGAACAGCAGAAAGGACACCTTCTGAGTGTTCGCCTTCGATACCAAGTTTCTTATCGGTACTTGCACCGATTGTAATAAGAACTGCGTCGTATTCTTCACGCAGACTCTGGATTGTCATATCTTTTCCAATCCGTTTGCCAAATTCAACTTTGACACCGGTCTCAAGGATGGCATTGATATCATCGTTCAGACGGTCTTTCGGCAGACGGTAGTTCGGGATACCATAGCGGAGCATACCGCCAAGTTCCGGCAGCATCTCAAATACGGTTGTCTGGTGTCCCATCAGCTGCAGATAGTAAGCTGCACTTAATCCACCAGGGCCACCACCAACAACGGCAATGCGCTTTCCGGTAGATGGAGCACATGGCGGCGGTGGAACTTTTCCGGCATAATCAGCAGCCATTCTCTTAAGACCGCGGATATTGACTGCATCGTCTACGATGTTACGACGGCAGCGTGCCTCACAAGGATGTTCGCAGATAAAACCACAGGTGGTCGGGAATGGATTGTCCTTACGGATCAGGCGGATCGCATCTGCGTAACGTCCTTCTCCGACAAGAGCGATATATCCCGGAATATCTACATGTGCCGGGCACAAAGATACACAAGGAACAGGCTGTGTGTACTGGCAGGTACATCTTCCCTGGCGCACATGTTCTTCATAGTCTTCCCGACATCCCATCAGACTCTTGTAAACCATGTGAGCTGCTTCATACCCGATCGCACAGTCAGCTCCTTCCATGATTGATACAGAGAGTTCTTCCATCAGGTCTAATGTTTCCATAGTTGCGTCTCCGTTCATAACGTCGGTCAGCAGGTTTTTCAGCTGCCACAGACCAACACGGCACGGCACACATTTTCCACAGGTATGTGTATGACACATCTCCAGGAAAGCACGAGTCATGTCAACAGGACATAGTCCCGGAGGACTGGATTCGATTCTTCGCTCCAGATCTTTGTAGAGCCCTTCGATAACCAGCTGGGCTTTGTCTGGTGCAGTGATTTCAAGTCTACTCATAGCTTTTTTCTCCTTTAACTTTTTTTGCTAATCTACAGGACAGATGAAGAAAATCATAGGGAAAACATCTGAATACTATAGATTAACTCTATGGACACACTTATAATGATATTGTATGCATTTTAGTACAATCTTGCAAGCAAAGTTAATAAATAGACAAATAAGTTAATTTTGTCACAAAATGATAAAAAATATCAGCAATATGTACAAAATGGCAGAACAACGATAAAGGGTGCAAAAAATAAAAAAATTATGTTACAATAACACCTGTAAAAGAGATGTCTGTTTTACAGGCACAATTAACAGAAAGGGCGGAAGAGGAAAAATGAAAGTAACAGATTTTGGTGCAACAGTTAAAGGTGACGAGACAAAATTATATACGCTCACAAATAAAAACGGAATGGAGATTGCAGTATCCGATTACGGTGCAACGCTGGTACAGGTGATCGTACCGGACAAAGAAGGCAAGCCGTGTGATGTTGTGCTTGGATATGATGAGGCAGCAGGATATGAAGAAGGAGATCTGTTCTTCGGTGCAATTGTCGGGAGAAGTGCAAACCGTATCGGAGGAGCATCCTTTGAACTGAACGGAGTGACCTATCAGCTTGAAAAGAATGATAATGGCAATAATCTCCACAGCGGAATGGATTTTTATAACCAGAGAATGTGGAAGGTAAAAGAAACCGCAGATGATCATATTACATTTGAACTGGACAGCCCGGATGGTGATCAGGGATATCCGGGAGCTGTACATATTGAGGTAACATATACTCTGACAGAAGACAATGCAGTGAAGATCGCTTACCATGCAGTTCCGGATGCAGATACTCTGATCAATATGACAAATCACAGCTATTTTAATATGGATGGACATGCATCAGGAGATGTACTGGTTCAGGAAGTATGGATTGATGCAGATGCATTTACCAGAGCCGATGCCGAGTCTATTCCGACAGGCGAGATCACACCGGTAGAAGGAACACCGATGGATTTCCGCACAAAGAAAGCAATTGGCAAAGAAATCGAGACAGATTATGAAGCACTGAATTTCGGGAAAGGATATGATCATAACTGGGTTCTGAACAATAAAGGAGAATTTGCGAAAGTGGCAGAGATGTCCTCGGAAGAGAGCGGAATCACTATGGAAGTTTATACAGACCTTCCGGGAATGCAGCTTTATACAGGCAACTTTATTGTTGATGCCAAAGGAAAAGGCGGGGCGCATTACCACAAACGCCAGGCAGCCTGCTTCGAGACACAGTTCTTCCCGGATGCAATCCATAAAGAGAATTTTGCCGGGCCGGTATGCAAGAAGGGCGAAACTTACGAAACAACAACGATGTACAAGTTTATATAACAACAGATAAGTCGAAAAGGTGCCATGGACATAAAAATCCATGACACCTTTTTTGAAAATATGTGCTGTAAAAAATCAGCGAAGGAATATGAAAAATTCATTTTACGCTGTGGTATATCTGTGAAATCAGAAAATGCCATCCAGATAATGCCCGATCGAACGGCGGATATTACCTTCAAAATCAGTCTCTCCGTTATGCAGACACCATTCAAATACATTTCCGATAACCAGCATACGGATATCAGTGCAGATTTCATCCAGGGAAATCTTTGGCGCAATGATGCCGGCATCAATCGCTTTGCGAAGATAATTCTCTACGGTAAGGATCGGGTACGGTCGCTCGGTACGGATCGTTGGGTTCAGTGCCTGGTTGCGCGGTGTGTAGTAGTTGGACATGAATTCTACTCCGAGTTCCCGGCAGTACTGTGCGTAATTCAGATAAACGTGGATGATACCGATCTTTGCCTCATCTGCATCTTCTGGCGTATCCAGAAGATCCGGATTGATGCTTGGCTGTTCTTCAATATAATAAGATAAAAGATCATCTTTGGTTTTAAAATGATGATAGAAGCTGCCGTTGGAGACACCTGCTTCATCACAGATATTTTTTATGGAAAGCTGATCGTATCCCTGCTTCTGCAGAATTGTCTTGGCTGCATGAAAGATACGTGCTTTGGTTTCTTTTGATTTTTTCTGTTGTCTGGACAGTGGCTCTTTTTCAATATCGCTTGACATTTGGTTAATCCTTTCTTAAAATTTTTCAGTCAGATTAGCTGTAGTATAGCATATTTAATAGAAAAAGACAAGAAAACCGAGCGAACTCTGTAATTTTAACGGGAATTGAAAAATAAGAGATGACATGGTATCATTAAATCCATAGCGAACAAAAAGAGAGGATTGGATATCAATGGATATTAACCAGAAAATAACAGAAGAACTGGGCGTAAAAAAGTGGCAGGTAGATGCGGCTGTAAAGCTGATCGATGAAGGAAATACCATTCCGTTTATTGCGCGTTACAGAAAAGAAGCACACGGTACACTGGATGATGAACAGCTTCGTAAATTATATGAACGACTGACCTATCTGCGGAACCTGGAAGAGAAAAAAGAACAGGTTCTTGCAAGTATTGAAGAACAGGGCAAGTTAACACCTGAGCTGAAAGCACAGATCGTGGCAGCAGAGACGCAGGTTCTGGTGGACGATCTTTATCGTCCGTACAGACCAAAACGCCGGACCCGTGCGACAATTGCAAAAGAAAAAGGTCTGGAGCCACTGGCGGTTCTGATCTCTCTTCAGAATAGTAAGGAGCCCCTGGAAAAAGAGGCAGAAAAATATGTTTCTGAAGAAAAGGGCGTGAAAAATGTGCAGGAAGCGATTGACGGTGCGAAAGATATTCTTGCAGAAAATATTTCAGATGAGGCAGATTACAGAAAGAGGATCCGCGATCTGACGTTCAAAAAGGGTACGCTGGTTTCTGCTGCAAAAGATGAAAAAGCAGAATCTGTATACGAGATGTATTATGATTTTACAGAAGCGGTCAGCAAAGTAGCCGGACACCGTGTGCTGGCACTCAACCGTGGAGAAAAAGAAAAATTCCTGAGTGTTAAGATTGAAGCACCGGAAGAGGAAATTCTCCGTTATCTGGAAAAGAAAGTGATCCGCAGGGATAATCCGTACACAACACCGGTTTTGAAAGAGGTTGTGGCCGACAGCTATCAGAGACTGATCGCACCGGCGATCGAGCGTGAACTGAGAAACGAACTGACGGAAAAAGCAGAAGATGGCGCAATCCTTGTGTTTGGAAAGAATCTGGAGCAGCTTCTGATGCAGCCGCCGATCGTCGGACAGGTTGTGCTTGGATGGGATCCTGCATTCCGTACCGGATGCAAGCTTGCTGTGGTAGATCCGACCGGAAAAGTAATCGGCACGACTGTAATTTATCCGACAGCGCCTACGACTCCGAAGAAGATCCAGGCAGCAAAAGATCTGCTGAAAAAGATTATTCCAAAGTATCACATCTCTTTGATTTCTCTGGGAAATGGAACAGCATCCAGAGAATCAGAACAGTTTATTGTAGAACTGTTAAAAGAGATTCCGGAAAAAGTGCAGTATGTGATCGTAAATGAAGCGGGAGCATCTGTGTACTCAGCAAGTAAACTTGCTACAGAAGAATTCCCAAAATTCGATGTCGGGCAGAGAAGCGCGACATCCATCGCAAGACGTCTTCAGGATCCGCTTGCCGAATTGGTAAAGATCGATCCGCAGTCGATCGGTGTCGGGCAGTATCAGCATGATATGAACCAGAAAAAATTAGGAGAAGCACTTGGCGGTGTGGTAGAAGACTGTGTAAATAAAGTCGGTGTGGACCTAAATACTGCATCGGCTCCGCTGCTTTCTTATATTTCCGGTATTTCCGGAACCCTTGCGAAAAATATTGTTGCCTACAGGGAAGAAAATGGAAAATTTGAGAATAGAAAAGAACTTCTCAAAGTACCAAAACTTGGACCAAAAGCATTTGAGCAGTGTGCCGGGTTTATGAGGATCCAGGGCGGAACCAATCCACTTGACGGAACCAGTGTACATCCGGAGTCTTACGAGGCGGCAGGAAAGCTTCTTGAAAAGCAGGGCTTCAAGCCGGAAGATATTGCAGGCGGCAAACTTGCAGGTCTGTCTCTTACCATCAAAGATTACAAAAAGCTCGCTGAAGAACTTGGAATAGGAGAGATCACCCTTCGGGATATTGTCAAAGAGCTGGAAAAACCGGCGCGTGATCCACGAGATGAGATGCCGAAACCAATTCTCAGGACGGATGTCCTTGATATGAAGGATCTGAAGGAAGGAATGATTCTGAAAGGAACCGTGCGAAATGTCATTGACTTTGGTGTATTTGTCGATATTGGAGTGCATCAGGACGGATTGGTGCACATTTCCCAGATCACGGATCGTTTTATCAAGCATCCACTGGAAGCAGTCAGCGTAGGAGATGTTGTAGATGTAAAGGTGATGAGCGTTGATTTACAGAAGAAGCGGATCCAGCTTACAATGAGAGGAATTCAGTAATACATGTTCGGATATGTGACGGCGAATGAGCCGGAATTAAAAGTAAAAGATTATCATAAATATAAAGCGTATTACTGTGGCCTTTGTCAGTCACTGAAGAGACAGTATGGCAGCGCAGGTCAGCTTACGCTTGCCTATGATATGACATTTGTGATCATTTTACTTACTTCTTTATATGAAAGTGAAACAAAGGCAGAAAGCCATCGCTGTAAGATGCATCCGTTAAAGCCACAGCCAATGCTGGAAAATGAGATCACAGAGTATGCGGCCGATATGAATCTGATCATGGCGTATTATCATCTGGAAGATGATTGGAAGGATGAGAAGAAAGTAGCAGGGCTTCTCGGGAGTATGGCCTTGAAGCGAAAAGTAGAAAAAGCAATTTGGAAATATCCAAGGCAGAGTCGTGTGATCAGAGAAGAAATGGCAAAGCTTTCGGAATATGAAAGTCAGGGTATACAGGAAGTTGACTATCCGGCAGGCTGTTTTGGCCGGCTGATGGAAGAGATGATGGTATATAAAGAAGACTGCTGGGAACAGCAGCTTCGAGGGATCGGTTTCTATCTGGGCAAATATATTTACATTATGGATGCTTACGAAGATCTGGATAAGGACCTGGAAAAAGGAACTTATAATCCATTAAAAAAGATGCATGAAGAAGCCGGATATGAAGAAAGATGCAGAGACATTCTGTGCATGATGATCGGCGAATGCGCAAGAAATTTTGAAATTCTGCCATGTGTACTGGACGTGGATATCCTGCGGAATATCCTGTATGATGGCGTATGGAAACATTACAGAAAGATACAAGAAAAGAAAAGCGAGGAAAAGGAAGATGACAAAGAATCCTTATGAGGTGCTTGGCGTATCACCAAATGCGTCGGAAGAGGAGATAAAAAAGGCGTACAGAGAACTGAGCCGGAAATATCACCCGGATGCCAATGTGGATAATCCGCTTCGGGATCTTGCTGAAGAAAAGTTCAAAGAAGTACAGGAAGCTTATGATGAAATTATGAAAGAGCGGGCGAATGGAGGATATAATTACGGATACGGCGCGGGTTCAGGGAACTATTCTTATGGTAATAATTCCTATGGGAATCAATCTTATGGCAATGGCAGATATCAGCAGTACAATAATATGAATCCGGAGATGCAGGCGGCATTCAATTTTATCAATAACCGTAGATATCAGGACGCGATCAATGTGTTGAACCGTATGAATGACCGGACTGCACAATGGTATTATGCAAGTTCCATGGCCAACGCCGGCGTAGGCAACAATGTGCTGGCAAGGGATTATGCTGCGCAGGCAGTGAATATGGACCCGAATAACCCGCAGTACAGAGAGCTGATGAACCAGCTGAACTGGGGAGCACAGAGATATAATAGTAATCCGTTTGGTCAGGGATATGGCAATCGTAATTCCTCTCCGTGTGGAACTGGAAATATGTGCTGTGATCTGTGGATCGCAGATTCATTATGTGAATGTATGGGAGGAGATCTGTGTCCATGCATCTAAATACAAAGAAGATTGCATTTGCAGGCGTTATGCTTGCACTGACAGAAGTGGGGATTGCGCTTGGCAGTGTGATCGAAACGAATACTCTTTTTTTACTGGCGGCGGCGTCCTTCTTTGTCGGGATTGTGATTCAGGAATTTGGATTGAAAAGCGGGGCAGGCTTTTTACTGGCTGGAATTTTGCTGGCAATCCTTCTGTCTCCGAATAAATTATATGTGGTTTCCTATGCATTTATGGGATTTTATATTCTAATTATAGAAACAATATGGCATTTTTCTGGAAGAGCTTCCGGATGGATCAGAAGCCGTAACTTTTTCTGGCTCATGAAATATCTGGTATTTAATGTACTTTATATTCCGGGTTTAATATATTTCTGGAGTATGTTATCTGAAAAAAAGACCGTAAAAGGAATAATGCTTATGTCTGTTGTATTCGGACAATTTATACTTTTTGTCTTTGATAAGACATATGAATATGCAATGGGGAAAATCTGGAAAGAAAATAGACATAAATTCGGATTTTAAAGCATATATAATACAATAATGATGATGTGAGTGTCGAAAGTAAATTTTGCTGCTCACTGATGTAACCGGATTGTTCTATTGCTACGCAATTCCCATAATCCTCGAACACATCATAATAATTAAAATATAAATTTTATGTATTTTTTGCACAAAAAAGTGGAAAATTTAACAGAAAAATTGTATAATATAAGACAGGACAAATAGGAAAGAGAGGATTCACTTATGAAGCAGAATAATATGCTTGCTATGATCTTGGCGGGCGGACGAGGAAGTCGTCTTCACGAGCTTACAAATAAAGTAGCCAAACCTGCGGTTTCATATGGTGGGAAATACAGAATCATTGATTTTCCACTTAGCAACTGTGCCAACAGCGGAATTGATAATGTAGGAGTCCTGACACAGTATGAGTCTATTTTACTTAACAGTTATGTAGCGGCAGGCCGCAGATGGGGGTTAGATGCCCAGAACAGCGGAGTCTATGTACTTCCACCGCGTGAAAAAGCGGATGCGGATCTGGATGTATACAGAGGAACAGCAGATGCAATTTCACAGAACATTGATTTTGTGGACATGTTTGCACCAGAATATGTACTGATTCTTTCCGGTGACCATATTTATAAGATGAATTATGATAATATGCTTGATTATCATAAAGAGACTGGAGCAGATGCAACAATCGCGGTCATTGAGGTTCCGATGAAGGAAGCAAGCCGTTTCGGTATTATGAATACGGACGATGAGGGAAGAATTGTAGAGTTTGAAGAGAAACCGGAGAATCCAAAGAGCAATCTGGCATCCATGGGTATTTACATATTCAACTGGAAGCTTTTAAGAAAGATGCTCCTTGCAGATATGAAAAATCAGGATTCCAATCATGATTTCGGAAAAGATATCATTCCGACTATGCTGAATGATGGAAGAAAGCTCTACGCATACAAGTTCAAAGGATATTGGAAAGATGTCGGAACAATTGATTCCCTGTGGGAAGCAAATATGGATCTGATCAATAGTAAAAATGAACTTGATCTGAATGATGATTCATGGAAGATTTACACAGAGGATACAACTGTGCTTCCTCAGTATGTTGGCCCGACAGCAGAGATTGAAAGAGCATTTATCAACCAGGGATGTGTGATCAATGGAAAAGTCAAAAATTCTGTATTGTTTACAGGTGCAAGAGTCGGCGAAGGTGCACAGATTATTGACAGTGTACTGATGCCGGGCGTTGAAGTAGAAGAAGGTGCAGTTGTAACAAGAGCGCTTGTGGCTGATGGCGTAAAGATTGGCAAAAATGCAGTTGTCGGATCAGCAGACAGTGAACATATTGAATTAGTATCAAAACGTGTTAAGGGGGATGAGTAATATGGCACAGGCATTTGGAATCGTAAGTTTTGCCGGCAACAATATCCGGGTAGGAGAGATGCAGAATTACCGTCCGGTTGGTGCTGTTTCATTCCTTGGAAGATACAGAGTTATCGATTTCCCAATCTCTAATATGAGCAACAGTGAAATCGAACATATTCAGGTTTATGTAAGAAGAAAACCGCGTTCTCTTACAGAACATCTTGGAACGGGCCGTCATTACAATATCAACTCAAAGAGTGGCCGTCTTCATATTCTTTATTCTGATTTTGCAAATGCAGAATGGAGTGTATACAATAATGACCTGGCGGCATATGAAGAAAATATGGAGTGTATTGAAGCTGTAAAATATCCATATGTAGTTATTGCACCAAGTTATATGATTTATACACAGAATTATGATGAATTACTTAAGACACATATTGAATCTGGTGCAGATATTACCCTGTTATATCACAGTGTGGATAATGCAAAAGAATACTATCTGAACTGTTCAACACTTAATCTGAACAAGCAGAAGGGTGTCCTTTCATTGGAACCGAACCATGGTAACGCGAAAAACCGTAATATTTTCATGGACACTTATGTAATGCGCAAAGATCTGTTTATGGAACTGGTTAAAAAGGGAAGAAAAATTTCTTCCATGTTCACACTTAATGATATTGTGAATATGGCATGCAGTGAACTGGATGTACGTGGAGTGTCACATCGAGGATTCTTTGCATCTATCACAGATTTTACGAGCTACTATAATGCAAACTTATCACTGATCGATATGAAGAATGCAGTGACTTTGTTTGATAAGAACTGGCCGATTTACACAAGAACAAATGATTCATGCCCAACAAAGTATTATGAAGGAGCAAGTGTCAAGAGATCGGTAATTTCCAATGGATGTCTGATCGAGGGTACTGTTGAGAATTCGGTAATCGGACGTGGATGCGTAATTAAGAAAGGTGCAGTTGTCAAAGACAGTGTTATCCTTCCGGGAGTTGTAATTGGAGAGGATGCACGGATTGAAGCGCAGGTAGTGGACAAGAGTGCAAGGATTGTCCATGCAAAGGAACTGATTGCAGATCCGGAAAAACCAGGATATGTAAGAAGAAACGATACTTTATAATATAATCAAAAGAAATTCAACAGAGAGAAGAATGCCGGCGTGGGCAGACTTCTCTCTGTTTTTTGGTTTCATAAAAAAAGAGGCTCATAACGAACCCCTTTTGCTGCTTTGTAAAATTATAATCTATTCGCGTCCCATTTGTAAAATCGGGCTGATCTTTTTGTAGATCAGGAATACGATCAATGATACCAGGAAACCTTTCAGCAGATTGAAAGGTGCAACAGAAAGTAAAACAAAAGTCAGAAGACTGTTGATATGACTGTTGACTGCGGTTCCCATGGCAACCAGTGCGTCGATCGGCATATGGAATGCAGCAGCGTATGCCGGAAGCAGAAGGTATGCATTGATAAAACATCCGACAATTGTCATAAAAACAGTTCCTGTTACCATACCGATGATCGCACCCTTGCGAGAATGTAACTTCTGATAAATCAGGGAAGCTGGAATACACATTGCACATCCGATCAGGAAGTTTCCGAGGTCTCCAACACCAGCTGTTGATGTACCTCTGATCAGGAGGTTCAACAGGATTTTGACCAGTTCGATCAAAGCGCCGGCTACAGGTCCCATGGTAAATGCTCCGATAAGGACCGGAACTTCACTGAAATCAATTTTGTAAAAGGTTGGTGCAAATGGAAGTGGAATATCAAATAACATCAGAACCATAGCGATTGCTCCGAGCACACCAATCTGTGCAATTATCTTTGTGCTGATACGTTTTTTTTCTTTCGTTGTTGTTTTTGGGTTTGTCATTACATCTGTACTCATTTTTTCTCTCCTTTTCTCTTGACATAATCAGATGAATTGAGGAGGAAAATCTTCGAAAGCCTATGCAAAAAAATCCCCGACGTAATACGTCGGGGGATTATTTGCAAAATCACTTTTTCTTCTCTCATCCAGACTTTACTGTCGGTTTTGGAATTGCACCAAATCAGCTGTCAGAAATCTGACAGGTCGCGGACTGTAACCGCCGGTTGGGAATTCTGCTTATACTATAGCGATAAGAAGTCACCCTACCCCGAAGAATTTCCTTGTTCATTTGAACACATTATAGCGCAGGCGTATATAAAATACAAGTACAAGTTAAGAAAAGACAGTGTTTTTCTAAACCCGGAGTGAGCAGTAACGACTTGTTTCCAAAGATTCGGTATGATATAATCGGTGTGACTTAATCTGATATGGAGGAAAATGAATGAATATAAAGTTTGAAGTAAAAATGACAAAAAAAGCCATGTTTGATTTTATGCTCTATACTTCCTATACAAGCCTTAGTGGAATCATCGGTGTGATTTTCGGTGGTGTAACACTGGTGCTGGGAATCAGACAATGTATGTTTGGAAGCTACAGTACAGCTGCAACGTTCTTTTTGTTTGCCGCAATTTTTCTGATCGGAAACCCACTTCATTTAAAAGCACGTGCGGCAGAACAGGTAATGCGCTCCCCGATGTTTCAGAAACCGATTAGTTATGAACTTAACGAAGAAGGAATCCGCATTTCACAGGATGAACAAAGTGTGCTTAATGAATGGGGAGATTTCCGGAAGGCAGTTTCAACCGGTCAGTCTGTAATTATATATGTAACAAAGGTAAGAGCACTGATTTTTCCAAGAGAATCCCTGGGAGAACAGTATGCGGCAGCAGTGCAGATGATTTCTACACATATGTCAGCCAAGAAAGTCAATATCAGACACGTCAGTGCAAATTAGGAGGCAGACCAGAAGATGATAATTGAAACAAGAAGTGCCAAAGAAACCTATGATCTCGGTAAGAAGATCGGGAGTCATGCAAAAGCAGGAGAAGTCTATACACTGGTAGGAGATCTCGGCGTCGGAAAGACCGTATTTACCCAGGGACTGGCAAAAGGACTGGGGATTGAAGAACCGATCAGCAGTCCAACCTTTACCATAGTCCAGGTATATGATGACGGAAGACTTCCGTTCTATCATTTTGATGTGTATCGGATTGGTGACATTGAAGAGATGGACGAGATTGGTTTTGAAGACTATGTATATGGAGACGGTGTAAGCCTGATCGAATGGGCGAACCTGATCGATGAGATTCTTCCGGCGAACCGGACAGAGATCACGATAGAAAAAGATCTGGAACAGGGATTTGATTTCCGCCGGATTACGGTAGAGAAAAGAGGAGAATAATATGCGCATTTTAGCAATAGACAGTTCGGGACTTGTTGCAACTGTCGCAGTAGTTGAAGAAGAAAACGAAATTTCCAAAACGATTGCAGAGTATACGATCAATTATAAAAAGACACATTCACAGACCTTATTACCGATGTTGGATGAAATCGTGAAGATGACGGATATGAATCTGGATACGATTGATGCGATTGCGGTAGCAGGAGGACCGGGATCATTTACCGGACTCAGAATTGGTTCAGCAACTGCAAAGGGACTGGGGCTGGCACTGAAGAAGCCTTTGATTCACATTCCGACAGTAGACGGACTTGCTTATAATCTGTGTTATACAGACAGGATCATTTGTCCGATCATGGATGCAAGAAGAAATCAGGTATATACTGGTATTTATCAGATGGACGGTGATAAACTGCAGGTTTTGGAAGCACAGATGGCAGTCGAAATCGATGAACTTGCCAAAAAACTTTGTACTTATGGAAAACCAGTGATCTTTCTTGGAGACGGTGTACCGGTGCATAAAGACAGGCTGGAGAAGGAATTGATGACGAATTATGATATTGCATTTGCACCGGCACATATGAACCAGCAGAGAGCTGCAGCAGTCGGTATGCTTGGAATTCAGTATTATAAAGAAGGAAAAACAGAAACTGCAATGGAGCACAAACCGGATTATCTGCGTGTATCACAGGCAGAACGGGAAAGAGAAGAACGTCTGAAAGCAGAAAAAACACATGAGTAATAGAGATAACATAGAAATTACTTTGATAACAGAAAATGACAGAGAACGAATGGAACAGGTGGCGCAGATGGAAACAGACGTATTTCCGGATCCGTGGAGTTATCATGAAGTGAGATCAACTGTCAGACAGAAGCATACTTTTTGTGCGGCAGCAATGGAAGGGGATACCCTGCTGGGATATTTTCTGTGTTATTATGTTCTGGACGAATGCGAGATCGCAAGAATTGCAGTTGCTGAATCTGAAAGACGCAGAGGAATTGGACAGATGCTGTTTGGATTCATGGAACAGATCTGCCAAGAAAAGCAACTGAAAAGAATGCTTCTTGATGTCCGTAAGAGTAATCAGACAGCGATTGCTTTTTATGAAAAAAACAAATTTGGAATCGATGGAGAGCGAAAGTTCTATTACGGAGGGAAAAATCCGGAAGATGCAATCCTGATGAGCCGCATGGTTTAGAAAATGGAAGAAATCGCAAGAATATACAAGACTTCCCACTGGAAGGCGTCAGTCTGTGACGTTATAATGTACCTGAACATAGAAAGAGCTGAAAAATGAAATGGCAGTCTTTTTTGCAAAGATACTCAGGAGGAAGTAAGATGCGTAATTATAAAAAAATTCAGACAGAAAAAAATACAGTCACAAAGATTGTGTGCAATAAATGTAAAAAAGAAATCACAATAAAAAATGGAATACCGGAGGAAGAGATGCTTACAGTTGAAAAAAGATGGGGATATTTTTCGCACAAAGACGGAGAACTCCATCGATTTGATATCTGTGAGGAATGTTATGATACCTGGATAGCATCTTTCCAGATTCCGGTATATGGAGAACAGGAGTTAGAATGTTAGATGTATGTTTGCTTGGAAGCGGTGGAATGATGCCGCTTCCTTATCGATGGCTGACCGCACTTATGACAAGATATAACGGCAGCCAGCTGCTGATTGACTGTGGTGAAGGCACACAGATTGCGTTAAAAGAGAAGGGATGGAGTTTTAAACCGATCGATGTAATTTGTTTCACACATTACCATGGAGATCATATCAGCGGACTTCCGGGACTTCTTCTTACAATGGGAAATGCGGACAGAAAGGAACCGCTTACTCTGATTGGACCGAAAGGTCTGGAGAGAGTGGTGAGTTCTCTGCGAGTGATCGCGCCGGAACTGCCATTTGAAATCCACTATAGAGAAATTACAGAGCCAGAACAGATTTTTGAGATGGATGGATATCGTCTGAAAGCATTTCGTGTAAAACATAATGTGATCTGTTACGGTTATACGATTGAGATCGACCGTGCCGGCAAATTTGATGTGCAGAGGGCAACAGAACAGAAAATTCCGAAGGAATACTGGAAACATCTTCAAAAAGGTGAGACAGTAGAGCTTGACGGAAGAATACTGACGCCGGAGATGGTCCTTGGACCACCTCGAAGAGGAATTAAGCTTACCTATTGTACAGATACAAGACCGACGGATTCTATCCGGAAGAATGCAAAGGGTTCAGACCTGTTTATATGCGAAGGAATGTACGGAGAAAAAGAAAAAGCGGCAAAGGCAGTAGAATATAAGCATATGACCTTTTATGAGGCAGCAAACCTGGCAAAAGAGGCGGAGGTAGGAGAAATGTGGCTTACGCATTACAGCCCGTCCCTGCGCCATCCGGAAGAATATATGGATGAAGTGCGGGCAATCTTTCCACATGCGATCGCAGGAAAAGACCGTATGACAACAGAACTGGATTTCCCGGAATAAGCAAAGCAGTAGAGAGAAGGAAAAATATGGATACAGAGAAAAAGGATATATTAATACTGGCAATTGAAAGTTCCTGTGATGAAACGGCAGCAGCCGTTGTAAAGAACGGACGACAGGTGTTGTCAAATGTGATCTCATCACAGATAGATCTACATAAATTATATGGTGGTGTGGTTCCGGAAATCGCATCGAGAAAGCATATTGAAAAGATTAATCAGGTAATAGAAGAGGCTCTGGAAAATGCAGAGGTTACACTGGATGATATTGATGCAATCGGTGTAACTTACGGTCCGGGGCTTGTTGGTGCGCTTCTTGTCGGTGTGGCAGAAGCAAAAGCAATCGCATATGCGAAAAAGTTACCACTTGTTGGAGTTCATCATATTGAAGGGCACATTTCTGCAAATTATATTGAGAATCTGGAACTGGAACCACCGTTCTTGTGTCTTGTTGTGTCTGGGGGACATACGCATCTCGTATGCGTCAAGGATTATGGAACTTATGAGATTCTTGGAAGAACCAGAGATGATGCGGCAGGAGAGGCTTTTGATAAAGTGGCTAGAGCAATTGGCCTGGGATATCCGGGAGGACCGAAGATTGATAAGCTTTCAAAAGAGGGGGATCCAGATGCAATCCCATTTCCACGCGCGCATATCGAAGATTCCCCATATGATTTCAGCTTCAGTGGCGTGAAGTCAGCAGTTTTAAACTATATTAACGGCTGCAAGATGAAAGGGATTGAATACAACCGTGCTGATATTGCTGCATCCTTCCAGAAAGCAGTTACTGATGTGCTGGTAGACAATGCAATGCATGCAGTAAAAGAATATGGACTTAATAAGTTTGCAATTGCGGGAGGCGTGGCGTCAAACAGTAGTCTTCGTGCAGCAATGAAACAGGCATGTGAAAAGAATGAAATAGAATTTTACTATCCGTCACCGATTTTCTGTACAGATAATGCAGCAATGATCGGTGTGGCGGCTTATTATGAATACATAAATGGAACCAGACATGGATGGGATCTGAATGCAGTCCCGAATCTGAAACTTGGCGAAAGATAGAGTGGGCGAACCACGAAATGCAGGTAAAAAGGAGAGAATAATATGAACAGGGAAAAATGTACAGCAGTAGTCCTGGCAGCAGGAAAAGGAAGCCGGATGGGTACAAAAATACAGAAGCAGTATCTGGAAATATGCGGAAAGCCTGTACTTTACTATTCTCTTGCTGCATTTGCAGCATCTCCGATTATTGATGAAATTGTTCTTGTGACAGGAGAAGGTAAGACTGATTATTGCCGGAAAAATATTATAGAAGCTTATGGAATCACAAAAGTTAATAAAATTGTGGTTGGTGGAAAAGAACGGTATGAATCTGTATATAAAGCACTAAGAGAAATAGAACCGGAAGGTTATGTCTTTATTCATGATGGAGCACGTCCGTTTGTTGATGAATCGATCATAGAACGAACTTACCAGGCAGTAAAAGAATACCGGGCATGTGTGGCAGGAATGCCATCGAAAGATACGGTAAAGATTGTAGATGAGAATGATTTCGCAGTAAATACACCGGAACGAAGATTTGTGTGGTGTATTCAGACTCCGCAGGTATTTGAGACTGCATTAATTCGTCATGCATATTTTAAATTGATGGAAAATGAAGAAAATGAAACAGGGATAACAGACGATGCGATGGTTGTAGAGCGTATGGAAAACTGTGCAGTAAAGTTGGTAGAAGGTTCGTATGAGAATATAAAGATTACAACGCCAGAAGATCTGATATTAGCAGAAAGTCTGATCAAAAAAAGAAATTGAAAAAAATTTAAAAAAAGTGTTGACAATAATGTATCACTATGATATTATCTATCTTGTCGCTGATACACAGCAATAACTTAATAAATGCGGAGAGGTATCGAAGTGGTCATAACGAGGCGGTCTTGAAAACCGTTTGTCCGAAAGGGCGCGTGGGTTCGAATCCCACCCTCTCCGGTTGAAGCAGAACAATATGTTCTGCTTTTTTTATTGTTCAGCTTGGTTTTTGGGGAGTAAAAAGGCGAAATGAAAAAAGGTAAGATTTACCTTTGAAGTTACATTATTTTACAAGATTAAATTCCACATGAGAGTGGAATTTAATCTTGTAAGTGAGTAATATATAAAACTTGAAAATAGTACTGGACAAAAAAGAAAGAATCGTGTATATTAAATAATGGACGTTTTGGAGAAATACCCAAGCTGGCCGAAGGGGCTCC
>ULYJ01045368.1_pt1 | contig 43456 bp, 44 predicted proteins | sample 1962111 | NCBI WGS metagenome assembly ULYJ01 (sample SAMEA4835861, study PRJEB28245) | human gut metagenome | biome: gut microbiome; material: fecal sample | place: Denmark | collected 2008
GGGCGTTGCTCTATCCAGCTGAGCTAAACACGCATGTGTCTGTCGACTACTTTTACTATTATATAGACAAGTTCGACACATGTCAACAGTTTTTTTAAAACTTTCCTCAAAGTTTTAAAAAGTTAACCAGTGAATATAGCTCCGCTAATTCACTTAATTAAGTCGTAACAAGTTACTAGTGAAACGCTTATATTGCTACGCTCATAAGCTAATTAAATTTTTATATACAAGTATATAAAAAATTAAGGAGAGAATTTCTACGAAATTCTTTTAAATATATATTTTAGAAATTCCCTAAGGAATCTCATCCTTAATTCATCATTCATAATTCATAATTCATAATTGTAAAAAGGAATTCCCTTAGGAGTTTCATCCTCAATTCTTCATTTTTCATTTTTAATTTTTCATTCTTAATTTTTTAACTAGCCGAAGGCGACTTAACTAATTAGCATTTTCAATTTCCTCTCCATTATGGTAATATATCTCCATAAAATAAATTCAATACACAGGAGGAAAAAATGAAAAATAAATCTTTAATTTTTATTTTGCTACTTACCCTATTTAGTTCATTAACTTTCAGTATGGCTCATCCAGTAACACCGATGCTTATAAAATCTTTAGGACTGCCATCATTTATGTTTGGTGTACTCTTTGCAGCAATGTCCATTGGAAACTTTATAGGATCTCCACTATGGGGAACATTATCTGACAACAAGGGAAGAATTAAATTTTTAATATTAGGTGCTTTAGGATATGGCTTAAGTCAATTGGGATTTGGATATGTAACTAATCCTTTAATAATTCTTCTTTTCAGATTTACAGGTGGATTCTTTGTGGTTAGTTATCTTACAACATCAATGGCTTATGTTAGCGATGTAACTACTAAAGAAACAAGAGTAAAATATGTAACTTATTACGCAGCATCTAACACTATCGGCTCTGCACTTGGCTCTCTTTTGGGAGGTATTATAGGAAATAATAATTACAAAACCACATTTCTTGTACAATTTATTTTCTGTATTATATTATCTGTTTTAGTTTACTTACTACTAAATGAAACTATAACTCCTTCTAAAGGAAAAATCCAATTTAAAAGAAAGAAAAACAATACTACTACAAACTTTATTAATAAAAGTTTAATCCCTGTATTTGCTGTAATAATATTATTCTTCTTTACTTCTACAAGTTATAATTCAACTATAAATTATTATATTGAAGATGTCTTACACTTATCTTCAACCTTTATCGGCGCTTTCCTGGCAGTAGCGGGAATAGTTGGCTTTACTGTAAATTTAATATTTACACCATTACTTACTAAATATTTTAAAGAAATTGATGTCTTTAAAATAATTACTTTAACTTTAAGCTTATCATTACTTTTAATGCTTTCATGTAACAATACACTATTATTTCTTTGTTCAGCAATACTATTTGCTTCTTTAGCAAGTATACATATACCTCTTCAACAAGCATTAGTAACTAAGCTTTCTCATGGTAACTATGGTTCACTTATGGGCATACTTAATTCTTGCAAGGCCGTAGGTATGGTAATAGGATCACTTACTGCAGGGTTTATCTTTGAATTTGGAAATAAACTTCCTTTCTTTATTTCTGCCATAGCTATTGCTCTTGGATTCATCATCTTGATAATTACAAAACCTAAGGAATCACCAGAGCAAGCTCAACAATACTAATAAATCATAATACAAAAAAGGATATAGCACAGGCCATATCCTTTTTTGTATTATTCACTTTTTATTACTATTTCATCATCATGGCCATCAACAACTACATGAGAACCATAATGTACATCTCCAGCAATTATTTGTCTAGCAAGCTTATTTTCTAGAGTATTTTGAATAAATCTCTTAAGTGGTCTTGCTCCATAAACTGGATCATAACCTTCTACAGCTAAAATGTGTTTAGCAGCAGCTGTAACTTCTAAAGTGATATTTCTATCCTTTAATCTATTTGCAACTTCACCAACAAATATATCAATAATCTTTGTGATACCTGATTCAGATAATGGTTTAAACATAATTATATCATCAACCCTATTTAAGAATTCAGGCTTAAATCTCATCTTTAATTCATCCATAACAGAAGCTCTTATGCTAGGATCTATACTTTCTTCAGAAGTATTTTCAAGCAAGTAGTTACTTCCTATATTAGATGTCATGATAATTATTGTATTTTTAAAATCTACAGTCTTACCTTTATTATCAGTAAGCCTTCCATCATCTAGTATTTGAAGGAATATATTAAAGACATCTTCATGAGCTTTTTCAATTTCATCAAAAAGAATTACACTATATGGTTTTCTTCTAACTGCTTCAGTAAGCTGTCCGCCTTCATCATATCCAACATATCCTGGAGGCGCTCCAACTAATCTAGATACTGTATGCTTTTCCATATATTCAGACATATCGATTCTGATAATATTTTCTTCTGAATCAAAAAGATTTCTAGCAAGTGTCTTTGCAAGTTCTGTTTTACCTACACCTGTTGGTCCTAAGAAAATAAATGATCCTATTGGTCTATTTACATCCTTTAGTCCAGCTCTAGCTCTTAAAATAGCTGAAGTAACTGCAGTAACTGCTTCACTTTGACCAATAACTCTCTTTTCCATTTCATCTTCTAGTCTTAATAATTTTTCTCTTTCGCCTTCTAGAAGATTAGATACTGGAATTCCTGTCCATTTTGAAAGTATTTGAGACACTTCTTCCTCAGTTACTTCCTCTTTAAGAAGTGCACCTTCATAATTTTCCTTAACTTCTACTTCCATTTGTTTAATAGCTTCTTCTAATGATGGAATTTCACTATATTGTATTTCAGCTGCCTTATTATAGTCATAATTTCTTTGAGCTTGCTCTAAGTTGCCTCTAGCTTCATCAAGCTTACTCTTTAACTCTTTAAGCTTATCTATGGCACCTTTTTCTCTTTCAAATTTGGCAGTCATTTCATCATTTTTACCTTTAAGCTCAGCATATTCTTTTTCAAGGGCTTCTAATTTCTTTTTAGAACCTTCATCTTTTTCCTTAGTTAATGCTTCTTTTTCAATTTCAAGTTGCATAAGCTTTCTTCTTACAACATCAAGCTCTGATGGTAGTGAATCTATTTCTGTTCTTATCATGGCACCAGCTTCATCAATAAGGTCTATAGCCTTATCTGGTAAATATCTATCTGATATATATCTATCTGATAATTTAGCTGCTGCAACTAATGCTGAATCATGAATTCTAACACCATGATGAATTTCAAATCTCTCTTTTAAGCCTCTTAATATAGAAATTGCATCTTCTACTGATGGTTCATCCACAATTACTGGTTGGAATCTTCTTTCAAGAGCCTTATCCTTTTCTATATACTGTCTATATTCATCAAATGTTGTTGCACCTATACAATGTAGTTCGCCTCTAGCTAAAAGTGGTTTGATTAAATTACCAGCATCCATTGCACCATCTGTCTTACCAGCACCAACAATAGTATGAATTTCGTCAATGAATAAAATAATTCTTCCTTCACTATTTTGAACTTCTTTCAATACAGCTTTTAATCTTTCTTCAAACTCACCTCTATATTTTGCACCAGCAATCAAAGAACCCATATCTAATGAAAAGATAATCTTATCCTTTAGCCCTTCTGGTACATCACCTCTGACAATTCTTTCAGCAAGACCTTCTACAATGGCAGTTTTACCTACACCTGGCTCACCAATAAGCACTGGATTGTTCTTAGTCCTTCTAGAAAGTATCCTTACCGTCCTTCTTATTTCATCATCTCTTCCTATAACAGGATCAAGCTTATGCTTCTTAGCTAATTCCACAAGATTTGTACCATATTTGGCAAGAGCATCGTATGTTCCTTCTGGATCTTGTGTGTCAACCCTTTGACTTCCTCTAACTTCCTGAAGCACTTTCATAAAACTTTTTTTATTAACACCGTATTTATTTAAAATTTCCTTAGTTGCGCCATTTTTATCTACATCTAATATAGCAAGCATAAGGTGTTCTACACTTATATATGAATCTTTAAATTCTTTTGCTATTTCATCTGCTGCAATAAGCACCCTATCAATATCTCTTGTTATATATGGTCCTGCACCTTCAGAGCCACTGCCTGATACCTTTGGCATACTTTCTAAAACTGATGCAACATCTAATTTCATCATTTTTATATTAATGCCCATCTTTGTGAAAATATTTGGCACCAATCCATCTTCTTGTTCTAATAAAGCAGAAAATAAGTGAATTATATCAATTTGTTGATGACTATATTTTACTGCTGTTAAATTCGCGTCATTTAATGCTTGCTGTACTCTTAATGTCATTTTTTCAACGTTCATTTATTCCACCTCGCTTATTTTTTCTTACTATATTATTATAGTAATACAAAAGTCAAGAAAGTCAAAGTATATTTTAATCTTTTTTTCTTTTTATATTATTACCAGTATTTTTGTTTTATAACAATTTAATTGATATAATATTTACCATAAGCTTAAAATAGTAAAAAATATAATTTCTATATAACAGAGGTGAAATTTTGAGAAAGCAATATATAAATTATCCTTCAAACCTTCCAGTGAATATTTCATATTACAATATTCATAATTATCCCACTCATTGGCATAATTCCACAGAAATTATCTATGTGTTGGAAGGATCTATCAATATTTCTATAGATACTGATAGCTTTACTTTAAAAGAAAATGAAGTTGAAATAATTAACCCTGATGAATGTCATTCTTTCTCTAGTGAAAATGATAATAAAGTCTTAATCTTTCAAATTGATCCTGATTTTTTTGAAAAATATTATAAAGATATTAGAAATGTATTTTTTTATACTAATTCTAATGATGAAGAGGATCAAAACGGAGAAAAATATGATGAACTTAAGTCTCTTTTATGTAAGATATTATGTGAATTTGTACAGACTCTGGAGGATTTTGACGAACAGATAGAAGATATTCTTATTAATTTACTTTATCATTTAATAAATAACTTCCACTATCTTACTACAGATAAAGAGGAACTTAAAGAAAAGTCAGAACAACTAGATAGATATCATAGAATCTCTAAGTACATCTTTAATAATTATAACAATAATATAACCTTACAGGAAATAGCTAAAAAGGAATTTCTTAGTCCACACTATTTATCTCATGAAATTAAATATGCTACTGGACATAGTTTTACAGATTTGATAAACCTTACCCGTATCGAAGAATCAATTAAGCTTCTTTTAGACACTACCATGAGCATAACTGAAATATCCGAAAAAATCGGCTTTTCTCATGTAAGATATTATAATAAAAACTTTAAATCATATTTTGGTTGTACTCCATTGCAGTATAGAAAAAAATATTATTTAAATGAAAATGATTTTGATAAATCTAAAAATGTTACTTCCTTAGATTTAAATGGTGCACTTAACTTACTATCATACAATCTAGAAAATTACGATAGATTTAATTTTGAAAATAAGCTTTGGAATATACATATAAATATGGATGAATCATTAAATATATTTGATAATAATTTTAAAGATATTTTAAATCTTGGTGAAGCCTTTGATTTATTAATTGAAGATAATAAAGATATTTTAGAAGAGGTTCAAGAGGAAATTCATTTCACTTATGGTAGACTAGAAAAAATGTTTCATAACGATATGGGAGTCTTTATAGATTCTGACTTTTATAATTGGAATAGGGCTAAAGCTGTATTAGAATTTCTTTATGACATTGATATTAAACCATTAATAGTCATTGACAATACAGCCTTTACCACTGAAAAATATACAAATGTTTTAAAAAGCTTCATTGAATATTTTTCAGCATTGGACTTTTCACCTATAGAAGACTTAAAATTTCAATTTTCTTCTACTATAAGCAAAGAAATAAAAAATTATCTTTTAGATTTTTTAAATAATGAATTTAGCTTTGAAGTTTTACAGGATGATTTTGTTATTGAGAATACCTTAAATCAAATATATGATACTTCATACATGCTTCCTTATATCATACACAACACCATATTTAAAAAAGATAACCTTTCATTTTTAAGAAATTTTGATGTATTAGAAAAAGCCACCAACATTACTAATGAAGTATTTATTGGGGCCCCTGGAATTGTCAATGATATGGGGATACGTAAACCTTCTTATTATGCTTTTTATCTTTTAAGCAAGCTAGCTAATGAAATAGTATCTATTGATGATGGTTGTATAGTTACTAAATCTGACGATTTATACGCCATACTTCTATATTGCCATAATAATGACATGGACTCTTTAGCCAAATATGAATCTATATATAAAAATGGTATATTAAAAAAGTCTTTTAAAAAGAAATACTCTTTAAATATTGCTAATTTAAAGAGTGCCACAAGGATAATAACTTACACCATTGATGAAAGTACTGGTTCTTCTTATAACTATTGGCTTTCCATGGGATCTCCTAAAAGACTTAACAAAGAAGAAAAAGAAATTCTTCATAAAGCCTCTTATCCTAAGATTGAATTTAAATATAGTATAAAGAATTCTGTCTTAAATATAATCACTGAATTAAATGGCTACGGTGCAAAGCTTATAATTCTACGTAACATAAAACAATAGATCTTTACAAAAAAAGATAAGCAAAAATGCTTATCTTTTTATAGTTTCTTTTCTAAATTCATTGCTAAAGTAAAATATTTTATACATTCTTTAGATTCATTTAAATTATAATATAAATCTGCCATTTCTAAGTATCTCTTATATCTCTCTTCTCTATTAGCAAATCTAAATAAAGAATCTGTAGATAAATTCATATACATTTCTGCTTCTCTATATCTCTTATTTTTTTGTAAAAGCATTCCTTTAAAGTAATATGCTCTTTCAATAAGATGTAAATCATTAAAACATATAGCTAAATTTAACGCCGTATCACAAATAGAGAAAGCTAAATCAATTTCATTATTGCAATATAGAGTATCTATACATTTTATAAGGAACTTTACATATTCTCTTTCACTTTCTTTTGGGAAAATATCTATAGCTTCTCTTATTTCATCTATAGCCTTGACATTATCCCTTATAGCAAAGTAATACTTTCCATTTTCCGCTTTAGAGTTTGCAACTTCAACTAAATCATCACCTTGATATTTTCTAGCAAGATTTATATATTTATCTGTCTCAACTTTGTTTAACAATATATTTAAAGTTGCAAATTCTTGATATATTTTGCCTTTATCCTTAGGATCTTCAATATAATCAATATATTTAACGGCACTGATAATTTTATTATAGCTTTCTTGTATTTCATTTGTTTCTTTGTAGCAAAGTCCTTCTCTAAAACAAATATATACATAGCTTTTCTTATCTTTTATGCCATTTTCTTCAATTATTTCCCTCATCTTGGAGAAATAATTGATTGCTTCATTATATTCTTTCGTCTTCATAAAAAATGAAGCCATATCATTATAATAAATCAAAGTATTTTCATCATTGCTACTTTTTTGATATAAATCATAATATTGCGAAATAAGAAGCTGTATATTTTCAATTTTGTTATTTTCAACATAAAAATTAAATAACCTATGAATTAACTCAAATGCTAAATCTAAGTATGAATAATCCATAGCATACTCTAAACTATAATTTATAAATTCATCTATTTTATCAAGTGGTACTTCATTCTTTCTTAATAAATTAAGGTTTTCTTCTATTTGTTCATAAACATCTTGAACTAGATAGTTATAATCTATATCAAGTTTTTTAGAAATATAATGTAATATTTCACTATCTGCCTTTATTTTACCATTTTCAATACAGCTCATCTTAGAGATAGATATTTCATCGCTACATAACTCCTTAAGCGTTATCCCTTGATAAACTCTGGCTCTTTTTATTTTTTCTCCAGTTGATAATATTTCCATTTCTACCCCCAGATAACCTAATTATTTAGAATACCTAACTCCTTAAATATAGTAACTCCTTGATCTAAATATTTAGCTGCTTCTCTATCTTTCTTTAAATCTATATAGAACTTACCAATAATTATAGCAACTTGTGCCGCTCTCTTCTCTAGTCCATTGTTCTTTGCTAAATTAAATGTATCTATTAGTATATTTTCTGCTTGATTATACATTTCTCTAATCATATAAATTCTATACCATAAAAGATTATATTCAACTAATTGTGGAATACTACTTTCATCTATTAAGCTACGTATTTCATCTAGAACCTCTTCACATTTGTCTAAGTCTTTAAGCTTAATATAATTTTCACAAATATTAATAAGTGTTTCAATAATACTTCCATCTTTACTCTTTAATCTTATTTCCTTAGCTATTTCAAAATGTTTAAATGATTCTTCTAAATTATCAAATTCATAGAATAGTTTACCTAAATTATTTTCTATATTTGATATACTCTTTTCTTCTTGTAATTCTCTGTAAACTTCAAGAGTTTTTTGAGAATATTTTATAGCATTAGCTAAATCACCTTTTTTATTATAATCTTCTGATAATAATAACAGTGCTTTTGCATATTCTTCCCTATTATGTACTTGTTCAAACTTTTGTTTAGCTAGGAAAGAATAATTTATTGATTGTGAAATATTTTCTATCTTATAGTATGCATCTGCCATTTGATAATATATTTCTCCAAGTAAAAAATCATTTCCTATATTATTATCCATATATACTTTTTCAGCTTGACGCAAGTAACTAGTTGCTGAATGGAATGCTTTTAGCTTTAATGTTATCTTTCCTAAATTTAAGAATGTTTTAATAACCTCTTCATAATTATTATTCTTTATAAATATAACATTAGCTGATAGGTAAAATTGTTGAGCTAGAACTAATTCATTTTTACTCATACATATATTGGCTCTTAAGAATAATTTCTTAGCTTTTCTATATTCCAAATGAAACTTTTCATCATAATATAAAGCATTTTCTATATACTTTTCTGCTGTAATATATCCACCATTTAATATATATGATTCTGCAATTTGTTCATAATAAATACTAATTTTTTCTGCTTGTGTTTCCTCTGATTCCATTAGATATTCCACAGAGGTATTTAAAGCTCCAGCTAAGTACTCCAATAAATCCATTGATGGATTAGATCTTCCAGACTCAACTAAACTTATTTGTCCAGGTGTTATTCTATCACCTGCTAAGTCTTTTAATGTCATATTTAATTCTTTTCTTCTTCGTTTAATTTTTTCACCTAATGATAGAATTTCCATGTAATTATTCGTCCTTTACAGTTAATTTATATAAATATATACCAATTTTCCCTATATGTATTAATTATATCATAAATTTATCCAAATATATATTTTTTTTTACTTATTTTAATATAAAAACTATATTATAAAAAAAACTGCTATATTTTTTATAGCAGTTTTTTTATTATAATAAATATAGTTTTAAAACTCATTTCATATAACCCATAATATTGTCATATGTATCATTAGCCATACACATGGCTCTTTTCTTTGCTCTTTTTATATTTCTTTGTGTCCTTCTATCTAATTCTGGAAACATTACAATTCCCATAATAGTACCAATTGCTAATCCTAATATCATTGATTTAATTACTCTCATTATTAACACCTCACTTATTTCACTATGAATATTATATGTAAAACAACTGAGATATAATCAACAAGTTAAAATGTAATTTTTTCTATTTATTTAATGTACATTGAAGAAGATACTTAATAAATTCTTCTTTCTTCTCTTCACTTAATGCAGATATTTTTTTCATAGTAACATCTTTACTTTCTGCATATTCCTTCATTAATTCTTCAAAACTATCTACTTTCTCTTTTACTGTTCTTTTTGGGCTAATTACTATAATATTTTCTTTATACTTAGTAATTAACTTAGAAAGCTTTTCTTTTATTTCTTCATTCACTACTTTTATTTCATTAGTACTTAGCCATTTTTCTACAATTCTATCCGAAGCTATTCCTAATTTTTCCTTACATATCTCATCTGCCAATTCGTTAAATAAGTCTCCAGTGTGACTATCAACTTTTACAAATATTATTTCCATACCACTATTTATGAAATTCTGCATTTTTTCATAATATCTCTTTGAAGACTCTTCTTTTCTCTCCCAAAAACCTGTGGCATGATAGCATATACCTATATAATCATGGAAGATAACAACTTTTTTCTCACCAATTCTCTTAGCATATTCAACACCTTTAACAGTAGCATCTAATTCTCCTGCTATCTGTCTTATATTTCTGCTAGAATCATTAGTTCCAATTCCTCCATCAATATACTCTATAACATTATCCTTCATGGCAACAAGCCCATATGAGTATTGCTCCGTAGCTATATTATAACTTCCATCAACATAAATATGCAGGCAGTCCACTGGATAATTATTGTCTTCTTTTTTAAGTACATCATTGGAATTATATAAGAATTCATTAGCTTCTTCCATACTTTCAAAACTTTTATATTTTGCTCCTTTGACACCTTTAACATATTTTAAACATTCAGCCCATGTATTAACTATAATATTTTCTATCTTCTTATTATTTACCGAATCAAAACCTTCTTTTATTGCATAAACTTTTTTAGCCATTAACATTTGCTCCTTTAATCTTTATATTGAGACTATTTCATCTATTATACCATAGATAGTTTCTACATTTTTTGCCCTAGTAAAATCTGTAACATATTGTGCAAGTGTTTTTAATACGCTTACTATATTATTTTTTCCTTCCCAATTCTCTAAGATCACTTTTGCTGGAACATCTTGAATTATTTTATTTAAAGCAAAAAAGACCACAGCAATATCATCTATCTTTCCAATGAAAGGAATCTTATCTGGTATCAAGTCACTTGGAACCGCTATATAGCATATAACTGAAGATATTATTATCTTAGTCTTAACAGGTACTCTCTTATCCTTAAGGAGTCTGTAAATCAATGCAACAATATCAGGAATTATAAGTATATAGTCACTATACTTTTGTACATTTAATGGCATCTTTTCTTTTATTTTTCCTCTTCCTACGGTGTAACAATCTTCTATCTTCGTAAACTCTTCATCTTCTTCATAATCTTTTGCTACACTTCTATCTATAAGCTGCACATCTTTTTTGATCAATCCTGCCGTTGAAACTTGTACATTACTTACTTCCACATTTATACTTCCTAAATAGCAAAAAATGTTTTCTATATCAAAATCAATATATGGCACATCTTTTAATACATACTTATACTCTATTTCAATTTTTCCTTTATTATAAATGATTCCTTTCTCTTTTAAAGATTTTAAAAGATATTTTATTGCCATATTTTTAATAATTTTTAAGACCCCTATATTTAATACCTTTATTTTTGTTATCTCAACTTTTATTACATTCTCCTCATAAGATTCAAATTTTAAATTCACTAAAAAATCAATATTAAATCCTTTGTTAAGCCTTCCTGTAATACTTATTTCATCATTAATTTTAATGTCTTTTACTTCAAGCCCTTCAACAGATACAAATTCACTATAAATACTTAATAAATCTTCTCCTGTTAAACTTACTTTTATTTTTGTAATATTCATTACTTCCCCCTAAATATACTATGATTTTCCACTTATCGAAACATATATAAAAAGTATACTTCATTTAAATAATTTTTTAAAGTTTCTTCTAAACTCAAATTATATTCCAGTAATTTCATTGGTAAATAATATGTCTTTTATTAGACTTTTTATTTCTTAAGTCTATAATAAAATTAATTTAAGATTATTTATAAAGGAGGACTGTCATTGAAAAATAATAAATTCAACATAATTTTAATTCCAATAATTACAGCTGTACTTTCTTTAATATTCTTGGGATTTTCCTCTCTATATCCTAAAACAAGAAATAGCAAAACATATTCTAATTTTCTTGAGGATTTAAATAACCAGGAAATTTCTCAAGTATCCTTTGATTCATCATCGAAGATTTTAGTTACTTTAAAGGATGGTTACACTTATTCAACAGATAATCCTAAATCTGAAAATTTCAAAGAAAATTTGCTTCTTAATAATATAGATGTTGTGGAAGAACCAGTTGCTCCTCTTAGCAAAACTATACCAGCAACTATTTTGATAATATCAATATTTGCCATTGTGTTCCTTAAAGTCAATAAAGGCTTTTCTGTAAAATCATCCTTTGGTGAATTGAATCTACAAGACTTTAGCAATAAAGATTTAAACAACTATGATTTTAGTAAAGTAGCTGGAAATGCTGAAGCTAAAGAGAGTTTAAATGATATAGTAGACTTTTTAAAAACTCCTGAAAAATATAGTTCTTATGGTGCTAAAATGCCTAAAGGAATTATTCTATATGGCCCTCCCGGCACAGGAAAAACACTTTTAGCAAAAGCTGTAGCTGGAGAAGCCGGTGTTCCATTTTATGCTTTAAGCGGCTCAGACTTTATACAGGTTTATGCTGGTGTAGGAGCCAGTAGAATAAGAAACCTCTTTAAAAAAGCTAAATCTCATGGTAAAGCTGTTATTTTTATTGATGAAATCGATACCATAGGTAAAACAAGATCTGGTGGAAATACTTCTTCTACAGGAAATGATGAACGTGATCAAACTTTAAATGCACTTCTTACTGAAATGTCAGGTTTTAAGGATTCTGATGGAATAATAGTTATAGCCGCAACCAACAGGCTAGACACTTTAGATCCTGCTTTATTAAGACCTGGTCGTTTTGATAGGCATGTGGAGGTATCTCTTCCTGATTTAAAGGCCCGTGAGCAAATATTAAAGCTTTATTTAAAAGATAAGCCTCATAAAACAATAAATATAGAAAGCTTAGCAAAAAAAACAGCTTATTTTTCTGGTGCCAAATTAGAAAGCTTGATAAATGAAGCTGCAATTCTAGCTGCTAAGCGAAATAAGGGATACATTACTTCCAATGAAATAAATGATTCTTTTTCACTTGTACTAGCTGGAGCTAACAAGAAAGAAAGATCACATTTAAAGAAAGAAGATTTATTATTAACAGCTTACCACGAAGCAGGTCATGCGCTAGTATCTTTAATTGTATTGCCTGAAGAAACTATATCAAAGATAAGTATAATTCCTACTACCAAAGGAGCTGGCGGCTATACAATTACTATCCCTCAAGATAGTAGCTATCAACGAATTAATTATTTAAAATCAAAAATCATGGTTCTTTTAGGTGGCAGAGCTTCTGAGGAGCTTATTTTTAATAAAAGCCAAATTTCAACAGGAGCTCAAGGCGATTTAGGCCAAGTAACTGATATTGCCATTGCTATGATTGCTGAATACGGCATGGGTGAAAGCTTAGGATTGCTTAAAGTTTCCAACTTGGGTGACTTAACTTCAGGTTATAGTCATTTAATTGTAGAAGAAGCTAAAATTCTCATAAATGATTTATACAAAGAAACCTTAGATTTACTAAGTAATAATAAATCATCTCTTGATAAACTTGCTCTTCTACTTCTAGAAAACGAAACTCTCCACGAAGAAGAAATTAATAATTTTAGAAATAATATTTAAAAGGAATTCCTCCAGGAATTCCTTTTAAACACTATTCTTTATTCTTAATTCTTAACTTTTCATTTTTAATTTTTAATTTTTCATTCTTAATTTTAATCCCCCTCATACGGTACTACATAAGCATCTTTTATTCCTTCTTCATTTAACTCAAGAGCTTTATTCATTGCAGAATCATAATCCTTATAATATCCTACACATACTCTATAGGCTCTTTTTTGCATTTTTTTAGGCACCATTCTTTCACCAGTAAGAAGAACTTTATCTTTATATGCCAAGCAAGCTTTAGCCACCATATAACCATATTTTTTACTATCAAAATTCTCCATAACTTTAATATTGCTAATATACTCACCATAAACTATTATTGCATTGCTATTAATATCATTATATAAATTGCTTTCATTTATAACGCCACAATCTACTGTATTCAATTCACTTTGTATTTCACACTTTATAAGCTGTGCTAAATACTCCATGTCATCAGACCTATTTACATAAGCTACCTTTACACCTTTTATGTTTATATCATCACTACTGTTCATACGAAAAATAACCAATACTTCTGTACCACTATCATTTATTATAGTAGTTCTCTTGTCATCACTTATATACTCATCATTTTTTCTTGTAATTATAGTTTTTTCCCCATTTCTCTCCAAGTGCTTTTTTGCCTCTAAGGCAGCTTCAAGTGCAATATGACTTTCCTTTTTTCCATATGCACCTATGTGTCCTGTTTCTGCCCCTCCGCCAAATGGATCTAATAACCACAATGACATGACTTTTTCTCCTTACACTAAAATCTCATTATAATATATTTTATTTTATATAACTTTGTGTCATTTTAGCTAATAAAATATACTTCTGTACATATTTTAAGAAAAATTTAAACAGCATGCCCCCACATGCTGTTTACTTATACATTCCCCTATATTTATTGCTTATATTTATTACTGTTTACTAATTTCTAATCACCTTTTGCCCCTCTTGGTGATTGCTGTCTTTCCCCATACATAACAGCTTTTTTCCTCTTCTTTAAATTTAGCCCATTTAGGAGGAGATATTAAATTTCTTTATTAGAACACTGGTACTACAGCACCTTTATATTGTTCTTCTATAAATGTTCTAACATCATCTGAAGTTAACACTTCTATTAAATCCTTGATTTTTTCACTTTTTTCATTTCCTTCTTTAACAGCTAAAACATTTCTTCTAGCTATCATTTCTTGTGAATTTTCATCTTCAACAAATATTGCATCCTTAGTAACATCTAAATCAGCATCTAATGCATAATTTCCATTTATAACAGCTATATCAATATCATCAAGTGCTCTAGGAAGCTGAGCTGCTTCTAATTCTGTAAATTGTAAGTTCTTTGGATTTTCAATTATATCTGCCACTGTAATAAGATCCCCTTCTTTAACCTTTATAAGTCCTGCTGAAACTAATACATTAAGTGCTCTAGCCTCATTACTTGGGTCATTTGGAACTGCCACAGTTGCTCCTTCTGCTATATCATCTATACTTTTATATTTATATGAATATGCACCCATTGGCTCTACATGTATTTCTGCTGCACTTACTAAGTGAGTCCCATTATTTTCATTGAACTCTTCTAAATAAGCTAAAGTTTGAAAATAGTTAGCATCTAATGCACCATCTTCTAATGATGTATTTGGTTGAACATAATCTGAAAATTCAACTATTTCAACTGTATACCCTTTTTTCTCCAATGTAGGTATTACATGTTCAACTACTTCCCTATGTGGTACTGGTGTTACTCCTATTTTTATTGTTTTGTCATCTGCTGCATCTTTGCTACCACAGCCCATTAGCCCCATTGTTAAAACACCTGCTAGTGCTAGTGATAAAATTGATTTTTTCTTCATGTTAATTCCCCCTTAATTATTTGTTTAATTTTTTATATAAATAATTACCTAGCATTTGTAATGCTTGTACTATTATTATCAATATTATTACCGTTACAATCATCACATCTTTTTGGAACCTTTGATATCCATAACTTACAGCTAAATAACCAAGGCCTCCACCTCCAACTGTACCAGCCATTGCTGAATATCCTATAATACTGATTATTGTAAGAGTAAGTCCTGATACTATAGAAGGCACTGCCTCTTTCAACATAACCTTGAAAATAATTTGAAAATCTGATGCACCAAAAGATTTTGCTGCTTCAATAACTCCTTTATCCACCTCTCTAAGTGATGATTCAATAATTCTTGCTACAAAAGGTGCTGCTGCAAAGGTTAATGGAACAATAGCTGCTTCTTTACCAATGGACGTTCCCACTATAGCTCTAGTTAATGGAATTATAAATACCATCAAAATGATGAATGGAAAGCTTCTTAATATGTTTATTATCACATCAAGAACTTTATAAATTATCTTATTAGGTCTTAAACCATCCTCTGCTGAAATGGTCAATATAACAGCTAAAATAAATCCAAGAATCACTGAAAATATTGTTGAATAAAATGTCATAAATACTGTTTCATTAAATGCTTTTAAAATTATATCCCCCATTACTTTAGCACCTCCAAAATAATATCTTTATCTTGTAAATATGATAAAACTGTATCTTTTTGACTTTCATCAATATTAATTACCAAGCTTCCTAATACATCTTCTCTGAACTTTTCAAGCTTTCCTCCTACTATAGAAAAATCTATTGCAAGTTCTCTAGCCATCTTAGTTATAATTGCACTTTCAGAACACTTGCTTGGAAATAAAATTCTTATATTTACTCCACTTCTTGGTAACGTATCATTTTCTTCTTCTCCTAAAAATTTCTTTATGGATATTCCTGGTTTTAAGAACACTTCTTCCACTGCTCCCTTGGCAACCAATATTCCATCTTCAAGTAAAGCTACCTTTTCACATATTTCTTTTACAACTTCCATTTGATGAGTAACAACTACAATGGTAATACCTAGTTCCTTATTTATCTTATTTAATAAAGCTAAAATATCTTTTGTTGTTTTAGGATCTAAAGCTGATGTAGCTTCATCACATAAAAGAATTTTAGGATTTAACGCAAGAGCTCTAGCTATTGCTACTCTCTGCTTTTGTCCACCACTTAATTGTGCTGGCTTACTATTTATTTTATCTTCTAAATCAACTAATTTTAATAACTCCAATACTCTTTTTTTTATCTTATCTTTATCATATCCCCATACCTCTAATGGTAATGCTATATTTTTATATACAGTCTTTCTATTTAACAAATTGAAATTTTGAAAGATCATTCCTAAATCTTTTCTAAAAGCTCTTAATTCATTTTTATTTAAGCTTTTAACTTCATTGCCCATAACATTAACTAAACCATCATCATAGCTTTCTAATCCGTTTATGCATCTAAGTAAAGTAGATTTTCCTGCTCCACTGTGTCCTATAAGTCCATAAATTTCTCCCTCATTTATCTCAATTGAAATATCTTTCAATACTTGCACATTTCCAAAGCTCTTCTTCACACCCATTAATTTAATCATAGTTATCCCACCCATCTTCATCTAAATTTGTTTTACATAAACAAAAAACGCGCTAGAGAATAAATCCAGCACGTTAAAAAATACTACCAATTCATTCTCTCATCTATCAGCTAAAAAGCTGCAGGAATTAGCACCAACTTTTTTTCAATTATGAGTTATGAATGATAAATGATGAATTTAGGAATAAACTTCTTACGGAAGTTTAAAATAATACTTACTGAAATTCTTTAGAATTTCAACAACAATTCATAATTCGTAATTAAAAAACTAGGTTGCTGGGTTTCACAGGGCCAGTCCCTCCACCACTCTTGATAAGATTCAATATTTTATTTTCCTCAAACTTTATGTTTAAATAATAAATTATTTATACATATTTGTCAATATTTTCTTTTTTATTTTTTGTATTTTTTAAAAACTTTCTATTTCTTCTTGGATATTTATTATTTCTGCATCAGTATTTTCTTCGATAAAATCTAATATCTTTTCCTTCATTGCTTCTAAAATTTTCATAGATACTCCTATAACTGCAATGCCAATTACAATACTTTGATGGATATCTTGATCATCTACTTCTGCAATAGATAAATTAAAATTATTGCTTAATCTTTTAGTCAAGCTAAGTAATACCATTCTTTTTTCCTTTAAAGAATGGACCCATGATGCTCTTAAAGTAATTCTTAAAACTAATACCTTCATCTTTATGTCCTCTCAAATGTAATTATCATTAATGCTTCTTTTAGTTGATCTTAATAAGATTTCTAAATTCTAATACTTTCCTTTCCTCTTCTATATATATAGATGTAATAAACACATACCCCAGTATTATATTAAAAATAATCATAAAATTATAAATAGTCATTATAATATTATCAACTTTACCCTTTAAGCAAATTATAATAATTATTGCCCAAAAAACTGGCGTGGATAACACAAAAGCTGGAAGTCCCACAATAATCAGTTTCTTAAAATCAAATCTCCATTTTCCTTCTTTGCTATTTTCCTTGATTAAATTATCAATGCCTAAAATAGCTCCAACACCACCATAGGTTACCAAGTTAATAAAAAATTGCTTTGTAAAGCTGATTTTATTACTTTCTGCCAACTCATTATAATATCCTGCTGTCAGTTTGCCTCCTATCATTAAAAGAACTACTATAACTACAAAATATAATAAATATCTTTTATACTTCCTATTTCTCAATCAACTCTCCCCTTTTGCACTATTATACCATATTTTACCATGTATTGTGCTATATTTTTATTTTCTTTTAGGAAGTTTAAATATAATACATTATTGTAATTTTCCCCTCAATATAGTCCTTTACTAGTTCCTCTAATGTTATTGAATTGAAGTATGTCTCTATTTGTCTATTTATATTATTCCAAATTTTCTTCTGCATAAAACATTCTATATCATTTTTTTCCTCACTGGGTGATACTATTTTCAAATATCCCTCTAATATATTTAAAATTTCACCTACTGTTATATCTTTAGGTTTTCTAGCTAAAAAATATCCACCTTGTGCTCCTTTTTTAGAATTTATTATGCCACCTTTTTTAAGTATAGAAAAAATTTGCTCTAAATACCTCTCAGAAATATCCTGTCTTTTAGAAACACTTTTTAATGTAACTGCTTCACTTCTTGAATATAAACAAATATCCATTAAAGCTACTAAGCCGTATTTTCCTTTACTTGAAATTATCATTTAAAATCACCATTCCCATATTAAAAGTCTTTGTAATATAAATTACAAAGACTTTTAATTCTAATTATTCATTAAATTTCTCTTTATTAATATCTCCAAATGAATTTGCTACAGTTACTGCAGTGACCATAGTTCCATTTACATTAAGCATTGTTCTTCCCATATCTAATATAGGATCAATTGCTATTATTCCTCCTACTAGAGGGAAAGCTGCTCCCATACCCATACCAGAAATAACTACTGATACCGCCATAGTAGCTGTCCCTGGAAGTCCAGCTATTCCTAAAGAACTTATCACTATGATAACTAATAACATTCCATAGAAGCTAAAATCCATTGGAGTTCCTGACATATTAGCAACAGTAACTGCCATTAAAGCTGGATATATTGCTGCACAACCATTCATTCCTGCATTTGAACCTAAGCTTCCCACAAAGCTGGCAACACCATTATCAACTCCTGCCTTTTCAGTTAAAGTTTCAATTGTTACTGGAAGAGTACCTAAGCTTGATCTTGATGTAAAAGCTAATATTAATGGCTCCATAACATTTTTTACATACTTAAATGGATTTAATCCATTTAAAGCTATGATAATTAAATGAATTATAAACATTATAGCTACACTTACATATAAAGCAATAATAAAATCAACTACTCCTAAAATTGCACCTACACCTCTAGCGGCTATAGTATTTGCAAGCAAAGCTACTACAGCATATGGCATAAATTTAATTACCGTCATTGCTACACTTGTTATTATTTTATAAGATGCTTCAACTAAATCCCAAGCTGGCTTAATTACATCACTATACTTTTTATTTAATCTCTTCATTGAAGTTCCTATGAATGCGGCAAAGATAACCACCGCAACTATATTTCCTTCTGCCATTGCATTCACTGGGTTAGAAGGTAATAATCCTCTTAGAGTATCTACTATAGAAGTTATTTCTCTCATATCAGTATTAGAAGTTATTAGTACTTCTCCTGCTCCTAAGTTAAATAAATTTCCTACTACTAATCCTACTATTGCAGCAAGAGCTGTTGTTCCTAATAAAACCGTTAATGATTTTAATGTAAGCTTTCCTAAATTTACACCATCTTTCATATTGATGATAACTCTTATTATAGATACAAAGATTAAAGGCACAACTAGCATCTTTAAAAGATCCATAAATCCGTTACCAACTAATCCATACCATTTACTAACTTCCTCAATCCATCTTATTGACGATGGATCTTTTGGAAATCCTGCTACCAATTGAATAAAAAGACCTAACACAAGGCCTATTCCCATGGCGGAAATCATCCTTGTAGAGAATTTAACTTTCTTTTTCTCCATTTTTCTTACTAAAACAAATATTGCCACTAAAATTGCAATAAATGATATAGTTTTTATATTAGTTATAAATAAAAACTCACTTAAAAATGTACTTTCCATATTGTCCTCCATAATTTCATAGTATTACTATCGTTTTAGTATATTTCATATAATATATTATGGTTATATTATTGTCAATTTTAAAAAAACTATAGCAAGGTAATAAAATTACCTTACTACAGTTTTCTATGATAACTACTTGTTCTCTACTGCTTTACTTACTTTTGCTATATTAAGTACTATTCCCATTGCTGCCATAATAAACACCATAGAAGTACCTCCATAGCTTATAAATGGCATTGGAATACCTGTAACTGGCATGCTACCTGTTACAACAGCAACGTTTATTATAAGCTGTATTGCTACAACTGATATTATTCCTGTGGCTAAAAGTCTACCATACATATCTTTTGCTTTAATTGCAACATTAATACCAGCAGCAATTAATACAAGGAATAATGATATTATCAACATACCGCCTAAAAATCCTGTTTCCTCAATTATAATTGAAAAAATAAAGTCATTATATGGCTCTGGAATATATAATGCTTTTTGCTTAGATTGACCTAGCCCTACACCAAAAAAACCACCTGATCCTATGGCATATAAAGAGTGTATAAGTTGGTACCCAACATCAGTTGCATCTTGCCAAGGGTCAAGAAAGTTTAAAAATCTAGCTCTTCTAAATGATGTACTAAATATATAACCTATAGCTCCTATTACTCCCATTACACCAACAGTAAATACATGACTAAACTTTCCTCCTGCCACATAAATCATTATAAGTGTCACTGCCATTATTATTATGGTAACACTTAAACTATTTTGTAACAATACTAATATAGCCATAAATGCTCCTACACCCAAATAGACTAATACTCCAGATTTAAAGTCTACTATTTTACTTTTTCTCTTATCCATTAATGTTGCTAATGCTATAACAATAGCATATTTAGATAACTCTGAAGGTTGTATTGATAGTGGTCCTAAATGTATCCATCTTGTAGCTCCTTTTATATTAGGAACTAAGCTAGTAAATCCTAGCTTTGCTCCTACCATAACACCTAACAAAAGTAGAAAAACACTTATATATATTGGTTTGGCTAATTTTTTATAATAATGATAATTAAAATTCATAGTGATATACATTGAAACAAATCCTATAATTGTCCATAAAATTTGCTTTTTAACAATTTTATATCTATCGCCATTATATTCAAAATATGCTGAATAGGAACTTGATGAAAATATCATTATAAAACCAATTGCCACTAAAACAACTATTGTCCAGAATATTACTAAATCACCAATACCCTTCTTGCTTTTTTTTCTGCTTATTTTCTTACTTCTTTTTTTAGCTTTCTTCTCCTTCACTTATTTCCTCCACTAATATTCAGATTCTTCCTTAAATACTAATTTCACTTTTGTACCGCTACTTATTAATTCTCCGCTAGAAATACTCTGCTCAACAACTTTTCCACTTCCTTCATATTCATATTGAAGTCCTAAATTATCTAAAAGGTTAATGGCAAATTCCACTGTTGTTCCAGCAAGATCAGGCATAATTATTTTATTATCTATTGAAGATTTAGATGATGCTGTCAGTGTTATCTTTGAACCTGCTTTTACAGTAGTTCCTGGATATGGATTTATAGAAACAATAGTATTTCCCTCTCCCTCAACTTCACATCCTAAACCATTTTCTTCTAAAATAGTTTTAGCCTCTTCTACTGATTTCCCTCTTACTTCAGGGATAACTACGTCTTTTGAAATTGAATAGCTTGCTTTACCTGTTGGAGACTCAATATATGCGAATATATGTGAAAATAGCTTTTTCATCAATGGTGATGCTACTTGTCCACCATAATACACACCGGTGCTTGGCTCATCAACTGATATATATACTGTTAATTGAGGGTCATCTACTGGTGTCATTGCAACCATTGATGCAATATATTTATCTGCTGAATAAGATCCTGTCTCTATATCAACCTTTTGAGCTGTTCCTGTTTTTCCTCCAATATCGTATCCTTGAACAAAAGTCCCTGCTCCAGCATCTTGTGTAGCAGTCCTTTCAAGATACTCTCTTAAAGTTGCGCTTGTTTTCTCTGAAAGCACATTTTCCGTAGTCTTTCCTTCTATTGTCTTATCCACAATAGTATTGCCATTGGAATCTTTATGAGTGATTTCTTTTACAATATGAGGCTGTATTAAATTTCCACCATTAGCAACTGCATTAACTGCTGTTAAAAGCTGAAGGGCATTTAATGTATTAGTTTGTCCAAATGCTATTGTTGCTAAATCAATATCACTGATGCTATTGGTACTCTTCACAATACCTTCTGCTTCACCAGGTAAATCTATTCCTGTAATACTACCAAAACCTAATTTTTTAATATATTCATTTAACTTTTCAGCACCTAATCTTTCACCTAATTCCATAAACCCAACATTACATGAATTTTTAAGTATTTCTGCTGCTGTTTGTGCACCATGCCCTGACAAGTTCCAACAATGAACATGAACATCTCCAAAGGTCTTACTTCCATTACAAACAAACACATCATCATCATGAATTAATCCTTCTTCCATAGCAGCAGCCATGGTAATTATTTTAAATGTAGATCCTGGTTCATAAGTATCACTTACAATAGAATTTCTCCACATATTTTGAATTTTATCATTTTCAGTGTCTCCTTCAAAGTTTTCATACCCTTCATATGGATTATTTGGATCATATCCTGGTGCATTTGCCATAGCTAATATTTCTCCATTATTAGGATTCATTATTGTTATGGATACTCGCTTTGCTTTATGTGTTTCAAGGCCTTCTTTAGCTACAAGTTCTGCATAATATTGAAGATTTTCATCAATGGTAGTAACAATGTCCTTCCCATTTATTGCATTAGTTTGTTTTCCACTTACAAATGGAAGATCATTAGAATTAGCATCAATACCTCCTATACGTATTCCTGATAGTCCACTTAAATAATCATCATATTGAAGCTCTAATCCTGTTAATCCTACACCTTCTGAATTGATTGTACCTAAAACTTGAGATAAATAATTACCATTAGGATAATATCTTTCTATTTCATCATAATAAACTAACCCAGCAATTTCTAAAGCTTTTACCTTATCTATAGCATCTTTTTCAAGTCCTTTAGATAAAATTATAAATTTATTTTCTTTATCACTAAGCTTTTTATAAATATTATCATAGGAAGTACCTATCGCTTCAGCTATATTGGCAGATACTTTCTCTATAGTGGTTTTTTCATCATCAACATATGCTCTTAATGTATCCATATCTACTTCAATTCTATAAACATTAGTTGATGTAACTAGAATAGAACCATTTCTATCTACTATATTACCTCTCATAGCCGTTAAATTCATTTCTGATTTCCATTGTGTTTCAGCTTCCTCTGCTAACTCTGAACCCTTTATAATAGTAAGATATAACATTCTTAAAAGTAAAACTACTATTACTACACCTATAGATATGCCTACAAGTATTAATCTATCAATGGACTGTGCATTTATTTTCTTTAAATCAAAAGGCTGTAACTTTTTCATTTTTTTCTTTTTTAACTTATTCATTCTTCTACCTCTATAATATTAATAAAAAATTATACATTATTGTTTAACCCCTATTTAAATAACAAATATATACCAATTTACATTTTATTTACTATCGTTATATTAGTGTATATACTTTAATTTTAACATTATTTGATAATTTCACTTAATAATTCTTCTGAAGTATATACTATTTTATCTGCCCCAGCAGCAGATAACTCTTCAGCACCTCTAAATCCCCACGCAGCACCAATAGAAAAAATACCTGCATTTTTTCCTGTAAACATGTCAACATCAGAATCTCCAATATAAACAGCTTCTTCTTTTTTGCATTCAAAATAATTTAATGTCTCTATTACAGTTGTTGGATCTGGCTTTGCCAAATATCCTTCTCTCTTTCCAAAAACTATATCAAAAGACTTAGCAAAATATCTTTCTACTATTTCTACAGCAAATTCATGTGGTTTATTGGAAACAACTGCTGTTTTTATTCCTGCTTCTTTTAAAGCTATTAATAAATCTTCTATGCCATCATATGGCTTAGTAAAATCACTCTTATGCTTTTCATAGTATTTTTTAAATTCTCCTAAGACTTTGCCTATTGTTTCAGCATCTTTTTTACCTATTGGTAATGCTCTTTCTATTAACTTATATGCTCCATTTCCAAGAAAATATTTATATTCTTCAATTTGATGCTCTGGAAATCCATATGACCTTAAAGCAAAATTACAAGCATCAGCCAAATCTTTCAAAGTGTCCAATAATGTTCCATCCAAATCAAAAATTGCTACCTTATACATTACATCACCTATTATATAATATTTTTCTATTCATTATCTCATAAATATTTAAATAAATCTATAACTCAACAAATGTAATTTTTACATATATATCTTTATATTATAAAAAGTCTTTGCTATTAATTGCAAAGACTTTTTGTATTTATATTATGCTTTTACTGCTGATAAAACTTCTTCTATCATATTTAAAGTTGAAGTATATCCACCTGATACTGTATACCAGTTAACTGAATTTAAATACACTATATTTCCATTTTTATAAGCATCTGTTTGTTTTGTTAATTCATTTTCAATAATTGACTGAGCTGTTATGTCTTTAGAACCTGTAATTGAATTTCTGTCAATTACAAATATATATCCTGGATTTTTTTCTACTAAATATTCAAATGTAACTTCTTGTCCATGTGTAGAGTCATCAATATTTTCATCTGCTGCTTTAATTCCTAATTCATTGTGAATAAGTGCAAATCTTGATTTTGCACCATAAGCACTGATATTTCTTCCATTAACCATTATTATTGATGCATTAATATCTTTCTTTGCTATTTCAGCATTCGCTTCTTTAACTTTTTGTGCTACTTCTTCAATTATTTCTGTAGCTTTTTCTTCTTTATCAAATATATCACCAAACATTGTTGCCGTTTTATTAAAACTATTTATATAATCTGCACCATCACTTTCTACATATACAGTTGGTGCTATTTCAGAAAATTCTTCATAATAATCAGACATTCTTCCAGCCATTACAATTAAGTCTGGATTTAATTCATTAATGGCCTCTAAATCTGGTTCTTTTACACTACCAACATTAGTATATTGTTCTCCTGAAAACTCTTCTAAATATTCAGGTAAAGTTCCTGATTTAGGTAAACCAACTATATTTACATCCATTTCACTAAGTACGTCTAATGCTCCAAAGTCTAATACTACTACATTTTTAGGTGCTTCATTTAAAACAGTAGTTCCTAATTTATGTGTAACCTCTATAGCTCCTTCACTATATGAGCTTTCTACTTTGTTATCTTTTAATAAATATGCTCCTCCTGCTACTACTACAGCAGCTGCTGCAACTATTGCTAAAACTTTTTTATTCATTATTATTCCTCCTAAAATTTAAATGTAATATATATTTATAATGAGTTTCATTATCAATTAATCCTTAAAAAATAAGCAGAGCCTATTTTTTAGAAATAAATACAAATTTTCTTATCTTCCATATCTTGTATTTTAAATTCTGTATTATATAAATCTTCTAATACTTCATTATTGATGATGGATAAAGTTTCTCCTTGCTTATACATCTTTCCATCTTTTAAAGCTACAATTATATCCGAATAGCATGATGCAAAATTAATATCATGTAATACAGTAACTACTGTTTTTCCTAGATCATCAACAAGGCCTCTAATTACCTTCATCATCTGTACACAATGTTTCATATCCAAATTATTTAATGGCTCATCAAGGAATATATATTCAGTATCCTGAGCAATTACCATTGCTATATATGCCCTTTGCTTTTGTCCACCACTAAGCTCATCTAAATATCTATGCTCAATATCTTCAAGCTGCATATATTTAATGGCTTTATCGATAAATTCATTATCTACTGCTGTTATATTCCCTTGAGAATGTGGAAATCTTCCAAATTCAACAAGCTCTCTTATTGTCAAACGTAAATTAACATCATTTGCTTGTTTTAAGATTGAAATTCTCTTTGAAAGCTCTTTGCTATCCCACTTGGATAGTTCAGTACCGTCTATAATAACCTGTCCTTCATCCATGTCCATCAGTCTTGTTATCATTGATAATACTGTACTTTTTCCTGCACCATTTGGTCCAATTAGAGAAATCATTTTACCTTTTTCTATATCTAAAGATACATTATCAACTACTTTTGTATTTCCATATTTCTTAGTTAAATTTCTTACTTCTATCATAGTGTTTCTCCCTTACTTTAAAAATATTTTCTTATTCTCTAAAGTTTTGATTCTTTAAGCAATAGATATAAGAAATATAATCCTCCTATAAAGTTTATTATAACGCCTAGAGTCGTAGTGAACTTAAATATTCTTTCAACAAATATAAGTCCAACTATTATGCTACAAATACTTATTAATATTGAAGTATTAATTATGTATTTATGTTTAAAGCTTTTTACTATCTGATATGTTACATTTACAACTATAAGTCCTAAGAATGTTAATGGTCCTACTAATGCTGTAGACATTGCTGTCATAACAGCAACTACTATTAAAAGCTTTTTCATAACTTTATCATAGTTTACCCCTAAATTTATAGCTTGTTCTTTTCCCAATGCCATCACATCAAGTAGTTTTAATTCATCATATATAAAAGGAAGTATACATAAAATTATCAGAATACATAAAATAATTATATCAGTATTTACATTATTAAAACTTGCTATAAGCTTACTTTGTAATGTTAAATACTCATTAGGATCAATAATCACTTGCATAAATGATGTAAGACTGCTAAAAAATGTTCCCAATATTAATCCCACTAATAATAAATGCATTATTCCATTATTATTTCTTCCAAAAACAAACTTATATAGTAAAGTTGAAATAATCAACATTCCTATTAACGATAAAATAAAATTTAAATTTTTATTGGTCATTACAATGCTTGTACTACCAAATGCAAAAACAACTATGGTTTGTATAAAGCTATATACTGAGTCTAACCCCAATACACTAGGTGTTAAAATTCTGTTATTGCATATTGTCTGAAATAGTATGGATGAAAAGGCTATTGCCCCACCACTTATAGATATGGCTATTAATTTTGGAATTCTTTTTGCTAAAAGATAATCCATATTATTTTTATTCATACCAATAGTGACAAACACTATGGACGCTATTATTGTAAATATTAATAATATAATTATCTGCTTCTTGGCTTTTTTGTCCCTGCTAAGCTGCATTATTTTTTCCTCCTCATAACTAAGTATAAGAACATTGCACTACCTATAACCCCTACAGTAAGACCAATTGAAACTTCATATGGGGCAATGATAACTCTGCCGATTATGTCACATAGAAGTACAAAGCTTCCTCCAAAAAGGCATGTCTCAACTAAGGAATTTTTTAAATTATCCCCCTTAGTAATGCTTACTAAGTTAGGAATAATAAGTCCTAAGAAAGGAATATTCCCAACCATAACCAAAGTCAGTGCCGATACTGCTGATACTAAGATTAAACCTATATTTACTACTCTTGCATGATTTAATCCTAGATTTGTGGCAAAGCTTTCTCCCATTCCTGCTATGGTAAATTTATTTGCATATATAAATGCTAAGATAATTGCTGGTATACATAAATAAAGAAGCTCATAATTTCCTTTCATCACTGTAGAAAAACTTCCTTGAAACCAAGCATTTAATGATTGATTCATGTCTTTATAGTAAGATATGAATGATGTTATGGAGCTAACAAGATTTCCAAACATCATACCTACTAAAGGTACAAATATTATATTCTTCACTTTTAACTTCTTTAATATCGTCATAAATATTAAAGATCCTAGTAACGCAAAGATAAATGAAAAAACAGCCTTTGATATTACCCCTGCCTTTGGCATAAATAACATTGCAAACATTAATCCCATTTTAGCTGAATCCATAGTCCCTGCTGTTGTAGGTGATGTAAACTTATTTCTACTTATCTGCTGCATTATAAGACCACTTATACTAAGTCCCATACCAGCAATTACTATGCTGATAAGCCTTGGCAATCTGCTTATTAAAATTATCTGCATCTTACTGCTGTCACCAGCTAATATATCTTTAATACTTATATTGCTTACCCCTATAAATAGAGAAATAAGCGATAGTATTACTAAAGCTATTGCTAAATATCTTTTTTTCATTTTATCCTCCGCAACTTACTGATATATATTATCTTTCTGTATTGATATTCATTATCATCTATATTGGTATAATACAATCTCATAGTATTTTTGTCAACATTATTTTTACACAAACATTAAAAATCAGTCATTTTTTCCCATAATGACTGCTTTTTTTAGAATTCCACCACAAACTCCACAGAATTTTCCTTTGAATTCATTTTATATTTAATATTTCCATGTTTATCAAAGATAGTCTTTACAATATATAAGCCAAGCCCTGTTCCACCAGTCTTTCTATTTCTAGATTTATCAACTCTATAAAAGGCATCAAATACCTTTGCAAGTTGATTTTTTTCAATAGTTACACCTGTATTTTCCACAGTAATTTTGTGAAGCTCTCCTTTTATTATTATATGCTCTCCTCTTGGTGTATGAGTAATTGCATTTTTTATAATATTAGTAAATGCCTTTTTTATTAAGTTACTATCACCTTCAACTATAATATCTTTTTCCAAATCAATTTGTATATTTATGCTTTTTTCTTCTATAAAATATTTTAGTTCATAGGCAATTTCATTAATAAGATTTGTTAAATTTACATATTCTTTTTTACATTTTACCATGCTATTTTCTTTTTCCGTAAGCTGTAATAACTCTTGTACAAGTTCTCTCATGTTTTGTGTAACATTAAAGCTCTCTTTTAAATACTTATCTCTATCCTTATATTTACCGATTCCATAAATCATACCTTCTAATTGTCCACTAATAACTGTAATTGGAGTCTTTAATTCATGTGAAATTACCCCTATAAACTCTCTTCTTTCTTTTTCAATATTTCGCTCTCTTTCAATATCTTCTGTAAGCTTCAAATTAACTCTTTCAAGCTCCTCTAAAGTTTCTTTCAAATTCTTACTCATATAATTTAAACTTGTAGATAATTCAGCAATTTCATCTTGCCCATCAACTTCTATATAATTATCAAAATCAAGCTTTGCCATCTTCTTAGCTGCTTCATTTATTTTTATCAGCGGCTTACTCACCACTCTTGAATAATAGGTAGATATTAATAACGCCATAACAAGACTCACCAATATTGCAAATGGGAAAAATAATGATACTATTGTTGTTGCTTCATCTATTGGCTTTACATATACATGCACTCTTAGAATACAATATTTATCCAAACTTTTAATATATACCTCATTGACAATATTATCAGCATTACCAAATGCTCTTTGATCATTAAAATTCATCTTTTCTTTGCCTAATTTATCTCTATTTGCTTCAAACTTAAAGTCATTGGGCTTTTGTGTACTATTACCTGACGGTATATTGATTTGTTTTGAATCCTGTCTTTCTGAACTATACACTATATTGCTCATTCCATTTTCAGTATTCTCATCTAAAACCAATGTGCTGACATTATTATTATAAGAAAAATCATCTAAAACTTTATATAAATCTATATGCTCATTTTCGCTGAGCTCTGTTTGTAATTCCGATATATTTGCATATATCTTATTCATCTTATATGTATTATATACTTTGGGCATGAACACATATATTACACTATATAGCAAGATAAATGAAATACCTATCAATAGAGTGCTGGTAATAAAAATTTTCTTTTTTACTCCTAAGCTCTCCCACTTATTTCTCCAGAACATATCCTACTCCTTTGATAGTTTTAATATAATCCTCTTTGATTTTTTTTCTAATATTCTTCATATGAGCATCAATTACTCTTGTATCTCCATAATATTCATAGCCCCAGACCTTATCCATTAGCATTTCCCTAGATACTACCATAGGATAACTTTGAATCATAAATTTAAGAATATTAAACTCTTTAAGTGTCAGTTCCACTTCCTCTTCATCAACATAAACCTTATAAGTATCTAGTTGCAGCTTTATACTGCCAAACTCCAGTGTCTCAAGCTTAACAGGTTCTTCCTTCTTCCTTCTAAGGACAGCTTCCACTCTCTTTATTAATATATTAAATGAAAATGGCTTGCTTATGTAATCATCAGCCTTTAAATCAAATCCCTTTACTTCACTACTTTCATCGCCTAGTGCTGTCAGGAAGATTATGCTTACTTCTGCATCATTTTTCTTAATCATCTTACACAATGAATAACCATCTAATTTAGGCATCATCACATCTAAATTAATATAGTTAATATGAAAAAGGAGTGTTCTTATGAAAAATAATATATATAAACTAAAAAAGACAATTTTATTTTTAACTTTATTATTAATTATTACCTTAATAGTTAACTATATTGATAATTCCTGTAAAGAAACAAAAAATTTATCTTCAAGCAAATCCATCAGCCTTGCCTTAGAAGTTGATTTAGAATCTGATAGTAGCTATGAAACTGCTTATGCTAGTATATAACTCTATGATAAAATCATAGAGTTATAATTTTTCTATATTTTTTCTTTCACCTTTGAAGTTATTGATCTTCTTACTTCTTTTAATTAGTTCTTCTTCAATTTCCTTAATAGAAATATTTCTATCTACCATCAATACCAAAATATGATAGATTAAATCCGCAAACTCATTTATCTGTTCTTCTTTATTGTCTTCTTTACAAGATATAATTACTTCAGTGCATTCTTCTCCAACCTTTTTTAAAATTTTGTTAGTGCCCTTATCTAGTAAATACTTTGTATATGATCCATCATTCCCCGCTTCTTTCCTATTTATAATTGTCTCATACAATTCTTTAATAATCTTCTCCATATATCCTCCTAAAGAAGCAAGTATATGATCCTGTATGGCATGCCCCACCTATTTGATGAACTTTTATAAGTAATGTATCTTGGTCACAATCTAACCGTATCTCTTTTACTATTTGATAGTTTCCTGATGTCTCTCCTTTATGCCAAAGTTCATTTCTACTTCTACTAAAGAACCAAACAGTACCATCTTCAATGGTTTTTTGAAAGCTTTCCTCTGACATATAACCAAGCATCAGTATCTGTCCGCTATTAAAGTCTTGAATAATTGCAGGTACTAAGCCACCATTCTTATGAAAATCTATTTTATAGCTATTGTTCATAATACTTCTCCTATTCTCTAACATCTATTTTTTTACTTCTAAGATAATCTTTAAGTTCTAAAATTTCCAATTGATTATAATGAAATAAAGAAGCTGCCAGTGCAGCATCAGCTTTTGCATATTTAAAAACTTCATAAAAATCTTCTTTTTTTCCTGCTCCACCAGAAGCAATAACAGGAACATTCACTATATTATTAACAGCTTTAGTAAGTTCAATATCAAATCCACTCTTTGTTCCATCAGCATCCATTGATGTTAACAATATTTCTCCTGCTCCTAATTTAACTGCTTCTTCAATCCACTTTAAAGCATCAATACCTGTATTTATTCGCCCCCCATTAACCATTACTTCCCATCTACTCATTTCTTTATTCCTTTTGGCATCTACTGCTAGTACTATACATTGATTTCCAAAATAATAAGAGCCACTTTTTATAAGCTGTTTATCCTTCACAGCTGCTGAATTCAAACTTACTTTATCAGCACCAGCCCTTAAAATTCTTTTTATATCTTCTATACTACATATTCCGCCTCCCACAGTAAAAGGTATAAATATGTTTTCCGACACCTTTTCAACTACTTTTTCCATTATACCTCGTCCTTCATTAGTTGCTGTCACATCAAGAAACACCAGCTCATCAGCACCAGCTTCATAATAATATTTACCAAGCTCAACTGGATCTCCCACATTTATTAAACCTTTAAAATTTATCCCCTTTACAACTTTACCATCCTTCACATCAAGGCATGGAATTATTCTTTTAGTATGCATCTAATCACCTGCTTTCTTTACAGATAGTGATTGCTTCTTTTAAATTAAGACTACCATTATAAACAGCCTTTCCTGTTATTGCAGCATATATATCTATGTTTTTTAACGCCTCTATATCTTTAATATCCTTTATACCTCCTGATGCTGTCACCTTCATTGAGGTAATATTCTTTATATCTTCTATTAACTGCAAATTTGTCCCTTCCATGGTTCCATCCCGATTTATATCTGTTACTATGATATTTTCAATACCCAGTTCTTCTAACTTTTTTATAAAATCTGTATAATATATTTTACTTTCTTTAAGCCATCCATTAACGCATAGATATCCCCTTTTACAATCTATTCCTATGGCAATCTTTTCTCTAAATTTTTTCACTGCTTTTATTAAAAGCTCTTGATTCTCAATGGCAGAAGTACCTAATATAACTTTGCTTACGCCATTTTCTATGAGATATTCAATATCCTCATATGTTCTTATTCCTCCTCCTGCTTCAACTGGTACATCTACTAATCTTGCAACTTTTGTTATTATTTCACCATTAACCATATGGCCTTCTTTAGCTCCATCTAAGTCCACCATATGTATAGCACCTGCACCTATTTCATTAAAATACTTGGCAATATCCATAATCTTTTGTCCAATAATCTCTTTTTTACTATAATCACCTTTATATAACCTTACTGCTTGTCCCTCAATTATATCTATTGCTGGTATTACTATCATTTTATCATCTCCCCAAACGATCTTAAAATCTTTAAGCCCTCTTCACCACTTTTTTCTGGGTGAAACTGTGCTCCAATTATATTATCTCGTCCCACCAAAGCAGGGATATTTATTTTGCCATATTCCGTTTCAGCAATTACTTCATCCTGCTTTGTTCCAACTGCCATATAGCTATGAACAAAATATACATAAGCTTCTTTAGATAAATCCTTTAAAATTTTATGATTCCTCTTTATTTCCAATCTGTTCCATCCTATATGTGGTATTTTAACATCTTCTTTAGGTTCCATAAGCTTAATACTTCCTTGTAAAAAACCAAGACCTTCACTTCTTTCACCTTCATATCCTGCTTCATAAAGCATTTGCATCCCAAGGCATATCCCTAGAAAAGGATATCCCTCCTTTACCTTTTCTCTAATAGGTATTATAAGTCTTCTTTTTTGCAAGTTTTCCATTGCGTCCCTAAATGCTCCTACCCCTGGCAATATAAGTCCATCTGCTTCATAAATATCTTTTTTCTCTCCAGATATCTTATATTTAATCCCTAATTTTTTTAAAGAATTCTCAACACTTCTTAAATTTCCCATGCCATAGTCTATAATTACAATCACCCTATCACTCCCTTGCTAGATGGAATATTATTACCCTCAATTGCTACTGCTTCCTTTAAAGCATGTCCAAAAGCTTTGAAAAGTGCTTCTATCTTATGATGATCATTTTCTCCATAGAAAATATTACAGTGTATTGTCATTGCTGCATTAAAAGCTATAGCCCTAAAAAATTCCTTCACCATTTCAGTGGAAAAATCACCTATCTTTTCTCTTTTAAAATCACCATTAAAACATAAATAAGCTCTTCCACTTATATCTATTGAGACCATTGCCAAAGATTCATCCATAGGTAAGTAAAATGTGCCATATCTCTTTATGCCTTCCTTGTGATTAAGTGCTTCTTTTAATGCTATTCCTAGTGCTATTGCCACATCTTCTACTATATGATGATCACAAACGTCCATATCTCCAGTGGCCATAACTTCTAAATCAATATTGCTATGAAAAGAAAAAAGAGTAAGCATATGATTTAAAAAACCAATAGGTGTATCAATTTTATTTTTGCCTTCTCCATCTAAAAAAAGTGATACACTGATATTTGTCTCTTCTGTTTTTCTGCTATATTGTGCTTTTCTTTCTTTCATCTCAATCCTCCATACTAAAAATCACTTTACTAATCACTCTTAATACTTGATCATTTTCTTCCCTTTTTCCTATAGTAATCCTAAAACTATCGTCTTTAAAATATCTAATAATTATCCCTTCCTCTTCTAGTGCTTCCTTTAATTGTTGTTTATACTTACTTCTAGCAAAAATAAAATTTCCCTGGGATTTATAAAACTTAATTTTATTTTTCTGTAAATTCTCTAATTCTTTAAATGCTTTGTATAAACGGTTTCTCTCATCTTTAATGATTTCAATATTTTCAAATATCTCTTCTTTATAGCTTAATATCTTTATTGCAATTTCTTGAGAAATACTATTAATGCTATAAGGAACCATAAAACTTTCCAATTCCTTTATATTCTTTTCATTTGAAATTACAAATCCAATTCTAAGAGCTGCTATTCCCCAAGCCTTTGACATTGTTCTGGTGATATATAAGTTTTCATATTTTTCAATTAGATTTAATGCACTTTCGCCACCAAACTCTATATATGCCTCATCTACCAGTATCTTTATATTTCTAAAATTACTTAACAACTCTTCTATTTCTTCTACAGAAAGCTCATATCCTGTAGGATTATTAGGATTGGAGAAAATTATCATCTTAGGTGATTCCTTTTTTCCTAAAGCAATTAAATCTTTAACTGCAAACTTTCCTTTTTTACCTATATCAAGCTTTACTAGTTGCCCTTCATTTAAGGAAGCATAAAAATCATACATTGAAAAATCCGGTTGTAATGTTAATATTTTATCTCCTTTATTGATATATGATGAAATCACTACTCCTATTAATTGATCAGATCCATTTCCAGCTAATATATTTCTATAGCTATAGCCAATAAACTTTCCATATGCCTTTCTTAACTCTTTTGTGCTAGTATCTGGATATCTATTAAAATTATCTAGCTGCAGACTTAAGAGCATATCAATAATTTCTCCTTTAGAAAATATACTATTGCTCTCATTTGCGTTTAACCTTATATACTGGCCTTGTATTTGTTCTGCTTTATATTCATTTATCTCCTTCATCAGCCCACCTCACTTTTATGGAATTTCTGTGAGCCATAAGTCCCTCTTCTGCAGCAATGGACATTATTTTTTCTCCATCCCTTTCTAGTGCTGCTTTTGAATAATAAATATATGATGATTTCTTAACAAAATCATCAACAGAAAGAGGTGATGAAAATTTTGCAGTTCCACCTGTTGGAAGAACATGATTAGTACCAGCAAAATAATCTCCCACTGGTTCTGGAGTGTACTCTCCTAGAAATATAGATGCTGCATTTTTAATAGATTCTAAATATTCCATGGAATTTGTAACCATAAGCTCTAAATGCTCAGGCGCTATTTCATTAGCTATATTTATTGCATTTTCTATGGAAGTGCACACTATAGCTTTACCATAATTCTTTAAAGATTTTGCAATAATATCTTTTTTATTTAAATCCTTCATTTGAATAGAAATTTCTTCAATAACTTCCTTAGCTAATTTTAATGATGTGGTTAATAATATGGATGATGCTCTTTCATCATGTTCCGCTTGAGACATTAAGTCTGCAGCAATAAACTTGGTATTAGCCTTTTCATCAGCAATTATTAATATTTCACTTGGTCCTGCTATCATATCTATATCAACTGCACCAAAAACCATTCTCTTTGCTTCTGCTACATAGGCATTTCCAGGGCCTACAATTTTTAAAACCCTCGGAATGGATTCTGTTCCATAAGCTAATGCTCCTATAGCTTGTGCACCACCTATTTTAAATATCTTATCTACACCAGCAATTTTAGCTGCTGCTAAAATATTTTTGTTTATCTTGCCATCACTTTTAGGCGGAGTAACTATAATTATATTTTTAACGCCAGCTACTTTTGCTGGTACTACATTCATCAATACAGAAGAAGGATATGCTGCCTTACCTCCAGGTACATAAACACCAACACTTTCAAGTGGAATTATCCGCTGACCCATATATACGCCTAAATCCTTGCTATATAAATACCCTCTATTTTTTTGTAACATATGATATGACTCTATATTTTCCTTACTTTCTTTAAGCGCACATATGACTTTTTCATCGACTTCACTATAAGCTTCTTCAATTTCCTCCTCTGAAACTAAAAACTCTTTTATATCTACACCATCAAATTTTTTAGAATATTCTCTTAAAGCTTTATCACCATTTATTCTCACATTACTTATTATTTCTTTTACTTTTTCCGTTATATCATTTTCATCATATCTTCTTTCTTCTATTAATTTTTTTACTGCTAAAACATCATTTTCAAAAATTATATTAAACATAAGTTTTCTCCTTTAAATTACTGCTTTAATTCTATCTAAAAAAACATTTATTTCTTTTCTTTTTAACTTATAACTAGTTTTATTTACTATAATACGTGCACTTATATCACATATTTCATCTAAAACTATTAATCCATTTTCCTTGAGAGTTGTCCCCGTCTCCATAATATCTACAATACCTTGACAAATTCCAAGCAAAGGTCCTAATTCCACAGATCCTTCAATCTTAATTATTTCCACATCCATACCTCTAGATTTAAAATAATCTTTTGCTACTTTAGGATACTTGCTACCAATTTTTACATGTCCAACGGTATTAAATAAATTTACATTAGGTAATGCAGCCACAATAAATTTACATTGTCCTATAGCTAAATCAAGAACCTCATAATAATTTGGCTCAGCTTCTAAAAGTGTATCCTTCCCTACTATGGCAATATCTGCTGCCCCATGCTCAACATAAGTTATTGTATCTTTTGCCTTTACTAAAAAATATCTAATATCTTCTTTAGAATCATTAAATATCAATTTTCTTCCTTTATTCTTTAGTTCCTCAATGCCAAAACCAGCCTTTTCCATTAACATAACAGCATTTTCTTCTAACCTTCCTTTAGTAAGTGCAATACTTATAGCCATATTTCTTCTCCTAATCTTTATATTTAAATTTAATTTCTTTACCTTTTTGAGTACTTAAAATTGCTTTTCTTACAGCTTCAATTTCATTATCCTGTTCCAATATAATTTCTTTTATCTCATCTTGATTTTCTTCAGTGATATTATCTAAAAGCAATTCAACTCCAATGGAAAATCCTACAGCAGGCATATCTCTGCCAAATGATTTAATGAGCCTATCATATCGTCCGCCTCTTAAAACATTTCTACCTACTCCTTCAATATATCCTCTAAAAATAATGCCTGTATAATAATCTAATCTTGGCACCATAGCCATATCTATTGAAATATACTGTTCATATCCAAGTTGTTTTAACCCTAAATATATATTTTCTAAATAAGTAATACTTGCTAATATATTTTTATTTTTAGTAAGAGATTTAGCCTTAATTATGACATCCTCTTCACCAAATAAATTAGGAAAATCAATTAATAGTTCTTTTTCGCTTTCATTTATATTTAATGATTTAACATATTCACTTAAAGAAATTAAGCTTTTCTTTTCAATTAAATCAGCAATATATTCTTGCTGATTTTCAGTTATCCCCATTTCATTCATGGCAGTTTTTAATATATTTACATAACCAATATCTAATTTAAAACTCTTATTAGTTACATTTTTTAATGTTTCTATGGCAGTTGTGATTATTTCTAAATCACCTAACCTATCCTTTACTCCAATAAGTTCTACTCCACAATCTAAATATTCATTTCTTCCTCCAAGAAAGCTTTCATGAACCCTAAAAATGCTGGAACAATAAGAAAGCTTCAGTGGTGTATCTAAATCTTTTAACTTTGTTGCAACCATTCTTGCTACTGGTACAGTCATATCTGGCCTTAAAACCAATATATGGCCTCTATTATCAAAAAATTTATACATTTCTTCTTCTTTTAGTGTTTTTGTTTTACTGTTAAAATTATCAAAATACTCAATGGTGGGGGTTGATACCTCTCTATATCCCCATAAGCTAAAAATATTTTTAATTTTCTCAATAATTTTATTTCTTTTAAAACATTCTTCTATGGTGTAATCTCTTGTACCTTCTGGTATTACTTTTTTTATTTTACCCACCTCCACTTCAATACTTTAACTCGCTAAAGTATTCATTGAAATAATACCACTTTTTACCAAAAGTTGTCAAGGGTTTTATGTAATTATTGACATATAAATTAAATATCGGTAAAATTAAAAAGGTTAGTATATATTAACTTAAAGTTTACTCTTAGTAAACATTGTATTTTACATTTTAGGAGGTTTTATGAATAAAGCTTTTTTACTAGTGAAATATTTATCAATTGGATGGACGAATCTACAGAAGTTGCAAGAGGTGTTGTTGATAAAATAAAAGCTTTTGCAAATGGAATTTATGATAATATATCAGTAAAATTCAAACCGGAGGGAATGTAATATGAGCAATATGGAACTATGGTACACTGAAAATCAAACTAATAATGTTAATTTTTCAATGAAAGTAAAAAGTCATCTTTATTCAAAACAAAGCGACTTTCAAAAAATAGATATAATCGACACTTACGAATTTGGTAAGGTTTTAGTAATAGATAATTGGACAATGGTAACTGATGAAAGAGTTAGTTTATTCTTTGAAGATGGTATTAAATTCGTTAAAGGTAAAGAAAATCTTTATGATTTAATCATTATAGATTCTACAGATCCTATTGGACCAGGTGAAGGACTATTTACTATGGACTTCTACACTGATTGCTTTAATGCTTTAACAGAAAAAGGCATCCTTATCAATCAATGTGAAAGTCCTTATTATCCTTTAAATTCAAAAGAAATGAAGCGTTCATTTAATAAATTAAATTCCTTATTCCCTATATGTGAAGCATATCAATATCATATACCAACATATCCTTCAGGCCATTGGATGTTCTGTTTTGCTTCAAAAACATTTCATCCAATTAAAGATTTAGATGCAGCATACTGGAATTCATTAGGACTAGAAACTAAATATTATAATACAGATTTACATGTAGGCTGCTTTGCTTTGCCAAATTACGTAAAGGCACAACTTATTGAAGAATAATATAAAAAAGCATAAATTGTTGATTTTCAACAGCTTATGCTTTTTAATTAACTAAATGTCTTATGACTCCTTTTTCCTACATAAATAGCTTCCTACAGCAGCAGTTATTGGCACTGACAACACTATTCCAATACTACCAGCTAAACCTTGAATTATCTCTATTGCTAGCACTTCAAGATTTATAAATTTATTATAAGGCATGTTAGCAGTAAAAATTAATATCAAAGTAGTGATAGATCCTCCTGCAAAAGCTAGAATTAAGGTATTAGTCATTGTTCCTATAATATCCTTTCCTATATTCATGGAACTTTTAAATAAATCTATTTGTTTGATATTTTTATTTACTTCATATATTTCAAATAAAGATGATGATATGGACATTGCTACATCCATTACCGCGCCTAGTGATGCAATTAATATTCCTGCAAACATTATTCCCTTAACCTTAAGATTTGTCCCTTCTGCTATATATATAAGACTTTCAGTATCGTTCATTGTCATCCCTGAACTATGAGTTAACTCACCAAAGATATAAGCAATGATTCCTGAAATTACAACTCCCGAGATAGTTCCTATAATAGCTGTAACTGTCTTCTTATTAATACCTGAAACTAAAGACAAGGTCACTATGATACTTAATGTTGCAGATACAACAGCAGCCAACATAGGCTCTACTCCTCTAAACATTAATGGCAACATTAAAAAAATCACTGTCACAAGGGTGAACATAAGAGAAACTAATGATTTAATTCCTTTTACTCCTCCAATTATAATTACCACTATGATAAAAATACCTGCTAAAACATATATCATACTACTTCTATCATATCCATATACATCCCAAATCATATTTCCATTATTTTGTTTGTAAAGAATCAATACAACTTTTGTTCCTTCTTCAACTTTATAGTTATAAAGCCTACTTATGTTATTTTTTATTTCATATGTATTATCTTTATATTGACCTTCTGTTACCTTAGCAATTACTTTTTGATAACCTATTTCTACACCATCTAAAATAGGATCTTTATTTAAATCTTCTTCAATTATTTCAGTAATTACTCCATTATAAAATTCTGCTCCCTTACCATATCTGTCCTCTATAAATCCATCTGGAAATATACTTTTTGAAACCATAATAATTGCTATACTTATGATTAATACTGAAACTATGGCAAAAATGTTCCTCTTCATTTCTTTTTTCATATTTATCCTCCGTGTCTCACCTTTTAATGTATAAGTTAGTCATTTTTACCATGTAATTTTATCATTTAGTTTTAATACATTCAAGTTGTATTGTTCGTAATACACCAAAAAAAAAGAAGGTAAATATTTAATTTTATTTCGCCTTCTAAATGTAATAAATGAAATTATTGCTCTATTTTTTTCATAACCATTCTCCTTTAAAGATTTTTTTAAATATCTATACCTTTAGTGGAGTTTTATAGTATAATTTATAATTATAAATGTGAGGTGATACTTTGAAAAAAAGATTATATAAAATAACTGCTGAAAAGAAAGTTGCTGGAGTATGTGCTGGCTTTGCAGAATTTTTAAATCTTGATGTAACCTTAGTAAGGGTAATAGCATTATTTTTAATACTTGCATCATTTTCTACAATGCTAATTTTTTATTTTATCTGTGCTATAATCATGCCAGATAAAAATGATATATATCAGTAACATTTATTTTTAAGAAGGAGCTTGTTTAGGCTCCTTCTTACTTTATTAATTAAATCTATCTACTCTAAAAAGTTCTAAATCCTCATTATAATTTCCACAATATAATTCACTTAACATTACTCCACCTAAAATAGCAAATAAAATTCCATTAGCCCCATACCCTAAACAATACCAAAGCTGTGGTTTTTCTGGATCCTTCCCCAAAAACCCCAAGTTATCATTTGTTGATGCAAATGCACCACAATATTTATATTGTGCTTCTATATTTTCTATGAAAGGAAACATTTTCTTTAATCTTTGTTCTAGTATTGCATATTTTTCTTTCCCATTATCCTCATTATTAATATCAGGTATAAAGTTTACATCTTCTCCACCAGCTATAATCCTATTATCTTTTGTTGTCCTATAATAGTTGTAAGGATCTTTATTATCTCTTATTAAAACCTTATTGCTCCATCCCTCAAAAGACTTTACAGGCTTAGTTACAATATTAAATGTGGTACTCTTGGTACCAAAGGTCCTATTGGTAAATAATTTTGTGTTATATCCTGTTGCTACTATAGCTATTTTCCCTGTAACCACATAGCCATATTTTGTAATTGCTTTCACTTCATCATCTTCATACTTTAATTGTACTACTTCTGTATTTTCAAAAATCCTACTACCATTTTCCTCTGATATAGTTAATAATTCCATAGTAAACTTATATGGATCTATTTCTGCTCCTCCATTTATTGAGTATACTCCTGCCTTTAAATCAAAGGAAAATGGATTAGTTTTCTCATCAATAAATTTAACATCTATTCCGTTTTCTTTTCTTATTGCATATTCATTCTTAATTTCTTCATACTCTAATTTTTTACCTGTATATAATAATGTATCTCTTACTTCATAATCACATTCATTACCATACTCATTTATAATATTATCTATTTCTTTTAAAGCCTTTAAGCCAAGCTTATATGCTCTTATTATATCTTTACCTTTTGAATATTGCTTTAGTTCACTATAGTTTCCATCTAATTCATATTGTAATAAAGCTGTAGTAATTCCTGTACTTCCATGTGCAACCCTTTCTTTTTCACCACCACATTACTTATATCTTTCTTACTAAAGTAATATGATAAAATATCTCCAGTGACTCCACCACCTATGATAATTACTTCAGTATCTATATCTTCAGTTAAATACTTATATTGTCTAGTGACTTTATTTAACCTATTAAAAAAAGGTTCTCCCTTCACATATTGTATATTTTCCATAAAAGCTCCACCTTTCCCTAAAACTAAATTTATTTTTTCCTAAAGAATTTTTAATATGCAATTTTACGTATATATTATTTAAGCAATGTAAAAAATATATTTATAATTTATTGAAAGAAGATATATTATATTTATTCCTACTAGAGTCATATTTGAAAAAGACTCATTAAATTATGATTTAGGTAAAAATTTATATGATTACTTTTCATCTAAGTTGGATAGGAATATATTTATGTATGCCTTAATTATTCCTATTCATTTAAATATCATCACTACTATTGTTCCTGAAAAAACTCCCAATATTATTCCACCTATAACATCAGATAAATAATGAACTCGTAAATATAATCTTGAAAAAGATATTAAAATAGCTATAACTACTATTAAATATGTAAGCCTCATATCAGTTCTTATAAATACAGTAGCTGCTGCAAAAGAAGATGCTGTATGACCTGAAGGAAATGAATATGTTCCAGGCTGAGAAATCATTAATTTTATTATGTTATTTTTAATGAAAGGTCTCTTTCGCTTTACTATGTGCTTAATTATTCCTTCTCCTAATATAGAAGCTAATGCTATAGCCAATAATACCATAATAGCTTCCTTAGTATATTTGGTTCTGCTAAATAAGAAAAAAGAAATTATAATCCATATAATACCTAGTTCACCACTTAAAGTAACTGCTATCATTAGCTTATCAATAAATCTATTCTTATTGTAGATAAATCCTATGATTTTCTCACCAAAAGCATCTATTTTATTAATTAAATCTTTCATTTATACTCTCCTAATAAATATATATATATATTTATTTTTGCCAAATTTACTTAGAGTATAATATAAATATAAACTAAATAGAAAAGTTGAAAAATTCAACTTTTCTATTGAGAAGAGTATATGACTATCTACATTGAAACATATTGTACATATACATTATCCTTCTTCTTAATTCTTGCTGTGCCTTCATATATCCCATCCTATATCCTACCTGTACACCCTTTCGATATGACATATAAGACCTATTCCTTGTTTTTTTATTCTGCTTCTTTGGTTTACATTCATTATTTTGTAAGCAATTTTGTGAATTATAATTATAATCATAATCGTAATTATAGTTACAATTATCTTGACATTTATCTTGACATTTTTCTTCTACATTATATTTGAACTGATTAATGTAAGGTTGTTCCTCATCGAATCTATCTTGATTAATGTAAGACTCATCTTCATTAAATCTATTTTGCTCAACATAATATTCTTCTTCATTGCGCCTATTTTGATTTTCATTGCACATATTTGGGTTAATATAAGGCACTTCTTCATTACACCTATTT
>ULYJ01020785.1_pt1 | contig 40010 bp, 37 predicted proteins | sample 1962111 | NCBI WGS metagenome assembly ULYJ01 (sample SAMEA4835861, study PRJEB28245) | human gut metagenome | biome: gut microbiome; material: fecal sample | place: Denmark | collected 2008
AAAAAAGTTGTTGCATTGGCAATGAAAATTTTGCACAGTAACTGAATATTGAAAAAATTGCGCAAAACCCTTGACAAATGCCCAAAAATAGTGTAAAGTATAATAGCATTACAAAAAAGAGGGTAGTTATTATGGAAAAAAATGTGGAAATAAGTATATTGTGTGATTTATATGGAAAATTGTTAACCCAAAAACAATTTGACTTCTTAAATGACTACTACAATAACGACTTGTCACTATCAGAAATAGCTGAAAACAGCCAAATAACAAGGCAAGCTGTTAGAGACATAATAAAGAAAGGGGAGAAAAAACTTTTCGAATACGAAGAGAAGTTGTTATTTATGAAAAGGATGTCGAATCAAGAAAAAACAATAGAGCACGTACTATCAGAACTAACAAAAATAGAAAAAACATCATCTGATAAAAAGGTTGCTCAAATCTTAGAGACTGTTAAAAAAGAATTAAATTGTTTAGTATAATTTGAAAAATAATTATCATTTGGCGTTGTATCTAGCCAAATAACGATTCTTTTCCAAATTAATTAAAACTAGGAAGGAATGAAAAAACTTATGGCTTTTGAAGGATTATCTTCTAGATTGCAAGAAATAACAAGAAAATTTAAAGGTAAAGCAAGAATTACAGACTCAGACTTAAAAGAAATGCTAAGAGAAGTCAAACTTGCATTATTAGAAGCGGATGTAAACTATAAAATCGTAAAAGAATTTATAGCAAATATTCAAGAAAAAGCCTTGGGGCAAGATGTTTTAAAATCATTAACTCCAGGACAACAAGTTGTAAAAATAGTTAAAGATGAGTTAGTTGAACTTTTAGGTGGAACAGAAAGCAAAGTTAATTTTTCACCAAATCCACCAACAATAATAATGATGGTTGGACTTCAAGGTTCAGGTAAAACAACAACATCTGGAAAACTTGCAAATCTATTTAGAAAGCAAGGTAAAAAGCCATTATTAGTTGCCTGTGATGTTTATAGACCAGCAGCTATCAAACAATTACAAGTTGTTGGAGCGCAATTAAATATTCCTGTATATGCAAATGAACAATCAAAAGATGTTGTACATATTGCAAAACAAGCAATAAATGTTGCAATGTCAAAATTGAATGATGTAATTATTCTAGATACGGCTGGACGTTTACAAATAGATGAGCAGTTAATGGAAGAGTTACAAAATGTTAAAAAGAGTGTAAAACCTCATGAAATACTATTAGTTGTAGATTCTATGACTGGTCAAGAGGCAGTAAATGTTGCAAAAACATTTAACGAAAAAGTTGGAATAGATGGAATTGTTCTAACAAAGTTAGATGGTGATACCCGTGGTGGTGCAGCACTTTCAGTTAAAAAAGTTACTGGTAGACCTATAAAATTTGCTGCAACTGGTGAAAAAATGAGTGATATAGAAGTTTTCCATCCAGATAGAATGGCTTCAAGAATTTTAGGTATGGGTGACATTTTAGCAGTTATAGAAAAAGCAGAAGAGGCTTTTGACTTAGAAGAAGCCGAAAAATTAGAGAAGAAGATGAGAAAGAGTGAGTTAGATTTAGATGACTATTTGGCTCAAATCAGACAAATGAAAAAAATGGGTTCTTTTTCATCATTATTAAAACTAATTCCTGGTATGAATCAATTTAAAGATATCAAAGTTGATGACAAGGAATTTGGGAAAATTGAAGCAATTATATGTTCTATGACTTCTAAGGAAAAAAGAAATACAAAACTTTTAAATGCAAGTAGAAGAATTAGAATTGCAAAGGGTAGTGGAACAACAGTACAAGATATAAATAAATTCATTAAATCTTATGAAATGACACAAAAAATGATGAAGCAAATGAAGAGTAAAGGTGGAATGAAAAAATTTATGAATGGTATTGATGAAAATGCTTTGAAAAATTTTAAAATATAGTTATTAACTTTTTAAGTTTATATAAAAAATTAGAGGACTGTCCCATAATCCCTTTAAAAGGGGATTTTAAGGAACGTCCCTCAATCCCAGGAGGTGAAATTAAAATGGTAAAAATCAGATTACAAAGAGAAGGAAAGAAAAAAGCTCCTTTCTATCATATAGTAGTTGCTGATTCTAAATCTCCAAGAGATGGTAAAATAATCGAAAAAATAGGAACATACAACCCAATGACAGAACCATCTACAATAGTTTTAGATCAAGAAAAAGTTGCACAATGGATTAAAAATGGTGCAAAACCAACAGATACTGTTAAAAAATTAATCGAAAATGCAGCAAAATAATTTTGTTATTGTTATTAGAATTTAATGTAATAACAAATTGAAACGTAGTGAAAGGATATTAAGCTATGAAAGAAATTATTGAAACTATAATTTTAAACCTTGTTGATAACAAAGATGCAGTTGAAATAACTGAAAAACAAGATGAAAAAGGTATAGTATTTGAAGTAAAAGTTGCAAATGAAGATATGGGTAGAGTAATTGGTAAACAAGGAAGACTTGCAAAATCTATAAGAACTGTTGCAAAATCAGTTGGTGCTAGAGAACATAAGAAGGTTTCTGTAGAATTTATTGATTAGAAATTTGAAAAATAATCGACATTTGGTATAAGCCAAATAACAATTTTTTCAAATTAAAATTTATAAAAAAAGGAAATATTTGAATGCAAGAATTTTTAGAAATAGGTCAAATAGTTAATACATTTGGAATAAAAGGAATGGTCAAGGTCAAACCTTTTACAGATGATATTACTAGATTTGATAACTTAGATAAAGTATATGTTGAATCAAATAAAACTAAAAAACAATATGAAATTGAAGAAGTAAAATATCATAAAGATATGGTATTAATTAAATTCAAAGGGGTAGACAGAGTGGAAGATGCAGAATTGTTGCGTAATTCATATTTGAAAGTTAATAGACAAGATGAACCTGAACTTGAAGAAGGTACATATTATATTGTTGATTTAATTGGATTAGATGTTTATTCTGATGAAGGTAAATTACTTGGAAAATTGGATGATGTTTTTAATAGTGGAAGTTGTGACATATATGTTGTAAAAGATGAACTTGGAAAACAATTATTATTGCCTGCAATATCTGATGTAATTAAAGAAATTAATTTAGAAGAAAAGAAGATAGTTGCACATTTGCTTAAAGGGCTAGTTTAAAAAATAACTGTCGTTTGGCGTTGTTATGGGGGTATAAATTAAATGCAATTTGATGTTTTAACACTTTTTCCAGAAATGTTCAATATTTTAAATGAGAGCATTATTGGAAGAGCAAAAGAAAAAGGACTAATAAATGTTAATTTAATAAATATTAGAGATTTTTCAAAAAATAAACATAAAAAAGTTGATGATACTCCTTATGGTGGTGGTGCTGGAATGGTAATTCAACCAGATGTTGTTTATGATGCATATAAATCTGTTATTTCAAATATTGAAGATGTAATGAATGTTACAGATTCAAAGAAAATAGAAAATACAGAAAATATTGAAAAATCAACAAAAACAAGAGTTATCTATATGTCGCCACAAGGAAAAAAATTAGACCAACAAAAAGTAGAGGAACTATCAAAACAAGAACACTTAATTCTTCTATGTGGTCATTATGAAGGAATTGACCAGAGAGTATTGGACTGCATAGTTGACGAAGAAATTTCAATTGGTGATTATGTATTAACAGGAGGAGAGTTACCAGCAATGGTGTTAATCGATTCTGTAAGTAGATATGTAGAAGGAGTTTTGAAGGATGGTTCAACAACAGAAGAATCATTTTCACAAGGACTTTTAGAATATCCACAATATACAAGACCAGAAGTTTTTGAAGGACAACAAGTTCCAGAAGTATTACGCTCAGGTAACCATCAAATGATAGACAAATGGAGAAGAGAGCAAAGTTTGAAAAGAACTTTGGAAAAAAGGCCAGACCTTTTGGAAGAAGTTGATTTATCTGATGAGGATAAGAAAATTTTAGAAAAAATAGAAATGACGTGCCAAACAAAGTAGGCACCGCTCAAAATAAAAGAAGGAGGTAAATTCTAAAATGGATATTATTAAATCAATAGAACACGAACAACTTAAGAATAAAATACCAGAATTAAAAGTTGGTAATACAGTTAGAGTACATGTTAGAATTAAAGAAGGAAACAAAGAAAGAATCCAAGTTTTCGAAGGAATTATAATTAAAGTTCAAGGTGGAGGAGTTAACCAAACATTTACAGTAAGAAAAACATCTTACGGTGTTGGTGTTGAAAAAACATTCTTAATCCATTCACCATTAGTTGAAAAAGTTGAATTAGTTAGAGTAGGTAAAGCAAGAAGAGCTAGATTATTCTACCTAAGAGACAGAGTAGGTAAAGCTGCTAAAACTAAAGAAATGGTTGGAGCTAGAATTGAAAATAGAGAAATTACTATTAAAGAAGATTTAGTAGAAGAACCAGCTGCTGAAGAAGTTAAAGAAGAAGTTGTTGAAACTCCAGTTGCTGAAACAGCAGAAAACAAAGCAGAATAATTTTAAAGAAGTGAGGCAGTGTAAATTGTTTCACTTTTTTGATAAATAATGTCAAAAAAATAAAATAGAAATTACTAATATTGTAATTTCTATTTAAATTTTTATAAATAATAAACATAAAAATACATAAGCATATCTGAAAGCTTTTTTCTGGCAAAAACGATTATAAATTTCATCGCGTGATTCGTTTAAAGCACAATACTTATCAACTAATGTTAGTATAAAACTTTCTTTATATTTTGGGAAAGAAAAGAAAGTAACCGGCCACATATGTTTTAAAATAATATCAGATTCCTTATCATTTAATTCAAATAATTTAGAAGCATTTTTATATGCTGTTTTTGGATGTGTAAAAGCGTGTAAGCCTTTTCTACCATTTTCTCTTTTTCGCCAGTCATATAAAAATAAATCATGTAACATAGCGGCTCTACTGCAAGATATGTAATCTAAATTTAATTTTTTACAAATTTTATAGCAGTAGTATGATGCTATTAAGCAATGGTTAAAACATGTAGTTTCATAGTGTTGTTTGAAATTTTTCATTTGCTTTACAGTAGGGTGTTCTATTAAATCGCCTATTATATTTATAAATTCTTTATTATCATAAATTTCTTGTAATAAGTTTTCCATGGTTCTCCTTTGGTAAAATAAAATTATTTAACTCTATATTTTATTTTAGTATATAATAGTATATGTGTCAATACTAAAAAGTTGGTTAAGTGTATAAAAGTGAACTGTAACAATTATATAATTTTTTTATGTGTCTTGAAATTATTAGATTTTGGAGTATAATATTATATAGGGGGTACTAATATGAACCAAAAAGAAAGAAAAATATTAAAATTAGAAGAAAGCTTTAGAGATACAATAGAAAATGATATTTTAACGCAACAAACAGAAAACAAAAAAATAAAAATAAAAGATATAAAATTTATTGGCTCAGCAGAATGGAAAGACAAAATAAATGGACAAGAAAGGGCCGATGTTGTATTTATAGTTGAAAAAGAAATAATAGAAAAAAGTGAAGAGGGTAAAGAAAGAGTCTCTGAACAAAAAAGCTATTATTTAGGAGATAAATGTGTTGCTGGTGAATTAGGAAATGGAGAAATATTATATGGAGAAACATTTGCTATTTCTGAACCAGATAAGATGGAAGCAATAAAAGATTTACTAGAAAAAACACCAGAAGAAGAAATTGAAAATAATTCTATGAACAAATTGCAAACAAAAGAAATGGCTGAGGTTTTATCAGTATATATTGGAAGTCCTGTTGCGGAAGAGGAAGTTCAAAAATTGATGAAAGATATGGACAAGCAAGAAATTGAAGAGTTTTCTGAAGAACAAGAAAATCAACAAGAAAAAGAACCAGAAGAAAAGAAAAATAAATTGAATAAAAAGCAAACAGAAAAAATAAAAGTTAATGGAATACAAAAAGTTGATTTAAATAAAAAGGTTGACGGAAAAGAGACTTTAGGTAAAAGATTAGATTTGAATGGGTATGAAAATATGTATGTAGTATATTCTGAAAACGTTGATGAAATTACATCAGGAGAAAAAAGAAATAATACAACATATTCTTTGGTAGGTGTAAAAAGTGATGGAACAGCAAAGGTTTTAAATGATGAATTTGAAATGGATAATACTGTTGGAAATGGTGCAACAAGAGAGCAAACAAAAATAAGAGCTAATAGTACGGCGACAAGAGATAATAAGGATATGTCTGTATATACTAGAAAATCTAATGGAATGAGTATTGGCTGTGAAAATGATATGGGAAATGTTAATATGTTTTTATATCAAAAAACAATAGAAGAAAATGAAAATGTTGGAATTCAAATAGAGACTTCTCAAACTCCAGTTATTCCAATCGAAACAAGAGAAATAATGAATAGAAATAAAGGTATGTATCAAAAAGAAAAAGTTCAAGATGAAATACAAGAGCATACTGATGAAGGTTGTATGCCTAAAGATGTTAAGGATTTTGATGGTGATGTAAATACTGAAACTCATGAACATTTTGATTCAGAATATTTTGTTCAAGAAATATTAAATTATGAAAATGAGCAGGGGGAAAAACAAATTAAAGAAGTATTTACTGAAAACGAAGTTAGAGACAAGTTGTTAAGAGAATTAAAAGAAAATGAAGATAAATTACCACAAGAGCAAATTATTGAAAATGTAAAAAAAGAAATTAATTTAGATGCAGAGAATTTAGAAAGAGAACATAAAAGATAGTTTGTCACATTTATATTTCGACAAAATATAATATATTAGGATATCATATTTTGGAGGAGAACATATGAAAGTAGAAAACTTGAGTCAATTACCATTAAATAAAAATGGAAGAATAGTTAAAATTGAATGTGATGAGGGAATAAAAAGAAGATTACTAGACATGGGACTTGTTAAAGGGACAAATATTGTACCTATATTAGTGAGTCCATCTGGAGAACCAAGAGCTTTTTTGGTTAGAGGAACTATTATTGCTATAAGGAAAGAGGATGCTAAAAATATTAAAATAAAGATGTAAATTAATAAGAAAGATGCAATGAATATAAAATATTTATTGCATCTTCTAACTTTATTATATGTATAATTTATTTTTTAATTTCTTCATCTTTAATCAAATTACGAATAGTTCTATATAGATAAGGTTTATATTCTTCAATTGGTAAAGGCTCTTTATACAAAATAGAATTAAAACAAGTAGAGCCAACAAGTTCAATAATCATAAAAAAAGTAACCTCGGGATTGCTTAATTTAATATTATTTTCTTCAATACCTTTAACAAATAAATCATAAACAGATTCTTCTTCGTCAGTACTTTTATCATATAAATTTAGAACTGTTTTGCTAAAAACTCCCCAAGATAAATTTTTAGAAATAAATTTCAAAAGTAAAGGATTTTTTGTCAATTCGTCTATTACATAATTGATAATATAAATAATACTATCAGAAAAATCTGATATATAATTTTTTCTTAAAGATTTTAATGCATCAGAAAATAATTTTTGAGATTTTTTTACAATTAGAATGTCTCGTATTTCGTATTTATCTCTAAAATAAAGATAAAATGTTCCCTTTGCAACACTTGCATTATCTACTATTTCTTGTATTGATGTTTCTTTTAGTCCTTTTTCTGTAAAAAGTTTGAAGGCTGTGTTTAGTAGTCTGTTTTCTTTTTCTTCTTTATCATTTTTCATGGTAGTTTTGCTCCCCCTTAAAGATTTTATAATTTGATTTTTTATTACATATATTAGTATTATTGCATAAATTTGACTTTTGGTCAATAAATTTATATAAATTTTGTAAAAAGTATTGACCAATGGTCATAAAAGTAGTATTATATAGAAAGTGACTAACGGTCATAAAAAATCGAGATTAGGGGGACGGGTCTTCAATCCCGAAATTCGAAAGGAGTTTAAAAATGTTAAAATTTGCAAAGAAAATATGTAAGCATAAAAAAATCATTCTCATAATTGCATTATTGTTACTAATACCATCATTTATAGGGATGCAAGCAACAAGAATCAATTATGATATATTGGCATATTTGCCAGATGATGTAGATACAGTTAAAGGTGAAAACATACTAACAAACGAATTTAATATGGGTTCATATTCAATTGTAATTACAGAAAATATGAGTACAAAAGATATTCAAAAATTAGAAGATAAATTTAAAGAATTAGATAATATAGAAAAAGTAGCAAGTGTGGCAGATTTACTTGGTTCAAATATACCAGAAGAAATGCTACCAGACGAAGTAAAAGATATAGCATATAAAGATGGAGATACAGCAATTTTAGTAACTTTCAAAGAAGGAATTTCTTCAGATAAAACATTAGAGTCAATAGAGCAATTAAGAAAAATTGCTGATAAACAATGCAAAATAAGCGGAATGTCTGCTTTAGTATTGGATACAAAAAATATTGCTAATTCAGAAATTGTAACATATGTAGTTATAGCAGTAATCTTATGTATGTTAGTTTTACAATTTGCATTAGACTCATATTTAGCACCAGTATTTCTTTTAGCAAGTATAGGAATTGCAATTTTATATAATATGGGTTCAAATATTTTCTTAGGAGAAATATCTTATATAACAAAAGCAATTAGTGCTGTTTTACAACTTGGTGTAACAATGGACTTTGCCATATTCTTATACCACAGTTATAAAGCAGAAAAGCAAAATTATAGTGATAATGATGAAGCAATGGCTCATGCAATATCAAAAACACTAGTATCAGTAGTAGGAAGCTCATTAACTACAATAGCAGGGTTCTTAGCACTTTGTAGTATGAACCTAACACTTGGAAAAGATATAGGAATTGTAATGGCAAAAGGTGTATTCTTAGGAGTTGTTTCTGTTGTTACAGTATTACCAGCAATGTTATTGATATTTGATAAGGCTATTGAAAAGACAAAGCATAAAGAAATATTACCAAGATTTGAAAAATGGAAAAACTTTAATATAAAACATTATAAAGCAATAATTGTTGCATTCTTAGTAATATTACCGGTAGCAGTTTATGGTTACTCAAAAATAAGTGTTTATTATGACTTAAATAAAACACTACCTCAAACATTGCCAAGTATAGAAGCATCAAATACGTTGGAAGATAAGTTTAATATGGTTTCAACAGAACTTGCTTTGGTAAGTAAAGATGTTCCAAGTTACAAGGTAAATGAGATGTTAGATAAAATTCAAGACTTAGATGGAGTTGAATTTGCTTTAGGATATTCATCACTTGCAGATAACGGAATTCCAGAAGAAGTAATACCAGATAGTATTAAATCAATGCTTGAAAATGATAAATATCAATTAGTTGTAATTAGTTCAAAATATGAACTTGCAACAGATGAGTTGAATGAACAAGTCGATAAAATCAATTCAATAATTAAAGAGTATGATGATAGTGCTTTACTTGCAGGTGAAGGACCATTAATGAAAGACTTAGTTGAAATTAGTGACCATGATTTTAACAGTGTAAATAGTGTTTCAATTGCAGTTATATTTGTAATTATGATATTTGTTTTAAAATCAATTTCTTTACCAGTAATTTTGATGGTTGTAATTGAATTTGCTATATTCTTAAATATGGGAATATCAACATATACAAATACTACTTTGCCATTTATTGCTTCAATAGTTATTGGAACAATTCAATTAGGTGCAACAATAGATTATGCAATTTTGATAACAACAAAATATATCAATTTCAGAAAAGAAGGAAAAGGCAAAAAAGAAGCGGTTTCAGAAGCATTAGGAACGTCAATAAGTTCAATTATTGTTAGTGGATTATGTTTCTTTGGTGCAACATTTGGGGTTGGCGTTGTTTCAAAAATTGGAATGATTGCATCATTGTGTACGCTTATGTCTAGAGGAGCAATTATAAGTATGTTTACTGTTATTATGGTATTGCCAGCATTCTTATTGTTGTTTGATAGAGTTGTTTGTAAGACTACAGTTGGAATGAGACACTTGGGACAGACAAAAAATGTCTCATAAAATGTGACGGAAAATGTCGAAAGAAAGTGGTAAGAAAATATGTACTCGACAAAATATGACAAAAAGGTGAGACATTTTTAGACTGTCCCAACTGTCTCACTTGAAAATGGAGGTATTAAAAATGAAAAATAATAAAGTAATTTCAAAAGTAATTTCAGGTACATTGTTATGCTCTATGGTTGGATACACACTTCCTGTATTTGCTTATACAAAAGACGAAACTGTTTATTCAAAATTAGACAGTGATGGAAATAACTACAAAACAATAGTTAGTACACATATTAAAAATACAGAAAATGCAGATTTAATTAATGATTTATCAGATTTATTAAATGTAAAAAATACAAGTGGAGACGAAACTTATACACAAGATGGTAACAAATTTGTATGGAATGCTAACAAAAATGATATTTATTATCAAGGTGAATCTTCCAAAGAGTTACCAATTGAATGTAATGTTAAATATGAATTAGACGGAAAAGAGCTTTTTGCAAACGAAATTGCTGGAAAAAGTGGTAAAGTTAAAATCACATTACAATATACAAATAAAGAGGAAAGAACTGTTGATATAAATGGTAAAAAAGTTAAAATGTATGTACCATTTGTAGTTGTTGCAGGAACTATAATAGAAAACGAAAATGCAAGAAATATAGAAGTTTCTTCTGGTAAAGTTGTTGATGATGGTTCAAAAACTGTTGTAGTTGGTATGGCTATGCCTGGTTTACAAGAAAGTTTAGGATTATCTGATGACGAAGTTGAAATTCCAAGTAATGTAGAGATTACAATGGATGCAACAAATTTTGAAACAAGTAGTATAATGTCTTATGTTACACCTAAAGTTTTAGAAGAAGATGATTTAAAAGTTTTTGATAATTTGGATGAAATATATGGTCAAGTAAATACATTACAAACTTCAATGAATCAAATTCAAGATGGTGCTAATACACTAAAAGATGGAACTACAGAATTAGCAACAGGTGCAAATACTTTAAAAGATGGCGTTACAACAGCATATAATGGTGCACAAACAATATCTTCAGAAGTAGCAAAATCAACACAAAGTTTAAAAAATGATAAGTCAGAAGCATTAGATAGCAAAACTTTAGAATCAATAAAACAACAAGCTGCTGCAAGTAGTAAATTAACAGAAGAACAAAAGGCACAAATAAAAGCACAAGCTCAAACAAGTGCAGTTTTAACTGAAGAACAAAAATCTCAAATAAAAGCACAAGCTGCTGAAAAAGCTAAATTAACAGATGCTCAGAAGGCACAAATTATAGATACGGCAAAAAAAGGTGCAGTTTTAACAAAAGATCAAGAAACACAAATCACAGAAAAAGCAAAAGAAGGAGCGCAATTGACAGAGAAACAACAAGCAGCAATAATAACAAATGCACAAGCAAATTATCCAACAACATTAACAGATGCAGAAAAGGCATTACTTATTGCAACAGCACAAAGTACAGCAACACAAACGGCGGTAAATACAGCTTTAGCAACAGCAGAAAATACAGCAAAACAAACTGCAGTTGCAACTGCATTAAATGTAGCACAACAAGTTGCAATACAAACAGCAGAAACAACAGCAGTAGAAACAGCACAACAAATAGCAACACAAACAGCAGTAACAACAGCTTTAACAACCGCTCAAAGGACTGCAACTACAACAGCAATGCAAACTTCAACAACAGTTGCAAAACAAGTTGGAAATCAAGCTAAAAGGACATTTACAAGTCAAGTTGTTTCTCAAATGAACACTTTAGGAAATGGCTTAAATCAATTAACATCAGGATTATCAGAATTAAATAATGGGGCTGCAACATTGGCAGATGGAACAAATCAAGTTAATGATGGAGCAACAACTTTGGCAGAAGGAATTAAAACATTTAATGAAGAAGGTATTAAGAAAGTTTGTAATTATATTAATGGTGATGTTAAAGATTTAACTACTAGAGTTGAAAAATTAACTGATTTATCTAAAGATTATAATAATTTTACTATGCTAGATGGTGAAAATGATGGTGAGGTTAAGTTTATTATGATAGCTGATGCTGTTAAAAAACAAGAGGATAATGAGCGAAATAAGGAAGAGGCAGTTTTAAGTACTAATGTAATTAATGATGAAAATAAATGATATATATGAAAATTTCCAGAACTCTGTATTTTCTTTGAGTTTTGGAAATTTTTTTATAACTATTGATAATGATTTTAAAACTGTATATAATATTATTTTTGATTTTGTGTAAATTAAATATGATATTATCTTTGATTTTGTGCAAATTATATACAATATTATTCTTGATTTTGTGCAAAATATAGCTTTAATTATCTTTGATTTTGTGATTGAAATAAAAATTAATTATGATGTATAGGCTTTTCATAGGGCTCAAATTCATCTGTTCTGTAGATTAAGTAATCAACACTTGTATTATAAAAATCTGCTAGTTTAGATAAGAGTTCTAGAGGAGTGTTTCTTTTATTTAGTTCGTAATAAGAATATGCTACTTGGGATATGTTTAAAAATTTACTAAGTTCTTGTTGGGTTAAATCTCTATCTTCCCTTAAATCTTTAATTCTAGTTTTCATTAGCTAAATTTCTCCTTTAATTTTCTATGGCATATGTTTTTCTTTTAAATATTATCAAGTTAAGTAATAAAATTATAAAATAAAACAAATTGTTATATTGACTTTTAAAACAATATGTTTTAAAATAAGGCTAAGAATATGAAATAAAGTAGAAAGTAAATGAAAGAAAACAAAGGAATAACATTGGTTGCATTAGTAGTAACAATAATAATTTTGCTTATTTTGGCGGGAATTTCAATAATGGTGTTAACACAAACAGGGATTTTTGACAAAGTGAATCTTGCAAAACAAAAAAGTGAAGAGGCACAAAAATTAGAAAATGCAACTTTGGAGAGTTATGAAAATTCAATAAATGAAATTATTTCAACAGGAAGTAGAGAACGGTAATAATTTGTATAGTTTAGAAGAAGAAACAATTGGAACATGGATAGATGGAAAAAAAATTTATAGAAAAACAGTTGTGTTTGAAAAAAACAAGCAGGAAGTTTGAATACGGGTATAATTATTGAAAATTTAGATACAATTATTACAACATATGGTGTTGTAAAGCAAAATGAAACACAGAATCAAGTACCTGTACCATATCATACAAGTACATCGGATTTTGCAACAATTTTTTATGAAAATAATGGAAACCTTAAGTGTAATGCAGCTGGACCAAGTGCAAATGGAAAATATTATATTATAGTTGAGTATACAAAAAATAATTAAATTTATGATTAATTAAGAATAATGTTACAACTGATATAAAATAAAAAACTTTATAAAATATAGAATTTAGATTATATGGAGAACATGCTTGGTATAAATAAATTAATTAGAAGGAGTGCTTTAATTGGTACTCTTTTTTGATATGTTGAAAGTCATTCGATGTTGACAAATCTCCAAATCCGAAGTAAAATAGAAGATGTAAAAGGAGAGATTTATGCAAACAAGTAATAAAAAAATTTTTGATAATTTAGTATCAAGAACAAAAATATACTTAATAATAATACTAATTTTATTAATAGGAATATGTTGGCAAAATAAAATGTTAATAATACCAGCAATTGCACTATATGTATTAATATTAGCATACACATATTTTGCTAACAACAAAAGAAAAAGTGAAATATCAGAAACACTTCAAGATTTAACATTAACAGTAGATTCAGCTGCAAAAACAAGTTTAATAAATTCACCATTTCCACTAATCATATTAGAAACAGATGGAAATGTAGTATGGAAAAGTTCAAAATTTGCAACAGAATTTGAAGACATAGATATAAACACTTTTGTAAATGATTTAATATATGATTTAAAGGACGAAATCAAAAATAAAAAAGATAGTACAGATAAATCAATATTAAAAAATATCCAAGTAAATAAAAGACAATACAGAATGGTTGGAAAATTTGTCAATTCTAAAAGATATTCTAAAAATGAAAAAAATGAATATATGGCAATATTATATTTTATAGATGAAACTGAAAATATAAAATTGCAAAAAGAATATAATGATTCAAAATCATGTGTTGGAATTATTATGATAGATAATTATGAAGAAAATATGCAAATGCTAGAGAGTGAAGAAAAGGCTCAATATGTTGCAGAAATAGATAAAGTAATTTATGAATGGACAAATGAGACAAATGGTATATTGATAAAATCAGACAGAGATAGATATATTTACATTTTTGAACAAAGGTATTTGGAAAAAATAAAAGAAGACAAATTCAGTATATTAGATAAAATAAAGGACTTGGACCCAAAACAAAAAGTACAATTCACATTAAGTATTGCAATTTCTAATGAAGGTGAAGTTGACAAAGACAAATACAAATCAGCTCAAACAGCAATGGATATTGTACTAGGTAGAGGTGGAGACCAAGCGGTTGTAAGACAAAATGATATTTATAAATTCTTTGGTGGTAGGTCACAAGAAGTTGAAAAAAGAACTAAGGTTAAGGCAAGGGTTGTGGCTCATGCATTAGAGAATCTTATAAAAGAGTCAAGCAAAGTAATGGTTATGGGACATGCAAATCCTGATATAGATGCAATAGGGTCTGCTATAGGTGTATATAGACTTGCTAAGAGTTTAGATAAAAATGCATATATAATTGCAGATAATAGACCTGCTTTACAAAATTTTATGGAAAGCTTAAAAGAAGAACCAGAATATGAGGATGTAATAATTAACAAAGAAGTAGCAGAGGAAAATATTGATGAAGACACTTTATTGGTAGTTGTAGATACTCACAAGGTTAATTATGTTGAATCTGAAGAAGTGTTGAAAAAGGCTAGTAAAATAGTTATTATAGATCATCATAGAAGAAGTGCGGACTATATTGAAAATGCAACACTAACATTCCAAGAAGTGTATGCTTCATCAGCTGCGGAGCTTGTAACAGAATTGTTACAATATGCAGAAGTTAATGTTGAATTAAAGAAAATAGAAGCGGAAGCATTATATGCTGGAATTATGATGGATACAAAAAGCTTCACATTTAAAACAGGTGTAAGAACTTTTGAAGCAGCAGCATATTTGCGTAAATGTGGTGTTGATATTATAAGAGTTAAAAAATGGTTCCAAAGTGACTTAGAATCATTTAATAAAATAGCAGATATAGTTAAAAGAGCGGAAATTGTTAATGACTCAATAGCAATTGCTTTATGTGATGATGAAAAATCTAAAGATATTAGTTTATTGTGTGCTAAGGCAGCAGACGAATTACTTACAATAAGTGATGTTACGGCGTCATTTGTTTTAGGTGATACTGGTGAAAAAATTTGTATTAGTGGTCGTTCTATTGGAGATATTAATGTTCAAGTTATCTTGGAAAAACTTGGTGGTGGTGGCCATATTACTTTGGCTGGTGCTCAAGTTGAGGGTATGACTATTGAAGAGGTTAAACAGGAATTGATTATTAGAATTAATGAGTATTTTACAGAAATAGAAAATTAGGTTTAATCAAAAAAATATAAAAAATATCTTTACAAATATAAAAATATATAATATAATGGTTAAAGAGAAATGGGAAGTTAACTATTATAATAGATTAGAAATTGAAAACTCATTTCTAAAATAAAATTTTAAGGAAATTTTTATTTGTAAAAATGACAAAAATACTAGAGTCGGCAAACTCTAGTATTTTTTACTTTATGTATTAATCGAACATTTTTAGAATGTCTTTAAGAGATTTAATAACATAAAGTTTAATTAAAATTTTAAGGATTTTTTTCATTTGTATTGCATCCTCCTTTCTTTTAAAATTGGAGGAATAAAAATGACAAAAATATTATACTATAATTTATATATAAATACAATATGTATTGGTAAATATTTTGCAGTGCTTTATTTATTGAAAAGTTTCTATGTTCGGTTGAAAAATCCTCAAAAATAGTGTAAACTATATAAAGTTAGAAAAAAGCGAAAGGTTGTGATTTTAATGAAAGTAATATTAAAAGCAGATATAAAAGGAGTAGGAAAAAAAGACCAAGTAATAAATGCATCAGACGGATATGCTAGAAACTTTTTATTTCCAAAAAATTTAGCAGTAGAAGCAAATGCAGAGAACATGAGCAAATTAAAGGGAATGCAAGATTCAAAAGCATTTAAAAAATCACAAGAAAAAGAAGAGGCAGAAAGAATAGCAGATAAATTATCAAAAATTTTATTAAAAATAAAAGTAAAATCAGGTGCAAATGGAAAAATATTTGGTGGAGTATCTTCAAAGGAAATAGCAGAAAATTTGGAAAAACAATATCAAATAAAAGTTGATAAAAAGAAAATTGATTTAAAAGAAACAATAAAAACTTTAGGGACAGTTACTGTTGATATAAAATTATTTGAAAGTGTAGTTGGGAAAGTAAAAATAGATATAATTTCTGAGTAATTAGAAACACTTATGCAGTATTTGAAAAAATATATAGTACTAAATTATAATTGAGTATCAATTTATAAAAATTAGCAGAATTTTTGGGGGAATAGCAATGGATATAGGAAAAATACCACCACATGATGTAGAAGCAGAACAAGCAGTAATAGGAAGTATGCTTACAGATAAAGAGGCAGTGGCAAGTAGTATAGAAGTCTTAAAGGAAGAAGACTTCTATAGAGAAGATAATAGAATAATATATTCAGCAATGTTAAACTTGTATAATAGAGCTGAACCAATTGATTTAATAACATTAAAATCTGAATTGGAATCAATGGGAAAATTTGAACAAGTAGGTGGTTTTGAATATTTGGCAGAATTGCCTGAAAAAGTTCCAACAACAGCAAATGCTACTAAATACATCAAAATTGTTGAGGAAAAATCTGTATTAAGAAATTTGATAAAAACAGCAAATGAAATAATAGATTTAGGATATGATCCAACAGAAGATGTTGAAGATATTATGGAAGGTGCAGAAAAGAAGATTTTTAATATAATGCAGGATAAAAATCAAAAAGGTTATTCACCTATAAAAGACATTTTGGTAGATAGCTTTACTCAATTGGAAGAGTTATATAATAGAAAACAACATATAACAGGTGTTCCAACAGGATTTTCAGACTTGGATTACAGAACAGCAGGTTTACATGGTTCGGAACTTATATTAGTTGCTGCAAGACCTGCAATGGGTAAATCAGCATTTGCATTAAATATAGCTACAAATGCAGCAGTAAGAGGAAATACACCGGTTGCAATATTCAGCTTGGAGATGTCAAAAGAACAATTGGTAAACAGAATTTTATGTAGTGAAGCTATGGTAGATAGTAATAAAGTTAGAACAGGTAAGCTAGAAGATGAAGACTGGGGAAAATTGGCAGAAGCAATTGGACCACTTTCAGAAACAGGAATTTACATAGATGATACACCAGGTATATCTGTAATGGAAATAAGAGCTAAATGTAGAAAACTAAAATTAGAAAAAAATATTGGTTTAGTTGTAATCGATTACTTGCAATTAGTACAAGGAAGTAATAAGCGTAATGCTAGCCGTGAGCAAGAAATATCAGAAATCAGTAGGTCTTTAAAAATTCTTGCAAAAGAATTAAATGTACCTGTAATTGCACTTTCACAGTTATCAAGAGCTGTTGAACAAAGACCTGACCATAGACCTATGCTTTCAGATTTGCGTGAATCTGGAGCTATTGAGCAAGATGCTGATATTGTTATGTTTTTATATAGAGATGATTATTATAATGAAGATAGTGAAAAGAAAAATGTAGCAGAAGTCATTATTGCTAAACACAGAGGCGGTTCAACTGGAACTGTAGATTTAGGATGGCTTGGAAGTTATACAAAATTTGTTAATTTGGAAAGAAGATATGATGATTAATCCCTTTTGGAGGAAAAATGGAAGAAAAAGTTTTAGAAACAATTAAAAAATATAATTTAATAAAAGATGGAGATAGGCTGGTTCTTGGCGTTTCAGGAGGACCAGACTCTATTGCTATGTTAAATATTTTAAATGACATAAGAAATGACAAAAAACAACATATGAACTTTGATATAATAGTTGCGCATGTAAATCATATGATAAGAGAAGAAGCAATAGATGACCAAAAATTTGTTGAAAATTTTTGCAAAAAAATAGATGTTCCTTTTTATGCAAAAAGTATAGATGTTCAAAAAATTGCTAATAATAAAAAAATAGGAACAGAAGAAGCGGGAAGAAATGCAAGATATGATTTTTTTGATGAAATTTTAGAAAAAGAGAATGCAAACAAAATTGCTATTGCTCATAATAAAAATGATAAAATAGAAACTATTATAATGAATATGCTAAGAGGTAGCGGAATAGCGGGTTTGAAAGGAATTGAACCAATAAAAAATAACAAATATATACGACCTCTAATTGAGTGTGAAAGATTTGAAATAGAAGAATATTGTGCTCAAAATGGAATTGAACCAAGAATTGATAGAACAAATTTTGAGAATGTATATACTAGAAATAAAGTAAGAAATATTGTTATTCCATTCATTAAAGAAGAATTTAATCCAAATATAATTCAAACAATGGATAGACTATCAGATTTAGTAAAAGAGGAAGATGAATATTTAGAAAAAGTTGTTGAAGAAAAGTATAAAGAATATGTGCAACATGAAGAAAAAAAACAAATTGTAATGGATTTAAAAGGTTTTAATAAACAGGAAAAGGTTATAAAATCAAGACTTTTGCTATATACTATATCAAGACTTTTTGGAACAACAAAAGGTATAGAAAAAGTACATATAGAAGATATTATAAAATTATGTGAAAAAAATATAGGTAATAAATATTTAACTCCAAATAAAAATATTAAAGTTTTAGTAAAAAATCAAAAAATTTATTTTATAAATTTGATGTAATAATAAAATTACTTAAAAAATAATAAAATTTATTTTATAAACCAAAATTTGGCATAAGTTGACTATCCGTAATGCTTAGAGAGTCAACGGTTTTTTGTAACAAAAAAGTAATACAAAAATCCTTGCAAAATAAAAATATATGTGTTATAAACCTTTTATAATTGATAGTAGTGCAAAACTTTAGTATATTTTGCTAAAAGAAATAACAAAAAGATTGATTGCGAAAGTAAAATTATTGAAAGTAAGCAGAAGGAGGAATTATTTTGAAAAACGGAATTAAAACATTAGCAATGTGGCTAATAATCGGAGTAATATTTATAGTATTGTTGTCATCAATAATGACAAACACAAACACAAAACTAAAATATTCAGAATTAATTGCGAAAATAAATGAGGGAAAAGTAGAGTCAATAGTTATAGATGCAGATGGAACTTCTGCAACAGTTCAACTATCTGATGATAAAATAAAAAAACAAGTAAACATTCCAAATATGGAAAACTTTATGAATTATACTGATGAATTTATTAAAAATGGGGCATTTACATTAGAAGAAAGTTCTGAATCAGTATTTTCAATAATATTAGGTTTACTTACACCATTTGGAATTTTGATAATATTCTTTATATTCTGGTTCTTTATGATGGGTGGAGCAGCGAATGGACAAAATGGTGGAAAATCAATGTCATTTGGTAAGAGTAAAGCCAGAATGATGACACCAGCAGATAGAAATAAAATTTCTTTTGATGATGTTGCAGGTGTTGACGAAGAAAAAGAAGAATTACAAGAAATTGTTGAATTTTTAAGAAATCCAAAGAAATTTACAGATATGGGTGCTAGAATACCAAAAGGTGTTTTATTAGTAGGTCAACCAGGAACTGGTAAAACATTACTTGCAAAAGCAGTTGCAGGTGAAGCTGGTGTACCATTCTTTATTATAAGTGGTTCAGACTTTGTTGAAATGTTCGTTGGTGTTGGTGCTTCAAGAGTTAGGGATTTATTTGAACAAGCTAAGAAAAATGCACCATGTATCATATTTATAGATGAAATTGATGCAGTTGGACGTCAAAGAGGTGCTGGCCTAGGCGGTGGACATGATGAAAGAGAACAAACATTAAATCAATTATTAGTTGAAATGGATGGTTTCTCAGATAATGAAGGTGTTATCGTTTTAGCAGCAACAAATAGACCTGATGTATTAGATAAGGCTTTATTAAGAGCAGGAAGATTTGACAGACAAATAGTTGTTGGAGCTCCTGATGTTAAAGCCAGAGAACAAATACTAGAAGTTCATTCTAGAAAGAAAAGATTAGCAGATGATGTTGACTTAAAAGTAATTGCGAAAAATACATCTGGATTTGCAGGTGCAGACCTAGAAAACGTATTAAATGAAGCTGCATTACTTGCAGCAAGAAGAAATCTTACTGAAATTGGAATGAAAGAAATTGAAGATGCTATGGTTAAAGTAACTATGGGACCTGAAAAGAAAACAAGGGTTAGAAGTGAAAAAGAAAATAGACTTGTATCATACCATGAAGCAGGTCACGCAGTAGTAAGTCATTACTTAGAAACACAGGACCCAGTACATCAAATATCAATTGTACCAAGAGGTATGGCTGGTGGTTATACAATGTATAGACCAACAGAAGACAAAAACTTTATGTCAAAAACGGAAATGGAAGAAAACATTGTATCACTTTTAGGTGGTAGAGTTGCAGAAGCATTAATATTAAATGATGTTTCAACAGGTGCAAGTAATGATATAGAAAGAGCAACAAAAATTGCTAGAAGTATGGTTACAAAATATGGTATGAGTGAAAGAATAGGAACATTAATGCTTGGTTCTGACCAAAGTGAAGTGTTCTTGGGTAGAGATTTTGCTCAATCTAAAGAATATTCAGAGGAAACAGCTGGTATAATAGATGAGGAAACAAAGGCTATTATTGATAAAGGCTATAACAGAGCAAAACAAATTCTTACTGACCATGTTGATAAATTACATGCGGTTGCTGCAGTTTTACTTGAAAAAGAGAAAATTGAAGCAGATGAATTTGAAAGGATTTTTGAAGGTGAATAATTTTAAAAATCATATATAGTTCATAAAAGGATGGAGGAGACTTCATCTTTTTATATATTAGGAAAGTTATATAACTTTCCTAATATACAAAATTACATTGCACAGAAAATTTATTTTATAAATTTTCGCGCACGAACAAATTTACTGAAAATTTCAATTTTTTTGAGTATGATAAAAAGTAGAGTTAAGACTGAAAATTGAAAATTTTCAGATTTGTTCTATATGTGTGAATAATAAAACTGTATTTTGGTCACATTCGAATTATATTCAAAATTTCATTCACAGGTATTTTAGGGATTTTCCTTACTGAATTGTAACACAAAACTAGATATTTTTGGAGTTATATTCCTAAAATATCTAGATTTTTCTATCAAATAGTTGTATAATATATTAAAGAGGTGAGTATAATGGATAAATATAAAAAAAGAACAATAGAAAAAAGTTTAAATTCTTTAATTGACAAATGTCCAGTAATAATGATAGCAGGGCCCCGTCAAGTGGGAAAGACAACACTATTAAATCATTTGAAGGCAACATCTAAAAAGAAAATTAATTATATTTCATTTGACAATGTTTTGTTGCGTACTCAGGCCCAAGAAGATCCAGAATTATTTTTAAGGACATATGAAACACCAATAATAATAGATGAATTTCAATATGTACCAGAATTATTATCATATATAAAAATAAAAGTAGATAATGCAAGAGAAAACGAAATGTTTGGGGATGGTACAGAAGTTGGAACAATGTATTATTTGACAGGCTCACAAGTTTTTCAAACAATGAAAAATGTAAGTGAAAGTCTTGCTGGAAGGATAGGTATATTAGATTTATTTGGATTTTCAACTAGAGAATTAAATAATGAAAAAGAGGATATATTTATTCCAGATATTAAGTTACTAAAGAAAAAAGAAAAGCTAAAAAATTTACCGACATTAAGCATATTTGAACGAATTATTAATGGTAGTTTCCCAGAAGTAAATTCCGCAAGTGGTAGAAATAGAGAGCAGTTTTATGAAACATATATAAGGACATATCTTGAAAGAGATATTAGAGAACTTATAAATATAAAAGATGAAGCAAAATTTGTGAAATTTATAACATCAGTTGCGGCAAGAACAGCACAAGAATTTAATGCTTATGAAATTTCTAAAGATGTTGGAGTTGATAGCAAAACTATAGATGAATGGATATCAGTATTAAAAAATACGCATCTTGTGTATATGCTACAATCATATTCTAATAATAATATAAAAAAAGCAGTAAAAAAACCAAAGCTTTATTTTATGGATACAGGTCTAGCTTGCTATTTAACAGGATATTTAAGTGCAGAAACTCTTGAAAAGAGTGCATATAATGGTGCGATATTTGAAACATATATAGTTTCAGAAATTATTAAATCTTTTACTAATAATGGAATTGACCCTAGAAGTAGATTGTATTATTATAGAGATACTAATCAAAAAGAAATTGATTTATTAATTTTTAATGATAATACAGTTTATCCTGTTGAGATTAAGAAATCGGCTAATCCAGGAAAAGTTGCAATTAAGAACTTTGATGTTGTTAAAAAATTCGGGTGTACTGTTGGTAATGGAACTGTTTTGTGTATGATGGAGAATATTATGCCAATAGATGAAAGTAATTATTATGTACCAATTGAATATATTTAAAAATAATTTAGATATTTATGTTGATGAAATTATAAAAAGTTATTTCTTATTTGCGAAATAACTTTTTATAATATTTTAAACCATATTTTTCTTTTTATAAATTTAAAAAATTCTGATATATTGCCTTTAGTAAATGTTGTTTTGTCTAATAAAAAGGCGTGACTTTTATCTATATAAAGGTAGAAAAAATCTTTTGTTTCGTATATTTTATACAATTGCCAATATTTTACCTTTTCTAAATTTTTAGTATCCGAAATAGTAAAATATTTTTCATAAAATTTGAATGTAAATTCTTTTTCTTTTTCGAACTTTTCTGTTTTTAATTCTTTTTTTATTAATGTTATTGGATGAAAGAATCTGTAAAAACAGAAAATGAATAATGCAACTAGTAATATGAGTCCTGTTAGTTTATTTTTATATTGAAAATTTACAATAATACAAAAACAAATAAATAAGATTGTTACTATAGTAGTAAAAGTGTATCTATTTCCAAATTTATTTTGATGGAATTGTAAATATTTTGAATATGTTTCTTTGGTATATTTTGTTTTATTTTTATATAATACTTTCATTTTTTACTCCTTATTTTGTAGGTATTATATCATATAAAGTTTAAATTTGAAAGATGTAGAAAAAATAAAACTTTTAAACTATTGACAATATACCCCATAATAATGTATAATGAGTAACGTATATAGGATAAGAAAAAAATCCCAAATACATTCTCGTATGACCGGAAGGAGGGGAATATAAATGTCAGAAATCAAAGTTAATAATGGAAATATAGAAGATGCCTTAAAAAGGTTTAAAAGACAATGTGCTCGTAACGGAGTTTTACAAGAAGTTCGTAAAAGAGAACACTATGAAAAACCAAGTGTAAAAAGAAAGAAAAAATCAGAGGCAGCAAGAAAAAGAAAATTTTAATTACATAGTGAAAGGTGGAAGTTTATATGGTAGTAGTATATCTAGAACTTCTGCCTTTTTTGTATTAAAAAAATTTTTTGGGATAAAATAGAAATGGAAATAAAAAAGGATTGGAGACCCGTCCCTCAATCCCTAAAAAATTTGATATAGAAATGCAAAAGAAGGGAATGATAATTAGTGGAATATAAACAAATAGAGATAAAAAAAGGAATCAAACTTCATACAATTAAAACGGAAAAATTCAAAACAAATTTAATAGCAATAATGCTAACAACAAAATTAAACAGAGAAAATGTTACTAAAAATGCGTTAATACCAGCAGTTTTAAGAAGAGGAACAAAAAACTTAACAACACAAGAAGAAATCAACAAAAAGTTAGAAGAAATGTATGGAGCAAGTTTGAATTGTGGACTCGATAAAACAGGAGACAATCAAGTTTTAAAATTTTATATAGAAACAGTTAATGATGAGTTTTTACCACAAGAAGCGGAAAATATGTTGAAAATATCTTTAGAAAAGATATTTGAATTTGTATTTAATCCATATCTAGAAAATGGATGCTTCAAAAAAGAATATGTGGAACAAGAAAAAGAAAATATAAAACAAATTATAGATGGAAAGATAGATAACAAGGCAAGATATTCACTAGATAGATGTATAGAAGAAATGTACAAAGATCAGCCATATGGTCTCTATAAATATGGATATGTAGAAGATATGAAAGAAATAAATGAAAAAAATCTATATGAATATTATCAACAATTAATAAATGAATGTAAAATTGATATTTTTGTATCTGGAATAATAGACGAGGAAACTGAAAATATAATAAAAAATAATGAAAACATTATTAAATTAAAAGATAGAGAGCCACAATATAATGAGACTGAAATTATAGCAAAAATATCACAGAAAGAAAACGATGTTCAAGAATCAATGGATGTAACACAAGGAAAGCTTATTATAGGAATGGATTTAGACATTGATGATGACAATTTAAGATTTGACGTAATGATTTATAATAGTATTTTTGGTGGAAGTGCAAATTCAAAATTATTCCAAAATGTGCGTGAAAAAGCAAGCCTTGCATACACAGCAAGTTCAAGTTATTATAGATTTAAAAATAATATTTTTATTAATTGTGGAATTGAAATTAAAAACTATGATAAGGCATTGGAAATAATTAAACAACAAATTGAAGATATGAAAAAAGGTGACTTCACAGATGAAGAAGTGGAAAATGCAAAAAAAGGAATAATTGCATCAATTAAAATTATTGATGATGAGCAGGATACTGAGATAACATATTTCTTTAGCCAAGAGTTATCAAAGAGCAAGTGTAATATTGAACAATATATGCAGAGAATATCTGAGGTTACTAAAGAGAAGGTTGTTGATGTTGCTAATACGGTTAGTATTAATACTGTATATTTCTTGAAAGATTAATGTCCATTTGGGGACGGTTCTGTTTGGGACATTTTGGTAAAAAATGGTATCGACGGTAAATGCTGATACTAAAGAAATACATAGGATGTCTTATTATGAACAAGTGTCCCAAACAGAACCGTCCCCAAATGGACAAAATGGAAAAAGAGAAGAGGAGTGAGAAAATGCAAATAATTGAAAATTCAAAAGTTAAAGAAAAATTATATATAGAAAAGTTAGAAAATGGCTTAACAGTAATGATAATTCCTAAAAAAGGAATTCAGAAAAAATACATTATATGGGGAACAAACTATGGTTCAAATGACAATAAATTTATAGTACCAGGAGAAACAGAAGTTACAGAGGTACCAAAAGGTGTAGCACATTTTCTAGAACACAAAATGTTTGAACAAGAAAATGGTAAAAATAGTTTGGATGTACTTACTGCACTAGGTGTTAATGCAAACGCATATACAACAAATAATCATACAGCATATTTATATGAGTGTACAGACAATTTTTATGAGGCATTGGATGAATTTATGGACTATGTTCAACACCCATATTTTACAGATGAAAATGTTGAAAAAGAAAAGGGCATAATTGGTCAAGAAATCATGATGTATGACGATTATCCAGACTGGAAAGTGTATTTAAATGCTTTAGAGTGTATGTATCAAAAACATCCTGTAAAACTTGATATTACTGGAAATGTTGAAACAATAAGTCATATTGATAAAGATATTTTATATAAATGTTATAATACTTTCTATAATCCATCAAATATGGCAATGGTTGTATCTGGGGATTTTGAACCAGAAAAATTATTGAAAGAAATAAAGAAAAGGTTAATTGACAAAAAAGCGAATGGTGAAATAAAGAGAATTTTTGAAGAAGAACCAAAAGAAATTGTAAAAGAAAAAGCAGTTCAAAATATGGAAGTTAGTAAACCACTTTATGCAATTGGTATAAAAGATGTACCAGCTGAACAAAAAGAAAAGGTTAAAAAACATATATCAATAGAAATATTGTTAAATCTTTTAATTGGAGCAAGTTCAGAGTTGTATAAAAAATTATACGATATGGGTAATTGCTTCTCAGTACCAAGTATTGAATATGAATTTGATAAAAATTATGCACATATTTTGATTATAGGCCAGTCAAATGAACCAGAAAAATTGTATGAAATGTTCAAAGAAGAAGTTAAAAAGTTTATACAAAATGGTGTAAATGAAGGGGACTTTGAAAGAGCTAAAAAAATGATTTATGGTGAATATGTAAAAGAATATGACGATGTTGTCAATATTTCTAGAATGTTTTTGTCAGATTATTTTAAAGGTATAAATAGTTTTGACTATTTAGAGGAAATAAACACAATAAATGTAGAATATTTAAATCAGGTGTTAAAAGATGTGTTTAATGAAAAAAATATGATATTATCTGTTGTAAAAAATTAGATAAAAAAATTGTTGAATGAACAGCATAAAAATTGAAAAAGATTTTATGCTGTTTTCTTTTGATTTTCTGTGTCGAATAATGTTGAAAATGCTTGTACGAAAGTTGCTAAAAACCGTTGAAAATACTTGACTTGAAGATTTTTATATGTTATTTTATTAATATACGAATGAGAAAAATTGAAAAAGGAGAGATTAGTATGTTAAATGAAGAAATTTGTAAATTAAGAGATAAATTGAATAAGAGTATCGAGAATGGTGATGATTATTCTATTACATATAAATTAAGTATTGAGTTAGATGAGCTTATTGCAAAATTTTATAGAGATAGTAAAAAGACTTGTGATAATGCAAAAGCTTAATGAGATAAGAAGTTTTGACATAAAAATTGTTGAAACTTTTTTTGTAATTATTATAGTAAATTTTTCAGGTATATGCTATACTAAATAATAGATAAGGAGAGTGATAAATATGATGTATCCATTTTGTAAATATGAGGATGAGACAGAGGTTGTGTTTTCTGATATAAAAAAGAATGATAATGGAGAAGAAGTTATATATATACATTTTGAAAGACCAACTGAAAATGGATTTGATAGTGTTAGATTTGAACTTCCAACTTATAATATTGTATATAAAGAGGGAAATTATACAGAAGAAGAAATTGAGATGTTTAGAAAGATTGTTGAACAGGGTGCACCGTATTTTTATAAATGGTCAAGAGAGGGAGGAATAAAAATTGCCTAGTATATTTGAAGTTTGTGGTTATAAAATATATTTTTGGTCTAATGAGAATAATGAACCAATTCATGTACATATTTCAAAAGGTAAGCCTTCAGCAAATTCAACAAAAATATGGCTAACAAAAAGTGGAGGTTGTATAGTAGCAAATAATAACAGTCGTATTCCAAATAAAGATTTAAATACATTGATGGAAGTAGTTACTTCAAATTATTTCTTTATTGTATCTCAATGGAAAAATTTTAATCAGGTAGAAGAAGTGAAATTTTATTGTTGAAATAAGTATGAATATTAGCAGGGTAAACCTGCTTTTTTTCTTTTTCTTCCTCTTGCTAAAATTACAAAAATATTATATAATATTACATCAAGAAAAGGAGATACTTGAAAAATTCAAGTATATTTCAAGTAGATTTTGCAATGAGAAGGGAATGGAATTTTAAATGCTAGTAAACAAAAATGTAATAGAACAATTATGTATGGATGCGGGGCATGCAAGAACACAAAAAGCAAGAAAATACCAAATGTTAGGAAATGTATCAATAACAAAAGTAGAATATGAAAACGATAACAATTTTGAAATACATGCAAAAGTATTTGGAACAGAACAATATGACACATATGTTGAAGTAAAAAATGGAGAAGTAGAAGAAATAAGTTGTGATTGTCCAGATTATTACAATACATATGGAGTCTGTAAGCATAGTTTAGCATCAATTTTTGAATTTGATAGAAATGGATTTCAAGACATAGAAAATACAGATATAATTAAAAATCAAGATAGTATCACAAGACAAAACAACAAAAACGCAAATAAATACAATAGTTTCCATCAAATTGTAAAAACACTATACAACGAAGAACTGGATGAAATAGATTCAGACATAGATGTCGAATTAAAAAATAAAGGAACTATAAAAATAGAACCTCAAATAATATATGATAAGTTTACTAGAGAAATGAAAATAGAATTTAAAATCGGAAATAAAAGAATGTACAAACTTAAAAATTTAGCAGAATTTTATGTGAGAATGAGGAACAAAGAATTCTACAAATATGGTGATAAATTAGAATTTGTACATACACAAGAAGTGTTTGAAGAAAATAGCCAGAAAATGTTGGATTTTATAATGAAATATGCAGAGGTAATTGCATACACAAATTCTTCAGCGAATTCAAATTATAGATATTATGGAAAAGCTTTAAATGAAAGTTCAATTATAATTGGTAATACAGCAATTGACGAATTATTTGATACATTAGAAAATAAAACAGTTTTAATGACAAGAGAATATGAAAAACAAAATATAAAATTTGTAGACCAAAATCCAGATTTAACATTTAGACTAGAAAAGATAGACGATGACGAATATAGAATTATAGCAGATTTTGATGTTTTCAAAATTGTAATTTTAAATGGAAAAAAATATAAATATGTTTTAACAGAAGAAAAGTTATATAGATGTAACAAAGAATTTGAAAATACAACTTTAAGATTATTAAAAATATTTAGAGAAAATTATTTAACACAAATATCACTTGGAAAAGATGAGTTAGGAGAACTATTTTCTGTAGTACTTTCAAAGGTAAAAAATGCTATAAAAATAGAACCAGAATTATTGGAAGAAATAAAAGAATATGAACCTGAGAAATTAGGAGTAAAAGTATTTTTAGACTATGACAAAAATAATTATCTTGTAGCAGATGTAAGATTATGCTATGGAGAGAATGAGTTTAATCCATTGAATGAACGAGAAGAAAAGGAATTTAAGTATTCAAGAAATCTTATTGAAGAAACAAAAGCAATGAATATTTTTAGAAAAACAGGTTTTATGTTTGATGTTCAAAATCTTAAATTCATATTGCCAGATGAGGATAAAATTTATGAATTTTTAACAAATGACATCAATTATTATATGAAAAAATTCGAAGTATTAGCAACAGAAAACTTTAAATCAAAAGAGGTTGCAAAACCTAAAATAGGAACAGTTGGTGTAAGAGTTGAAAATAATCTTCTAGAAATTGATATGGACAAATTAAATATAGATTTGAACCAATTAGAAGATATATTGCAAAAATATAAATTAAAGAAAAAGTATTATAGATTAAAAGATGGAAGTTTTCTTGATTTACAAGAAAGTAATGAAATTGATTTTATTGATAAATTAATTTCAGGAACAGATGTTGATTATAAAGAATTAGAGAGTGGAACAATTAGACTTCCAGTAAATAGAACATTGTATTTAAATCAGCTTTTAAAAGAAATAAAAGGCACAGAAATAGTAAAAAACAAAGAATATAAGAATATTATAAATGGATTAGATAAAAACTTATTGGATGAAGATGAAAAAATACCAGAAGAAGTTGAATCAATATTAAGACCATATCAAAAAACAGGTTTTAAATGGTTAAAAACACTTGATAGATATAAATTTGGAGGAATACTTGCAGATGATATGGGACTTGGAAAAACAATTCAAATTATATCAATTTTGTTAGATTATAAACAAAATACTGAAGATGCAAAAACAAGTATAGTAGTATCTCCAAGTTCATTATCATTAAACTGGAAAAATGAAATAGATAAATTTGCACCAGATTTAAAAATAAAAGTAATTAGGGGAACTGCATCAGAACGAAAATTAGAAATTAACCAATTGGAAAAATATGATGTAATCATAACATCATATGATTTGCTAAAAAGAGATATTGATGTGTACAAAGATAAAAAATATTGCTTTAAATACATAATCGCAGATGAAGCACAGTATTTGAAAAACAATACAACAAAAAATGCAAAGGCAATAAAAATATTAAATGCAGAAACAAGATTTGCATTAACAGGAACACCAATTGAAAATTCATTAGCAGAATTGTGGTCAATATTTGATTTAATAATGCCTGGATATTTATTTAGTTATAAGGAATTTAAATCAACATATGAAATGCCAATTGTAAGAGATGAAGACCGAGATGCAATGAATAAATTAAAAATGTTGATAGAACCATTTGTATTAAGAAGAACTAAAAAAGAAGTTTTAACAGAATTGCCAGAAAAAACAATTACAGTTTTAAATAACGAAATGGAAGAAGAACAAAGAAATATTTATTTATCATATTTGGTTCAAGCAAAACAAGAATTGCAAGACGAAATTAGTGCAAATGGATATGAAAGAAGTCAAATAAAAATACTTGCGGCGCTTACAAGATTAAGACAAATATGTTGCCATCCAGGTCTATTTATAGAAGATTATACAGGCGGAAGTAGTAAATTAGACCAATGTATGGAAATTGTTGAGGATGGTATAACTGCAGGACACAAGATTTTGCTATTTTCAACATATACTTCAATGTTTGAAATATTAGAAAAAGAACTTAATAAAAGAGACATCAAATATTTTAAATTAACAGGAAGTACAAAAGTTGACGAAAGAATAGAATTGGTTGACGAGTTTAATCAAAATAAAGATATAAGTGTATTTTTAATATCATTAAAAGCAGGTGGAACAGGACTAAATTTAATTGGTGCAGATATGGTTATACATTATGACCCATGGTGGAATTTATCTGCAGAAAATCAGGCAACGGATAGGGCGTATAGAATTGGACAGAAAAATAATGTTCAAGTGTACAAGTTGATAACAAAAAATTCAATTGAAGAAAAAATTTATGAGCTTCAACAGCGTAAGGCTGAACTTACTGATAATATGCTTAATACGCAGACTACATTTATTAATAAATTGTCAAAAGATGATATCATGAATTTATTTAGTTAAAAGGAGGATGTATATGGAAAATTGGATGAAAAAATATGAAGATGATAAAGAAAAGACATATGAAGATATACTAAATGATAAACTAAATAGATTATTAGATTTGGTTGATAATTCTATACAATACAAAATAGAAGATATGAAACAAGCTTTAACACACATTGTTAAATTATATGAAGAACTAAAAAAATGTGGATATGATTTTGACGAAAAAGATATGATTTTTAGAAAAAAACAATTGGTGGAGTTGAGGTTTAGAATGCAAAAAAGAGAATATATGAAAACAGAAGAGGCTGATTCTTGGAATGAATTTAAAGAAGAAGAGCAAGAATTAGAAGATGAAGAAAGATAATGTTTGATATACATGTTAGTTGTTTAATATTTATATTATGGAACTTATTTGTAAATCGTGAGAGGAAAATATTAATATGAAAGATTATATTACAATTATAGGTGGAGGACTAGCAGGATGTGAGGCTGCATACCAAATTGCAAAAGAAGGAATAAAAGTTAAATTATATGAAATGAAACCAATAAAATATTCGGAAGCACATTCAAATCAAAATTTGGCAGAGATAGTATGTAGCAATTCATTTAAATCAAATTTGTTAACAAATGCTTGTGGCTTATTAAAAGAAGAATTGAGAAGGTTGAATTCATTATTAATAAGAATTGCTGATGAAACACAGGTACCAGCAGGCCAAGCTTTAGCGGTTGATAGAGAATTATTTGCAAAAAGGGTGACAGAAGAAATCAAAGCAAATCCATTAATAGAAATTATCCACAAAGAGGTAGAAAGTGTGGATTCAGAAAGTGAAATAAATGCAGATGATGGAATTGTTATAATTGCTACAGGTCCATTGACTTCAGAAAAAATGGCAAAACAGATTTCAAAATTGACAGGTGAGGATAAATTGTATTTTTATGATGCAGCTGCACCTATTATATCAAAAGATAGTATCAATTTTGATATCGCTTTTTATGGAAATAGATATGAACAAGAAAAGAAGAAAGATGAAACTATAGAAGAATGGCAAGAAAAACAAAAAAATCAAGAGAAAAGTTATATAAATTTGCCTATGAATAAAGAAGAATATGAAGCTTTTTGGAAAGCACTAACAGAAGCGGAAGTTGTTACTTTACATGATTTTGAAAAAAAAGAAATTTTTGAGGGGTGCATGCCAATTGAAATTATGGCAAAAAGAGGAATAGAAACATTGCGTTTTGGACCTTTAAAACCAGTTGGATTTGATGATCCAAGATATGCCAAAAGACCTTATGCTGTAGTGCAATTGCGTCAAGATAATTCTGAGGGAAACATCTATAATATGGTTGGTTTCCAAACAAATTTGAAATTTGGAGAGCAAAAAAGAGTATTTAGTATGATTCCAGGGCTTGAAAATGCTGAATTTGTTAAATATGGTGTAATGCATAGAAATACATATATAAATTCAACCAAATTACTAGACGAGACATATAATTTAAAATCAAATCATAATATTTTCTTTGCAGGTCAAATAACAGGTGTAGAAGGATATGTTGAATCTATTTCTTCTGGAATGGTTGCAGCTTTGAATGCAATTAAATTATTTAAAAAGAATGTTGACGGTTATGTAAATGTTAAAATAAAAGTGCAAAATAATAATGAGACAAATTTAGAAGATAAGGTTGTATTTTCTGAATATACAGTAATTGGAGCATTGGCAAAATATATTTCTACTGAAAATGATAAGTTTCAGCCAATGAATGCAAATTTTGGAATTTTACCTGAATTAGATGGAAAAAAGATTAGGGACAAAAGGGAAAGATATGCTAAATTGGCAGAAAGAAGTTTGAAAATTTTTTAGGAATAATGCTACGGAATTGTAACTACAAATATGTGTTAAATTTTAACCATTTTACATAAAACTATTGCAAAAGTTGTAAAATTTTGCTATAATTTTAAATAGTGATAATATTTGGAAAAAGAAGGAGATATTATGGATAAAATTTTAGAAGAAATGAAAAAATTGGAAGCATTTTCTGAAAGAGTAAATAAAAATAAAGAAAGAGAAGTAATAATTAATAAACATGATGAAGAGTTGAAAATGTTATATGAAAAAATGCAATTAAAAATGATTGGCTCATCTGATAGGGAAATGGAAAAAAAGGAATATGAGGAAAGGAAAAATAAACTTGATAAAATACATGAAGTAAAGAAAAAAGTTGATAGTGAAATTCAATCAGATTTTGATAATCAAAAGAAGCAAGTTACTGAACAAATTGATAAAGAAATATCAAAGTATTTAAAAACAAAACAAGAAAAAGAAAATGCTGAAAAAGCAAGAGATGAGGAAATTAAACAATTAGAAAAACAAAAATCAGCTTATATGAAAATTGCTTTAAACTCAAAAAAAGATATTGATAATATATTGAAAAAGCTAAATAATGGAGAAAATGTTAATTCTGCTAGATTAACTGATGCAAGACAAGAGTATGAGGCTAATGCTAAAAAAACTGTTGAAGTAAAACATCAAATTGAAGATATTAAAAAACAGCCATTATTTAAGTCAATAGAGGAAAATGAAGATGAGTTTTCTGATTTGATGTATTTAAGAACAAGAATAGTTGGTATGAAAATTGATGATGTAGAGAAAATAGCCGAAGACGAATTTTTGAAAAAATATGATAAAGAAGAACAAGAAAAAAATGAAAATAAAACTGAAGAAAAAAAAGAAGATAACAATAAAAAAACAGAAGAAAAAATAGAAAAAAAAGAAAATAAAGATAAAAAGCTAGAAGAAAAAGTGGAAAATAAAGAAAATAATGATAAAAAGTCAGAAGAAAAAGAGGAAAATAAAGAAAATAATGATAAAAAACCAGAAGAAAAAGCAGAGAATGATAAAAAAACGGAAGAAAATAAAAAAACGTATAGAAAGAATTTAATTGTTTTAGATGTAAGTAATAATAAGATAAATATTAATGAAGGGCAAAGTTTGTATTATAAACAAGAGGAAAAAAATAAAAAACAATTGAAATTAGATAGTGATTTGTCAATAAAGAGTTATTTTTTAAATGATAAAAAGAAAATGAAAAATATAGATTATGCATTACTTTCTGTTTTAAATAAATCTAATAAAGCATTAGCCTTAGAGTATTTGAATGTTATTAGAGGTGGAGGAATAGGAAGATGTGGAACTGTTGAAGAAAGTTTGGCTAAAATAAAAAGTGTTGTAGATTTTGAATATAAATTTGATAAAGGAACAGGTATATTCACTGATTTAAAAGCTAAAAGAATAGCTAGATATGCTCATAAATTAGGTCTTGCAGAATTAGATGGAATTAGTGAAAAAGGTTTCTTTGATAAAATGAAAGATAAATTTAAAAATTCAAAATTATTAAAAACAATAGAGAAACCAAAGGAATTAACAAGTGGAGACGAAAAAACGATAGCTCAACTAGATAAAGAGAAAACTATTGCAAGAATAAAAGAAGATAGAGCTAATGGAGCAAATAATAGACAGACTATGTTTAAAGATGATATCCAAGCTGATCAAACTACAAAGAATAATATAAATAACGTTTCTAAAAAATATGAGCAAGCTGAAAAAGATGCAACTAATGAAATAGGTGAAGACGTTAAAAGAATCGTTACAGAATCTAATAGAAAAGCAACATCAAGAGAAAATACTAAGGATGTTGAAGTTATAACACCACAAAATAATGGAATTGAAAGATAAGAACAATAATTTTGGAAAATATTAAAAGTTACAATTTACAACCTTAGAATTTTTTGAGTGTAAATTGCCACATTAAAAACTTGGAATTGAAAAAAATTCCAAGTTTTTCTTGACTTATATACATAAAAATGATACAATATAAACTGCTATGGTAAATTGTGTGAAATATGCAATTCCGTAATAGTTTATTACATTTTTAAAATACAAATATTTCAAAAATATTACATAAAAAAATGTAAAATAAAAAAACAGGAGGTGAAATTTAAGTGCCAACAATTAATCAATTAGTAAGAAAAGGAAGACAAACAGGCGTAACAAAATCAACTGCCCCAGCTCTTCAACATGGATGGAACTCAAAAAATAAAAAATTAACAAATAACAGAGCTCCACAAAAAAGAGGTGTATGTACAGTAGTTAAAACAGTTACACCTAAGAAGCCAAACTCTGCTTTAAGAAAAGTAGCCAGAGTAAGACTTTCTAATGGTTATGAAGTTACATCTTATATCCCAGGTATAGGACATAACTTACAAGAACACAGCGTTGTATTAATCAGAGGTGGTAGGGTAAAAGACCTTCCAGGTGTTAGATACCATATCATCAGAGGAACATTAGATACAGCTGGTGTTAAAGATAGAATGCAAGCTCGTTCTAAGTATGGGGCTAAGAGACCTAAAAAATAGGAAAATCGATTAAATCAGGCATCTTGCACATTTGTTAATATTTATTCCAAAACTCGACGTACAGACGTACGACTTCGTCTTGAAATAAATATTAAAAATGCACAATACACCTAATTTACTCAATTTTCTTAAATAAAAGGAAGATTAGTAACATGAAATTGAAAATTAGTGCTTGTAATACTTACTAAATTTTTCTAAATGTTTTTAGAATGAACTTGTTGTTTATTTTTATAAACATAAAAAGGTACTTAAATTTAGGAATATATTATAATGCACTATACGGATAGGATAACCTATCAGAGTACCTAAGATATTTTATAAATATCTAATAAAAAATTTTAAGGAGGGAAGAATAGTGCCAAGAAGAGGATATATAGCAAAAAGAGATGTTTTACCAGATCCAATATATAATAGTAAAGTTGTTACAAAATTAGTAAACAACATAATGTTAGATGGTAAAAAATCAGTTGCTCAAAACATAGTATATGATGCATTTGATATCATAAAAGAAAAAGAAGGAAAAAATCCTTTAGAAGTTTTTGAAGCAGCTTTAGAAAACGTAATGCCAGTTCTAGAAGTTAAAGCTAGAAGAGTTGGTGGAGCTACATACCAAGTTCCATTAGAGATTAGACCAGAAAGAAGACAAACTTTAGGTTTAAGATGGTTAGTTTCTTATGCAAGAAATAGACATGAAAAAACTATGGCTGAAAAATTAGCTGGTGAAATTATGGATGCTGTTGCTGGAAATGGTGGAGCATTTAAGAAGAAAGAAGATACTCATAGAATGGCTGAGGCTAATAAGGCTTTTGCTCACTATAAATGGTAAAATTTTTGTTGAAAACGGCAATCTGCACATTTTTATTATTTATTTCAGAACTCGACGTACCGTCGTACGACTTCGTTCTTAAATAAATTATAAAAATGCACATCTTACCATTTTGAACAAAAATTTAAAAAAGTTGAGAGTATAAAAAGGAATTATAAAAGAAACCGAGAGGGGGAAATATAGATGGCAGGAAGAGCATACCCATTAGAGAGAACAAGAAATATAGGAATAATGGCTCATATTGATGCTGGTAAAACAACAACAACAGAGAGAATATTATTCTATACAGGTAAAACTCACAAAATAGGTGAAGTTCACGAAGGTGCTGCAACAATGGACTGGATGGCACAAGAACAAGAAAGAGGTATTACAATTACATCTGCTTGTACAACATGTTTCTGGAAAAATAATAGAATTAATATTATCGATACTCCAGGTCACGTTGATTTTACAGTAGAAGTTCAAAGATCTTTAAAAGTTCTTGATGGTGCTGTAACAGTTTTAGCAGCAAAAGGTGGAGTTCAACCACAAACAGAAACAGTTTGGAGACAAGCTGATAAATATAGTGTACCAAGAATGGTATATGTAAATAAAATGGATATTACTGGAGCTAACTTTATGCTTTGTGTTGATCAATTAAAAACAAGATTAAAAGCTAATGCAGTTCCAATCCAATTACCAGTTGGTGCAGAAGACAACTTCCAAGGTATAGTTGATCTTATTAAAATGAAAGCATACATCCAAGATGATAAATTAGGTGAACACATTGTTGAAACAGATATTCCAGAAGATATGAAGGAAGAAGCTGAAACATGGAGAGCTAATATGATCGAGGCTGTTGCTGATCAAGATGAAGAATTAATGATGAAATACTTAGATGGTGAAGAACTAACAGAAGAAGAAATCAAAAGAGGTTTAAGAGCTGGAACATTGGCTAACAAAATAGTACCAGTTACATGTGGTTCTTCATACAAAAACAAAGGTGTTCAAGAATTATTAGATGCAATAGTTGACTATATGCCATCACCATTAGATATACCACATATCAAAGGTGAAACATTAGATGGAGAAGAAACAGAAGCTAAAACTTCAGATGATGCTCCATTCGCAGCTTTAGCATTTAAAATTGCTACTGACCCATTTGTTGGAAAATTATGTTTCTTCAGAGTTTACTCTGGAACACTTGAATCTGGATCAACAGTTCTAAATTCAAGCAAAGACAAAAAAGAAAGAGTAGGAAGAATTCTTCAAATGCATGCAAATCACAGAGAAGATATTGAAAAAGTATATGCTGGTGATATTGCTGCAGCTGTAGGGTTAAAAGATGTTACAACTGGAAATACTTTATGTGATCCAGATCATCCAATAATCCTAGAATCAATGGAATTCCCAGAACCAGTTATCGATATAGCTATCGAGCCAAAAGATAAAGCAGCTCAAGAAAAAATGGGAATCGCTTTAGCAAAACTTGCTGAAGAAGATCCAACATTTAAAGCTTATACAAACCAAGAAACTGGACAAACAATCATCGCTGGTATGGGTGAATTACACCTAGATATCATCGTAGATAGATTAAAAAGAGAATTCAAAGTTGAATGTAATGTAGGTAAACCACAAGTTGCTTACAAAGAAACAATTAGAAATAAAGTAAAAGTTCAAGGTAAATTTATTCGTCAATCTGGTGGTAAAGGACAATATGGTGACGTTTGGTTTGAAATGGAACCATTAGAGCCAGGTAAAGGAATAGAATTCGAAAGCAAAATCGTTGGAGGAGCTGTTCCAAAAGAATATATTAAACCAATTGAACAAGGTATGAGAGAGGCTGCTGAAAGTGGTATCTTAGCTGGTTACCCAGTTATAGATTTCAAAGTTTCATTAGTTGATGGTTCATACCACGAAGTTGACTCTTCAGAAATGGCCTTCAAAATAGCTGCTTCTATGGCATTCAAAGAAGGATGTAAACAAGCTAAGTCAGTCATCTTAGAGCCAATTATGAAAGTTGAAATAACAGTTCCAGAAGAATACATGGGAGATGTTATTGGTGATGTAAACTCTAGAAGAGGTAGAATGGAAGGTATGGATGCAGAAGATGGAATGCAAGAAATACATGCATTTATTCCATTATCAGAAATGTTTGGTTATGCAACAGATTTACGTTCTAAGACTCAAGGTAGAGGTTCATACTCTATGGAACCTTCTCATTATGAAGAAGTTCCAAAATCTGTTCTTGAGGCTATAGTTGCTTCTAGAAAGAAAGCTGAGTAAAATTAATCTAAAATCAGCATCTTGCACATTTTGTTATTTACTGAAAACTTCGATGTACACACGTACACCTTCAGCTTTCAGTAAATATCCAAAATGCACAATATACTAATTTTATATTAATTTGAATTATAAATAAAATAGTACTTGCTTTTTTTGTGAAAATGTTGTAAAATGCAAGTGCAATAAATAATTTACGTTATTAAATTTTAAAATAAAGTAGCTACGTTCAAAAAGAACGGCTAACTAAAATAAGGAGGATTTTAAAATGGCAAAAGCAAAATTTGAAAGAAACAAACCACACGTTAACATTGGTACAATCGGACACGTTGACCATGGTAAAACAACAACAACAGCAGCTATTACAAAATATTTATCATTATTAGGAAAAGCTAAATTTGAAGCTTACGATCAAATCGACGGAGCTCCAGAAGAAAAAGCAAGAGGAATCACAATCAACACAGCACACGTTGAATATGAAACAGAAAACAGACACTATGCACACGTTGACTGCCCAGGACATGCTGACTACGTTAAAAACATGATTACAGGTGCTGCTCAAATGGATGGTGCTATATTAGTTGTATCTGCAGCTGATGGACCAATGCCTCAAACAAGAGAACACATCCTATTAGCTAGACAAGTTGGTGTTAAATACATCGTTGTTTACTTAAATAAATGTGATATGGTTGATGACCCAGAATTATTAGAATTAGTTGAAATGGAAGTTAGAGACTTATTATCAGAATATGGTTTCCCAGGAGATGATATTCCAGTAATAAAAGGATCTTCATTAGCAGTTCTAGAAAGCACATCAACAAATCCAGATGATGAAGTTTACAAACCAATGAAAGAATTAATGGAAGCTGTTGATAGCTATATCCCAACACCAGAAAGACCAATCGATCAACCATTCTTAATGCCAGTTGAAGACGTATTCACAATCACAGGTCGTGGTACAGTTGCTACAGGTAGAGTAGAAAGAGGAGAAGTTAAACTTCAAGACGAAGTTGAAATCATTGGTTTAACAACAGAAAGAAGAAAAACTGTTGTAACAGGTGTTGAAATGTTCAGAAAATTATTAGATCAAGCAGAAGCTGGTGATAACATCGGTGTTCTACTTAGAGGTATTGATAGAAAAGACATCGAAAGAGGTCAAGTTCTATGTAAACCAGGAACAATTCATCCACACACAAAATTCACATCACAAGTATACGTTTTAACTAAAGAAGAAGGTGGAAGACATACTCCATTCTTTAATGGATACAGACCACAATTCTACTTTAGAACAACAGACGTTACAGGTGTTATCGAATTAGATGCTGGTGTAGAAATGGTTATGCCAGGTGATAATGTTAACATGACAATAGAATTAATCACTCCTATCGCTATCGAAAAAGGATTAAGATTCGCTATTCGTGAAGGTGGTAGAACAGTTGGTTCAGGTGTTGTTGCTGACATCATTGAATAATTATGAGAATAATTATATAATATATAGAAAAAAGAGCTTCGGCTCTTTTTTTTATATTCTAGGAAAGTTATCATAGTATGA
>ULYJ01006715.1_pt1 | contig 30620 bp, 28 predicted proteins | sample 1962111 | NCBI WGS metagenome assembly ULYJ01 (sample SAMEA4835861, study PRJEB28245) | human gut metagenome | biome: gut microbiome; material: fecal sample | place: Denmark | collected 2008
TACATATATACAGTTTTTGCCTGAGTGAGAGAGGCACAATTTTTTATGTTAGATTTTCTTTTTGAGTGTAATGAACAGGATATAATATCAAGTATATATAATCCTTAAGGAAGCACCTTACTCATAATTTATTTTATATAAGCCATGAATTGTAACTACATTAACGAAAAATTTTATAAAAGTTCTTTATATTGTAGAAAAAAGAGAATTCATATGATATAATTCCAATAAATATGAATTGCTTACTTGATAGAGAAATCTTTGATTCTTTCAAAGGTGTTCTAAAAGTATGGGAGAATAGATTGGAGATATGATATGTTAGAAAATAAATTAGGAATAACAAATCAAATAGAGCTTGCAGATGCAGAAGAAAAGATTACAAAAAAGAAAGCTCTTGAGTTATTTGAATCAAAGAAATTAGCAAACTTTGAAGTTGGTACATTTAAAGGATTAGCTGAAATACACAAATATTTATTTGAAGATATATATGAATTTGCTGGAAAAATGAGAAATGAAAATATATCAAAAAGCAATTTTAGATTTGCATCAGCAATGTATTTGCAAGAAGTACTAAAAAAAATTGATGAAATGCCACAATCAAATTTTGATGAAATAATTGAAAAATATATAGAAATGAATATAGCACATCCATTTAGAGAGGAAAATGGAAGAAGTACAAGGATTTGGCTAGATGAAATACTAAAAAAGGAAATTGGCAAAGTTGTTGATTGGAGTAAGGTCGATAAAGAAGATTACCTATTGGCAATGGAAAGAAGTCCAATAAAAAGTACAGAAATTAAGGTGGTTTTAAAAAATGCATTAACGGATAAAATTGAGGATAGAGAAGTATACATGAAAGGGATTGATGCAAGTTACAATTATGAGGGATATAGTGTATACAAAACAGAAAATTTATAAGATGTAAATACAAGACTGGGGTGCCTGTAATGAAAAAGATAAACAAAAGAAATGTAATAACATTTATTACAATATTAATAATTACATGTATTATATATGCACCATTATTAATGGGACATTATGCAACAGATACATATAATATAATAAATAAAGGATATGAAAAATATGCAATAACATATTCATTAAATGATGGAAGACCAATAATGTGTTTAATAACATTAATAGCACAGAAGATAAGCATGCCAATAATGACATATGTAGTAACATTAACGGCAATAGCATTAATAGTTTCATGTATAAGTGTAATTAAGTTAAAAAATATAATACTAAAATACATAGAGATAACAGATAAAAAGACAGAATATACAATACTTGCAATATCATATATAATCATATTTAATTTTGCATTTTTAGAAAATATGCAATTTGCTGAATGTGCAATAATGTCTGTAAGTATATTGTTAAGTATAATTACAGCACAAACCATAGTTGAAAAAAAGAAGAATTACATAATCAAAAGTATAATATTAGCAATACTTTCAATGGTATTTTACCAAGGTACAATAAATTGGCTATTCACAATAACATTTGTGTTATCTATATTTAAAGAAAAAAAGATTAACTTTCAAGTTATAAAAAACTTAATTTTAAGTGGGATTTTTGGTGGAATTGGTTGTGGATTTGATTTAGTTCAAATAAAAATTACTGGACAAATTTTTAATTTGACTCAAGTTAGAATGGGGAGCATAAAAAATATTTCAAGTAATTTTGATTATATTATAAAACATGGATATAATGTGTTATTAAATACATATAAGTTATTTCCTAAAAATATGTTGTTTATTTATTTAATAATTCTTTTAGTATATGTGTTTGTTTTCATGACGAAAAATTATAAAAAGAATATTCAATTAAATGTAATATCAATAATTGTGATTTCTGTATGTGCAGTATTTGCTCCTAATCTTATGACATTATCTGCATTTGGAACGGGAAGAATGGCATATTCAATTGGTGCGATGATTGGATTAATAATTTTGTATATATATTGTAATTGGAAAAATAATAATGAATTAAAATGGATAGATACATTACAGGAAATAATATTATATATAATAATGATTTCATATATTTTGTTGTCAATAGTAAGTTCTGTGTTTATAATGTATGAACATAAAAAAGTAAATAGTCAAGATAAACAAGAAAGTGAAATAATTGGTAATTGGATAAAGGAATATGAAGATAATCAGAATGTAGAGATAAAGAATATTGTTTTTATATGTAATGACAGAACTAGATTATTTTATGATAATATTGTTAATGAATCTGCATTATGTTATAGAGCATTGGTTAAAGAGTGGTCAAGAGTTGGAGCGATTAATTATTATAATAATAGGAAGTTTAATGATGTATTAAATGATATTGAAAATTATGAATCATATTATGATAAAATAAGTTACTATAAAGATTATTTTTCAGATAAGTCTTGGGACAGGCTTGATAAAGAGCAATTGATTTTTGATGGTGATACTTTGTATTATTGCTTATATTAATAAAGGTTATGTTTCAATATAAATAATGTGTGAATACCTGTGAATTATTTCATTGAATTGTAATGTTATAAATAAAAAAGGAAAGGAAAAAATAAATGGAAAAACTAAAAGAAGAATATAAAAAATCAATAAATTATTTTTTAAAAAATAAAATATTTATAATAGCAATTATATTAATAACAGTGCTAAGCTTTGGATTCACAATAACAAATTCATCTGTAGGGATGGATGATACAGCATTTGATAAATATTATCAGGGTAAAGAAATGTTAGCAATAGGAAGATGGGGATCATATTTAGTATATCAAATTCTAAACATAACAGAATTTATACCATTTTGGATAGATTTTATTGCAAGTAGTATAATCATGTTAACAGCAGTATTATGGTGTATATTTTTAAAAAAGAATTTAAAAGACCAATTACCATTAGGTGCATATGTTGCTTTTGTAACAGTATTTATCTCATTTCCAATAATTAATGAAATATTTATATTTGAAAATTGTAATATTGCAGTAATGTTTGGTAGTTTTCTTGCATCATTAGGTATTATGGTGTTTTATGAAAATTATACAAAAATTCATAAAAAAAGTTTATATATTGCAGCAGCATTAATATTAGCATTAGCAATGTCAATGTATGAAGCATGTGCACAAATAATGTTGGTATCTATATGTATTACAGCAATATTAATGATATATACAGATAAAAATATAAAAATTAAAGATGTTTTTAAGTACTTATTTTCTTCTTTAGGTATTTTAATTGCAGGTGTAGTTTTAGATGAAATTATAGTAAAATTGATTTATTTGGCGGGTGTTAGAGCTTCAGATGTAGCTGATAAAGAAATAAATTGGGGACAATATGGTATATTAGAAAGTTTACAATTAGTATTAGCAAATATAGTAAATGGTATGAGAAATGCTAAATATTTTCCTGTGCTTATATTTGATATAACAGCTGGAATTGGACTTGCCATGAGTATTTTGCAATCAGACAAAAAGAAAAATTGGATGATTTTAGTGATTTTTATTGCAATGTTTTTATCAAATTTTGCGATAAGTATGTTGCAATTAGATTCTGTTTTGTATAGAACCTGTACTTCTTGGGGATTGTTTGTTGCAATAATTGTTTTAATGATTTATAACTTTTTAAGTGAATATAAAGTAACAAAAATTTTGGCTTGTATATTAATTGGTATTTTGGTATTACAACAGTCAAAAACATTGAATCAACTATTTTATAATGATTATAAAAGATATCAAAAGGATTTGAGTATTGCAAATGAGTTAATTTATAATTTGGAAAAAGATTATGATATATCAAAACCGTTGGTAATTATGGGTACTCCATATAAAGGAATGGGTGGCTATGGTGCTCAATCAAATAGTTTGTCTGTTCTTTGGTGGGGTAAGAAAGCTTGGAATGATAATGGAAGAGAGTTTATTAAATTTTTAAATTCTTTGGGATATGATTTTAATTTTCCTACGGATGAGGAGTATGAAAAAGGAAAAGTGGAAGCGGAAAATATGAACAATTATCCAAAAGATGGTTCTATTAAGGAATTAGATGATTGTATTGTTATTAATTTTTAAAAATTAGGGATTTTGGGATATGTCCTGAATCCTGAAAAATTTAGGAGGAAAAAATTTTGAAGAAACTAGTATTGATTGACGGAAATAGTATAATGAATAGAGCATTTTATGGAATAATGGGTAGCAAAGCATTAACAACAAAAGACGGAAAATACACAAATGCTATTTATGGATTTCTAGCAATTTTATTTAAATTGTTAGAAGAGGAAAAGCCGGATTATATAGGTGTAACATTTGACCTAAAAGCACCTACTGCAAGACATAAAATGTATGAAGGATATAAAGCAAATAGAAAAGGAATGCCAACAGAACTTGCAGAGCAAATGCCAATTATAAAAGATGTTCTAAGAGCGATGAATATTGATATAATTGAAAAAGAAGGTTATGAAGGTGATGATGTAATTGGAACACTTTCTAGATATGGAGAACAAAAAGGCCTTGAGGTTGTAATACTTTCAGGAGATAGAGATACATTTCAATTAGCAACTGATAATGTAAGAATCAACATTCCTAGAACAAAAGGTGGAAAAACAGAAACAGAAATATTCAATAGAGAAAAAGTAAAAGAAGTTTATGGAATTGAGCCAAAGCAATTAATAGAAGTTAAAGGTTTGCAAGGTGATACATCTGACAATATTCCAGGTGTTCCAGGAATTGGTGAAAAAACGGCACTTTCTTTGGTTCAAAAATATGAAACAATTGATAATTTGTATAAAAAGTTAGAAGCTGGAGAAGCAGATGTAAAAGGAAAGCAAAAAGAAAAATTAGAGCAAAATAAAGACTTAGCATATCTTTCAAGAACATTAGGAGAGATTAATACACAAGTTCCTATTGAAGATACTTTAGAAGAATTAAAACTTGAAGAATGGGACAAACCAAAGGTTTTAGAATTATTTAAAGAACTAAATTTTAAAAGATATATAGATAGATTTAATTTACAAAATGAAACTGAAAATGGTGATAGTTCTGATGAAGAGAATACTATAGAAAATCAATATAAGGTAGTAGAAAAATCAATAGAAGAAATAAAATCAATTATAGAAAAACAAGGTAAAATGATTTTTTATATGGAAACTGAAAAAGATAATGATGAAGATAAAATTATAAAAGAAAAAATAACAGGAATTTCAGTTTTTAATTCTTCAGAAAATGAAGCATATTATATGGATTTTAAAAATGGAGAGAGAGTTCAAAAAGTAGAAGATAATAAAGTCCAAGGACAATCAGAAAAATACCTAAAAGAAGAGTCAAATGGAAAAATTAATATTCAAGAACTAAAAGAGATTTTTGAAAATGATAAAATACTAAAAATTGGTATAGATTTGGGAAGAGTTTATATACTATTAAGACAAGAGGGAATATACTTTAAAGGAATAAATTATGATGCAAGTATTGCTGCATATATCTTAAATCCAACAAATAATAAACTAAAATTAATTGATTTAGCAGAACAATATTTGGAAATAGATGTTAATGAAATTTTAGGAGATTCAAAATCAACAAAAGTAGAACAAATAAATTTATTTGATGCAATGCAAGGTACGGGACTATCTGGTTCAAATGAAGAAAAATCAGAAGAAGATAAAATTAAAGAAGAACAAGAAAAGGCTCAAAAAACGGAAGAAAAAAAATGCACATTATATTCATATGTAATTTATAAATTACAAGAAACTACAATGAAAAAACTAGAAGAAATAAATGCAGTAGATTTATTTAATAATATAGATATGCCAACAGTAACAGTTCTTGCAAATATGCAATGGAATGGGATGTATGCAGATTTAGAAGAACTTAATAAATTTGGAAATCAATTAAAAGAACAACTAGAAATAAAAACAAAAATGATATATGAAATGGCTGGAGAAGAATTCAATATAAATTCAACAAAACAATTAGGTGAAATATTATTTGAAAAGATGAAATTACCTGTCGTAAAGAAAACAAAAAGTGGATATTCAACAGATGTAGATGTATTAGAAAAATTAAAATCAGAAGACCCAATAATATCAGAAATATTAGATTATAGACAATTAATGAAATTAAACTCAACATATGTTGAAGGACTAAAGCCATATATCAACCCAAAAACCAAAAGAATACACTCATTTTTTCATCAAACAATAACAGCAACAGGAAGAATAAGTTCAACAGAACCAAACTTGCAAAACATCCCAACAAGATTTGAGTTAGGAAAACAAGTTAGAAAAATATTTAAACCAGAACAAGGGAAAGTTTACATTGATGCCGATTATTCACAAATCGAACTAAGAGTATTAGCACATATGTCAGAAGACGCACATATGGTTCAAGCTTTCAAAGATGGAGAAGACATTCACAGACAAGCAGCATCAAAGGTATTTAAAACGCCAATGGACGAAGTAACAAAAGAACAAAGAAGCAATGCAAAAGCAGTAAACTTCGGAATTGTTTATGGAATAAGTGACTTTGGGCTAGGAGAGCAATTAGGAATATCAAGAAAAATTGCAAAACAATATATAGAAGAATATTTGCAGGAATATGCTGGAATAAAGAACTTTATGGATGATATGAAAGAAAAAGCAAAAGAAACTGGATATGTAGAAACATTATTTAACAGGAGAAGATATATACCAGAATTAAAATCAAATAATTATATGGTAAGACAATTTGGAGAACGAGCTGCAATGAATACGCCAATACAAGGAACAGCAGCAGACATTATGAAAATTGCTATGATAAATGTGTATAAAAAGTTGATAGAAGAAAAATTAGATGCTAAAATAGTTTTACAGGTTCATGATGAAATGATGATAGAAGCACCTTTAGCAGAGGCAGGCAAAGTAAAAGAAATTGTTAAATCAGAAATGGAAAGTGCAATAAAACTTAATGTACCGCTAATTGCTGAAGTTTCTGAAGCGGAAAATTGGTACGAATGTAAATAAATAATGTCCATTTGGGGACGGTTCTTTTTGGGACATTTTTGAAAAAATGATATTTTAAAAAAAGACGTATATATCAATGATTAGAGCTGATTACAAAATATGGAAAAATGTCCCAAAAAGAACCGTCCCCAAATGGACAAAATGAAAGAGGAGTGTGATTAAAAATGTTTATAGTAAATATAACAAAAAAACAAATAATAATTGTAGCTATAATATTAATTCTTTGTATTTTAATTGCATTTTTAAACATTCCTATTAGAATACAAAAAATAATATATAAAAAAGATTATCAAGAATATGTCCAGAAATATTCTAAAGAATATGATGTTGATGAAAATTTAGTATATGCTCTTATAAAAGCGGAAAGTAATTTTAATGCAAAGGCTGAATCTGGAAAAGGTGCTATAGGACTTATGCAATTAATGGAGAGTACTGCACAAGATGTGTGTAAGAAAACAAATTTGAATATTTCAGATGAAGATTTTAGAGATGAATTGTTGGAACCTGAAACTAATATAAATATTGGAACAAAGTATTTATCAACATTAATACAAAAGTATGGGAATGTTGAAATCGCAATAACAGCGTATAATGCTGGTATTGGTACGGTTGATACTTGGATAGAAAAGGGAATAATAAAGGCTGATGGTTCTGATGTTGAGAATATTCCTTATAAAGAGACTAATAATTATGTAAGAAAAATTTTAAGAGATTACAAAATTTATACTAATTTATAAATAAAGTTAGGGGAGAAAAAATTTTATCTCTCCTAAAAACATTTTTACAAATACTTTTTTAGTGTTTCAACACTATCTTCTTGCATAACAACAAAATCATTCAAAATATTTTTAACATCAGGTTCAATATTTTGATTTTGATTTAGTAAACGACGACCTTCAATAATGCCCATATTAGTACCCTGCATAAGTAACTCAGAAAGTTTAGAAGTACTATCATCAGCCATGGTTTTCATTTGAATACTATACCAAGTCATCATTTTATTCATAGCATTTGTTTCATGAGGTTCTTTATTACTATAATTATCATATAAATTATTTACTCTATTAGAAATATCTTTATACTTATTATATTCAGTATCTAAAACTTGTTTAAAATCATTATCTTCAACTTTTTCTGAAACATATGAAATTGCATCCATTCCCATTGTTGCACCTTTATTAACTTCATCTAAAATGTTTAAGTTTTGATTTTCCATGTGTTTTAAACCTCCTAACATTATTATAAACAGAAATTCGAAAATTATACAAAAATACTAGACAAATGACAAAAAATGCAATAAAATATTGTAAGAAAAAACGGACATAATAAACATAAAATCTGTTTTTTACATTATAGAGGAGAAAACATATGATTTTAGAACAATTAATTTTTACAATATTAGCATTTTTAATATTTGTATATATGTTTTTTAAAATGTTTAAGGAAAATGACACAAATTATATTGGTATTTTAATAATTGAAGCAATTGGAATATCTTTGAATTTTGTAGAAGTACTTAAAAAAATAGAATTTGGATCATTTTGGACAATTATAAAATATATATTAGCAATTTTAATGCCAATATCAATAATTATTTTAGATAAAAAACAAATACCATTAATTCAAATTTTAAATGTATTGAAAGCAAAAATATATTTAAAATTAGGAAATAACAAAAAAGCAAAAGAGCAATTAATAAATTTAGTAAGTAAATATCCCGAAAATTATGTAGGGCATAAAATGTTGGCTGAAATTTATGAATTAGAAGGTGGAATGAGAAAAGCAATTGACGAATATGTACAAGCGATTGATACAAATAAGCAAGATTATGACTCATATTATAAAATTGCAGAATTACTAAATAATTTAGAAAAGCCTGATGAAGCTGCAGAAATGTTATTTAATTTATTAAATAAAAAACCAGATTATTATAAGGCAACAGAATTGCTTGGAGACATTTTAATATCAAAAGAAATGTATAAAGAAGCTGTAAATGTATATCAAAACGCTTTAAAATACAATCCATTAAATTTTGATATAAACTATAATTTGGGAATTGCGTATACAATGCTAAATGATTTTCAAAATGCAAAAATATGTTATGAAAGAGCAGCAGACATAAATTCACTTTCATATAATTCAAAATATTCGTTAGCTGAAATTGCATTAATATATAGAGAATTAGATGAGGCTGAAAAATATTTTATGATGGCATTAGATGATGATGAACTTTCAGCAGATAGTTATTATGAACTTTCAAAAATTGCAATGATAAAAAATGATAAGGATAAGGCAATACAGTTTGCAAATGTCGCAATTGATATTGATGCTGCAAAAGTAGTACCAAAGATAAAAAAAGATCCAATTTTTATACCGGTTATTGCTCGAATTTCAATACCATTTAATATTAATTCAGGTGAGAAAACAGAACAAAAATTAACTGAAAAGGAATTGATTGCAAAAGAACATTTGGAGAATATGTTTGATATTACTAGAAATTTGAGTTATGCTGATATTAAATTGTTGAAAAATGAACCAGAGGGTAGAAAACAAAAAAATATAGAAGAAAATCAGAATGATAATCAAAGAGATTTTTAATAATTTTGTAATTTATAGTTAAAATTGTTTTCTTATAGCAAACTAACATAAGAAAAACATTATATAAAAAATTCATAAAAATCATAAAATTTAATATACTAATAAAAGAATACAATTGTGATTGTAATAATTTATTAGAAAGAGTGATTTTATGAGTACAAATTTTACTGTTATAGGTGGAGATTTAAGAATAATAAAACTAGCCAAAATGTTAGCAGAAGATGGTAATATAGTTTACACATATGGTGTGGAAAAAGCTGAAGAATTAAAAGAAAATGAAAATATCATAATGTGTAACAAATTACAAGAAGCTGTAAAAAATACGGAAATTATAATAGGACCTATACCTTTTTCAAGCAATGGTAAAGATATAAATGCACCATTTAGTAATAATACAATATCTATAAGGGAACTTATGCATGTAATAAATGCAAAAATTTTAATTGCAGGAAGTATAACACCAGAAGTATATGATTTAGCCAATGATGAGTATATAGAAATAATCGATATAATGAAAAGAGAGGAACTTGCTGTTTTAAATACAATTTCAACTGCTGAGGGAACAATTGAAATTATTATTGCAAATACTAACAAAATAATTCATGGAAGTAGAGTTCTAATATTAGGATTTGGAAGAATAGGCAAGGTATTAGCAAGAAAGCTTGCAGGTCTTTCGGCAAAAGTTACATGTGCTGCTAGAAAAGACGAGGATTTGGCTTGGATTAGAGCATATGGACATATGGAAACAAATATAAATACAATAGGTGAAAATTTATCAGAATTTGATGTTATTATAAATACGGTTCCACATTTGGTTTTAACAGAAGAAAGAATCAAATATGTTAAAGATGATTGTTTATTGGTTGATTTAGCTTCAAATCCTGGTGGTATTGATAAAAGAGCTGCTAAGGATAAAAATTTGAAATTGATTTGGGCTTTGGCATTACCTGGAAAGGTTGCACCTGTTACAACAGCAGAATTTATAAAAGATACAGTTTATAATATTTTGAAAGAAATATATAAAAAATAGTTATAATTTGTAATAATATTTTGTGGATATTCAAAATAGATATAAAATATGATTCATAAGTATTTTAAGCAATATTCTTACAGAATTGTAATAAAATTATAACAAAACTAAAAAACGAAAGAGAGGAACAGAAAATGAACGAAATTTTTCAAGCGCTAATTTTAGGAATAGTTCAAGGACTAACAGAATTATTACCAATATCAAGCTCAGCACATTTAAACTTATGTCCATGGATATTTGGATGGAACGAAATAAGCCCATCATTTGATGTGGCATTACATATAGGAACATTGTTTGCGATAGTTTTATTTTTCTTTAAAGACTGGGTAAATCTAATAAAAGGAGGATATAATCAAGTTGTTAAAAAGAAAAAATCAACAGATGGAAAAATTTTTTGGTACATAGTTATATCAACAATTCCAACAGGAATTTTATGCTTGGTATTAGATAAACTTTCTGGAAAAATAATAGAAAAATTAGCAACAGCATTTAGTGTAGAAGAGAAAATGGTAGAAATGTTTATGATAGCAATTGCATTAATTGTAATGGGTATAATATTATATGTTGTTGATAAAAAAGCAAAATCAGAAGTTGAATATAAAGATATAACTTTAAAACAATCACTTTGGATAGCAATATCACAAGCAATTGCAGCAGCATTCCCAGGGGTTTCAAGATCAGGTATTACAATGACAGTTGGTAGAGGAATGGGATTAAAAAGAGAGTCTGTTGCAAAATATTCTTTTCTATTATCAACACCAGTTGTTGCAGCTGCAGCATTAGTTGATTTAAAAGATTTTGTATTTAGTCCGGCATTTTTTGTGGGAATATTTGCAAGCTTTATAGTTGGTGTTTTTGTAATTAAATTTTTACTTAATTACTTACAAAAAGGTAGCTTTAAAGTGTTTGCTATTTATAGAGTAATCTTAGGATTATTTGTAATAGGATTATGTATTTCAAGACTATAATAAAAATAATGTAATTGATAGGAAAAGTAAAAAAGAGCTGTAAAGAAGGCTCTTTTTGAATTTACCAATATAAATTTTGTATTATTATGTAAAATAAAAACTCTATAGTATTAAAACTACAGAGTTTTTTGAAATTATTTCATACTATTTTTTACTAAAATATATTTAATACCAAATGCAATTGCAATTACTACAACAATTCCCATAACACCAAAGAAAATTGTAGTACCAGCTTTAGGTAATTCAGCAGGTAGGTTTTCTGTAAGTTTAACTTTAGGAGTTATATTAGAAGTTTTTGTATCAGTTTTATTTGAATAATCCGTGTAAGTTAAATCAAGTTTTTTGTTTGTATCTAAAACTTTATTTATAATATTTTCATCAAAATTTTCTTTTAATTTTAATTTATATTGAACAATTGCTGTTTCACCAGATTTTAATTCTGGAATATTCCAAGTAATAGAATTTGTTGCTGTATCAATTTTTGATGAGATAGTTCCAAAATTAGGATTTTTTACATAAGAAAAATCAAAGTTTTTAACTATTTCATCTGTAAAATAATCTTTAACAATAATATTTGTTAATGATTGAGAAATAGGTAATAAGTCTTTATAAATATCTGATGTTATAGTATCTTCTATTTTATCATCAGTTACATAATAGAATTTACCAATAGTTGGATTTTCAGTAGTACCAAAAATTGATTCTATAATTTCATTATATGTTTTTGATGAAGGTACAGCTGTTGCATCACCATTTGAGATACCGGTAAGCATTATATAAACATTATCTGTAATATCTGAAAGTGATTCTAATTCAGCTTTTGTTTTTGCAATAACATCATCAGAGTAATAATTTTTATCATAGTTAATAGCAACATTTGGAACACCATCTGATAATACTATGATATATTTATGTGAATTATCAGTATCTTTTGAAAAATATTGTTTTGCTAAACTAACACCAGATTGTAAATTAGTTCTTGGTCCATTATATTGAATGTTTGATATTGCAGATGTTAATTTACTAGAATCATTTGTTAATTCGGAAATTAGTTGTGCATCTTCTGCTGTTCCTTCTTTTGCGATATCGCTATTAGTTGAGAAACTTACAGCTCCTATTTTTAGTTGAGTATTATCTTCTAATAGATTGTTTATTAAAGTTTTTGCAGAGTCTATAACTAAATCTTCTCTTGTTTTTGTGGTTGTTACATTGTCAGTCATGCTTTTTGAATTATCTATAACTAACATTATTTCTCCTGTAGGTTTTAGGCTTTTTTCGTTGTTAGTAACTTTTAATTGTAAAGTGATTTCTTTTTTTGCTAGGTCTTTTGATATAACACTTCTTTCAACTATTGAGTTTGCTCCAAAATTTATTGTTGCAGTTGGTTCTGCTACAACAGACATTGTTACATCATTATATGATGCTGATGATATTGTTGCAATTAGTGTTATTAGTAAAAATAGTGTTAATAAAATTTTTGATTTTTTCATTTGAACATTTCTCCTTATATAAATATATTTAGGTTTTTTGGAATACCTATTAACCATTTTGTCATTGTAATACATATATATTTTAAAACAAAAATTATTAAAATACAATGTTTTTTTGTGATTTTTTGTTTTTTATTATATTATCTGTTACAAAAATTTTTATACATTTTGCAGAAGAGAAAAATTTTGATGTAGTATTTTGCCGAAATATATTTAAAATATCAGAAACAGGTATTTCAGGTATTTTTTTTACTGCATTGTATCATAATTTGGTGATTTGTAAATTAAAGTTAAATTAAAAACTTGCATTGTATAGTAGAGTATGGTAATATTTTATTAGAAGATGTGCTTTAAAAATAAAGTTATAAAATATGATATTCATTTTGAAAAATTATGGGAGGAACAAATGATAAGTGTTGAATATGCTAATGCGTATAGTGAGGTAATAGAAATATTAAAACATATAGATAAGGAAGAATATTTAAAAATTCCTAAAAGAAAAATAGAGGTATTTGAAAAAAATTCAAATAAAGATTATAAATTTTTGTATAGCCCAGAAAAAACATTAGACGAGCAAAATGTTTCAAAAATAGCAAAAGCAATAATAGGATTACTTTTTAGAGATTATTGGGCTACAGAAGAACAAAAAAATAAAATTATTAATAAACAAAAAAATGATAGAAAAATTATGGAGGAGCAAAAAAAATCAATATATGATGTTGATAAAATTTTTAAGGAAAGAGTAAATATAAATAAGAAACATAAAGAAAAAACTGAAATAATTGTATATAAAGAAACGTTATTAAAAAAAATTTTTAATAAAATAAGAGCTTTATTTAAAATTAATAGTAAGTAGAATAAAAATTAATTTCATAAAATTGAGATTATAGAAAGTGAGGTGTGTTTATGACACAGAAATTAAATAATAATATTGAATTAAATAAAAGTAAAATAAGTGAAAAAATTGAAATGATAAAAAATGGAGAACAACCTAAAAAATCATTAAAGGAAGTATTGGGTGGAAAAAAATTAGATGAAATATTCGATTCATTTACACAAAATGCTTTATTTGATAATCTTATAAATTCGGGAAAAATACATACTTTAATAGAACATGGAAATGGACTAGATATATTAGATGGTTTATTAAATAATCGTATTACCGGAGATTTATCAAATTTTTATATAATTAAATCAGATTATATTTTAAATTTACCCCCTGAAGAACAAAAAAATATGGCAATAAGCATTTCAGGAGGTATGAAAGATTTGGCGGAGGCATTACAAAATGCATGGAAAAATGGTATTAGAACAGAGGCTTGTACAACAAGAGAAGAAGATAATAAACCAATGATACAATTTAGAATAAAAGAAGATGAATTTGATATTCAAGATATGATTCAACATCTATATGGTAAGCAAGATATTAAAGGAAAAACTATTTATGATAATGAAAACAAATCTTTTCAAGTTAATTTAAAAGGAGATAATTTATATAAATATTTGAAAGGAAATATGATATCAAAATTTGATGATAAAGAAAATATTTTTATTCAGGCAATAAAAGAAAGTTTAGAGTTCAATGAAGAAATGTTTGAATATTATTCTAAAAATGGAATGGATATAACTGAAGTAAGTCAAACTATTTCAGAAGAGAAAGAGAGTTTATTAAAGCTTGAAAAAAGAAATGAATATGAGAAAAAAAATAAATCAAATTCTAAAAAATTAATTGGAATTCAGGAATTAGGAAAACAAGTTATTGTAGAAATGTCTGATACTGTGTTAATGGATGAAACGGAAAAAAATATAAATGAAATAGAAAAGAATGTTGAAATAAAAGAAGAGCAAGAGGAATTATAATATAATAAAAAATAATTGATAGGTGAAAAATACTAGAAACAATCTTCAAGATAAGTTAAGCTAGAGTAGCATAAAAAAAGGGGAGACATAAAATGTTAGAAAAAATAAACACACCAGAAGATGTAAAAAAATTAAATATAGAAGAAAAAAAACAACTAGCAGAAGAAATAAGAAAATACATATTAGAAGTAGTATCAAAAAATGGAGGACATTTAGCATCAAACTTAGGAGTAGTAGAATTAACCTTAGCATTACACAGTGTATTTAATACACCAATAGATAAAATAGTATGGGATGTTGGACATCAAGCATATACACAAAAAATAATAACAGGAAGAAGAGAACAATTCAAAACGTTAAGACAATTAGATGGATTAGCAGGATTTCCAAAAACAAGTGAATCAGAATATGACAGTTTCAATACAGGACATAGTAGTACATCAATATCTGCTGCACTTGGAATGGCTAGAGCAAGAGACTTAAAAGGTGAAAAAAATCAAGTAATTGCAGTAATAGGCGATGGAGCGTTAACAGGAGGAATGGCTTTAGAAGCTTTAAATGATGCTGGATTTAGTAAGACACATATGACAGTAATATTGAATGATAACGAAATGAGTATTTCTAAAAATATTGGTGGACTAAATATGTTTTTAAGTAAATTAAGAACAAAAAAATTATATACAAAATCAAACTTATCAGGTAAAAAAATAATTAGTAAAATACCGATTATAGGAAAGCCAACAGTAAAGGTAGTTCAAAGAATTAAAAGAAGCATAAAACAATTGATAATACCAAAGATGTTTTTTGAAGAAATAGGTTTTACATATTTAGGACCTGTTGATGGTCATGATATTGAACAATTAGAAAATATAATGAGACTAAGCAAACAAGTAACAGGACCAGTACTAATACATGTATTAACCAAAAAAGGAAAAGGATATAAGATAGCAGAAGAAAATCCTGATAAATTTCATGCAACAGCACCATTTGATATAGAAACAGGGAAACCAAAAAAAGAAAAGAAAGCAGACTATTCAAAAGTATTTGGTGAAAAATTAATAGAACTAGCAAAAAAAGATAAAAGAATCGTAGCAGTTACAGCATCTATGAAAGACGGAACAGGACTTGCCAAATTTGCTAAAGAATTTCCAACAAGATTTTTTGATATAGGAATTGCAGAACAACATGCTTTAACAATGGCAGCAGGGATGGCAATTGACGGAATGATACCATTTGTACCAATTTATTCATCATTTTATCAAAGAGCATATGACCAAGTAATACATGACATAGCAATGCAGAATTTGCCGGTTATAATGTGTGTAGACAGAGCAGGAGCTGTAGGAGCAGATGGAGAAACACATCAAGGTACATTGGATATGTCATTTTTCAGACTTGTACCAAATTTGACAATAATGGCGCCAAAAGATTTTAAAGAATTAGAAGATATGATGGAATTTGCAGTAAAATTAAATAAACCAGTTGTTATAAGATATCCAAGAGGTGGACAAGACGAAAACATTCAATTTGAAAAACATACAAAAATAGAGTTTGGAAAGGCAGAGATTTTAAGAGAAGGACAAGATGTTAGTATCATTGCAATTGGAAAAAGAGTAGCAGATGCAATAAAAATTGCCAATAAATTTAAAGAAAATGGAATTAATGCTGATGTAATCAATGCAAGATTTTTGAAACCATTAGATGAGGAACCAATAAAAAAATCAATTGAGAAAACAAAAAATGTAATTACAATAGAAGATGGTACAAAAATTAATGGATTAGGAACAGCAGTAGAAGAATTAATTGTGGAAAATAATTTGCAAAATATTAAATTTGAGAAACAGGCATGGCCAGATGAATTTTTAAAACAAGGTACAGAATGGAAATGCCGTTTTGGGAACGGTTCTGTTTGTGACATCGGTTCCAAAAGAGACATTAAAATCTAAAAAATAGTGAGGGAAAAAATGGATAAACAAAAAATATTAAGTGACTATAAAAAGCAAGAGGACAAAATGTTACTTGCACAAATATTAGACAAGATAGAATTTTCAAGACAAAGAGAAAAATTAGAATATACAGATTTCTTAGATATGTATCAAGTTGCATTAGTAAAAACATTTATGAAAAAAATAGAATTTGAAAACTATGTATTATATGGTGGTTTTGAAAATGCAGAAAGAAAAATACTTATAATATATCCCGAAAAATACAATATAAATATGGTTGAAAAAAATTATTCAAAAATAATTAAGGTTATAAGAATCTCACTTGGAGACGAAGAAAGAGGAAAATATACACATAGAAATTATTTAGGTGGAATTGTAAAACTTGGAATGAAAAGGGAAAAAGTGGGAGACATACTCGTTTCTGATGATGGAGCAGATATTTTGGTAAAAGAAGAATCAACAGAAACTTTGAAACAAGAATTAGGAACATTAACAAGATTTGAAAATGCCAAAATAGAAATTATAGAGTTGAAAGACTTAAAAGAACAAGAAATAAAGGTTGAAGAATTGAATATAATTGTTCCATCTTTTAGACTTGATAATTTTGTTTCAGATTTGGCAAGAACTTCTAGAAGTAAAGCTGTTCAAATTATTGATAGTGAAAGAGTTTTCATTAATGGTCAAAATGAAACAAAAGCTTCTAAACAAGTAAAAACAGGAGATGTTATAACAATAAGAGGAAAAGGTAGATTTGTTGTTAAGGAATTTTGTGGAAATACTAGAAGTGGAAGAACTGTTGTAAAAATTGAAAAATATGTGTAGATTGGAGAGAGTTAGATGATAATAGGAGTAGATATAGACGATACATTAACAGATATAAGAGATGAAGTTGGAGCAGCTGCATTAAAATATGCACAAAGCTTAAATAAGGATATTGACGAAACAAAAGTAGTTTGGGATAAAAACAATAATGGTAGTAGCTTTAAAGAAAGATATAATTTTAATTATGATGAACTTTTATATTTTTTTGGAAATATTCAAGAAAATATAACCAAAAAAGCAAAACCAAGAGAAGATGTTGTAGATGTAATAAAAAAATTAAGAGAAGATGGACATAAAATATATATTATAACAGCAAGAGATAGTGAATTTCATAATAACCCATATGAATTAAGTAAAACATGGCTAAATAAAAATAATATAGAATATGATAAATTGATTGTTGATGCAAGGGATAAAGAAAAAATATGTAGAGAACAAAATGTTGAAATTTTTATTGATGATAAATTATCAAATTGTTTGCAAATATCAAATGAAAATATTGTAACAATTAGAATAACAAATTATACAGAACAGCATCAAAATATAGTTAATAAAAAGAATTGGAAAGAAATTTATGAATATATAAAACAGTTATAGGTGTCCTTTTGGGGACGGTTCTTTTTGGGACATTTTTCCAAATTTTGTAATTGTCTCAAATTGTTGATATATGAGGATTATTAAAAAAATTCCTTTTGACGACGATGTCCCAAAAAGAACCGTCCCCAAAAGGACAAAAATTTTATAATTTTTTACTCATTATGATAGCATCACTTTCTCCATCATAATATTTTTTTCTAATACCTAATTTATCAAAAGAAAATTTATCATATAAACGAATAGCAGAAAGATTATTTTCATTAACCTCCAAAGTAATAGTTTTTAAATTCATTTTTTTTGAATAATTAATTAAATTTTCTAATAAAATAGAACCAATACCATGATGTCTAAAGTCTTTTTTTACAACAATATTCATAATATCAGCTTCATCTAAAATAACTTTTAGACCAGCAAAACCAACAATAGTATTTTCAACAGTTTTAGCAACAATAACATAAGAATTTTCACATTCTAATTCATCTTCTAGAACATCAAAACTCCAAAAATTATCAAAATCAGAAGTTAAAATATTTTTAATACTTTTTAAATCTTCAACAGACATTTTACTAATTTCAAAATCCATAATAACATAAACGATTTTAAATAATGCATTATATAAATAGGATATTTAGCAAAAATTTAAAATCTATCCTTTCTATAAAATTTTATTTAATTTTTCTTCTAATTGAATTTGTGCTTGAGGCTTTTTCAAATATAGTGGCAATATGTTTTCACCAGCTTTATTTTGATTAACATATTTTTTGTAACCAGCAATTCCTAAATTTTCAACATTTAAATAAGAAGATGTTTCTTTTTTTAAATTGTTTAAATTATCATTGTTAGCATAGAAAGCACATAATCTTTCATTAGAAATTCCATCACCAACAAAAGAGATGGCTTTATCACAATATTGCGTATTTAACAAAGATAAAACCTCATTAATAGACATTGCACAAGGTTCTTTTAAAATATTATAAACTCCAGAATTTAATTCATATAAAGCAAAATAACAATTATCATTTTTGCAATCAATAGTACTGCAAATAATACCGTCATTTTTTATATTGTAAGCTAAAACTTCTAAACTAGAAATTCCAACACATGGAATGTTCAAACTATCTGAAAAAGCTTTACAAGATGCAACTCCAATTCTGATACCTGTAAATGAGCCAGGACCTATATCAGAAACTAATAAATCTATATTGTTTAAAGTTAAATTACATTCTTTTAATATTTGTTGGATTAATGGCATTAGAGTTTCTGAATGTGTTAGACCATTATCTAATTCTAATTTTTTTATTAAATTTGTATCTTCTAAAATTGCAACACTGCACAATTTACTGGAAGTATCAACAGCTAAAATTTTCAAAATTATTCTCCTTTCAAATTTTCAATAATATTATCATACTTTTGACCAATAGATTGAATATTTAAGATTCTTTCATTCTCATTTGATTCATTTCTTGAAAAATCGATTTTTATATATTCATTTGGAAGTGCATCTTGAATTAATTCACCCCATTCAATTATGCATATGCCATTTTCAAAATATTCTTCTCCACCAATTGCATAAAATTCAGATGAATCTTCTAATCTATAAACATCAAAATGATAAATATTTATATTGTCTTTTTTATATTCATTAACAATGGTAAATGTGGGACTTGAAATTTCATTTTCTAGTCCAAAATATGTTAAAAATCCTTCTGTGAATTTTGTTTTCCCAGATCCTAAATCTCCACAAAGTACTATTAAATCACCTTTTTTTAATCTTGAAGCTATTTTCATAGCCATTTTTTTTGTATCATTTTCTGATTTTGAATTGTATATGTAACTTTTCATTTAAATCTCCTAAAAATTATTATATATAATTTTATAAATTATTAGAAATGAAATTAAGCATTTATTTATTTTGAAGTGATTCGGGGGGACCGTTCAAAAATTCTCAAAAGTTTTTAAACTTTTGTTAGAATTTTTAGAATGGGGCAACAAAAAATAAATAAATCATTAATTTCAAATATATATTTTTTATTGTACTATAAATTGCAATAGTATTATAATATAAAAAAATAAAAAATTCAATGAAATGTATTGATAAAATTTATAAATTGTAATATAATCGTAACGAAAATGTAACAAAAGTGAAACAAATAAAATAAAGAAGGGAAGATGTTACATGTTGAAATTCGGATTTGGACAAGATGTAGGAATAGATTTAGGAACAGCTACAGTAATTGTATATATAAAAGGAAGAGGAATAGTATTAAGAGAACCATCAGTAGTAGCAGTAGATAGAAATTCAGGAGATGTATTAGCAGTAGGTGGAGAAGCAAGAAGAATGATAGGAAGAACACCAGGAAATATCATAGCAACAAGACCACTTAGAGAAGGGGTAATATCAGACTACACAGTAACGGAAAAAATGTTAAAACACTTTATAGGAAAAGTTTGTGGCAAATCTATATTTGCACCAAGAATAATGATATGTATACCATCACAAGTAACAGAAGTAGAGAAAAAAGCAGTAATAGATGCAGCAATTCAAGCAGGAGCAAGAAAAGTATATCTAATAGAAGAACCAATTGCAGCAGCAATAGGAGCAGGAATAGATATATCAAAACCATGTGGAAATATGGTAGTTGATATTGGTGGAGGAACAACAGATATAGCAGTAATATCATTGGGAGGATCAGTTGTAAGTACATCACTAAAAGTTGCAGGAGACAAATTTGATGAATATATAGTAAAATATATTAAGAAAAAACATAATATTGCAATAGGAGAAAGAACTGCAGAAGACCTAAAAATAAATGTTGGATGTGTATATCCAAAAATTCAAGATGCTGAAATGGAAATTAGAGGTAGAGACTTATCAACAGGATTACCAAAAACTGCTACAATACATTCGAGCGAAATGTTAGAAGCATTAATAGAACCAGCAATGATGATAGTTGATGCAGTTCATAGTGTACTAGAAAGAACACCACCAGAACTAGCGGCAGATATTAGTGACAAAGGAATTTATATGACAGGTGGAGGATGCTTAATAGATGGATTGGATAAATTATTACAAGAAAAAACAGGAATAAATGTAATGATTGCTCAAGACTCAATTTCATGTGTAGCATTAGGAACAGGAAAAGCTTTAGACAATTTAGATACATTAGATGGAAAATCAAAATAAAAAATGTTCATTTAAGAACCGTCCCAAAATGGATAAATGAAAGGAAAAGAAAATGAGTAAAGTAGTAAGATTTGTAACATTGGGATGTAAAGTAAATCAATATGAGACAAATGCAATGGCACAAAAATTCTTAGAAAAAGGATATCAAATAATAGAAGAAATAACACCAGAAAATGAAGATATAAAACCAGACATATGTATTATAAACACATGTACTGTAACAAATATGTCAGACAGAAAATCAAGGCAAATGCTAAGACGAATGAAAGAAAAAAATCCAGCAACAATAGTTATTGCAGTTGGATGTTATGCACAAGTTGCAAAAGAAGAATTATCAAAAATTCCGGAAATTGATTTAGTTTTAGGAAATAATGAAAAAGTGGAAATTGTAAAGCATGTAGAAGAATATATAAACAATAATATTGATAATGTTGAACTAGATGATGTAATGTATTCAAAAGAATTTTCTGATTTTGGAGATGTTACATACACAGAAAAAACTAGAGCAGTTATAAAAATTCAAGATGGATGTGATAGATTTTGTTCATATTGCATTATTCCATATGCGCGTGGAAGAGTAAGAAGTAGAAAACCAGAAAGTATAATTTCAGAAATTACACAAATTGCATCAAAAGGAATAAAAGAAGTTGTAATAACAGGAATTCATATAGCCTCATATGGAAAAGATTTTGTAATGAGTAAAGATAGCAAATTAGCAAATTATCGATTAATTAATTTATTAGAAGAAATAAATGAGATACAAGGAATTCAAAGAATAAGATTAGGGTCAATAGAGCCTTTACTTATAACAGAAGAATTTGTTGAAAGACTTAAAAAGTTAGAAAAAATATGTCATCATTTTCATTTATCATTACAAAGTGGATGTGACGAAACTTTAAAAAGAATGAATAGAAGATATACAACAGAGCAATTTAAAGAAATCGTACGATTATTAAGAAATGCATATAGTGATGTGAATTTAACAACAGATGTAATTGTTGGATTCCCAGGAGAGACAGATGAAGAATTCAATAAAACATATCAATTTTTAAAAGAAATTAAATTTTATAAAATGCATGTATTCAAATATTCACCAAGAAAAGGAACAAAAGCAGCGGGTATGCCTAATCAGATTAGTGGAGATATAAAAGAAGAAAGAAGTAGAAAATTAATAGAATTATCTGATAAAAATGAAATTGAATATAATAAATCATATATAGGAAAAAATGTTGAAGTATTATTTGAAGAAGAGAAAAATGGAATATATAAAGGGCATACACAAAATTACATAATAGTATATTGCAAATCAAATGAAAATTTAGATAACAAAATTTTAAATGTAATATGTGAAGAGGCAGAACAAGAACATATTTTAGGTGAAATTATATAAAAATTGATGAGTTTAAAGATAAATAAAATAGAAAAATATGAAAAAATCATTTATATGTATTTTACACATTATCTTTGCTGAATGTAATGATAAATAATTGTTTTGGAAAAATGTAACAGAATTGTAATATTAATGTAATAAAAACTTAACACAAAAAAATGACAAAAATCTTGATATTTATTTTTATTTATAGTATAAATTAAATAGAGAGAATAAAATACAAAGGAGGAACTACAGATGGCAGAAATAAATCAAGAATCAGGTGTATTTGGTGGAGTTTCATTTGAAAATGAAAATGAACAAGGTTTTATAGAAAATGCGGGAACAATAAGAAATGAATCATTACCAGTAAAAACAGGATTTTGGCAAAAATTCAAAGCATTTTGGTTACAAGATATTGATTGGAACAAAGAAATAAAAGTTGAATTAACACCAGCTCAACAAAAAGTTGAAGATGAAATAAATGAATTTTTACATCAAGAAATTACTTGGGAAAAAGTACATGATTTCTTATTCCAGGAAATTACATTTGGAAAGAAAAATAAATAATGTCCATTTGGGGACGGTTCTTTTTGGGACATTATTGAAAATAGTGCTTTAGGGATATGTATCTTTATGATATCGTAGTAAAAAGGGACATGTTCTAAAATTCTAAGGTGACATGATTGTTTTTTAGTAATAAAATAATTGTAAATTTTTAGTGAAATATTATAAAAAAGTATAGCATATAAGAAATATATATGTTATACTTTTTTTATATTCTAGGAAAGTTATCATAGTATGATAACTTTCTGTAGAAGATAAATATGGCAGAAATTAGATTTTGTAGCAGTTTACACTGCGTACAAAATCTTAATTCTGGTTTTTTGTTATATGGTAATTGACAGTATAATTAAAAAGAGAATTTTATTTATTACCATACTTTATGGGGAATTAAAAAAAGTGGGGCAAATATTTTATGAAAAGGAGATATTATGCCAAGAATTTACAGAAAGTTAGGATTCACTAAAGTGTATCATATAATAATTAGAGGAATAGATAAAAATGATATATTTTATGAATCAAAAGATTATGAACAATTTTTAAAAATACTTAAAGAAACAAAAGAAAAATATCAATATGATGTTTACGCATATTGTTTAATGAATAATCATGTTCATTTGGTTATTTTTGACAAAGAAGATGAAATTTCAAAAATAATGCAAATTATTGAAATTCGATATTCATCATATTTTAATAAAAAATATGAAAGAACACGGACATTTATTTCAAGATAGATTTTTAAGTAAAAAAATAGAGGATAGAGAATATTTTAAAACAGTATGCAAATATATACATCAAAATCCGGTAAAAGCAGGAATATGTGGTATTGATGAATATATGTGGAGCAGTTATCAAGAATATGTTAAAAAATGTAATATTATTAATTCCAAAATGTTATTGTCTCTTTTTACAGAAAATAAAATTATATTAAAAGATGAATTTGTTAGATTTAATAAAAGTTCATCTGAAAATGAAGTAAATGATTTTTTGGAATATGAGATGAAAGAAAAATTAACAGATGAACAATTATTACAGTATATATGCGAATTGGTAAATGTAAAAAATGCTTGTGAAATTTTAAAGTTTGATAAAAAATTGAGAAACAAGCTTTTAGTTAGAATAAAACAAAATAAGAAAATTAAGAGCTCTCAAATTGCAAGAGTTTTAGGAATGAACAGAAAAATGGTAGAGAGAGCTAAATAAAAATGTCCATTTGGGGACGGTTCTTTTCAGGACATTTTAAAAAAATCTATATTTAAAGTAATATTTGATATATCAGTATTTTAAGAGAATTACAAAATTTGGAAAAATGTCCCAAAAAGAACCGTCCCCAAATGGACAAAAGAAAAATTGAAAGGAGAGAAAATGGCAAAAAATAAAACAGTATTTGTATGTAATGAATGTGGATATGAATCAGGAAAATGGCTAGGAAAATGCCCTGCATGTGGAAGTTGGAACACTTTTTTTGAACAAAAAATAGTAGAAAGCAAAAACAGTTCATTAAAAGCAGAAAAAGGAACAAATAATGTACCACAAAAATTAAACTCATATGAAGCAAAAGAAACAATAAGAACATCAACTGGATTTGACGAATTAGACAGAGTTCTAGGTGGAGGACTAGTAAAAGGTTCATTAATTTTGTTAGGAGGAGAACCAGGTATTGGTAAATCTACATTGATTTTACAATTATGTGATAAAGTAAAAGGAGAAGGACAAGTTTTATATGTTTCAGGAGAGGAATCAGCAGAACAAATAAAACTTAGAGCAGATAGATTACGGAATAAATAATGAGAACATACTATTCTTAGGTGAGACAGATATAGATGTTGTAAATCAAAATATAATAAATTTAAATCCTAAATTAGTAATAATAGATTCAATACAAACAATGTATTCAGAAGAAATTTCAGCTGCTGCAGGAAGTGTAAGTCAAGTAAGAGAAATTACATCACAAATAATGAGAGTATGTAAATCAAGAAATATAACTACAATAATTATAGGACATGTTACTAAAGATGGAAACATAGCTGGACCAAGAGTTTTAGAACATATGGTAGATACTGTTTTATATTTGGAAGGTGAAAGATATTTTTCATACAGAATATTAAGAGGTGTAAAAAATAGATTTGGCTCTACAAATGAAATTGGTATGTTTGAAATGAGAGGAGAAGGAATGTGTGAAATAACAAATCCTTCTGATGTACTGATTTCAGAAAGAGATGACAACCCACCAGGCTCATGTATTGTATCATGTATGGAAGGAACAAGGTCAATGCTAGTAGAGTTGCAAGCATTAACATCTCAAAGTGTATTTGGATATCCAAAAAGAACTGCAAATGGTATAGATTACAATAGATTAGCACTATTAATAGCTGTTTTGGAAAAAAGAGCAGGTATGAACTTAGGAAATCAAGATGTATATTTAAATGTTGTTGGAGGTTTGAAAATAAGTGAACCTTCAATAGATTTGGGTATATTGATGGTAACTGCATCTAGTTATAAAAATAAGCCAATTGAAAAAGGTGTTGCAATAATGGGCGAAGTTGGGCTTACAGGCGAAGTTAGAAGAATTAATATGATAGAAAAAAGACTAAAAGAAGCAGAAAAATTAGGATTTAAAAAATGTATAATTCCAGAAAGTAACAAAAAAAGCTTGAAAGAAAAATTTAAATTAGATATAATAGGTGTGAAAGATATAAATGAAGCAATGAAAAGTTGCTTTTAAAAATGTCCATTTGGGGACGGTTCTTTTTGGGACATTATGGTAAAAAAAGGAAATGAATGTAAAGGTTGATATAAGTGGGATATATGAAATGTTTATTTTGTAATGAATGTCCCAAAAAGAACCGTCCCCAAATGGACAAAAAAGAGTGAAGGGAGGAAAAAATTTTGACAGCAGACTTACTTAAATTAATAGCACCAGGAACGCCAATAAGAGATGGTCTAGAAAACATATTAAGAGCAAAGACTGGAGCATTATTACTTATAACAGATAACAATGATGTAATTAAAGAAATTGTTGATGGCGGATTTTATATCAATGAAGAATATACATCTTCAAAATTATATGAATTAGCAAAAATGGATGGAGCAATTGTTTTAAGTGGAGATTTAAAGAGAATACTGTTTGCAAATGCACAACTTATACCTTCAAGAGAAATAGAAACAAGAGAGACAGGAACAAGGCATAGAACTGCTGAAAGAACAGCAAAACAAACTGGAGAACTTGTAATAAGTATATCTCAGAGAAGAAATATAATTACAATATTCAAAGGTGACTTTAGATATATATTGGAAGATACAAATGCTGTATTAAATAAGGCAAATCAAGGAATACAAACATTAGAAAGATATAAAAAAGTATTTGATAACAAACTTTCGATATTGAATGAATACGAATTTAATGATATAGTAACATTAAAAAATGTAATTGATGTAATTCAAAGGGCTGAAATGGTACGAAGAATATCTGAGGAAATAAAAAATCAAATTTATGAATTAGGTATTGATGGAAGGCTCGTAAGTATGCAGTTACAAGAGTTAATGGGTGGACTTGAAAAGGAAGAAGAACTAATTATAAAAGATTACATTGTTGTCACAAAAAATTCAAGAAAAAAGAAGACACCAGAAAATGTGATAGAAGAGTTGGCAAAAATGCAATATGAAGAAATGACCAGAGAAAATACAATTGCAAAATTGTTGGGATATGAAACATTTGACAATTATGATGAAGTTGGTGTATATACAAGAGGATACAGAATTCTTAATAAAATACCAAGAATGCCATCAAATATTGTTGAAAATTTGGTATCTTCATTTAAATCATTTCAACATGTACTTGCTGCTGATATTGAAAGTTTAGATGAAGTAGATGGAATAGGCGAAGTTAGAGCAAGGACAATTAGACAGTCTTTAAGAAGAATGCAAGAACAATTTATATTTGAATAGAGGGAGAGAAAAAAATGAAAAACATAGGAAAAATAATTTGGATAATAGCAATGATTGCTATAATAGTATTAATAGGAGTTGTAGGATTTGGATATTATAAAAAAGCAACATTTAAAAGCCAAAATCCAGTAGCAACAATGGAAGTTGAAAACTTTGGAACAATAAAAATGGAATTATATCCAGACCAAGCGCCAGAAGCAGTTGCAAACTTTATAACATTAGCAAATAGAGGATTTTATGATGGAACAACATTTCATAGAATAGTAAAAGACTTTATGATACAAACTGGTTCAAAAGGTGGAGATGGAACAACAGGTGCTAAATTGAGTGATTTAAAAGATGGTGGAGAAGATAAAGATTATTCAATAAAAGGTGAATTTCTATCAAATGGAGTTACAAATACAATAAAATTTGAAGAGGGAACTGTTGCAATGGCTAGAGCTGATTATACACAATATTCATCAAACCTAAAAGAAGAATCTTATAATTCAGGATGTTCACAATTTTTCATAATGACTAAAGAAAATACAAGCTTAAATGGATATTATGCAGCATTTGGTAAAGTTATAGAGGGATTAGATGTTGTACATAAAATAGAAGGTGTTGAAGTTAAAGCTGCTGAAGGACAAAAAAATACTGAAAATGCAGAAGTTAGTACACCAGTAAATCCACCAAAAGTTACATCTATAAGAGTTGAAACTTATGGAATTGATTATGGTATGCCAGATACATTGACACCATTTGATTATACATCTTGGTTATATAAACAATATGGAGTTGGACAACAATAGTTAAAGTTCAGTAACAAAAATGTAAAATAAAAGAAAAAACACTTGCTAAATTAAATAGCAAGTGTTAAAATAATAATAGATTAAAAAAAAACCGCATTTGCCGGAAAAATTTTTTAATCTTTTTTTATTTTTATATTAGTAAATTATCATAGTACGATGGATTTATGTAAAAGATAAATATGGCAAAATTAGATTTTGTAGCAGTTTGCACTACATACAAAATCTTAATTCTGGTTTTTTTAGAGGGAGGAAAAAATGAACACAAAATACATATTTGTAACAGGTGGAGTTGTATCAGGATTAGGAAAAGGAATAACAGCAGCATCACTAGGAAGATTATTAAAAAATAGAGGATATAAGGTAACAATACAAAAATTCGACCCATATATCAATGTAGACCCAGGAACAATGAACCCATATGAACATGGAGAAGTCTTTGTAACAGACGATGGAGCTGAAACAGACTTAGATTTAGGACATTACGAAAGATTTATAAACGAAAATTTAACAAAAAATTCAAGTATTACAATGGGGAAAATATATTCAGAAGTAATTGAAAAAGAAAGAAGAGGGGACTATTTAGGAAAAACAGTACAAGTAATTCCACATATTACAAATCAAATAAAAGAAAAAATATATGGATTTGAAAACACAGATACAGACATAGTAATTTCCGAAGTAGGTGGAACAGTAGGAGATATTGAGGGACTTTCAATAATTGAAGCAATTAGACAAGTTGGATTGGAAAAAAATCCAGAGGATGTATGTTTTATCCATGTAACTTTATTGCCATATATATTTGGTTCAAATGAAATAAAATCAAAACCAACACAACATTCAGTAAAAGAATTACAAAGTTATGGTATAAAACCAGATATTTTGGTATGTAGAACAGAACAAGATATACCAGAAAATATAAGAGAAAAGCTAGCACTATTTTGCAATGTTAGAAAAACAAGTGTAATTCAAAACAAAACAGCAGATTGTTTATATGCAGTACCATTAATGCTAGAAGAAGAGGGATTGGCTAGAGAAGTTTGCAATCATTTAAAATTAGATAGATATATTCCAGATAATAGAAAATGGGAAGAAATGATAGAAAAAATAAGAAAGATAGATAAAAATAACAAAGTTAAAATAGCTATAGTAGGTAAATATATTAAATTAGAAGACTCATATATATCTGTAATTGAAAGTATTAAACATGCAGGTTTTGCAAATGATGTAGAAACAGAAATTAAATTGATAGATGCAGAAAAAATAACAAAAGATACTGCAAACGAAATGCTTAAAGATTTCCAAGGAATTATAGTTCCTGGTGGATTTGGAAATAGAGGAATAGAGGGAAAAATTGAAACAATTAAATATGCAAGAGAGAATAAAATACCATTTTTAGGAATTTGCCTTGGAATGCAAATGGTGGTTGTTGAATATGCAAGAGATGTTTTGGGGTTAAAAGATGCAAATTCACAGGAATTTGACGAAAAGTCAGAAAATCAAGTAATTCATATAATGGAAAATCAAAAATCAGTTAATAAAAAAGGTGGAACTATGAGGCTTGGAAGTTATCCTTGTGTTATTAAAGAAGGAACATTAGCAGAAAAAGTTTATGGTACAACTGAAATTGCTGAGAGACATAGACATCGTTTTGAATATAATAATGATTATAAAGAAAGACTTGAAAATGCGGGTTTAATTTGCTCAGGTACTTCTCCAGATGGTGAATTAGTTGAAATTGTTGAACTTTCTCAAAAAGAACATCCATTTTTCATTGCAGGTCAATTTCATCCAGAGTTAAAATCTAGACCTAATAAACCAGCTCCTTTGTTTGTTGAGTTGGCAAGAGTTGCAAAAAGTAAATAGATATAATATTAAAAAATATTAATTATGTAAAATCTAAAATTATTTTATATAATTTATGATTTACATAATTTGCAAATTTCTTAAAGATATGCTATAATTAAAATATAATATAAATTTATACTTATGGAGGTACACATATGAAGAGAAATCCAAATGATAACTATTACACCACGGACAATGAAATGATTTTGGAGGATGGTGATACTGGGGAACAATATATTTTTTTGATAGACAGAAAAAATATGTTAGTTATCCGGTCTTTCTTTGAGGAGGATATAAATCCATTTATTTTAAATTATGATGGAGTTACTTCTAAGGAAAGAAAAGCAAAGAAAAGACTCCTATATCAGGAGTTACCAAAAGAAAACTCTCAATATTCATATTTTGTGATTGAGCAAATTATTGGAAAACCAAACAGAAGAAATAAAAATTCTATATATGGATTACCAAGAATGCCAATTGGGATGGGAGCAAGATACAGAGCATCAGCAGTAACAGCTAAGCCACAAGATGCTATTGAAATGTATTTGTTTACTAAATATGAAAATCTTGCAGTAGTAACATCATCTTGTAGTGTTACAATTGATGTGAAACAAAATAAAA
>ULYJ01007030.1_pt1 | contig 30283 bp, 26 predicted proteins | sample 1962111 | NCBI WGS metagenome assembly ULYJ01 (sample SAMEA4835861, study PRJEB28245) | human gut metagenome | biome: gut microbiome; material: fecal sample | place: Denmark | collected 2008
AGAGGCGACTGGGTGGAGTGGAAGCCGGAGATCGCGCCGCAGGCAACCGTGATGAACATGAAGCTCCAGATGGGCGTACCCGACGGGTGCATGCTGCCAAAGTGATCCCAGATCTCGGGGATGGTATAGGCGGGGTTGGTGAAGATGCCAAAGATGACACCGATGGCCATGATGATGAGGCAGATACCGAACACGGGGTAGATCTTGCCGATGACCGCATCAATAGAGATAAAGGTCGCGATGAAGTAGTAGGTCAGAATGATGACCAGCCAGAACAGCAGCGAGGTCATCACGCCGGATGCACCGCTCTGGCTGCACAGCTCAACGATCAGTCCGGCAGGGCCAACGGCGAACACGGTGCCCACCATGATCAGCAGCACAACAGAGAACACACGCATCACATTCTGCATCACAGGGCCTAAGTATTTGCCGGTGATCTCCGCGATGGAAGCACCGTCGTTGCGCTCACTCATCATGCCGGAGAAGTAGTCATGCACACCACCGGCAAAGATGGTGCCGAAGGTGATCCACAGGAACACCACGGGACCCCACAGAGCACCCTGCAGTGCACCAAAGATGGGGCCCAGACCTGCAATGTTCAGCAGCTGGACGAGGAACAGCTTCCACTGGGGCATCACGACATAGTCCACGCCGTCGTTGATGCGCACAGCAGGCGTTTCACGGTCGTCCGGGCCGAAGGTATTGTCCACGATCTTGCCATAGACGAAGTATCCGCCCACCAGGATCGCAAGACAGAGCAGGAAACTAATCATACCAGAAACCTCCTTTTTGCCCCTGCCGGCCGCGGCCCCATTCTGCCGCATACCCGGGGCTCTTTTCTGGCCTCATGGTAGCACACTTTTTTCCAGCGGAGAAATATCTTTCCGGCATGGGGTCATATCGTTTCCGATATAGCTGCAAAGATTTTTTGCCACTTCTCCGTTTATTTTTTGACCATTTATCAGCAAAAATAAAACCGGGCGCTTATTTTCGCCCGGTTTTGCATCCATTTATTGGTTTTTCTGTCAATTCCGAAGGGAGCAACCTTTGCCGTGCCTTAGCCGGGAAGCCCCTTTATTTTACGGTGGAAGCCGCTTCCTTGTGGAGCAGATCCACAAAGGCCTGCTCCTCGGGGCGCAGGCGGCCCTTGTCCGGGTAGACCAGCACATCCCGCATCTGCTGGCGCTGGGCCGGGCACTTTTTCAGCACCAGATGGTACTGCTCCAGTGCCCTGCGGGGCATGGGCGATGCCCACATGTAGGCCGTGGGCAGCCGCTGCAGGATCGAGAACTGGCTGCACCGCTCATACACATGGATACGGCGCTCCGGGTTGACATGCCAGCGCACACCGTCGCCGCCCTCCTCGCCGGGCAGCTGGAAATCATCGTGGAGGATCTCCATATACTTGTCCAGCTCAGACAGGTCGCGGATCTCCTTCCGGGCCAGCGGGCCGTCCCGGTTGGTCAGCAGGCTGTATTCAAAATCCATAATGGGTTCCATTTTCAGGCCCCGCCGGGCGCAGTAATGGGTATAGTGCTCGTCATCCTCCACGGCATACCGCAGCAGAGCCAGATGATACCCCTGCCGCAGGACATGATCCAGTGCCTCCATGGAGCCGCCCTCCCGGATGTGGATGTGGAGCCGTTCTATGGAGGACACCTTCTCCAGATAATCCACCGCCGCATAGGAGGCATAGGTGGCGTGGGGGATCATTACCCGCAGCTCGGCGCAGCGCTCCTGCGCCTCCTGCACGCTCTGGTCCAGCCGATCCACCTCCCGCAGCACCCGTTCGGCCTGCTCGATGAAATGCCGCCCCTGCTCCGTGGGGATCATGCCGGTGGATGACCGCTCAAAAATGCGGAGATGATATTCTTCTTCCAGATTTTTCAGCGCCTTGCTCACGTTGGGCTGAGCGGCATACAGCCGCTTTGCCGCCGCACTCACAGATCCGCATTCCATGATGGCGACGAGATACCGCAGTTCTGTAATGTTCAACTTTTTCTCTCCTTTTGGCGTTTTTATCCCTTGCGCCTAGTTTATCAGGCGGCACACGGGGCTGTCAAGCGTTGACGGGGCCCCGCTGCCGTTTTATAATGTAAGAAACAATCTGCCCGAAAGAGGTCGAAGAGGATGGAAGAAAAAAACTACCGCGTTCTGCGCATTGAGGAGCAGCTTTATGGCTGCGAGGAGCTGCCCGAGGGCCGGCCCGTGCTCTGTGATGTCCTGCTGGAGGCTGCCGACGGCACGCAGCGGGTTCTCCCCTACCCGGATGCCGAGCTGACCCGGCTGGACATCAACGAGGGCAGCACTGTCACCCTGCGGGATCACAGGCTGGCCAAGGCGGCGCACAAGGTCTATTTCACCCGCCACGGCGAGACCGTGTGGAACGTGGAAAACAAGATCTGCGGCATGACCGACAGCCCCCTGACCGAAAAAGGCCGCGCCCAGGCCCGGGAGCTGGGCGAAAAGCTCCGGACCAGCGGCCTCCGCATCGATGAGATCCTGTACTCTCCCCTGTCCCGCGCCGCCGACACCGCCCGGGCCATTGCGGAGGCCACCGGCATTCCTGCCCGGTGTGAGCCCCGGCTCCGGGAGCAGTGCTTTGGCCGCTACGAGGGCACGCCCCGGGACGGCGAAGAGTTCCGCATCTCCAAGACCCACTTTGCCGACCGCTACTCCGGCGGCGAGAGCATGATGCAGCTGGCCCAGCGCATCTACAACCTGCTGGACGAGCTCCGGGCCGACACCGATAAGACCTACCTGCTGGTGGCCCACAACGGCATTGCCCGGGTGGTGCAGTCCTATTTTTACGATATGACCAACGAGGAGTACGCAGCGGCAGGCATCAAAAACTGCGAGTTCGTGGAATTTACATTCTGAAAACAGAAAGGACCCGCCGTGGGTCCTTTCTTTGTTTGCGGTTATTCTGCCTTGCGGTAATGGAACTGCTGGTCTCTGGTGATGAACAGGCCGATGCTGACCAGCAGAGCGGCCAGCTCGGCGGCAGTCACGGCCAACCAGATGCCGTCAATGCCCAGCAGGAGCGGCAGCAGCAGAACCGCCGCCACCTGGAACAGCAGGGTGCGCAGGAACGAGATGAGCGCACTGGTCACGCCATCGCCCAGCGCCGTGAAGAAGGAGGACGCATAGACGTTGAAGCCCATGATGAGGAAGCTCAGGCCATAGAGCCGGAAGGCCCGGGTGGTCAGAACGAGCAGGTTTTCATCATAGCCTACAAAGAAGCGGGCCACATGGGGAATGATGAACATGGAGCCGATGGTCATTCCCACTGCAACCACGCCGATGAGCTTCAGGCTCTTGCGGTAGAGGTTGTTGACCTCTTTGCGGTTATTGGCACCATAGTGGTAGCTGACGATGGGCGCACTGCCCACGGCGTAGCCCACAAACACCGCCACGAACAGGAAGGACGCATACATGATCACACCATAGGCGGCCACGCCATCCTCGCCCGCAAAGCGGAGCAGCTGATAGTTGTACAGGATGTTCACCAGCGACATGGAAAGGTTGGTCATCAGCTCGGAGGAGCCGTTGATGCAGGCATTCAGCAGAACTTTGCCCTCAAAGCGGGGACGGCAGAGGTGGATGCGGCTGGTGTTGTTCCGGTTGAGGAAGTAGAACACCGGCAGCAGGCCGCCCACTACCTGACTGAGCATGGTGGCAATGGCGGCACCCTCCACGCTCCAGTGCAGGATGCCCACCAACAGCACGTCCAGCACCATGTTGGTGCAGCCCGCGCCCACCGTGAAGTAAAAGCCCAGATGCGGCTTTTCGGCGGTGACAAAAAAACTCTGGAACATATTCTGCAGGATAAAGGTGGGCAGGCTGAGCATCAACACCCGGCCATAGCGCAGGGCGTAGTCCAGCATCTCGCCTTCTGCACCCAGCATCAGGGCCACCGGCCGGAGCAGCAGCATCCCCAGCACGGACAGCACGATGCCGGCGATCAGCGCCGTTGACATAAACAGGCTGAAATAGCGGTCGGCACGGGCTTTATCGCCCTCGCCCAGTGTGATGCCCACAATGGCGCTGCCGCCGGTGCCCAGCATAAAGCCCACTGTGCCCACCAGCATGGGCACAGGCATGATGAGGTTGACTGCCGCAAAGGCCGTTTTGCCCACAAAGTTTGAGACACACAGGCCGTCCACAATGCCGTAAATGGAAGTAAACAGCATAGTGCCGATGCAGGGCAGCACAAAACGGATCAGCCGTGAATAATCAAAGTGATCCGAAAGTTGAATTTTCTGTTTTGACATGGATTCTCCTTTTTGCCGGGGTGGATCACATCATCCCGCCGGGCCGCCAGCCGGTGCAATAGCGGGCGTAATCGTGGTCGGCCTGTTTGACGTAAAGGAGGAACTGTTCCCTGCCCTCCTTGTCCGTGACCTGACGGACTTTGGTGGGCAGGCTCTGGCGCTGGAGCAGCTCCAGTTCATCGTTGAGTTCTTCCTCGGTATCAAAGGCATCCAGCTTGGTCCAGTGGGTGGCAAAGAGCCAGATGTTTGCAAGGGTGTTATTCATATTCAGTCTCCTTTTCCGGGGCATCGGCAAGGGTGCCGGCCCGGTAGAACGGCGCAATGGCGTTGGCATCGCCGTGGCGCACGATGGAATAGGTAATGTCGCAGTAGGGCTGGATGGCCGTGCTCTTTTCCACAGTGGAGATGAGCAGCACCTGCAGCTGCAGGCGGCGGAACAGCTCCATCATGGGGCGGATGCGGTCGCTGGTCATCTTGCTGAAAGCCTCGTCCAGCAGCACCAGACGGATGCTGTTCTCGCTCTTTTCGTAGATCTGCAGCAGGCTGGCGCAGATGGCCACATAGAAGGGAGCCTGGTTTTCGCCGCCGGAGGAATCGCGGCTGACGCGGGAAAGATAGGCCTGCTGGCCCGAGACGGTGTTGGTCACCTTGATGTCATAGTCCAGATAGGTGCGGTAGTCCACATAATCCGAGAGGGTGGCACCGGAGGTGGTGCGGCCCTCCTGCCGGGCCCGGGTGTTCTCGTCCACATCGGCCATGATCTTTTCCATCAGCGCGTCCACCTGCCGCTCGTAGACGGGGTCAGCAGTGGCGGCAAGGTTGTCCAGCGAGTCGCCATCGGTCATCTGCTGGTTGCCCTTGTCCACAATGACCTGATAGAAGGCGGCCAGCTGTGGGTCACGGCTGGGTTCCAGCTCAAAGCGGTAGACTTCCTCGCCGTAGGTCAGCTGCTCCATCACCTTGTTCAGCTCCCGGAACTGGCGGCGGGCGTTGAAAATATCATCCTTCATCCGGAAGAGGATATCCTTGCGGAAGCGATCCTTGCAGTCCCGCTGTGCCTGCTCCAGCCGGGCGGCGTAGCGTTCCAGATCAATGCGGACAAGGCTGTCATGCTGGGCGCGGTACTGCTCCACCCCGGCCAGACCCAGCGGATAATCGCAGACGTAGTGCTCGTTGTAATCCCTCTGGGCAGGTTCCAGCGTGGAAGCGAGATAGGCCTGCAGGGCATCGTCCAGCCTGGTCTGTGCCTTTTCGGCAGTCTGTGCGGCGGCACGGGCCGTGCGCCCGCCCGTCATCAGACCCTTTTTGCGTTCCTGTGCCAGAGGCTCCAGCAGCGGATGCTGTGCAAAGAATGCCTCTGCCGCTTCCCAGCTCTGTGCGGCGGTCTCCACCGCCTTACCCTGCTCTGCCTCGCAGGATGCGATCTGCTTTTCGCAGACGCGGATATCGCCGCCCACCTGCTCCACGGCCTTGCGGGCAGTTTCCCATGCGGCTTCCCGGGCTTCTTCCTCGCGGTAGAGCTGCTGCAGCATGGGGTTCTCGCGGCAGTCGGCCAGCTTCTGCTCCTGCGCGGCGTAGTCGGCACGGGCGGCATCCAGCGCGGCCCGGCTGGCCCAGAGTTCGGCCAGCTGTTCCAGCGCATGGCCCCGCAGGACGTTCTGGTACTGGTCGTAGGCAGATTTCAGGGTCTTTTCGGTCTGGGCGGCTTCGCGGCAGCGGTCGGCCTGGGCGACAAGCTGTGCTTCCAGCGCGTCGGCACGCTCCCTGCGGGCATCCAGGCCGATATAGCGCTGGGGCCTGCGCAGGCGTTCCAGCCGGAAGGGATGGTGGCGCAGCAGGTCCCGGGTGGCGCTGTCGGGGAAATGTTCCAGCGTATCGGGGGTGTCGCAGCAGACGATGCGGCGCAGGATGGTGTCCGCATACTGTGCGGCCAGCGGGTTCTCGCTGGTGACCTGGGCGGCAAGGCTGTCGGCGGGGGCTGTCTCCGCATGGCGGTCCGCCTTGCGGATGCCCGGGGTATCCAGCAGGCTGATGGGCCCCACCCGGTCGCCCAGCGCCACAAAGGCGCTCTTGGCGGCGGCGTAGTGGGCAGGCGGCACAAGGATATCGAACCGGCGGTCACCCAGGCAGGCTTCCACACAGTCCTGCCAGCTCTCATCGGCCACGGTCAGCAGCTCACAGAAGATCTTTGCATCCGCTGTCATGCCGCGGCTTTTCAGCTCGGCATTCACGGCATCCCGCACTTTGGTGGCGGCATCGCCGTGGGGGTAGACCCACTTGCCGCCGGACACGGCGTTCAGCTCGGCCCGCAGGGCTTCCTGCTCTTTTGCCAGATCCGCCGAAGCCTGCCGGGCAGCGAAATACTGCTCCTCCAGCGGCTTTTCGATGCGGGCCAGCGCCTCGGTCAGGGCGGGGAGATGTTCCGCTGTCAGGCGCTGGGGCCAGAGCTCCTTCTCCACCGCAAAGCCGCTGCGGTTCAGCTGGGTCAACAGGCCGGTGATGGTATCTGCAGTCGCTTCCAGACCGTTCCTTGTCCGGGCCGCTGCATCCAGCGCGCTCTTTTTCCGGGCCAGCTCCTCGGTCAGGGCATCCAGTGCCCGGCCCGCGCCGCTGTCACCGGCCGCTCCGTGGGCCGCCAGATAGGCCCGGCGGGCTTCGGCTTCGGCGTTCTTGGCGGTCTCGTATTTTGCGTTCAGATCGGCCAGCTGGCGGCGGCCTGCATCCAGATGGCTCTGCCAAGAGGCATCCTCACCGGCATCCGCTTCGGCGCGGGCCAGCAGGGCCGCGCCCCGGTTGACAAGGGCATCCGTTTCTTTGGCAGCGGCTTCCCGGCCATACGCCACGATCTGTTCCAGTGCGGCGGCACGGGTCTGGGCCTCGGCCAGAACGGCGTGGAGGTTTTCCAGCTCCACCCGGTCGCCCTGCAACGCTTCCAGATCCAGCTCCGGCTGGGGCAGGATGTACTGGTACAGGAACTCCCGGAAGTTGGGGATCTCGTCCATGCTGGTGCCCATCTGGAACACTTCGTTGAATTTTTTGCCCAGCGGGCTGGAGGCGCGGCCAATGCCCAGCGCGCGGCAGATGCGGTCCCGGGCCTCGCTGGGGCTGCGGGTGTAGGACAGGCGGCCCACGGCGGGCTTGAAGTCCTCCTTGGCGCTGGGGGCACCGGTGCGCGGATCAAGGAAGGGCAGCTTTTCCAGCGTGATGCCGTCCTCGGAGATGTACCAGGTCTGGTCGCCGGGGTGAAGCTCCTGCATGGGGCCCTCGGATTCCACCCGGACAGCGATGACAAAGTTTGTCCGCTTGACGGTATCCCAGAACTCTGCACCGATGTATGCCACCGTGCGGCCCGGGCGGCGGTAGGCGTTCTCGCCGCGCTGCTTTGCGTGCACCGAACCCTGCAGGGTGCGGCCGCTCTTTTTATTGCCCAGCGCATTGAAATTGCGGTTGGTGGTCAGGCAGTAGCGGATGGCATCCAGAATGGTGGTCTTGCCCACCGCGTTGACACCGATCATATAGGTCAGACGGGCACAATCGAAGGTGACATTTTCAAAGTTGTGCCAGTTGATGAGCTTCAGGCGCTTTAATTCGATCATTCTTCTTCCTCCCCGCTGGCATCTCCGTCAGGCCGCTCGTAAAGGGCCAGCTCCTCCCGGGTGCGGCTGCTCTCGGCGGCGGCATCGGCAAGGTCTGCGTCCGGCAGAGCCAGCAGCACAGTGGGAAAAACCTCGATGCGGCTGTCCAGACCGGTCAGCCGCCCCACCGGGCGGGCCAGATTATACCTGCGCAGGGTGCGCATCAGCTCCTCCAGCGTGCGCTGGTCCAGCCGCCGGGGCAGGTTCATCTTCTGCAGCTCCGTCTGCACCTCTTCCACCGTGACCAGCACCTGATCGGCGCTGGCGGCAAGGCTCTCCCGCTTTTGCAGATAGAGCAGACGGAGCACCAGCAGCAGAATGCTCTCGTATTTCAGCAGCCGGGCCTGGCTGCCCTCATGCTCGTTGACCAGCGCCGCCGCCTGCAGCGGAGCCGGGTAAAGCGTTACCGCATAGCCCAGCGGCGCGAACACGGCCCGCACCTCGGGCAGATGATCCTGCACATAGAGGTATTTTGCCCGCTGATCCTCCACGCCGCCCAGCACAAAGCAGTGGTTGAGCAGATAGTTTGCGGTCTCTTCCAGCATTTTATTCGGTTCGGCCATGGTCAGCGTCCTCCCTGCGGGGTGTCAGAATAAACTCTTCAAACCGGAAGCCGCCCCGTTCGACCCAGTTTCCGGTAAGGATGATATCGTAAGCCCGGCGCGGCGACTGCGAGTAGGTGTGCAGGCCGATGATGCGGGCAAAATCGCGGGGGTATTCCTCCGCCAGCGTGGAAGCGGCCACCGCACTGCGGGCGGCAAGGGCCTGTTTTGCCAGCAGGCCCACGTTTTCCTCAGTCACTGCCATCCGGGCGTAATCCAGGAGCAGCTGCTGTTCTTTGCGCAGCTGCTCCTCGTCCAGCCCGGCCTGCCGCACCGGGGCCAGCGGTGTTTCGCTGCGGGGCGCGGCAGGCGGGTAGAGGGGCTTTGCCCCGAACACCGCCGCCGGGTAGAGGTGCAGGTGCTTTGCCACCGGGCCGTCATCCGGCGCGAACAGCTGGTCGGGCGTTTTGATCTCCTCGGCATAGCGGCGGAGCAGGGCGGTGACACTGCCCTGCGCAGAGCGGTCGCTCAGCAGCAGGAACTGTGCCCGCTGCACGGCCCGCTTGCGGTAGCGGATGTGGCTCTGGTCGATCTGGCGCATCAGGGTGCTCATCTCTTCCAGCGAATCCCGCAGTTTCTGGATGAGGGCACGCACGGCAGGGGCGGCTTCGCCGGGGGCGCAGCGCTCCACCCGGGCGTAATCCAGCGCCAGCCGGGGCAGATGGTTTGCCTCGCAGTCGTCCAGCTCCTCCTCCAGATAGGCACGGTAGTTGAACAGGTTATCGCTGGTCTTGAAGCGGTGGTAAGCGGCGGCCACCACCTTTTCCTCGTACTGGTCGAAGAGCTCCAGCACCTCCTGCGGGGTGCGGTTGCGGGTGAGCCGGTCGATATAATGCCCGATGGATGCGTTCAGCGCCCGCAGGGACTTGTTCAGTGCTTCCAGATCGGAGGCCACCTCCCGCAGAACATTCTCATAGGGGCTCTTTTCCTCTCCGATGTTCTGCAGCAGCTGCCAGGCCTTGTACAGCTTGCCGGTGTAGGTGACAACACGCGGGTTCAGGATCTCTTCCAGCGCTTCCAGCAGAGGAGCCACCTCGGGCACAAAGGCAAGGGCAGGCTCTTCCTCATAGCTGCCGGGCTGCTCTTCCAGCCAGCCGGTACGGCGCAGGCGGAGCAGAAAGCCCAGCGCAAGGGTATGGGGATCCCGGGTGGGCTGTTCGGCTTCATCGCCCGCGTCATCGGCATCCAGTGCCAGCGGCTTTGCCAGCGCCGCAAAGTAATCCTCGGCCCGGCTCACCGCTTCTGCCCGGGAGATGGAGTAATCCGCCGTGTGGCGGCACTCCTCCCACAGCAGGAGCAGCAGCTCCGCATAAAACGCCCGGTTGGGCCCCGCCAGCGGGCGGAACAGCCGCGGGCTGACCAGTTCAAACAGCTGCATCCAAAGGTTCCTTTCTTTCGACAAAATCTATCTTTTATTGTACCACATCACAGCCTTTTTTGCATCTTTTATGGGAAAGTTGCAAACAAAAAGCCCGTCCGGAGCAAAACCGGACGAGCCTGTTTTTCTTCTCACTGCCACGACAGAGACAAATGACGGTTATTGGCAACGCAGTCTTTCAAGTACAAATTGATCAGGGTCTGGTAAGGGATGCCCACCACTTCGGCCTGCTCCTTGAAGTAATCAATGGTATTGCTGTCAATGTTAATGGTGATCTGTTTTTTCAGCGCCTTGGCGTAGGGATTCTTTCTTGCATTGCTGAAATCGTACTCTTTGAGCATAACACAGACCTCACTTTCCATAATATTTCGATTCAGTTTTTGTGGCCTTTCTGGCCGAGATAATACGGATGACAGTATCTGACGCACGGTAGCAGTGACACACGACAAGCAGATTTGCCCTACTGCTCAGGCCGAGAATGATAAATCTGTCCTCCTGTTCTGAATGCTCCGGGTCATCAATTACCAGTGCTTCCTCGTCATAGAAAACTGTCTTTGCTTCCAGGAATGAAATGCCATGTTTGTGCTGATTGATGCGGTTTTTATTTTCATCCCACTCAAACTGTATGCTTTCCATATCTATATTATAATTATATTATAATTATAAGTCAAGTGCTCCAGACGCAAAAAAGCCCCGGAGGGCGGCCTTTCAGCCACGCTCCGGGGATAAAAACTGATTTAATTTACTTCTTGGGGTTTTTGATCTGGAATGCCACTGCCATGTAGCTATCGCCTCTGGTGGTCTTAACAACTACACCAGCCTTGACCCAGTTACTATTCACCTTCAGATTGTGGACGTTGTCAGGAAGCTCCTGTTCGATTCCTCCCTCGATGAATTTAACCAGCTTAGTCAGCACCTTTCCGTAGCTGTACTGGGTGGTCACAGTGACAACCAGATACTCATCTTCTTCGCTGCCATCCACATGGATCTTACCCTTGAACATTCCACCCAGAAAATTGGACTCAACAGAAAGATCCTTGTCCAGATACCCTTCTGCCACTGCGCAGAGTGCCGGGTCATTGCTCAGAGTGCTAGCACCCAGCTTCTCTTTGTTGATGGTGGCAATCATCTCTTTTTCTTTATCCGGCTCTCTGGTGCCGGTGCTGCCGCCATCACCGCCGCAGGCGGTGAACAGAACAAGTACCATGGTCGCCGCCAGAATCAAAGCGGCCAGTTTTTTCAGCATTTTCATGTCGGGACCTCCAGTCGTTTTGTTGTGTTTTTCATAATATGCAGGGTGCCTTTCCATTTTGAAACAGGACCCCTTCTGGCTTTATTTTATCCAACGACTGTCGCTTTTGTCAATTGCCAGCTTCACCAAACATTTTCTCCTGCTTTTGTTATTTTTTCCAAGACGAATCTTCGCAAAGATCCTTTGCCATGCCCGGGGCAAAAACCGGAAAATATTTCCGGCGTTTACACAATTCTACCACGATTTGGTGCTAAACTTAAAGCAATGGGAACCGCCGGGTGCCGTTCCTGAACAAGGAAAAGGAGTTTGCCCCATGCAGCATGGTTCCCTGCGCGCTCCGGTGCGCATTTTCATGGCAGCAGTTCTGCTGTGCCTGAGCTTTCTGGCCGCGCCAAAGGCTGCGGCGGCACAATTGCAGAATGTGAACGGCATCACGCTGCTGTCCTTCGACAGCCAGCAGATCGTCTCCATCGGCAACCAGACCTCGGGCCGGTGCAGCTGGTACGCCCTGCGCTACGCCCGCACCATTCTGGATGGCAAGCCCTGCTCAGGCAGCGGGATGTGGTCGAACGGCGCGGTATGGTCTGCCGCCGGGTACTACGCTTACAGCGGCTCCCTTTCCGGCTGCCTTTCCCGCCTGTATGAAGAGCTGCAGGCCGGGCGGCCCGTCATCGTACATCTGAAAAACACCGCTGTCAGCGGCGTGTCCAAGCACACCAACCGCGTGACGAGCTATGAATACCACCTCTCCGGCTCCGGCTGGAAAGAGGTCAATTCCCCCCACATCGCCACCAGCAGCACCTACGGACACTGGGTGTGCGTGGTGGGCATCTCCCCCACGGCAGACCCCGAAAACCTGCGGGAGAGCGATTTCTACGCGCTGGACCCCGCGCGGGTCAGCGTGAACGGCACACTGGCCGTAACAAAGCTTTTGGATGGCACCATCTGGACTGATAACTCTCCCTTAAAAGTCGCAGCCTGACGCTCCCTTACAAAACACAACAGCCCCCGGAACATGCAGGGTTCCGGGGGCTTCGTGTTTTGTATCGGGGGGTTACAGCTCCTGATAGGCGCTCATCATGGCGGGGATGAACTGCTTTTTTCGGCTGACCACGCCGGGCAGCGTCCAGCTGCCGTCGGCGGCGGGCCGGCTCTCAAAGCCGTTGCTCAGCACCTCGGCGGCGTAGCGGCCGGTGCAGATGACCACGCTCTCCTCCTTGGGCACATCGGTCAGCAGCATGTAGAGGTCCTCCACGTTCTGCTTGTTGCGGGCCTCCTCCAGATAGGGCTGGAGCAGCGCCTGGGCGGCCTGCAGATTTTTGCGGGTCATGTAGCTGCCCTGTGCCACGCCAAAGCGGATATCGCCGCACATGAACACCTTGAAGTCCTGCAAAAAGACCTCTTCGGGGGTCTTGCCGTCCAGTTTTTCACCGGCCTCGAACATTTCGGTGGAAAACTCTTCAATGTCCACGCCTGCGATCTTGGCCAGACGTTTGGCGGTGTTTTCATCCACGGGGGTGCAGGTGGGGCTGCGGAAGGCCAGCGTATCCGAAAGGATAGCCGCCAGCAGCAGGCCCGCGATCTGGGGCGGGATGTCCACACCGTTTTCATCGTACATCTGGGTGATGATGGTGGCGGTGCAGCCCACGGGCTGGTTGCGGAAATAGACCGGGCCGCTGGTCTCCAGACTGCCGATGCGGTGGTGGTCGATGATCTCCAGGATCTCGGCCTGATCAAAGCCCTCCACGGCCTGGGTGGCCTCGTTGTGGTCCACCAGAATGATGCGCCGCTTGCGCAGGGCAATGACGTTGCGGCGGCTGACCATGCCGCAGTATTTGCCTTCCTCATCGAGGATGGGGAAATAGCGGTGGCGCACCTTTGCCATCACCCGCAGCACATCGGCCACGGGGGTGACGAGGGTGAATTTGAGGATGTTGTCCCGGGTCATATAATAGGAGATGGGGGCGCACTGGCTGATGAGCTTGCCCGCCGCGTAGGTATCCACGGGGGTGGTCATAATGGCAACGCCGGTCTCATCGGCAATGCGCTGGATGGTGCGGCCCACCTTGGCCCCATTGCAGATGATGAGCAGGGAGGCTTCCTTTTCAATGGCGCAGAGCTGGCTTTCGTACCGGTTGCTCAGAATGACGATATCCCCCTTTTCCACGCTGCTTTCCAGCATCTCTGGGGTGGCGGTGCCGATCTTGATGTGGCCGGTGGTGCAGACCGCGTCGGCATTGCCCACCACCATGGTGCCGTTCAGCGTTTCAAGGATGTTCTTATAAGAGGTACGGCTCTTGGCCAGCACCGCGGTATCGAACACGTCCATGTTGGCGGTGGCAAGATCCTTCACGGTGATGATGCCCTCCAGCTCGTTGTCCGCGCTGGTGATGGACAGGGTGTCGATCTGCTGGTCGCGCATGATCTTCCATGCGCGGCGCAGGCTGGTGGAGCCCGGGATGCCCGGCATCTCGCGGTAATCCACGTCCCGGATCTTGGGGTTCACGTCGGTGCACATCCGGGGCGGCGTGACACCGAACTTTTTCAGGACGAACTCGGTCTCCTGATTCATTTTACCGGCACGGCGCGGCTCACAGACCAGCGTGCTGGTGCGGTTTTTGAGCTCCGCATAGGCAATGGCGGAGCAGATGGAATCGGTATCGGGGTTGCGGTGCCCGATGACCACGACCTTGTGTGCTTCTTTTGGCATAGGTTGTTCCCCTCTCTGGGTCAGATTCATTTACCTTCCGATCGGCCCCATGCCCCAAACCACCGGGCACGGCTACCAGCTACATTTTAACACAACCGGCACCGGGGGTAAAGGCGACAGATATCTTTTTCTTGACAGCGCCCCAAAAATCGTCTATCCTTGACCTGAATTTTTTTCTCTTTGGAGGTCACCCCATGAAAAAGCTGTTCCGCGCCCTTTCCCTCTGCCTGACGCTGGCCCTGTGCGTGTCCGGCAGCACCGCCGCGCTGGCCGAGGCTCCCGCCGCCACGCCCGCCCCCCAGGACGAACGTGTCATCACCGATGTAAGCCCCCTTGAGGATCAGATTCGCAACATCGTCGGCTTTACCACCAGCACCGGCGGCCCCTACGATTTTGAACAGGCCGACCATAAATCTGCCGTGCAGGCCTACGGTGCAGAACCCGCCGAGGGTGCCGTGGCCCTGCTGCGCATCTACGCCCGGGCCGAGGATCGGGGCGATGCCTCCATCAATTCCAGCGGCCACGCCTTCCTCTCGGTGCGGAACGTTTCGGATCACGACATCGAGGTGGGCGGCCTGCGGATCGACATTCTGGCCAAGTACGGCGATTTGGCCGCGTACAACCCCCAGATCCCCTACGACTACATCGTTTATTACGGCACCAGCCTGACCCCCAGCAAAGAGTTTGCCTGATTTTCAGGTTTGTTGGATACAACATCTTGATTTTCACGTCATTCCGCGCTATCATGGGTGTGTTTGAATCCACGCGCCAAGGGAGGACACCATGACAGACGCATCGACCACATCAAGACCACTGTTCAACCGTCAACAGCTCATTTCACTTTTCCTGCCGCTGGTGGCAGAGCAGGCCCTCAGCATCTCCATCGGTCTTGCGGACACCCTGATGGTCTCCTCGGTGGGCGAAGCCGCCGTTTCGGGCGTGAGCCTGGTGGACTCCTTCAACGTGCTGATGATCCAGCTGCTCAGCGCACTGGCCACCGGCGGCGCGGTGGTCGCCAGCCAGTACATCGGCCACCGGGAGCCCAAACGGGCCAAGGCCAGCGCCGCCCAGATCATGTTCATTATGATCTCGCTCAGCGTGGTCACCGCCGTTATCGTGGCGGTGGGGCGGCACGCCATCCTGCGGGGCATCTTCGGCTCCATTGACGCGGATGTGATGCGCTACGCCGAGACCTATTTCCTGCTCTCGGCCCTGAGCTATCCCTTTATCGGCGTGTACAACGCCGGTGCGGCCCTGTTCCGCGCCCAGGGCAACAGCAAGATCAGTATGCTTTCCAGCCTGGTGATGAACGTGGTGAACATTGGCGGCAACGCCATCCTGATCTACGGGTTCGGCATGGGCGTGATGGGTGCGGCCACCGCCAGCCTCGTGAGCCGGATGATCGCCTGCTTCACCGTGATGTTCCTGCTGCAGAAGCCGGACTGTGCGCTGCGCGTCGACCACCTCACCGACCTGAAGCCTGACCTCGACCTCATCAAGCGCATCCTGAAAGTCGGCATCCCCGCCGGCATCGAGAACGGCATGTTCCAGATCGGCAAGCTGTCGGTCTCCAGCCTGACCAGCACGCTGGGCACCGCGGCCATTGCCGCAAATGCTGTGGCAGGCAACATCTCCAGCTTCCTGAACGTGCCCGCCTCCGCCGTGGGCATCGGCGCGCTGACCGTTGTGGGCCAGTGTCTGGGTGCCGGGGAAAAGGTGCAGGCCAAGCGCTATTCCCGCCTGCTGCTCCTGACCGCCTACGCCGGGGACTGGCTGATGAATCTTTCCGGCCTGTTCTTCCTGAACAAGCTGGCGCTCTCCTGGTTCAACCTCTCGCCGGAGGCCTACGGCATGGCACTGGAGCTGATGGTCTGGTTCAACGCTGTATCGCTGATCCTGTGGCCCTCCAGCTTCACCCTGCCCAACATCCTGCGCGCCGCCGGAGATGCCGCCTTTACCATGACGGTCAGCGTCATCTCCATGTGGGTGTTCCGGGTGGCCTTCTGCTACCTGATGGTGCTTAAGTTCCACTGCGGCCTGCTGTTCATCTGGATGGGCATGTTCCTGGATTGGGCCATGCGCTCGCTGTTCTTCTGCGTCCGCTTTGTCCGCGGCAGGTGGATGGAACAAAAGGTGATCTGAGTTTCCGTATATCCGGCCCTCTCCGCCATTGCAGTTTTGGCGGGGAGGGCCTTTTTTGTGCAGGAAACCTGCATCCTGTCTCGTATCAATAGGCAGAAGCTTCTCTCCCCTGCATCCGCTTCCCCAAAGCATACCAAATTCCGCGCGGATGTGTTCACGATTTTGTCAGCTTTTTGTCTTGTTTTCTTCGTCTTTGCGCGGTATAATCATACGCTGCAAAGAACTTTAGGCGAGGCTGCGGCCCCCATTCCAGAAAAGGAAGTGTGTTCCATGCGCAACTGGTTTTCCCGCCATCCCGTTTCGTTCATGGCGTTTTATCTCCTGTTTTACCTTTCGGCGTTCCATTGGCTCGAAGTCCATATTGCCGTGCCCGATGTTCTGGTGCACTGCCATCTGGACGACCTGATCCCCTTTTGCAAATATGCCATCGTGCCCTACTTTGCGTGGTTCGTATGGATCCCGTTCACCCTGTTCTACCTGCTGTGGAAAGCGCCCCGGGCCGACTTCTGGCGGCTCTGCCTACCCCTGTTTGCGGGCATGACCATTGCGCTGGCCTGCTATGTCATCCTGCCCACCGGGCTTGACCTGCGGCCCTACCGGGTATACGGCAGCGACCTCTTTGCTCAGGCTGTGCGGATGCTCTATGCCACCGACACGCCCCTCAACGTCTGCCCCTCCATCCATGTGTTCAACTCCGTCACCCTGATGATGGCCTACTACCGCAGCCGCATCTTTGAAACGCCGGGCCGCCGCTGGATGCGGCCTGCCTCCGCCGTGCTCTGCGTTTCCATCATTGCGTCCACGGTCCTGCTCAAGCAGCACAGCTGCATTGACGTATTGCTGGGCATCCTCCTGGCCATGGTTCTGGATACGGCCATGACCGCACTGGAACGCAGCGATGCAAGAGCCTTGCAGCGGCTCTGAATCTGTACAGAAAAACACCCATGCCGGCGCTGGCATGGGTGTTTTGCATTTTGGGGCATTACGGAGCCGGGGCAGTGAACTCTTTCAGGTGCGCTGTATCCAGCTCTTCGGCATCTTTGGCCGCTGATGTATAGGAAATTTTCAGATATTTCAGGGCCGTATCGTTTGCCAGCAGTTTTTTGCAGGTTTCCGTATCAAACGTGATGTTGTTGGTCAGATCCAGCCAGATCAGCTGCGGCATCTGGGTCAGGGGAGTATAATCCATGTCCTTGTAGGCTTCCTGTGCACCCTGAGAGAGAGACATACTCAGATACTGCACACTGCTCTCCGCCAGCGGGGCAAAGCTGTCGATCTCCGGCCCTTGGCACAGCTGCAGAAAGCTCAGATTTTCCATCTGCTTCAGCGGTTCCAGCGAACCGATCCGGGTCACGTCCAGTCTCAGGACCCGCAAGTCAGCTCCGGCCAGCTGGGTCAGATCGACCTCACTGCCGGTGATCCACAGCATCTTCAGCGACTTCATCTGCGCCAGCGCCGAAAGGTCGGAGACATTGGAATCCGCCCGGATCCCGTCACTGCCATACTTCAGCTCTACCACAGAATCCAGCTTTGCAAAGGTCGGGAATGCGCTGCTCTCCACACTGGGCACACTCAAAAGCATCAGATTTTTGCATTCCTCCAGACCTGTCAGATCTGTAATGGGTGGGGCTCCCCTTCTATTATTGACCGACAATACCTGCAAGCTGTCAAAATGCCGCAGGTCTGCCAGAGAGGTCACCGGATCATACGTTCCCTCTACGCTGACTGCGCAGGCTGCCAGCTGCTCATTGCTGCTGACGTTTCCCCCAATGTCCACCCCATCCGGTGCATCTTTGACGATGAGATCCCCTACGCCGGTTCCAGAATTTATCGAGACTCGCTGATAATCCCAGACATCGCTGTGATAGATATCTCCCTTCGGGCGGTCAAGCCATTTCCGGACGTGCTTTTCCATCACAGGGTCCTGCCACTCAATGACATAATCCTCCCCATGCTCGGCGTGACTGGCCGGAACCGTAAGTGTCGTCTGCTGAACGAAAACATCCTGCATTTCCGAACGGAAAGGTCCCGGTCTCAGATTCAAAGAGCTTGCACATGCGCTGAACAAAAGCATTGCACAAATCAACAAACTCGACGCTTTTAACATTTTACGCATAACAGGCTCCTTTCCGTTTCGGCAAAATCTCTAGTTATATTTTACCATAGATTGTTTTTTTTGTAAAGAAAAACCCACGATCTTTGCACAGGCATGGCAAAAATCGTAGGTTTGCTTAAAACAGGCCTTCCGGCAGGCAGATGTCCTGCTTGGGCACCTTGTCCCAGGAAAAGTCTGGAATCAGGCTTTCCGGGGTGCGGGGAGCCGGTTCAGGTTGGAGACCATAGGCAAAGGCAAGCCTGCCCACGATCTCTTCCGCCGTATACTTTGCCCGCAGGTTTTCCAGGCTCTGGTCCCCGTCCCGTTTGGACAGGCGGCGGCCATCGGGAGCCAGCAGGAGCGGGCAATGAGCAAACTTTGGGGCGGGCAGGCCCAGCAGACGGTAAAGATAAAGCTGCCGTGCGGTGGAAGAGAGCAGGTCCGCGCCCCGCACCACCTCCGTCACGCCCATGCGGGCATCGTCCACCACCACAGCCAGCTGGTAGGCAAACACGCCATCGGCGCGGCGGAGGTAAAAATCCCCGCAGTCGCGGAGCAGGTTCTCGGTGTGGGGACCCATACAGCCATCGGTGAAGGTGATGTCCTCATCGGGCACCATGAGACGATAGGCCGGGGCTTTCTTTTTGCACTTTTCGGCAATCTGCTCCGCCGTCAGCCCCCGGCAGGTGCCGGGATAGATCACATTGCCGTCGGAGGTGTGGGGTGCGCTGGCGGCATGGAGCTGGGCACGGGAGCAGAAACAGGGGTAAACAAGGCCCTGTGCTTCCAGTTTGTTATAGCTCTCGGTGTAGATGGCGGCGCACTCGCTCTGGTAATAGGGGCCGTTGGGGCCGCCGCTGCTGCCGCCCTCGTCCCAGACAAGGCCCAGCCAGCGCAGGTCCTCTTCCAGCGCGTCGGCATATTTGCGGGGGCAGCGCTCGGCATCCAGATCCTCAATGCGCAGAACGATGCGCCCGCCCTGACTTCTGGCGCTGAGCCAGGCCAGCAGGCTGCAGGCCAGATTGCCCAGATGCAGCCGCCCGCTGGGGCTGGGGGCAAAGCGCCCGGTCACAGCGCTCACAGGCCCAGCTTCCACTCGCCGTCCACAGGCTGGGAGATGGGCGTGTTATAGAACTCGGCCACGGCCTTTGCCATGTACTCGGCATCCTTGCAGCTGGCGGTCTCCATTGCGGAATGCATGGCCAGCTGTGCCAGACCGATATCCACCATGGGGATCAGGATCTGGTGGCCCAGCAGGTTGCCCAGCGTGGAGCCGCCGGGAACATCCGCGCGGTTTGCGGCCACCTGCACCGGCACACCGGCCTTTTTGCAGATCTCAGCAAAGGCAGCGCCGGTAAAGCCGCTGGTGGTGTAGGTCTGGCGGGCATTGTACTTCAGCAGCACACCGCCGCCCATGACCGCCACATTGGCGGGATCGCTCTTTTCGGGGTGGTTGGGGTGGGTGGCGTGGCCATTGTCGGCGCTCAACAGCAGGCTGTTGGTGCAGGCACGGATGCTCTGCTCCCGGGTGACCCCCAGCTTTTCCTCAATGCGGGCCAGCACATTGGCCATCAGGGTGCCCTGTGCGCCCTGCCGGCTGGAGGAGCCCACCTCCTCGTTGTCGAACATGACCCACATGTCGCCCCGGCCTTCCTCCTCGCCGCGGCCCTGCAGGAAGCCCCACAGGGTGGTGTAGGCGCATTCCAGATCATCAATGCGGCCGGACATGAAGTATTCGCCCTTCAGGCCCACGCGCTCGGCCTTTTCGCGGGTGCAGAGCACCAGGTCAGCGTCCACGATGTCCTCAGCCTTGACCCCGGCCTCCTCAGCCAGAGCGTCCCGCAGGGTGGAGCCTGCCTCACCAAAGATAGGCTGCAGATCCACCTGAGGGTTGTACTTCATGCCATTGTTCAGGTCATGGCTGAAGTGGATGCAGAGGTTGGGGATGACAGCCAGCGCCCGGTCGGGGTGGACCAGCAGGCTCCGGATGCCGTTCTCCGTGCGGACCAGAATGCGGCCCGCCACGCTCAGGGGGCGGTCCAGCCAGGTAGGCATGATCATGCCGCCGTAGCCCTCGGTCTCCGCCTTGGCAAAGACTGCGTCCTTGCCGCCGTCCAGCTGCTTGATGCGCCAGGTGGGAGAATCGCTGTGGCTGGCGGTGACATGCCAGCCGGTCAGCTCACCCTTGGGCATCCGCCATGCCAGCACGGCAGAGGCATTGCGGGTGGTGTAATATCTGCCGCCGGGCACCAGCTCCCAGGCTGCGCTCTCGGGGCAGTTCTGGTAGCCGTTCTCCTCCAGGATCTTCACAGCCGCAGCCGTGGAGTGGAAGGCGCTGACACCGGCGTTCAGGAAATCGAAGAGACCTTCGACGGAAAAGGTGTTATTCTGCATTTTATGTTCTCCTTTATTTTCAGGTTATCCATTGCTAAACCTCTCCGTCATTGCTTCGCAATGCCACTTGTCCGGGTTGCGGCTCCCAACATTCACTTCGTGCAAAGTATTGCACTTGTGCCTTGTTGGCCGCTGCCCCAACAACAACTCCCTTCATCCGCCACTGGCGGCGGTTGTTGTTGTTGCCTAATAGGAGAGGCAGGGGCCTTTCTTGGCTCCCCTGTTAGAGGAGCTGTCGCCGCAGACAACTGAGAGGTTTCGCCACAATTATACCGTTTCTCTTATCAAAAAGCAATCACACAGGGGCCATCTCGGCAAGCTGCTGTTCAAGCGCATGGCGGAGCTGGGCGGCGTGCAGGCCGCAGACCAGCTGGACCCGGGTGCCCTGCACCACAAGACCTTTATGGGGCAGGGAGAGCAGAGCCCCCATATCCAGCAGCGAGGCATCCCGCACCGTGAGCCGGAGGCGGGTGAAGCAGTTTCCCAGCTGGGCGATGTTCTCCGGCCCACCCAGCGCGGCGATGAACCGGCACACCTCCTGCGGGTCGGCGTAGGGGGACTGGTCTGCGGAAAGGGCTGCTTCCCGGCCCGGGGTGGGCAGATCCTTTGCTTTGATGAGGATGCTGAACACGGCAAAGTAGGTCAGGATCTCCGCAAAGCCCAGCAGATAGAGCAGCGGCATGTTCTGCAGCTGCTCCCCGGCGCTCAGGTTGAACACCAGCGACCCCAGCAGGTTGGAGGTAAAGGCCCGGACATGCAGGACATGGAGCAGCACCATAAAGCCGCCCGTAATGACCGCATGGGCCACCCAGAGCAGAGGCGAAACGAAACAGAACAGAAAATCAATGGGTTCGGTGATGGAGGCCACCGAGGCCGTGACCGCCAGCGGGATCATAGCGGCGGCGGTACGGGCACGGTTCTCCCTGCGGGCCGTGAAGATGAAGGCCGCTGCAATGCCCAGATAGCCAAAGGTCTTGGTGAAGCCGGTGTACATCCAGACGATGCCGTCCGAGAGGGGCAGACCCATGGTGTACTCGGTCATGCAGACGGCGTAAGCGCCCGTGTAGGTCACAGAGCCTACGGTCAGGCTGCCGCCCAGCGAGGAGAACTGGAAGGGCATATAGATGAGGTGATGCAGGCCGGTGGGGATGAGCAGCCGTTCCAGAAAGCCGTAGAGGAACACACCCGCGTTCCCTGAAGCCGCGATCCAGCCCGTGAGGGCGCTGACCGCCCGCTGCAGCGGTGGGCAGACGAAGCAGAACCCCAGCCCCAGTGCCACCGCCAGCGCCGACAGCCACAAAAACGACCACCGCAGGCCCGAATAGAGCTGGGTGATCATGCCATAAAACTGCTTTTCGCAGGTGCGGTTGAAGAGCCATGCCGCCGCAAAGCCCAGCACGATGCCGCTTGCCACGCCGGTGTCCACCACCTGAATGCCCAGAATGGTGGTCTGGCCCGTGCCCGCAAGGCCGGTCATCCCGTTCGGCTGGGCAAGCAGTCCCAGCGCTTCCAGCGCGGTGTGGTTGGCTGTGAGGAACACCAGATAGGCCATCAGCGCCAGCAGGGCGGCATCCTGCTTTTCGGTTTTGGCGCGCACGGCAGCCACCCCCACGCAGAGAATGACGCTGAGGTTGTTGATGAGCACCATCATCCCGTTATAGAGCAGCTGACCCACCAGCTGCAGCGGAGCCCACTGCAGCACCGGCAGCGCCTGACACAAGGGCTTGCTGGTGAGCAGCGCCCCCAGCACCAGCAGCAGGCCCGCCGCCGAAAGATAAGACAGCGGCGACAGCAGCGACTGTGAAAAGCGTTCCAGCCGCCGCAGGAATTTCTGCATCCGTTTCTCCCCCTTTTTCCGGTTCTTCACCCATTTCTCCCAGTTTGACCATGGCCGGATTATACGCGCCAGCGCAAAAAATGTCAATCCCGCACGACTGAGAAAAAAAGGACAAAAGTTTGTATAGTTTGCACAGCCGGGGTGAAAAATCGTCCTGCGCACGCCGATTGACAACAGCCCGGCAGAACAGTATACTAGAAATGTACCAGAGCAGTTTCTCCGGCAGATGGGCCGGAACACGATAAAAGGAGGCTTTCCTATGATTCGCAAGCGTATTCTTTCCCTGCTGGTCTGCGCCGCCCTGCTGTGCGGCGTGCTGGCAGGCTGCAGCACCTCTTCCGGCAGCACTGCCGCTTCCAGCTCTTCCGCTTCTGCAAGCGAGAGCATCCCCTCTTCCACCGTGACCGCCGACACTGGCAAGGTGGGCCCACTGGACGCAGGCGAGAATTCCCTGTTCTCCCTCTCTGACCCGGACGATGCCTTTGCCCCCTGCCTCGGCTGGGGCCCCGGCGTGTCCGGCTGCTCGCTGAAATCCGTCATCGCGGCGGCTTCCCTGCTGAAATGGGCCGATGGCTGCAACATGAGCATCCAGCCGGTCAGCGACATCAAAGATGCCTATACCCAGTGGTTCGACAGCCTGAGCGCCGATGACCAGCAGAGCTTTGCCGATGCCTGGCCGCTCATCAAGGCCGATGCCGAGACCCTGCTGACCGACAAGGACAGCATGACCGGCCGCATCGAGGATGCCGGTCTGGATGCCAAAGAGCTGCCCGGCTGTTCCGAGGAAAACTGGAAATCCCTGGCCGATGTCATTGACGTACTGGTCCCGGCTTCCAGCGAGTATTGATCGTTCCGTCTGCCCCTGAATGCAAGAGACATAAAAATAAGCCCGACGTTGTCGGGCTTATTTTTATGTTCAGATCTTCTTCAGGGTGTACTGGCGGGTGCCCATGCCGATCTTTTCGGCCTGCTCCAGCGTTGCCTTCCACTCGACATTGGGGTTGGAATCCTTGAAGTTGTCGTGGTGGCAGTTCCAGCCGGGCTTTGCAAGGTTCTGGCCCAGCTGGCTGTTGGGCAGGGGCTGTGCGTTCAGGCAGGCATCGGCACAGGCCTGATCCAGCGCCACGGGGTCAAAGGAGGCGAACATGCCGATATCCGGCAGGATGGGGGCATCGTTCTCGCCGTGGCAGTCACAGTTGGGGCTGATATCCTGCACCAGACTGATGTGGAAGCAGGGGCGGTCTGCACAGACGGCGGCGGCGTACTCTGCCATCTTGCGGTCCAGCTCCTCGTTGGCGCTGCTGTCGATGGAATAGATGGCATCGAAGTTGCAGGCACCGATGCAGCGGCCGCAGCCCTTGCACTTTTCGTAATCAATGACCGCCTTGTTGTTCTCATTGTAGCGGATGGCATCGGAGCCGCACTCCTTAGCGCAGCGGTGGCAGCCGCGGCAGAGCTCCTCCTGCACGGCGGGCTTACCGGAGGAGTGCTGCTCCATCTTGCCCGCACGGGAACCGCAGCCCATGCCGATGTTCTTGATGGCTCCGCCGAAACCGGTCGCTTCGTGGCCCTTGAAGTGGGTCAGGCTGATGAAGATGTCGGCATCCATAATGGCGCGGCCGATCTTGGCGGTCTTGCAGTATTCGCCGTTGGGCACGGGCACCTCAAGCTCATCGGTACCGCGCAGGCCATCGCCAATGATGATCTGGCAGCCGGTGGTCATGGGCCAGAAGCCGTTTTCCTGCGCGCAGCTCAGGTGCTCCAGCGCGTTCTTACGGCTGCCCGGGTACAGCGTGTTGCAGTCGGTCAGGAAGGGCTGCCCCCCCTGCTCCTTGCACAGGTCTGCCACTACCTTGGCGTAGTTCGGGCGCAGGAAAGCCAGGTTGCCCAGCTCGCCAAAGTGCATCTTGATGGCCACGAACTTGCCGTCCATATCAATGCTCTTGATGCCCGCCGCAATGCACAGGCGGCGCAGTTTTTCGGTCAGGCTGGTGCCCACAGGACACCGGAAGTCGGTGTAATATACAGTCGATGCTTCCATAGGGATCTCCTCCGTTTTTGACAATTTCAGGCGCGGCACTTTCCCGCTGCCGGGTTCTCTCTTTATGGCTCCAGTATAACACAAGGCCGGGGCCGGTGCAATTGCCCCAGGGCGCAAAAAAGCCGCCCGGGCGGGCGGCTGGGGGGTTGGGAGGGATTTACGCAATGGCGGTGATAGCGGCCACAGCCAGGACGATTAGGCCCAGCACGATGCGGTAGAGGCCGAAGAACTTGAAGTTATGGCGCTTGACGTAATCCATCAGGAAGCGGATAGCGGCAAGGCTGACCACAAAGGCGACCACGCAACCCACCACGAGGACAGCGATCTCGGTGCCGGTCATCGCAGCGCCGGAGAGGACGAACTTGACCACCTTGAGCAGGGACGCGCCCGCCATAACCGGGATGGCGAGGAAGAAGGTGAACTCGGCCACGCAGGCACGGGACAGACCCAGCAGCAGGCCGCCCACGATGGTGGCACCGGAGCGGGAGGTGCCGGGGATGATGGCCAGCATCTGCCACACGCCAACGATGAAGGCTTCGCGGTAGGTGATCTGTTCCAGCCGGGTGACATGCGGGGCGGTGCGGCGGTTCTCCACAAGGATGAAGAGGACACCGTACAGGATCAGCATGGCGGCGACCGTGATGTAATTGTAGAAGCGGGTCTCAAACCAGTCGTCCAGCGGGCTGATGATGAGCACCGGGATGGTGGCGGCCACTACCTTGAACCAGAGCTGCCAGACGGCAGGCTTGGAGCAGACACGGCCATGGCGCAGGCCGAAGGGCCAGAGCTTATTCCAGAACAGCACCACCACGGCCAGAATGGCACCCAGCTGGATGACCACGCGGAACATGGACATAAACTCCTCGCTGGCGTTGAACTTGACCACCTGCTCCACCAGGATCATGTGGCCGGTGGACGAGATGGGCAGCCACTCGGTAATGCCCTCCACAATGCCCATCAGGATGGCTTTCAGTATTTCAAGAAACATGGGTTCTCCTCCCTGCAAAGCGGCACAGGCGCTCTGCACACATTCAGATTGGGTTCGCTTTCCAGTATATCATATTCTGAGAGCCTGCGCACGAAAAATCACAAATTTTATACAGGAGCACTGTCTGCTTTTTCTGTATTTATCTGCCGCGGGAAATATGCTATACTGGACACAACGTTTTTCCCTGTGTTTCCTTCTGACACGGACTGCCGGGCCAGACAACAACAGATTTTGAACAATGAGGTGACATCCATGAATATTCTGGTGATCGGCTGCGACCAGGTGGGCGCGGCACTGGTGCGGGATCTGGAACGCATCGGCCATGATATTTCCCTGATCGAAAAGGACCCCGAGCAGCTCAAGCGGCTGGACAGTTTTGATGATTATTCCTTTGGCGGCACGGCCCTTGTGGGCGACCCCACCGACCCCGACATCCTCAAGCAGGGCGGTGTGGAGAACTGCGACGCGGTGGCCGCTGTGTGCGAAGATGACTCCGTGAACCTGATGGCTGCACAGATCGCAAAGAACATCTTCCGGCGCGAAAAGGTCATCTGCCGCGTCTCTGACCCGCATTTGCAGGTACTCTATCACAAGACCTACGAGCTGGACACGATCTGCCCCACCATCCTGACAGAGCAGGCAGTGTTCCGTTCGCTGGCGAAGTGAGGTTTAGCTCAGGAGAAGTTTTACCCAAAGTAATACGAGGTGTCAATATGAAAGTTTGTATTGCAGGAGGCGGGCGTGTTGGGCGGTATCTGGCCCAGAGCCTGCTGACGAACCACCATTCGGTGGTCATCATTGAACCCATCGAGGCCCAGTGCCGGATGCTGGCAGATTCGCTGGACATCCCCGTGATCTGCGGCGATTCCATCAGCGTGGACACCCTGCGCACCGCCGATGTTGGCAGCTGCAACGCCTTTGTGGCCGTGACCGGCTCGGACGAGGACAACCTCGTGGCCTGCCAGATCGCCAAGCGAGAGTTCGGCGTGGACCGCACCGTGGCCCGGGCCTCCAACCCCAAGAACCGGGAGCTGCTGCACACCTTAGGCGTGGACACCGTGGTCTGCGGCACCGACAACCTGAGCCACATTCTGGAGCGGGAGATCGAGACGGATACCATCCGCCAGCTGCTCAGCCTGGGCGGCGGCACGGCCAGCCTGAACGAGATCCTGCTGCCCGAGAACTTCAAGTTTGCGGGCAAGGCCATCATGGATGTGCCCATTCCCGGCGATGCCATTCTGGTCAGCATCACCCGCGACACCGAGTTCATCATCCCCCACGGCAACACCGTTCTGCTGCCCTGGGACCGCATCCTGGTGCTGACGCAGGACGATACCCTGCACCTGCTGACCGATGCCTGGGAGCTGAACAGCAAGTGACGGAGCGGGAGCTGCGCCGCACGGCGCTCATCATCCCGCCCCGGGGCCGGGCTGTGCTCTGCTGCTGGGCCGCCATCCCGGGCCTGTTGGCGGCTCCCTTTGTGTTCTGGCAGAGCCTGCCTGCCGGGGTGGTGTTCTGCCTGCTCTGGGCCGCACTGGTGGCGGTGGTGTACCAGCGCGCCTGCAGCTATGCCGCCGCGCTGGGCGCGGAGACCCTGACGGTGTACTCCGGCATCGTCTTCCCGCTGCGGCGGGCGATCCGATGCAGGGCCGTAACAGGGCTGTTCCAGCTGCGCACGCCGCTGCTCCGGCTGGCAGGGGTATCGGTGGTCGTCATCACGGCACCGGGCACGCGGCTTATTTTACCGGCGGTCCCGGCAGAGCAGGCCGCTGCCCTCACCCATGCCCTTGCGGAGGAGATCCGATGAATGAACGCCGCCTGCACCCCTTTACCGTTCTGCGGTTTCTGCGCAAGACGCTGGTGGTCTATCTGCTGCCGCTGGTTCAGGTGCTGTTTGAGCGGAACTGGACAGCCCTGCACACGGCTCTGCGGCAGGATGCACTGCTGTTCCTTCTGCTCTGCGCCGTGAGCTGGGGCATCCTGCGTGTGAGCAGCTGGAGCATGGATGACACCGGAGTCTTTCATCTGCACTGGCGGCTGGGCATCCGGCTGGATCGTGCCCTGCGGGGTGAGATGCTGGCTGCATTGACCATCGACCGGCCCCTGCTCTACCGGATGGCCGGGGCAAGCCGCCTGACCCTTTACCCGGTGGGCGCGGCGCAAAAGCACGCCCTTTCGGTCTGCCTGCCCAAAGCCGATGCCGAGGCGGTGGCAGACCAGCTGATGCCTCTGGTAAAGCCTACCCTGCACCGGCCTGCCGGAGGAGAACGGGCGGCGCTGGGTTTTCTGGGGGCCAACGGCCTCTCCACGCTGGCCCTGTTCGTGCTGGCCGTGCGCCAGACCCGGGATGTTCCGGACTGGAACCCTGCCATTTTTGCCCAGATCCAGGTGAGCTTTCTGGCCCGCTTCGCGGCGCGGTGGCTCCCTGCAGGCGCGGCATGGCTGCTGGCGGCCGCAGGCTTTCTGCTGGGGGCCAGCCTGATGCGCAGCTTTGCCCAAACCGTGCACTACACTGTCTGGCACACGGCCGACCAGATCGGCAGCAGGGGCGGCTGGCTGGGGCACTTCGAGTGCCGGGTGCGGACAAGCGAGATCAGCTTTGCAGATGTCCGCATCTCCCCCGCCGCCCGGCTGATGAAGCGCTGGCCGGTCTTTGTAACGGCAGGCGGCTGCTCCCCCGAGCTGCCGCTGTTCGTCTACCGCAGCGGCGAGGAAGCATTGTTCCGGGAGCTGCTGCCGGAGTTCCGGATGCCGCCCGACCTGCTGGCCCGCACCGAGCAGCGCAGTCTCATCTTTTTTGCACCGGCAGGCATTCCCTTTGCCCTCTGCCTCCTGCTGACGCTGGTCTCGGCCACAGTGCTGCCCCAGCTGACCGTGACCCTGCTTATCCCCACGCTCTTCTTTGGGGCACTGCTGGCCGGAGCCGCGGCTGGCTACCGGCGGGAGGGCCTCTGGCTGCGGGAGGGCCGCATGACCCTGCGGCGGCAGCAGGGGCTCTACCTGCACTGCATCTGTGTGTTTCACCCGGATGTCTGCCTGACCGCAGCACAAAGCCCCTGGGCTGCCAGCATTGGCCGCACCAACCTGACCCTGACCTTTCCCGGCTGGGTAAAGCTCAAGGTGAGGAGCGTGCCGCTGCGGGATGCGGAGAAATTTTTCAGATTTATGGAAACGAATTAAACCTCTCAGCCGCCGATCGGCGACAGCTCCCCCAATAAGGGGAGCCCTTGGCATAAAGGTAAAGCTATTTGTTTTTAGGGGAAGTAAAATTGTTATGATTCATACGGTATTATTTGATTTGGACGGCACTTTGCTGAACACCATCGACGACCTGGCTGATGCAGGCAACTGGGTGTGTGCACAGCATGGGTGGCCGGAGTTTACGGTGGAGCAGTTCAAGCACATGGTGGGCAACGGCATCCCGAAGCTCGTGGAGCGGTTTTCGCCCGCCGATGCCCGCACACCGGAGCAGCTGGCCGCTACGCTGGCGGAGTTTACCGCCCGGTACGATGCCCACAAGGAGGACAAGACCGCGCCTTACCCGGGCATTGCTGCCCTCATTGACGCGCTGAACACCGCGGGCGTGCAGTGCGCGGTGTTCTCCAACAAGGCTGACCCGCTGTGCGGCAAGATCATCGAGCATTATTTCGGGGCAGGTCGGTTTGTTCTGGTGCGGGGCAGCCGCCCGGGCGTGCCCACCAAGCCCGACCCCACCGGTGTTTACAGCCTGATGCAGGACCTGCACGCAGACCCTGCCAGCACCCTGTTTGTGGGCGACAGCGATGTAGATATCCTGACCGGGCACAATGCCGGTCTGCCTGCCATGGGGGCGCTGTGGGGCTTCCGGGGCCGCGCAGAGCTGACTGCTGCCGGAGCCGATGCACTGGCCAGCGTGCCTGAGGATATTTTAGAATACGTTAGAACACATTAAAGGAACGACCCTCTCCGGCGCTGTGAAGCACTGACGGAGAGGGTCGATTTTTATTTGCAGACTGTTCACAGGATGTTTCTTGCATAAACTCCCCTGTTTTCCTATAATATAGTTCCCATTTGATACAATTGAGAAACGGAGGACTTGCCCATGGCAGCTGAAAAGAAAATCTCCCCCAACGTAGAGAGCCGCCTGCGCCACAACATCCTGAAAATGCCCCAGGAGGTGTATGCCGCCAGCGGCATCGTCATCAACGGGCGGCGGCTGAAAAGCTTTGTATTCACCACCGACCTTGCCATCATCCGCAACTGCGACGCGGACGCGGTGTTCGCGGTCTATCCTTTCACGCCCCAGCAGGCCATCAGCGATGCCATCATCAAGGCATCCTACATCCCGGTGTTCTGCGGTGTGGGCGGCGGCACCACCCACGGCGTGCGCACCCTGAACCTTGCCCGCGACGTGGAGAGCCAGGGTGCCATGGGCGTGGTGCTCAATTCCCCCATCTCTGACCTGAACCTGCTGGCGGTCTCGCGGGTGGTGGACATCCCGGTCATCATCACAGTGACAAAAGAGGACACCAACATCCGGAGCCGCATTGATTCCGGGGCATCCATCCTGAATGTGGCCTGCAGCACCGACACGCCCCGGGTGGTGGCAAAGATCCGGGAGCAGTTCCCGGATGTGCCCATCATCGCCAGCGGCGGCAAGACCGGCGAGAGCATTTCCGCCACCATTGCGGCGGGTGCCAACGCCATCACCTACACGCCGCCCTCTCCGGCTGTGCTGTTCAAGGAAATGATGGAGAAATATCGGGAATGATTTGCGCAAGACGCTGTAACTTTTTTCTGTTACAGCGTCTTTTTTACGCCATGAAAGGAGATATTTCAGAAATTTTTGAATTTTTGCGAAATAATTGTTGACAAATCGCGGTCGATTGGATATAATAATAAAGCACTGTTCAAGTGCACAAAATAAATATGGCGGTATAGCTCAGTTGGCTAGAG
>ULYJ01031109.1_pt1 | contig 28101 bp, 20 predicted proteins | sample 1962111 | NCBI WGS metagenome assembly ULYJ01 (sample SAMEA4835861, study PRJEB28245) | human gut metagenome | biome: gut microbiome; material: fecal sample | place: Denmark | collected 2008
CGTACATATCACCGGCTTGAAGAAAAAGATCGTAATCTCCGTCTTTACCGATAATCGCGCACTCTTTATACGGATCGGTCCAATATGAAGGAGTGTTCACTGTGATAGTGTTTGCATCCTTATCCCAGATGCCAGTAATGGTAGATGGTGACGACATATTTATCAAGTTGGTAATCTTAGCCTCGCCGCTATTATCGTCAAGTTGTATATAAACAGGATAAGTCGTCAGTTTGCCGCCTTCAATAAATATATTATCGCCGGTCTGAGGGTCAAACACGCTGTAAGCCCTCATAAGATACTCGTCGCCAGGATAGACGGCTTCAGCTTTTGGAGCAGTGAGCCGTGTGTCAACTTTTTTCTTGGTGAGTTTAACAGACTGCTCAACAGAGTCTGTCGGCTCATGCAGACGCATAAGTTTATACTTGCCCTGTGCAAATGCAGGCTGGAAGGATAAAAATGACATCAACATAAGTAATAATTGCCATACAGTTACAAAGTGATAATTTTTCTTCTTCATAAGCTATAGATTTTAATGTTATACGTTCGCAAAAATAGAAATTAATGTTTGTCACAATGTTTTTAACAATCATCATTCAGTATAAACATAATGCTTGTTGCATACAGATTATTATATACATTTTTGTATAACATGCTGATAATCAGGCATTATAAAATATACATACAAAATAGAGACAAAAAAAGGCTATATATTATTCTGTTGGCTTAAAAAAAGGATTAATATTATGAAACGTTAAAAAATATGTGTATTTTTGCATCGATTACACAGAACGACAATATGCAGAATTCATCCATATTACGATATTTATTCTGCTTGGTTATGGTATTCATGTCCATGATGAGCCTTGCCGGTCCGGCTAATTCCAGTGAAGACACGATGACTGTGAAAAAAGCCGAATCCATCATCACGAGTACCGTGATTCAAAGCAGTTCACTTGGTATATACTTTGACGCGCTAACTAAACTAAAACAGGTGAAGTCGGCAGAGGAAATGCAACGATATACCTTACAGACTTTGACAGGTTTTGCCTCAATAGCACTCAGCCTTAAGAGATTCGATCTTGCGAACCTACTATTAAGCAGGGCACAACTTTATTGCACAAAGAAAGACAGTATTACTTATTATGAGATTTACTCCGGTATTGCTTACATTGAATTGTCTGAGGGCGGGTTGAAGGCTTCGTATGCCAAACTATTGAAAACACTTGAATTCTACAAGAAAAGAAACATGCACTATCAATACATCGTGACACTCATAAACCTAGCCACGTATTATAGACTTACAGACAACCGGGCTAAAGCTAAGATAATTCTTAAAAACGCCTATAAAGAAACTGTTGCGCATAAGCAAACCTTATTGCAGATAAAAGTGCTGCAGACTCTCTTTGCATGTGATGATGACAATGAGCTCGACTATAGTCTTATCACCACAGCTATCAGACAGGCACAGGCTAATAATCTCACGCCGTTCTATCCAAAATGCCAGTTGGCACTGGCGCGTTATTATCAAGGTAAACTACAGGATGAACAGGCTTTCGTCGCCTTTGATAAAACCATTGAGTTGGCAAGAAAATACAACGATAATGATTGCTTGATTGAGGCTTTGAGACGTAAGGGTGACATCTATGAGCGCAAAAACAACTACCAACTGGCTTACTATCTCTACCGTCAGGTGCTCACAACAGAGGCACAAGAGGAAGAGAGAAATAAGAAGACCATTCAGGATTTCATGGCCAATACGCAGAATTTGCTAAATTGGTGTGATAAAAATGTGAGAATGGAGCATGGAACGTTTAAGCTGGTAGATGAAGATGGAAACAATGTAACTGGTATATATGTTGCTGTTGGAGCTTTTGTATTGGCCTTGCTTTTGGCTGCGGGCAGGCTCTTGCGTGACAAGCGGAATATGTCTGCAGCACTTGAAGCCGAGAAGCTGAAAAACGACGAGCTGAGTTCTTTGCTCAATGATACGGCAAGTAAAGTTGAACGCAATGATGCGCTCATTGCCGAGATGGAGCAGCAGATAAGTTATCTTTTATTGTTCTATAATAATCATAATGTACTACTCGACAAAATTCGCAATGCTGTGCGTTCTTGTTATGGAAAAGATAACTCTGTCAACAATGAGTTGCGTAAGATCTGCGCACAGATTATGGATTATCGGCTTATTCCGATCAGTTCCTGCTTTACTGAAAAGCAAGAGAAAATAATGAAAAACTATCAGGATAAGCTTTTAAGTCTTTATCCAAAACTGTCAAAAAACGAGGTTCTCCTTGCCACCTATATCTATTTAGGATTGAGTACCCATGAAATCTGTATACTTACGGGCAACCAGGCACAGAGTGTCAACATCGGACGTTATAGGTTGCGCAAGTCAATGAATCTCGACCGAGAGGCTAGTCTGGAAGTAGTATTGAGAAATGTCTATCAGCCTTCTTTTCGAACGGATAATAAGAATTGATATTCATGGAAAATTCCATCATAGAGAATTATTGTTACCCTTTGGCCATCCAACATCTTTATTGAAAATGCATTTTAATGGTATTTAAGGAGTTGAAGATGTTACAGATAGCTCAGTTTCTTAGTTGGGCCTCTCTAAATGATGTAGACATCTTATGGGGCATTTGGAGGCTGTCCGCATTTCGCGCTTATGCATACTAAAATCAGTATTGCCTGCCGATAAATTTCGTTATTTGAGCGATAATGATTACCTTTGCGTACGTAACTTTTCTTGCTAAAATAAATCAATAACTTAAATCTTATGAGAAAATTGTTTTTTTCATGCTTGATGCTTGCCGCATCTCTGTGCCCTTCTGTGGCTCAGCAGGCCGAGACGCTCGGACGCGGACTCGTGGCCGTAAAGACAAAGGCAGGCGTCTATCTGTCGTGGCGATGCCTGACGTCTGACAAAAGCAGTCAGGGCTACGACGTGTATCGTGATGGAGTGAAGGTTAACGCAGAGCCGATAACCGGCAGCACCAACTATGTTGACGCTTCGGGAACGGCAGATGCCAAGTATGTCGTTAAGGCAGTTGACGGCGGACAGGTGGTTGAGACCACGCCTGAGGCAGCCGTATGGCCTGAAGTGTATAAGAAAGTACACCTTGACAGACCTGCAGGCGGCACCACTCCCGACGGCGTGGCCTACACATACAGCCCCAACGACTGCTCTGTGGGCGACGTTGACGGCGACGGAGAGTATGAGATAATAGTTAAATGGGACCCGAGCAACTCGAAGGACAACTCGGAGAAAGGTGCCTACACGGGTAATGTGTATATCGACGGATACAAGATTGACGGCACGAAGCTGTGGCGCATAGACCTCGGACGCAACATACGCGCCGGCGCTCACTATACGCAGTTTATGGTCTACGACCTCGACGGCGACGGAAAGGCCGAGGTGGCATGCAAGACAGCACCCGGAACCATAGACGGACAGGGCAAGGCCGTGCTGATGGGCGACGACAAGGTTACCGACGACTATCGCGTAAGCAGCGGCTCGAACAAGGGCATAATAGTGTCGGGTCCTGAGTATCTCACGGTGTTCAACGGACAGACCGGCGCCGAGATTACCACCGTTAGTTATGTGCCGCTGCGCTCAGTACGTTCAGACTCACAGTGGGGCGACTCTTACGGCAACCGCTCTGAGCGCTATCTGGCGTGTGTGGCTTATCTCGACGGACAGAAGCCTAGCCTGGTGATGTGCCGCGGCTATTATACGGCATCGTATCTCTGTGCATGGGACTTCGACGGAAAGAACCTTACGCAGCGCTGGCTGCATAAGTCGGAAACTGCCGGCGAAGGCATCTACGGTGAAGGTGCTCATGCCCTTACGGTTGGCGATGTTGACGGCGACGGCTGCGACGAGATTGTATATGGAGCAGCTTGTGTTGACCACGACGGCTCTGTGCTCTACCGTACCGGTGCCGGACATGGCGACGCCCTGCATCTTGGCGACTTCGACCCCGACCATGACGGACTTGAGATATGGATGGTGCATGAGGAAAAATCGGCGGCATTCCCCTGGGACGCAGAGTTCCGCGATGCCAAGACGGGCGAGGTTCTTTGGGGACAGAAGCAGAGCGGCAACGACATAGGCCGCGGCGTAGTGGCCGACGTGAGCGAGAAGTGGCGCGGATGCGAGGCTTGGGCAATAGCCGACTACACGTCAGGCTCGAAGGCTACGGCAACATACGATTGCAAGGGTAACAAGGTGGCAGACAAGCGTCCGTCGTGCAACTTCCGCATATACTGGGACGGCGACCTCTATGAAGAGCTGCTCGACGGCACAGATATCGTTAAGCGCAACGCCACGCTGACGAGCGATGCCGCAAAATGGAGCCTAGGACAATACAGCAACGCGCAGTCGTGCAACACGTCGAAGAAGACTCCTTGTCTTTCGGCCGACATCCTTGGCGACTGGCGCGAGGAGGTGATTCTGTGGGACGGAAGCACAAGCTCTGACCTGCTTATATTCACCACGACGGAAGAAACTAAATACAAGGTGCCCTGCCTCATGCAGGACCACATATATAGAATGGCCATAGCATGGCAGAATGTGGCATACAACCAGCCGCCTCACCTTGGCTATTATCTGCCCGACAGATTCTCTACCGATGCATCGCTGCGTGCGGTTAGCGGACAGCTCAACCAGACCGTGGAGCAGGGCGAGGCCATCGAGGCCATTGTTTATGAGTGGAAGAACGCTACGGGCGTGGCTGCAGAGGGACTGCCCGACGGCGTAACCATGTCGGTGGACAACTCTTCAAGGCAGTTTACAATAAGCGGAACGCCTTCGGCCACAGGTACATATAAATATAAGGTGTCTACCACTGGCGGCGAGACCACTGCAACTATAGAAGGAACGATAACCGTGCGCGACAAGATTGTGCTGACGCCGCTGGCATGCTATCCGTTCGATGAGATCAGTGCGGGCTCTACTCCCAACACCGTAGAAGGCATGGCAGAGGCCGTTGGCGCGCCGGCATCGGTGCAGGGCATCAAGGGCAACGCCGCACAGCTCGACGGTGCGTCTTACTTCACACAGATGGCATACAGCCAGATACAGCTCGGCACGGAAGACTTCACCGTGGAATTCTGGATGAAGTCTGCCGACGATGCCGCTTACATATTCCATAAAGGCAGCATAACGGCCAACGCTGCAGCCGGAGCAACAGGCAAGTGGGTTGGTCTGGAGTATAAGAACGGACTGCTGAAGTTTGCCGTTGACGACAATGTAACCAAGAGCGAGGCTTCAGCCGCAGGTACAGCTTACTTCAACGGCGAGTGGACTCACATCGTTTGCGTGCGCGACAGCTACACAAAGACGCTGAAGCTGTATGCCAACGGAGTGCTGATAGCCGATGCTGCAGATGCCACAGGCGACATATCAGACAACGACGAGCCGCTCGCCGTGGGCAATGTCAACGTGAGCCTTAACAACTTCCTTGAGGGCACAATCGACGAGTTCACTATATATAAAGGTGCAATGAGTTCCAACAAGGTTAAGGAGCGCTACAATGAATATATCTCTTCGGGCATTGAGACTGTGCCTTCCGTTCATCCAGCAGACAAGCTGACACTTGTTTCGGCTACGAGCGGCATGGTGGTTGCACGCGGAGTCGGCGCCCCGGAGAACATCACCTCAGGCGTTGCACCGGGTTATTATATCCTGATAATTGACCACGGAACATCGTCAGAAGTGAGAAAGTTTGTCAAGAAGTAAATCATCCTTACGGTCTGTGCCCCCCCCGGTTCCGGCTTTTCCGCCGGCTCATTTTCGGGGCACAGACCGTGTATAATGTCAATAGGCGCCTGTCTGCCGGCCGTTTCTTTTTCCTTTTTTTTGAAACGCCGGCGGCAGGCGTCTCTCTTTCGGCTACATGTCGGTAGACGGCATGGCCGCTGTTTATGAAAATATGTCATAACCATACTGATGCAGTGGCTTTTACACTGAAAATCAGTTAAAAAGGCTGTTTTTATTTTGCGTTTAGAACTAATTGCCTTAACTTTGCACACTCTTTTATAATTAAGGTAAATAAAATGGCATATTTCTTCACTTCAGAATCAGTATCAGAAGGGCATCCTGACAAGGTTGCCGATCAGATTTCAGACGCAATACTCGACCAGTTCCTGGCTTACGATGACAAGGCCCGCGTGGCTGTTGAGACGCTCGTAACCACAGGACAGGTTGTCATTGCCGGCGAGGTGCGCAGCGATGTGTATATCGACCTGCAGACCATTGCCCGCAAGACGATAAAGAGAATAGGATATACAAAGTCGGAATATCAGTTCGACTGGAATTCTTGTGGTGTGCTCAACGCCATACATGAGCAGAGCGAGGACATCAAGCGCGGCGTTGACCGTCAGGACGAAAGCGAGCAGGGTGCCGGCGACCAAGGCATGATGTTCGGATATGCCTGCAACGAAACAGAAAACTACATGCCGCTGTCGCTCGATCTGGCGCACATGATAATGCGCACGTTGGCCGACATACGCAAGGAAGGCAAGCAGATGACATACCTGCGCCCTGACTCAAAGAGCCAGGTTACGGTTGAATACGACGACAACGGCGAGGCCCGCCGCATAGACACCATCGTGGTTTCTACACAGCACGACGAGTTCGACTCTGACGATGATGCCATGCTGGCACGTATAAAGGAAGACGTGAAGAATATCCTCATGCCGCGTGTCAAGGAGCAGATTCACAGCGAGAAGGTGCTTGCGCTGTTTGACGACGACATCAAGTATCTTGTCAACCCGACAGGAAAGTTTGTTATCGGAGGTCCTCACGGCGACACTGGTCTTACAGGCCGCAAGATTATCGTTGACACATACGGAGGCAAGGGCGCTCACGGCGGAGGCGCGTTCTCGGGCAAAGACTCGAGCAAGGTTGACCGTTCGGCTGCCTATGCCGCACGCTATATAGCCAAGAATATGGTTGCTGCCGGCGTTGCCGACGAGATGCTCGTGCAGATAAGCTACGCCATAGGTCAGGCAGAGCCTGTCAGCATATATGTAAACACTTACGGCAGAAGCCACGTAAGCCAGTCGGACGGCGAGATATCCGAGGTTATCAAGAAGATGTTCGACCTGAGGCCGAGAGCCATAGAGCGCGACCTCAAGCTGCGTCAGCCTATCTACAGCGAGACAGCTGCTTACGGACACATGGGCCGCAAGTATGAAAAGGTGATGAAAACCTTTGAGAGCCACTACCACGAGACAAAGACCATCGAGGTGGAACTCTTCACATGGGAGAAGCTCGACAAGGTAGACGAGATAAAGAAAGCATTCGGGCTGTAAAGTCCATATGCATGGAAGATGTGTCAGAACACACAGGCGTTGCGCCTATGCGCATGCCGTGTCTTGACACATCCTCTTGTTATATATAAACTAACAAAGTAGGGCAGAAAACAAAAGATGACAGAGCTTCAGGCTGATTCGACGAACGTACATGAAGAGGTAGTGCCGGCCGAGCCGCTGAAGGCGGAGACACCGGCCAAGGTGAAACACCCGTATGAGGTGTTGCAGCAGTTGCCTGCTGACGCCACTCCGGCCCAGCAAGACTCTGCCATACAGTCGGTGTTCCATGTTGAGAACACTCATCTGAGCACGCGTCCCGACACGCTCCATCTGCCCGGACACGACAAGGGCAAGAGCGCGAAGGACATAAGCCTGCCGCAATACTACAAGCAGAACTTCTTCTCAAACGACTCGATGTATCATCCCGAGCTCGACGGCGGACGCTACGGCGTGGCCGGCGACCCTGTGCCCTACACCATAAGAGGCGACAACACCATCACTGCCTTGCTGCTGGGATGCTTTGTGCTGGCTCTTATAGCATTTTCCAAGTCGCGCAGGTTCCTTTTCAGGCAGACCAAGAATTTCTTTTATGAGCCAAGGACGCTGACCACCGAATTTTCGGAGACTACCAACGAGCTGCGTTTCCAGTCGTTCCTCGTGCTGCAGACGTGCTTGCTGTTTGCGATAGTGTCGTTCCTCTATACACAGGATTGCGTTGCCGACACGTTCATCCTCTCGTCGCAATATCAGCTCGTGGCCATCTTCTTTGGCGTCTTCGTTGGCTATTATGCCCTCAAGATGCTGATCTACTGGTTTGTCAACAGCGTGTTCTTCGGCAAGAAAAAAAGTACAAGATGGCTCAAGTCGTTTTTGTTCATCACGTCGTTTGAAGGCGTGGCTCTTTTTCCTCTCGTGATGCTTCAGTCTTATTTCGACTTGTCTATACAAAACGCAGTTTTTTATGTCGCTTTTGTTATAGTTCTAGTGAAATTACTGCTGCTTTACAAGAGTTATGTAGTGTTTTTCGGGCATAAAACCTTTTTTTTGCAAATAATTTTGTACTTTTGTGCCCTTGAAATTATGCCCTTGCTATCATTGTGGGGTGTTCTGGTAATGATTGTAGACTATTTAAAAATAAATTTTTAGGGTATTTACTGATGGTAAGAAAGATATTGATCTCACAGCCCAGACCAAGTAGCGAGAAGTCACCGTATTTTGATATGGAAAAAGAATACGGAGTAGAGTTGGTGTTCCGTCCTTTCATAAAGGTTGAAGGACTTTCTTCAAAAGACTTCCGCCAGCAGAAGATAAGTATTCTCAACTATATGGCTGTTGTGTTCACGTCGCGTCATGCGATCGACAACTATTTCAAGCTTGCCAAGGAAATGAGGCTTGAAATACCTGAGACGATGAAGTATTTCTGCGTAACTGAGACTATAGCTCTGTATATCCAGAAATATGTGCAGTATCGCAAGCGCAAGGTGTTCTTCGGAAAGACCGGAAAGATAGACGACCTGCTGCCCACGATGATAAAGCACAAGACAGAGAAGTATCTCATCCCCATGAGCGACGTTCACGACGACAGCGTGAAGACTCTGCTCGACTCGAAGAAGCTCAACCACACGGAGTGTGTGATGTACCGCACCGTAAGCAACGACTTCACAGAGGAAGAGATAAAGACATTCGACTACGACATGTGCATCTTCTTCAGTCCGTCGGGAATCAATGCCTTCAAGGGCACCTTCCAGGACAGCAAGAACAACAATGTTATAGTCGGCACATTCGGTCCTGCCACAGCTAAGGCTGCCCACGACGCAGGACTGAAGGTGGAATTCGAGGCACCTACAAAGGAGCATCCTTCAATGACAAGTGCCTTGAAAGACTTTTTGGAGAAGAATAAATAAAGATACAAATAAAATATTATGTCGGCATCCGGTGTTCTGACATTCAGGAAAGAAGAGCGGATATGCAGAAAGACAGAGATAGACAAGCTCTTCAATCGCGGAGGCAGCCGCTCGATGGCTGCGTTCCCTGTGAGGCTTGTGTATCTCAAAACCGATGCCGATGCAGGCGTGCCTGACGTCAGAGTGCTGGTGAGCGTGTCGAAGAAATGCTTCAAGCGTGCCGTGAAGCGCAACAGGGTGAAGCGGCAGCTGCGCGAGGCTTTCAGGCTTAACAAAAGCATTCTGTACGAGCAGCTTGAGCAGCAGGAAGGCACGGCTCTGCTTATTGCTCTGATTTGGATAGACGACAAGCTGTGGCCAACCTCCGAGGTTGAAAAGAAGGTGGTAAACCTTATGCACCGGCTGTCGGAGAAAATAGAGAGGCAATGAGAAGCATTCTTAACCATATTTCCAAAATATTGGTGTGGCTGCTGTCATTGCCTATTGTGTTTTATCAGCGTTGCATTTCTCCCTTCACTCCGCCTTCGTGCAGGTTTACGCCCACGTGCTCTGAATATGCACGCCAGGCCTTGAAGAAGCACGGGCCGATAAAAGGGCTGGCGCTTGCCATATGGCGCATACTGAGATGCAACCCTTGGGGCGGAAGCGGCTACGACCCCGTGCCATAGTCTTAAGGCTGCCGCTGTCGGGAGATTATTGCGCAGGGGCATCCTGCGGCCGTGCCGTGCGGCATCAGGCTTTGAGCCGCAGCTCATCTGAAAGAAGCCTGTGCGGCTTTTATATGTTTAACGAACAAAAAATAAAGAAAAATACGATGAATAAGAACTTTGTAGAAGAATTGAAATGGCGTGGCATGCTGAGCCAGATTATGCCGGGTACGGAAGAACTGTTGCAGAAAGAGCAGGTTACTGCTTATCTGGGCACTGACCCGACAGCCGACTCGCTGCACATAGGCCACCTCTGCGGCGTGATGATGCTGCGTCACCTGCAACGCTGCGGACACAAGCCGCTGGCACTCGTGGGCGGAGCAACCGGTATGATAGGCGACCCTTCAGGCAAGAGCCTTGAGCGCAATCTGCTCGACGAGGAGACCCTGCGCCACAACCAGGAGTGCATAAAGAAGCAGCTCGCCAAGTTCCTTGACTTTGAGAGCGACGCTCCCAACAGGGCAGAGCTTGTAAACAACTACGACTGGATGAAGGACATGGGCTTCCTGCAGTTCGCGCGTGAGGTGGGCAAGCACATCACCGTAAACTACATGATGGCAAAGGAGAGCGTTCAGCAGCGCCTTAACGGCGAGGCACGCGACGGCCTGTCATTTACCGAGTTCACCTATCAGCTGCTCCAGGGCTACGACTTCCTGTATCTCTATCAGCACAAGGGCTGCAAGCTGCAGATGGGCGGCAACGACCAGTGGGGCAACATGACCACCGGAACCGAGCTTATACGCCGCACGCTCGGCAGCGAGGCTGAGGCTTACGCGCTGACATGTCCGCTGATAACCAAGGCCGACGGCAAGAAGTTCGGCAAGACAGAGAGCGGAAACATCTGGCTCGACCCGAAGCGCACATCGCCTTACAAGTTCTATCAGTTCTGGCTCAACGTTAGCGATGACGACGCAGAGCGCTACATCAAGATATTTACCAGCCTTGACAAGGAGACCATCGACGCCCTCGTAGAGGAGCACCGTCAGGATCCGGGACGCCGCACGCTGCAGCGTCGCCTGGCTGAAGAAGTAACCGTTATGGTTCACTCTCGCGAGGACTACGACGCAGCCGTTGAGGCTTCTAACATACTGTTCGGCAAGTCGACAAAAGACAGCCTGCTGAAACTCGACGAGCAGACATTCCTCGACATCTTTGAGGGTGTGCCCCAGTTTGAGGTTTCAAAGGACAAGATAGGCCTGCCGGCTGTAGAGCTGTTCACCACAGAGGCAGCCGTGTTTGCCAGCAAAGGCGAGATGCGCAAGCTCGTTCAGGGCGGAGGCGTGTCGCTCAACAAGGAGAAACTGGCCGCATTCGACCGTGAGATTACTTCTGACGACCTCATCGACGGCAAGTATCTGCTCGTTCAGCGTGGCAAGAAGAACTATTTCCTCATAACTGTGAAATAATTTGTCGGCAGTGCGTTCTTGAAATGTCAAAAGGCTGTCCGACAGGGCTTTTGCGTAATAAAAATGCAAAACTTGCGGCCTTTTACATTCAAAAAATAAGAAAAAATTTGGTAGTGGCGTAAAAAACCACTACCTTTGCACCCGTGATTGTCCAATGGTGTAATGGTAGCACAACAGGTTTTGGTTCTGTTTGTAGTGGTTCGAATCCGCTTTGGACAACATTTTTAAATATTATTCATATAATAATCGCACCTTTCATAACGTAGGGGTGCGATTTTTTTGTTATCTTTGCAAGCAATTAAAGGGCAGCCCCCGTATGCTTCATTCACACCGGCATTGTTGTCGGACTCAGAATAGTGCCTGCCGGGGCGGGCCGGATTATGTGGTGAAAGCTTCAGGCCGGCGTGCGGCGCAGCTTTCACATTGTATAGAATACAGTCTTCATCAAAAAACAATTAGTTTAAAAACAAATACATTTATGAAAACAAATTACGAAATCCGCTATGCAGCGCATCCGGAGGATGCAAAAAACTATGACACCAAGAGAATCCGTCGCGACTTCCTTATCGAGAAAGTGTTTGCGGCTGACGAGGTAAATATGGTTTACTCAATGTACGACCGCATGGTTGTAGGCGGTGCAATGCCCGTTAACGAGGAGCTGAAGCTCGAGGCTATCGACCCGCTGAAGGCCGACTACTTTACAACACGCCGTGAGATAGGTATCTTCAACGTAGGCGAGGGCGAAGGCGTCGTTAAGGTTGGCGACGAGACATTCACTCTCGGATTCAAGGAGGCACTGTATATTGGCCGCGGCGACCGCGACGTGTTCTTCAGCAGCAAGGACGCGCAGAAGCCGGCCAAGTTCTACTTTAACAGTACAACAGCCCACAAGGAGTATCCTTGCAAGAAGGTTACAAAGGCCGATGCCGTTGTTGCCCACATGGGTTCGCTCGAGATGAGCAACGAGCGCGACATCAACAAGATGCTCGTTTCTCAGGTTCTGCCCACATGCCAGCTGCAGATGGGTATGACTGAGCTTGCAACAGGCAGCGTATGGAACACTATGCCGGCTCACGTTCACAGCCGCCGCATGGAGGCTTACTTCTACTTTGAGGTGCCCGAGGATCAGGCCGTATGCCACTTCATGGGCGAGATAGACGAGACACGCCACATCTGGATGAAGGGCGACCAGGCTGTTCTGTCTCCCGAATGGAGCATCCACAGTGCCGCTGCCACTCACAACTATACCTTTATCTGGGGTATGGGCGGCGAGAACCTCGACTACGGCGATCAGGACTTCTCAAAGATTACGGATTTGAAGTAAATATATTTCAGTAGTTAAAGAAGTTAGAGTTGTTAAAGGAGTTAAAGCCAAATGCACTTATAGGCCGTTTAGTTTGAACACAGACAGAATGACAATGAGCAACAAGACATTTGACTTTAACTCCTAAGCTCACGACCGTGAGCGGTAACTGCTTTAACTACTATAACTCCATATAAAAGAATAAACACCCATGGATACATTTTCAAAGAGATTTTCACTTGAAGGAAAAGTGGCACTGGTTACAGGAGCCGCTTACGGAATAGGCTTTGCCATTGCTGAGGCTTATGCGCAGGCCGGCGCAAAGATTGCGTTCAACTGCCGCTCACAGCACCACATGGACCAGGCTCTGGCCGACTATAAGGCTAAGGGCATCGACGCCAAAGGATATATCTGCGACGTTACAAAAGAAGACGAGGTTAAGCAGATGGTGGCCGACATAGAGAAAGAACTCGGCACAATAGATATCCTCGTAAACAACGCCGGCATCATCAAGCGCATACCTATGACAGAAATGTCGGTTGAAGACTTCCGTCAGGTTGTCGACATCGACCTCAATGCGCCTTTCATCGTGTCTAAGGCCGTTATTCCGGGCATGATAAAGAAAGGCCACGGCAAGATTATCAATGTCTGCTCAATGATGAGCGAGCTTGGTCGTGAGACAGTGTCTGCCTATGCTGCAGCTAAGGGCGGACTGAAGATGCTCACACGCAACATCTGCTCAGAGTTCGGCGAGCACAACATACAGTGCAACGGTATCGGTCCGGGCTACATCGCCACACCGCAGACTGCACCGCTGCGCGAGCGTCAGGCCGACGGCAGCCGTCATCCTTTCGACAGTTTCATCGTATCTAAGACTCCTGCTGCACGCTGGGGCACACCTGAAGACCTTATGGGTCCGGCAGTGTTCCTTGCATCAGACGCCTCAGACTTCGTAAACGGTCATATCCTTTACGTTGACGGCGGTATACTTGCTTACATCGGCAAGCAGCCTTGATAAATAATTATTGTCTTATGCGGCGTATGTGTAAAGTTACCACGTACGCCGTATAGACATTTAATATTTATAAGGGTTACCTCACAATTACGCTAAAACTTGATTAAAATTAATACCAACATATTTATTAAGAGTAAATTAAATAATACGTTATGAATAAGAAAGGACTTTGGATTTTTTTGTTTTTGTTTTTTGCTATTACCAGCACAAATAGTACAGTAATTAATGATTGGCCTCGAATACCATTGCTGACGATAACTACAGAGAATGGTGAATTCCCGACATGTGAAGTGGTTTATCCGCCTGAGGGATGTGTAGGAACAGGAATAACAGCCAATGACTATGTATGTGGCCGGCTCGTGATGACACTTGATGGAGAAACACTTTATGACTCGGGTGATTATATAAAAGATGAGTCAGGCATGAGAATAAAAATCCGTGGAAATAGCACCGGTGCTTCTGCCGGACAGAAACCATACAAAATAAAGCTGTCGAAGAAGTTTGACCTGCTGTGCCGTGGAGATGAAGGATATAATGAAAAGGACTGGAATCTGCTAAAGATAAGCACATGGAATCCGGCATTTTCAAATGCGGAGAGTAATATACTTACGGTATTGGGCTTCGTGCTGAGTGAGGCTATAGGTATGGAATGGACTCCTGGCTATACCTTTGTTAATCTTGTTATGAATGATAAATATATGGGAATGTATTATCTTACAGATGCCATAGAGCGCGGCGACAAAAGGGTTGATATAAAGAAATCAGGCTATCTTATAGAGAACGACGCCTATTGGTGGAACGAAGACCTGTATTTTAAAACAGACCATCAGAACTCTGTCATGGGGTGGACATACAAGTATCCTGACGCTGAAGACGTGGATGACGCCATAAACGGTAATATCCAGGCATACGTTAACGATTTTGAGGATGCTTTGTACTCGGGAAAGGACGTTGATGAATATATCGACCTGGCTTCTTTTGCAAAATGGATTCTGGTTCATGACATTCTTAACTCGGATGATGCCGCCGGTACAAACATGTATATGTACAAACACGATTATGATGAGAGTAATCCTGTGGCAACAAAATTGATGATGGGCCCGTTGTGGGATTTTGATTCTTCATTTAAGACTGATGCCGATGACAGATGGAGCCAGCTTCACGAATTGGATTATTTTTATTATCCCAAATTGTTTGAAAATGAAAAATTCGTAAAGGAATATAAGAAACAATGGGAAGAGATAAAGCCGACATTGGCAGAAGATGTTAAAAACGGCCTTGAAGCGTTGAAGACAACTTATGGAGATGCTTTGCAGAAAAGCATGGATTTGCATAAGACTGCATATCCTACAGAGTGCAGTAATAGTCTTGAATCTCAGATTGATGAGATAAATGGTAAAATCGAGAGTAGAATTGTCGGTCTTGACAACCTTGTGAGCCAGCTTCAGACTTCAGGGGTACAGCAAATAGACGAAAATGGACCTAAGCATAAGATTATAGCTGTATATGACATTTATGGCGTAAGATGTCAGGAGGACGATATGGACAAGCTGCCTAAAGGCATTTATATAGTAAAGTATAATAACGGTTCGTTTGAAAAATGGTTGAATAAATAATATCTTTTTATCGAGAGATATAGATTTTTAAAGTGCAGGATATCATCATTAATTTTTGATGTCCTGCACTTTTTATTTTATTTCTATGCCATGAAATAATTTAGTTTATAAAAACGCGCTGAAAATCGTAACATTTTTATCCTGTTTTGCTTTCAGACACGGACATTGTGGCCTGTTTCGCTGCTTTTTGTTAAGCTAATTGTATCTGTTTTGTTTCAGACTGTTAGTGGCCCGTTTTTGCTCCGTAACTGGGCCACTTTTTGTGCAAAAGTGGGCCGTTTTTTATCCTTAAACAATAGACTTTTCAGGCGAGTCTGCACATATAATCTAGCATGGCAGATGCTGCGGCATTATTTTCATGTACGGATTGCTGATTCTAAGCCTTAAATCATATTCAGACTTTTGCATATTTTTCATAATTTTCAGCATCAGCATTCCTTACCGGCAGCCATAGCTACATGACGTGCTGAGACATGATAATATGCCTGCATGAAAACAATGTAGAAAATAAGTTGGATATGCTTCCTTATATAATTAATAAGGTATAAGGATTTTTCGTTGTATATCTCTTACCAAGAGATAGACATATGCCCTGAAACCTTGCTGTTATCGGGATTTTCAGCTCTTTTTGTCAATAGTTATTGTTATTAATGCTTTTTTCAACGTTTTTGAAAAAAAATCATTAAATCATTTGCAGATATTAGTATTTGTTCATATATTTGCATCGGAATTCTATCTCTTGGTAAGAAAGAGCGGGTTTTTAGATAATCCAAAAATAATTATATATATAGTTTTTAATTAAATTAGTTTATCAAATGAAAAGAAAAATTTTCAGTTCTTTGCTTCTTGTAGCGTTCCTATGCGCTTCAATGAGCATGTTCGTTTCTTGTAAAGACTATGAGGATGACATCAATGCGAACAAAGATGACATCACTGCTTTACAGAATCAGTTGGCTGACTTGCAGACTACACTGTCAAACGAGTTGAGCAGTGTAAGAAGCGAGTTTAATACTCAAATCTCTGATGCCAAGGCTCAGCTCCAGGCTGCCATCGATCAGAAAGCTGATCAGGCTACTGTAACTGCACTCGAGGCAAGAGTTGCTACTCTGGAAGGTGACCTCGCTGCTAAGGAGGCTGCTTTGAACGCAAAAATTGATGCTGTAAACGAAGCTGTTACTGGTCTTGACGGAAGACTTGAGAGCGTTGAGGAAGCTTTGGCTACAATCACAGCCATGAAAGGTGACTTCGAGGAACTTCAGAAGACAGTTAATGACTTGAAGGGTAGAGTTGAGGCTCTTGAAAGCCTTGACATCGCTACTATCGCAAGAGAGGCTGTTGCAAAGGATCTCGAAACTCAGCAGAAGGCTCTTGAGGATTTCAAGCAGCAGATTGCTGACGCTGACTATCAGGGACAGATCGACAAACTGAAGGAGCAGATCGAGGCTCTGCCTACAGCTGACGACCTGAAGGATCTTGCCGACAAGCTTGAGGCTTATGACATTGAGAACATCGAAAAGAGAGTTTCTGCAGCAGAGGAGGCTATCGCTGAACTTCAGAATTCTTTGTCTGACTATGCTACTGTAACAAGCGTTGATGAGCTTGAGAAGGCTCTTCAGAAGCAGATTGACGACCTGAACAACCTTATCAGCGGTGAGGGTGGTCTTAACGACAACATCAATACTCTTACTGTTTTTGTTGAGAAACTGCTGAACAGCATTTCTCTCGTTCCAGATCTTTATGTTGGTGGTATCGAGGCTGTTGAGTTCCGTGTACTGAGCTATGTTCCTGTTGTTCCTGGAACAAGCGGTACCGGTGAGCTTAAAATTGCACCTGTCTATGTTGACAACGGTCAGACGACAGCTACTTACAGACTTAACCCAAGCTCTGTTAAGGAAGAGAATATTGATGCAGAGAATATCGACTTCGTTGCTGCTACAGCTGAGGTAAGAGCCGTGCTCGATAACTCTCCGGTTGCTTTCAACGGTATCGAAAGCTTTAAGAACGGTCTTATGACTGTTAAACTGAAGAAGACTACAACAGGATCTCTTGATCTTGGCAACAACAAGACTTACATCGTTGCTCTGAAGGTTCCTCGTTTCAACAAGGATAATACTACAACAGACATCTATTCTGAGAACTCTCGTCTTGTAGAAACTACATTCAGACCGAGAATAGCTAAGCTTGCTTGGAACGCTTCTGACGCTCAGCATCACTATGCTGACAGCACAAGCATCTGGAACTCTAAGGTTGACAACAACGAGCTTGTTACTACAGAGGTTTACTACAATGAGACAAAGAATCTTGCTGAGCTCGTAACAGGTTGCTACCTGAACGGAGCTGACAAGCACACTCAGATTACAAGAGATGAGTTGAAGAAGTATGGCATTGCTTTCCGTTTTGCTATTCCTTCAAAAACTTACAACACAGCTGCTCCTAACGGAACAGACCAGCAGCAATTTGCAACAGTAACTCCAGAGGGTGTTATTTCTTCAAAACTTCCTGATGGAGTAACTAACAACATGGCTTGCGTAGGTAAAGAGCCTATCGTTCGTATCATGCTTTGCGATACAGTAAACAATAATCTTCTTGACGAGCGCTATATGAAGATTAAGTGGTCTCAGAAGATGCTTGATGACGTAACTCTTGATGACAAGGTTGACGAGAAGACACTTAGCTGCGATGCAATGACAGCAGAACTTACATGGGATTGGCTGATCACTAAGGTTTATGCAAAGGTACAGGCTGAAGGTCTTGATCAGGCTACATTTGAGAAAGTTTATTCTTTCAATGATATAACAATTGATCCGGCTAACTCAACAAATGGCGATTTAGTATTCAAGAACACTACTAACGAGAATGGTGATGCTCTTGCTGCTACATGGACAATTGATGCTGACGACGTTAAGACTATAGATCAGAAGAAGGGTTATGTAACACTTGAGAAGGTTATAACATTCAAATCTTCTATGCCTGCTCAGTATCCTGACCTGAAGATGACTTGGAAGTTCACTGTTAAACTGCCTGAACTGCCTGCTATCGCTGGTTACTTCGATACATACTGGTTCGAGAAGTATAACACTTATGACGTGCTGCCTGTTCAGTATGGTACACCTGCACAGACAGAGGCACAGGTAGTATACCGCAACAACCTCACAAGTGCATTCGGTTATACATCAGAGTGGGGTAAAGGTAACAACTTCTTCATCAAGAACATGACAGAATGTGGTCTTTGGGATCTTCAGTTCTCTGCTGACCAGACAATCGCCGGTTACACAGTTAACGGTAATGACCTTGATGAGGCTGGTATCGATCAGGTTAACTTTAACGGTTATCTCTTGAAGAATGGTGTTCAGAATTCAGCTCGCCTGACATGGACTGGCCGTGACAAGTCTTGGGGTACTTCATTTGATACAGAGGCAACTCCTTACCTGTTCGTTCAGAGAAACAGAGAGGATGCTTGGAACCTGATCAACCCGCTTGCACAGGCTGACGAAAAGGGTATTCCTGCTAGAACTCACGACAAGAAGATCAGCATCAGCGTATGGGCTAAGATTAATGGATACAACAAGGTTCTCGTTAAGAAGTATGATGTATGCCTCATAGCTCCGATCCGTGTAGACGCAGTATCTAAGGGCGGTTTCGAGGAAGGTCTCGTAAGCGGTTCTACAGTTGACGCTGGCAAGCTTGTTTCAATAACAGACTTCCGCGGATACGCAGTGGCTCAGACTGCTATCGGCAATCCTACTGAGTTTGAGAAGTATGCCGTACAGCTCTGGAAATACTATGACGTTAAGTCTATATTCTTCGATCTGAGCAAGGCGAAGTACACACTGGCTGTTAATGGTGGTAGCGTTGTTGCAAACAACGACCTGTCTTATGCTGATGCTATGACAGCTGCTAAACTCTCTGAGCTTACAAACAAAGCTGTTAACCTGTCACTGAGCCAGAGCGGCAACAACATCACCTTCAAGAACAATGGTGGTTCTAACGTAGAGGAAATGTTCTATGTTTACATCCCTGTAACAGTAGAATATGCATACGGTAAACTGACAGAGTATGTCAAGATACCTGTTTATCCTCGCGGTCAGGTGCCTGCATCTGTAAAAAGACGTTAAGGAGTGATGCTACAGATGACTTTGAGTAAAAGGAATCTGAAAGGAAAATAAAACTTCAATCGGGAGCGCTCCTTGTAATTGAGGGGCGCTCCTTTTAAAAATAATAAAGTTTCTATGATTAAATCAGCTAAATATGTCGTAATGGCCTTGGCCCTGTTTATTGTGGCTTCTTGTGGCGATAAGAAGAAAAAGGAGACTATCTTGCCGGCAGATCCACGTATGGACCAGCAGATGGTTCGTACAAGCAAGGACACCATGATGCTGCTCGACATGACAAAGAAGTTCTTGGAAACTTTGAAGAACAACGACATCGACGGAGCTATGAGCCAGCTGTATGAGGTTAAGGACAACAAGGTGATGCCTCTTTCGGAAGAACGCTCAAAGGAGATACGCAAGACTCTTACCACATTCCCGGTATTGTCTTACAAGATAGATGAACTTCTCCTCTATAGCGACAGCGACACCGAGGTGCGTTACACGATCGAGTTTTTTGAGAAACCTAAGGGCGACAACCGTCCTAACACGATAAAATGCTCGGTTAATCCGACACGTGTTGGCGGCAACTGGTATCTCACCATTGCCAAGGTGGCTCAAGAGAATAATTATAAGAACAATTGAAAAAATTAAAACCATTAGCTATGCGTTATTTAAGTTTATTATTGGCCGCAGGTTTCCTGTTTATGGGAAATCCCGTGTCAGCTCAGGAAAGCGAACCTGAGTACGAGTTCAACAGGCATTGGTTTGTAAGCGTTCACGGCGGTGCCCAGTATACATTGGGCGAGGCCTCTTTTGGCGACTTGCTTTCTCCTACGGTTCAGTTAGGTGCCGGATATCAGTTTACCCCGTGGTTTGCCACACGTCTTTCTGTAGGTGCTTGGCAGAGCAAGGGCGGCTGGAACGGATACATGCTGGACGGCAAGGCCGTAAACACTACGTATAAGTACAACTATGTAGCCCCCGGCATTGACTTTATGTTCAATCTGTCTAATGCCATCTGCGGTTACAACCCAATGCGTCTGTTCAGTGTTACAGCTTTCATCGGCGGCGGTGCAAACATCGGCTTTGGTAACGATGAGGCCAACGAACTGGCCAACGCAGGCTATGACATGCGCTACGTGTGGAGCGGCACAAAGGTTCGTCCCGTAGGCCGTGGCGGTCTGTCGTTCGACTTCCGCGTTAGCGACCGCGTAAGCCTCGGCATCGAGGGTAACGCAAACGTCCTCTCAGACAAGTACAACTCAAAGAAGGCAGGCAATGCCGACTGGTACTTCAACGCTCTTGCCAGCGTTACAATCCGTCTGGGCAAGACCTACAAGAAGAAGGCTGCCCCGGCTCCGGAGCCTGTAGAGCAGACTATTGTAGAGCCTGTCGTTGAAGAGAAGCCGGTAAGCGAGCCTGTTGTAGAAGAAGTAAAGGACGAGGGCATGAAGCGCGACGTATTCTTCACGATAAACTCAAGCGTTATCCGTGAGTCAGAGCGCGAAAAGGTAGTGGAACTTTCTAAATATTTAAACAATCATAAAAATGCAATTGTCGAAATAACAGGCTACGCTGATGCCGGAACAGGCACTACTGCTATAAACAGCCGCTTGTCTTCTGAGCGTGCGGAGGCTGTTAAGAAGATGCTTACAGAACAATGCGGTGTGTCTGCGTCGCAGATAAAGACCTCTTACAAGGGGTCTGAAGTCCAGCCGTTTGCTGACAACGACATGAACCGTGTATCAATTTGTATTATATCCAATTAGTCGATTGCAGGAGGGTGGAGACATTTGGGCTTGTGAAAGTCGTAGTCTCCTCCCGTTTTTTTAAAAAAAAGATCATTTACACTGTTGAAAATCAAGACACAAGCTAGACTGGACTTTTTTTCTATTTCTTATTCTTACAAATTCTTTTTTCACAGATTTCTTATTTCCTGTTCCCGTTCTTTTATAGTTTTATTGATGCGCCTCAGTCTGGCATTATGCTGCTGCATGATGCTTTTGTTTTATCATGCGCAAGGTTGATCTTTAAGTCTTTTATAAGTCTTACCGTCTGCTTTTCAGATGCCTGATATGCCTGTGAAAAACATGGTCTGAATATTCTCGCTTAAAGTGAAAATCCTGTATGTTTGCTTGCCGTTTTCTCATAAATGGCGGTGCTGACATGCTTCAGCGCATCTGCCGGTTGGGATAAACAAAAAAGCCTGCATCCGTATGGATACAGGCTTATGTATTTTCGAAGCTTTTATTTAGTTCAAAGCATCAGTTAATTCTGCTCCGGCCTTGAATTTCGCAGCCTTCTTAGCAGCAATCTGTATCTTCTCCTTTGTAGAAGGATTGATACCCTCGCGAGCCGGGCGCTCGTTAACGCTGAATGTTCCAAAGCCAACAAGTGCAACTTTATCTCCTGCTACGAGAGCGTCTTTGATGGCTGCAACGGTTGCGTCGAGTGCTTTCTTTGAATCAGCTTTTGACAAACCTGAGCCAGCAGCTATTTTTTCAATAAGTTCTGTTTTGTTCATAATTAAAATTGTTATTAAAATATTAGAGTATAAAATTATCCCAACCTATTTTTATCGCAAATATAGCCTAATCATTTTATTTGTCAAACAAAAAATAAAAAAAAGTGAAGAATTTAATGAAAAAAAGTTGGTATATGCCCTGCTTTATGCTATATAACAGATATTTTTAGTATTTTTGCCGACGTTTATTATGCTAGAAAAATTATTTTGAGTATGTTCAGAATACCTGCTATTACAAAGAATTTGCTGATTATCAATGTGCTGATGTTCGCCGCCACATGGGTGTTCGGCCGTCAGGGCGTCGACTTGAACAGCGTGTTTGGACTTCACTTCTTCCTTGCGCGCGATTTCCAGATATATCAGCTCTTCACTTATATGTTCATGCATGCCGGATTCACGCATCTGTTCTTCAACATGTTTGCCCTGTGGATGTTCGGCTGCGTGGTTGAGAATGTGTGGGGACCTAAGAAGTTTCTCTTCTATTATATGGTCTGCGGAGTCGGTGCCGGACTTATACAGCTGATAACACAGTTTGGCGAGTTCTACATGCTTGCCAGCGACCAGATACCGGGCTTTGGCTTCGGCGATATAATGGCAGTGGCGCATAACAGCTCGGCTATTCTCAATCTTTGGACAACAGTAGGCGCGTCTGGTGCCATTTACGGTGTGCTGCTTGCTTTCGGCATGCTGTTTCCTGAGGAGCGCCTGTTCATATTCCCGCTTCCGCTGCCGATAAAGGCCAAGTGGTTTGTGTGCATCTACATCGTTGTTGAGCTGTTGTCGGCTCTCGGCACGTCAAACAGCAGTGTGGCTCATTTCGCCCACCTCGGTGGTATGCTCTTCGGATGGCTGCTGATAAGATATTGGCGCAACAATCCGGGCGGAGGCACTTTCGGAAGGTCGAAGGGACAGCAGTTCTTCGACAACCTGAAGAGCAACTGGGAGCGCCGCTCTCACCGTAAGTCGGACAATGCCGGAGGATATGACAGGACAAGAAACGAATCAGACTGGGACTACAACGCCCGCAGGAAGGCTGAACAGGACGAGATAGACCGCATACTCGACAAGGTTAGACGAAGCGGATACGACAGCCTGAGCGAGGAGGAAAAACGTAAACTCTTTGACGGAGGAAAATAGCACATGACGGATGTGCTTTATTGTGAATGAAAAAAATTAAAGACCTTACTTTGCAGATAATAGCCGGGGCCAATGTGGCAACGGCTGTTACCATGTTTCTGGTAGGCCTGTCGGACCGCATCAATCCGACAGAGCATCCTATAATGGCCAATATCGGACTGATATTTCCAGGCTTTATATTTATCAATTTCTGCTTTCTCGTCTTTTTTGCGGTGTTCAGGCGCAGGTACATGCTTATTTCCCTGCTTGGCTTTGTTGTCAGCTATTCTTCCGTGCGTACTTACTGGCCGCTTAACATCAGCCGCGACGTGCCGCCTGGCTCGATAAAGGTGATGTCGTATAATGTGCATAATTTTGCCAGCGACAATGCCCCCGAAGGACACGACAATCCGATACTTGAATATATTGTGGCTGCCGATGCCGACATCGTGTGCCTGCAGGAAGCACGCATTGACGATGACATAAAAAACGCGATAAAGGGCGTATACGAATACATCGACTCTGTGAGGAGCAAGGACGGGGGCGAGTGTCTCGTCTTGATGAGCAAGTATCCGATAGTGGCGCGCGAGCGCATCGACTATGTGTCTAAGGGCAACGTCAGTGCAGCCTTTAAGGTGAAAATGGACGGCGACACGGTTACTGTGGTGAATAATCACCTTGAGACCTCCGGACTGTCGCTTGCTGACCGTGCCGGCTTCAAGGACATGGTTAAGGGCAAGGCTGGAAGCGACACGGTGAGGGCTGAGTCGAAACGCCTGGCAGTAAAGCTGGGAGAGTCTGCCAAGATACGTGCGCCGCAGGCTGAGGCCGTGGCCGAATATGTGAGGAATAGCGGCGACAACGTGATTCTTTGCGGCGACTTTAACGACAACCCCATATCGTACACTCACCGTACTCTGGCGCGCGAGCTTACCGACTGTTATGTTGAGTCGGGCAACGGTCCGGGCATATCCTATCACCACAACGCCATCTTTGTGCGCATAGACAACATAATGTGCTCAAAGCTGTGGCAGCCCTATAAGTGCAAAGTTGACCGAAGTATCGGCTATTCAGACCATTACCCCATTTATTGTTGGCTCAAAAAGCGTGGAAAGGATAAAAATAACCGCTAAAATGAATAATAAGAGGCATTAAATTTTTCAAAGTTTAAAAAAATAATTATCTTTGTGCCCTATTAATATCAAACTCGAAAAAACATTAAAAATTAATAATAATCAAAATGCAAAACAAAGGAATTGTAATTGTTACAGCCGTCTTATTGACGCTTGCAAGCATTTTCTATTTGTCTTTCTCTGTCGCAACTAGCTATTACGACAGTCAGGCAGCAAAGATTAAAGACCCGATTGACCAGCAGAACTACAAGGATTCTGTTAAATATCTGGGTATTTATTCTTACCAGAAGTGCTTGGAGACGCAGATTGGTCTGGGTCTTGACCTTAAAGGCGGTATGAACGTAATCCTCGAGATTTCTGTTCCTGATGTTGTAGACGTGCTGGCTGACCACAAGACAGACGCTGCCTACGTTAAATCAATGGAACAGGCTAAGAAGGAGGAAGAGACAAGTCAGAGTGATTTTATCTCTCTTTTCATTAAGTATTATCATCAGAATGCGCCCGGACATCGTCTGGCTGAAGTTTTTGCCACACAGCAGCTTAAGGGCAAGGTGAGCACACAAAGCTCTGACGCTGAGGTGGAGAAGGCTCTGCGCGAAGAGGTTCAGTCGGCTATCGACAACTCTTACAACGTAGTGCGCAACCGTATCGACAAGTTCGGCGTTGTTCAGCCCAATATCCAGAAACTTGAGGGACAGCAGGGCCGTATCATGGTAGAAATGCCTGGTATCCGCGAGCCTGAGCGTATCCGTAAACTTCTTCAGGGTAGCGCCAACCTCGAATTCTGGGAGACATTCAACAGCGAAGAGGTTACTCCGTATCTGGCTCAGATCAACCAGCGCCTTGCTGCCGGTTCGTCTGCTACTGCCGCTGATACAACAGCCGTAAGCGACAGCACAGCTGCCAAGGCTGAACCCGCAAAGGCAGAGGCTAAGCCTAAGTTCCAGATAAAGAACGATACAAAGAGCGCTGCCAAGGCTACTGAGACTGATGCACAGCTCGCTCTCGCCAAGAAGCAGAATCCTCTGCTGGCTATGTTGCAGCTGGCTCCGCAGGGCTCACTGAGCGTTGTAGGATATGCTAACGTACGCGATACAGCAGCAATCAACAAGATTATCACATCAGAACTTGCCAAGCAGGTGCTCCCGTCTAACCTGAAACTTCTTTGGGGCGCTAAGCCTGCTGACGGACTTTCTGTAAAGAATGTGTTCGAACTTTATGCAATAAAGGTTACACAGAGCAACGGACGTGCTCCGCTTGAAGGCGACGTGATAACAGATGCTACAGACCAGTTTAACAACGTTACAGGTGCTCCTGAGGTAAGCATGACCATGAACTCAGACGGTGCACGCCGCTGGGCAGCCCTTACAAAGGCTAATGTGGGTAAGGCTATTGCCATCGTGCTCGACGATGCTGTTTACAGCGCACCTCGCGTAAGCGGTGAAATTCCTGGCGGACAGTCGTCTATCAACGGTAACTTCACCATTGAGGATACAAAAGACTTGGCCAACACGCTTAAGTCAGGACGTATGCCTGCACCTGCACGTATCGTTCAAGAGGATGTCGTAGGACCTTCACTCGGTGCACAGTCAATCCAGCAGGGTCTTATCTCGTTCGTTGTAGCCTTCGTATTGCTGATGATCTACATGATCGTCATGTACGACCTGATTCCGGGTATGATGGCCAACTTGGCACTTATACTTAACCTCTTCTTTACGTTAGGTATTCTAACCTCCTTCCAGGCGGCGCTGACCATGCCGGGTATTGCCGGTATCGTGCTGTCATTGGGTATGGCCGTCGACGCTAACGTGCTTATCTATGAACGTACCAAGGAAGAGTTACGCAAGGGCAAGCAGCTCAAGCAGGCTATCGAGGCCGGTTATGGCAACGCCTTCTCTGCTATCTTCGACTCTAACCTTACCTCAATCATAACAGGTGTCATCCTTTATGTCTTCGGTACAGGTCCTATCCGCGGATTCGCCACAACTCTTATAATCGGTATCTGCTGCTCATTCTTCACAGCCGTTTATCTTACACGTCTCGTTTATGAGCACAAGATGAAGAAAGACAAGTGGCTGAACCAGAACTTCACAACAAAGATATCTCGCAAGTTCCTGCAGGGCACAAACATCGGCTTTATGTCAATGTATCGTAAGACCTTCACAATAGCAGGTATTGCAGTTGTGCTGTTCGCTATCAGCTTCGCAGTTCGCGGTCTCAGCAAGAGCATCGACTTCACAGGTGGACGTAACTATGTAATCAAGCTTGAGAAGGCCGTAGAGCCTGAGCAGGTAACTGCAGTGCTCCGTCCGGCATTCCCGAACAGTACAGTGAGCGCAATTGCATTGGGTACAGACCACAAGACCATCCGTATTTCAACTAACTATAAGATTGACTCTAACAATCCGGCAGTTGACAACGAGGTAGAGGACATCCTGTTCAAGTCGCTCTCAAGCGCAGGCATGGTGACACAGAAGAGCGTAGAGGTGTTCAAGAATCCTGATGTACGCGCAGGCGGCTCTATTATCAGTAGTGCCAAGGTGGGTCCGTCAGTTGCTAAGGATATCACTTACGGAGCTATCATAAGCGTCATATTCGCTCTTATAGCCATCTTCTTATACATCCTCATCCGTTTCCACAATGTAGCCTTCTCTGTTGGTTCAACAGTGGCTCTGGCTCTCGATACGATAATCGTTATCGGCTTCTACTCAGCATTGTGGGGTCTGGTTCCGTTCTCTCTTGAAATCGACCAGACGTTCATCGGAGCTATCCTTACCGTTATCGGTTATTCAATCAACGATAAGGTGGTTGTGTTCGACCGTATACGTGAGAACCTCGGACTCTACAAGAAGCGTGACTATTGGACAATATTCAACGACTCTCTGAACGAGACATTGGCACGTACAATCAACACGTCTTCAACAACGTTGCTGGTATTGCTCTGTATCTTCTTCCTTGGAGGTGACAGCATCCGCAGCTTCTCGTTCGCGATGATTCTCGGTGTTGTATTCGGTACACTGTCTTCAATCTTCATTGCAGCTCCTATTGCTTACATCACTTTAGGTCGTAAGGCCAACAAGACATCAGAGGTTAAGGCTGCATAAGTGTTTTACTGAATAAGACGTTAAGTCATATATTCAATATAAATAGGGTGGATACGCATCAATGTGTATCCACCTTTTTTGTATGTTCTTATGTATGGCTTTCCTGTGTTCTGTCACAGATTTTGGGCTGCTGTAAGAATATTTTTCATTAGTAACTCATTATACGTTGCAATTTGCTGTAATGTTCTGACAAACAGGGAGTTAGAACGTGATGAGTTGGGCTGTCAACTCGTCACGCAGATATCATGGAGAGAATCATATATTTGAAGTCAACCAAATTTAGGTAAGGACAGCAAGATAATGATTTACTTGTTGCGTGATGAGTTTAATACTTAACTTGTCACATTACATATCTCTGAAACACAATATGTTATGTTCGGATGTGACGAGTGATGAGTTTTTCGTAAAATTATGCTGAGATGATTATAATGCTTTTTGTTAATTGTTTAGCTGGCATACCATTGTTATTCATAAACGTCTTGATTAGGTAATATTCAAATATGGTTAATGACGGATATTGGATGAGTGGTATTATTTTATGTATAAAACTTAGAATTTTTTATTTTAATGTATTGTTCCATGTTCTGCAAAATATACCTAAATGTATCATGAAAGATATGCTTTTGTATGCTGAAATGTGGCCTTTTGATTCATGACATGGCTCCTTTTGCGGATGTGTATTCTCCTTTCTTAAGCAATCGTGATTTGTATAAAATATAATATTTTCTGTAAATTAACGATTTCTTGCCTTGGTGTCTACCTGAAAATATATATAGTTTATTTTACCGTTCTGTAAGCTTGGTAGCCATTTTTATTATATGTATTTTTTAACCTAAAATCCGCAACTATCATCCAATACACG
>ULYJ01010571.1_pt1 | contig 28012 bp, 19 predicted proteins | sample 1962111 | NCBI WGS metagenome assembly ULYJ01 (sample SAMEA4835861, study PRJEB28245) | human gut metagenome | biome: gut microbiome; material: fecal sample | place: Denmark | collected 2008
TGGTACTTTTCCAGATGATGGTGCCTGGACAGATTTTCATTATCCCACAGTACTTAATGGTAAGTAAAATGGGAATGCTCAATACCATTTTTGCCCTGGTATTTCCCGGTATTGTTACTGCATTTGGTACATTTCTCCTCAAACAGGCTTATATGGGACTTCCGAAAGATCTGGAAGAGGCAGCACGTCTTGACGGATGTAACATCGGTCAGACCTTCCTGTTCATCATGGCTCCTCTGACACGTTCTTCCATGGTGGCACTGGGAATCTTCACAGCAGTATTTGCATACAAAGATCTGATGTGGCCTCTGATCTGTAACAAAGATGTAATGCCTCTGTCAGCAGCACTTGCAAAAATGCAGGGACAGTACACCAACAATTATCCGCAGCTGATGGCAGCATCTCTGCTTGCATGTATCCCGATGATCGTACTGTATCTGATCTTCCAGAAGCAGTTCATCGAAGGTATTGCAACATCTGGTGGTAAGCTGTAAGTTAAAAAAAATAAAAAGAAGAATCCGGGAGGTTCGGGACATTTCCCCTGAACTATACAGGCAGAATTTTGTTATACAACTGGAAAGAGAAGAATAACAGAAGGCTGCCTGAAACTGGATATCTGATTGCTGAATCATCTGTAAAGGTGAAAGTCAGGACAAAATCATTAAGATAGAAAAAGGAAGGGGTAATAAAAAATGAAACCAGGAAGTCTTTATGACAGGATATTTGGATTTTTAGGTCAGTTAATTGCATTGAATTTACTATGGATCGTGTGCTCTCTTCCTGTTATTACAGCAGGGGCATCCACCACTGCTTTGTATTATTGTACATTAAAACTCCACAAGGATGGAGATATCCGGGTATTTCATGATTTTTTTAAAAGCTTTAAGCAGAACTTCAAACAGTCAACTCTGATCTGGATCCTGATGGCAGCAGTTGCAGTATTTCTTTATATGGAGAAAGAATCGTTGGTAACTATGCCTGGTTCCATGCCACAGATTTTCAATTACGTGATTCTGGCGGTATGTATTCCGCTGATTGCCATTGCACTGTACATATTCCCGACAGTTGCAGCATTTGAAAACAAAACAATGACTTTGATCACAAACGCATTTTATTTTGCGGTTAAACATATAGGTTATGCGATAGCAGTGGCAGTGATCACGATACTGCCAATGACCATGACACTTGTAGATGCAAAACTTTTTCCGGTATATCTGCTGATTTGGCTGATGGTGGGATTTTCCCTGACAGCCTATGCAGATTCCTGGTTTATGTGGAAACTGTTCAAACCGTATTTCAAAGAGGACGAAGAAGAACATCACTATGTAGATACAGAACCGGATCAGTATGCTTTTTAACAAAAAAACAACAAAGAAATGAGAGGTACAGAGTATGGAATGGATTAAGTATCATGAGGCAGAAAAAGTATTTGACCTGAGAACAGAAAACAGCACCTATCAGATGCAGGTAAGAGAGTATGATACTCTGGTTCATCTGTATTATGGATGCCCGGTAGGGGATTCCCTGATTACGGACAGGATTGTATGTGTGGACAGAGGATTCTCCGGAAATCCGTATGAAGCAGGAAAAGACAAAACATTTTCCCTGGATACTCTGCCGCAGGAATATACAGCTTACGGAAACGGAGATTATCGTATCAATGGTCTGGAAGTAGAGCAGGCAGACGGCAGCGACACTGCAAATCTGAAATTTGAATCCTATGAGATCACAAAAGGAAAATACAGCCTGAAAGGTCTCCCTGCAATGTTTGCAAAAGAAGATGAGGCAGAGACATTGGAGATTGTCCTGGCAGACCGTGTCAGCGGACTGAAAGCACATCTTCTCTACAGTGTATTCCCACATCTGGATGTGATCACCAGAGCAGTTCGTCTGGAACAGACTGGTGAGACACCTGTTACAGTAAAGAAAGCAATGTCTATGGAAATGGATTTTGAATATAGAGAAATGGATGCAGTTCATTTCTATGGCAGACATAACGTAGAACGTCAGATGGAAAGAACACATCTGGGTCATGCAAACTGGTCTGTAGGAAGTATTCGCGGCACTTCCAGTCATCATCATAACCCATTTGTAATCCTCTGCGACAGAAACACAGAAGAAACATATGGAAACTGCTATGGATATGCACTGGCTTACAGTGGAAACTTTACATTTGAGACAGAGGTAGATCAGGTAGGACATACCCGTGTGGTAATGGGAATCCATCCATATCATTTCGCATGGACACTGGAAAAAGGTGACACATTTGAAACTCCGGAAGTGATTATGTCATATTCCGCAGAAGGATTTGGAAAACTTTCTCGCATTTATCATGATGCATACAGAAACAACCTGATCCGCAGCAAATACGTAGAACAGCCAAGACCAATCCTCGTAAACAACTGGGAAGCTACCTATTTTGATTTTGATGCAGACAAACTGTATCATATTGCAGAAGAAGCCAGGAACATCGGCTTGGATATGTTTGTTCTGGACGATGGATGGTTTGGCAAAAGAGATAATGACTGGTGCGCACTTGGTGACTGGGAAGTAAATGAAGAGAAGATCAAAGGTGGACTTCCTGCACTTGCAGAGAGAATCCACGGACTTGGACTGAAATTCGGTCTCTGGGTAGAGCCGGAGATGATTTCCGAGGACAGTGATCTCTACAGAGAATATCCGGACTGGGCATTGAAGATTCCGGGACGTGCTATGAACCGGAGCAGACATCAGCTCAATCTGGACATTACCAGAAAAGAAGTCCGTGACCATATCATGAACCAGATTTTCAAAGTTCTGGATGCATGCAAGGCAGATTATGTAAAATGGGATATGAACCGCAGTGTAGACAACGTATTCTCCGCAGCACTTCCAAAAGAACGCCAGGGAGAGGTTTATCACAGATATGTACTTGCAGTATATGAAATGATGGAAAGCCTTGTGCAGAGATATCCAAATCTCCTGTTTGAATCCTGCTCAGGTGGCGGCGGAAGATTTGATGCAGGAATGCTCTATTATTCTCCGCAGATCTGGTGCAGCGATAACACTGATGCTATTGACAGACTGAAAATCCAGTACGGTACTTCTTTCGGATATCCGGTAAGTGCAATGGGGGCTCATGTCAGCGTATGCCCGAACCACCAGTCCGGCAGGATCACACCATTCGAGACAAGAGGAACGGTTGCATCATCCGGTACATTTGGCTATGAACTGGATCTGATGAAGATGTCCGAAGAAGACAAAAAGACAGCCAGAGAGCAGATTCTGAAATACAAAGAAATCGAGCATCTGGTACAGTCCGGAGATTACTATCGTCTGATAAATCCATTTGAAAACAACAACCATGTACTCTGGCAGTTCGTATCCAAGGACAAAAAAGAGACAGTTGTATGTGGCGTAAGACTCCACAGCGAAGCTAATCCGTATATCTATCTTTTCTATCCTCAGGGACTGGATGCAGATCTGCATTACGAAGACATTGCAACCGGAAAAGTATACACAGGCGCAGCACTGATGAAAGCAGGACTGCCATTACCACTGACAACAGGTGATTACCAGCCAATCAGATTTACATTTAAGGCAGTGGAGAAATAATTACCGAATCAAATAAGTTATCTGATTCAATTGTAGGTGACTGTTTGAACATAATAAAAAGATGAAAACCAGTAATTAAGTTTATTAATAGCAGATAAGCTTAGTTACTGGCTTTTTTTGTCCTTTGCCATCTATAGATATCAATCAATAAATAATCACAAAATTTTATATGATATATCTTTATAAGATGTTGTAGAATGATGTAAAATAGTCGTAGAATTATAAAAAACGAGGCAGGTAAAGAAAAATGAAAGAGAAAATCAAAAAAATGCCGGGAAGAATCAGAAATTATTTTTGCTCACATATGAGTGCGCAGGTTACAGTAACAGTAGTATTACTTCTGATTCTGGCAGGTCTGGTCCTTCAGATTTACGTAAAAAATCAATATTTTAATTATCTGCTCAGGAATACCAGATCAATGGAAGAATCCATGATTGAAACATCGACGATTAATATTGATGCAAATCTGAAGGATATCATCAGTGCTGCATGCAATGTAGGAGTTAATGAGACATTAAGAGTTCTGGTAGAAAACACGGAAGCAGACGGAATACTTCTGGCAAAAGAAAAACTGACATTGGGCAGCAGAATGGATGATATTGCTCATCAGATTGGAAGTGTTGTATCTATTGCAATTGTATCAGATGAAGGTCTGTGGCAGGAGTATGGGGTTTATTGGTACCAGACATCTTCAAAAGGAGTATGGGAAGATGGCAATCTGGATAAACTTCAGGAAATATATGAAAAGACCATGGCACTTCAGAAAGAGAAAGCAAATGTCAGGTACTATGTAGAGACAGATCCTGCTGTTCACAGTCAGTGGCCGCAGATAAGAATGGTACATATTGCAGTTCCGCTGATTGGAAAAACTTACAGTTATTCTCATGTGAAAAATGTAGCGGTCGTATCTTTCGATATGGGAGATATTCTGGAAAAAAGTGCTTTTGACAGAGTAGCTGATAAACCTCTTTCGATTGGATATATTGCAGATGAAAATAACAGAATCATTTACCATCCAAATGAAGAGTACGATGGAATGACAGTGGAAAGTTACAGAAAAACGCTGGACAGTACCGAGAATATCAGCAGATCATTAAAATATTTTGGATGGACAGCATATATTACCACGGATCTTGGAAAAATGCGTGCACAGGTTAACCAGATGTATACCAGAAGCATTTATGTATATCTGTTTTTGTTGTGTATCTGTGGATTTTTATGGCAGTTTACAATACGAAGAGTATTAAAACCAATTGATATTATACGGGATTCTATGCGAAATATTAAACTTTCCAAGAATCTTCCGAAGATAGAAGTAAAGGGAACCAATGAGATATGGCAGTTGGCTGGTTATTATAACGAAATGGCGGAAACTCTGGAACGACAGTACAAGGAAATACGTAGATATTATCGTGAAAAGAATCTTTCTATCCGTCAGAAAAATAAGGCAGAGAAAGAAGCTCTGGAATCACAGATCAATGCACATTTTCTCTGCAATACACTGACTGCGATCAATTATAATGCGATAGATAATGAAGATTATGAGGTAGCAGATCTTCTGAAAAAGCTTTCTAATATGCTTTCATATACATTCTCAAGGAAGCTTGTGTCAGTAAGTCTGGGGCAGGAACTGAGATGGGTAGAGCAGTATCTATATCTGCAGAAGTTCAGGCTTATGGATGTGTTTGACTACGAGATTGAATTTCAGGAAGAATACGGCGAATGGCCATGCTGTAAACTGTTTATTCAGCCATTTGTGGAGAATTCTATCCTTCATGGTTTTGAAGGAAGAGAAAGCGGGGGAATGATCCGTATTACGGGTCACATTGATGGATCCAGATTCCGTCTTTGCATTGAAGATAATGGATGTGGAATGAATGAAGATACAGAGAAACTGATGCAGCAGATTCTTATGGAAAAGCATACTTTGGATTTGGCAGGAACAGGAATCGGGATTCAGAATGTAGTGACAAGACTGCGAATGTATTATGGAGAAGAACTTTCTGTAGTTTTGGAATCAGAACCTGAAAAGGGGACAAAATTTACTTTCTGGCTTCCAATACCAGAGAATCCGGAGAAAGATATAGAGTAAATAAATGTAGCAAAAAAAGTAACAGAGGAGGTCTTTATACATTGAGAATTTTAATTGCAGAAGATGAGCAGAGAACCAGACAGGGATTAGTAAGGGTTTTGCAGAGCCTGAGGGATGAGTATGAGATTGTGGCACAGGCATCTAATGGAAAAGCAGCGCTGGAAATGATTCTGGAACAGAAGCCGGATGTGGTTTTTATTGATATCAAGATGCCGTTTATGGACGGGCTTTCAGTAATAGAAGCTGCCAGAGCTCAGGGAATTAAGGCAGAATTTGTGATTGTAAGTGCATATGCAGATTTTGATTTTGCCAAGCAGTCAATTTCTCTTGGTGTAATAGAGTATCTTCTGAAACCTCTTACAAGAGATGAGGCAGAAGCAGTACTGAAGAAAATTGAGAATAAGATCAGTGGAAAAAATAGCTATTCCCGCAGAAAATCCAGAAATTTGAGAGATAAATATCCGGATGCCCACCCTATGATTCTGCAAGCTCTGGATATCATACAGAGTGGATATGCCGGAAAAATAAGCCAGAAGAAATTGGCAGAAGATCTTGGGCTGAGCCAGGAATATTTCAGTTATCTTTTTGGAAAAAATATCGGAGAAAATTTCAGCACTTTTCTAAGGGAGTATAGAATTGAACAGGCACAGTATATGTTGAGGGAAGAAATATGTGATCAGAGGGATGTTCCTTATCAGGTAGGATTTTCCGATTCTAAATACTTCAAAAAAGTCTTTCGCGAGGTGACAGGAAAGAGTCCATCTGAATATCTGTCAGAAATAAAAGAGTAAAAATATAAGAAATATATGGAAAATATCCTGAAAATCTTAAAATATTTCCTTAATCTTAAAATATTATCCGTACAAAATTCCTTTTTCCATAAAATCTTGGGTTATGCGGTGGAAATTTGAATGGTAAAATATATACAACAAAACAACAGAGAGACGACTTAAAATTGTGCAACTAACCAAAACAAAATTCAACTAAGAAGGAAAAAGGGAGGAAAAAACATGAAAAAAACATTATTTACAGCAACATTATTGGCGGCTTCGCTGATGGCGGCATCAACTGTACAGGCAGCTCCGCAGGAAGTTACAATGTGGCATTATTTTGATCAGAAGCCAGAGCAGGAAATGCTCGCAGACATGGTTGAAGAATATAATTCTTTACAGGATGACATTCACATCAATGCAACATTCGTATCCAGAACAGAGTTAATGAACCAGTACACAGTTGGAGCACTTTCAGGAGAACTTCCTGATATCGGACAGGTAGATTCACCGGATATGGAATCCTACATATCTCTCGGAGTATTCGAAGATATCACTGATGAGCTGGAATCATGGGGAGAACTGGATCAGTTCTATGATGGACCATTAAGCTCCTGTAAAGACCCTGATGGAAAAGTTTACGGACTTCCACAGAATAGTAACTGTCTTGCACTTGCTTGCAATATGGATCTTCTGAAAGCAGCCGGATATGATCATATGCCGCAGAGTCTTGATGAGTTCAAGGAAATGGTTGCAGCAACAACAGATGCATCCAATGATGTATACGGATTCGCAATGTGTGCAGTATCTACAGAAGAAGGAACATTCCAGATCCTTCCATGGCTGAGATCTGTACAGAATGGAACTGGCGTTAATGTTGATAATATTACTGCTGATTCTGCTGTAAATGGATTACAGACACTTGGAGATTTTGTAGCAAACGGATACATGAGTAAAGAGTGTGTAAACTGGACACAGGCAGATGCATGGAATCAGTTCTGCGCAGGAAAAGCTGCATTTGCAGAATGTGGAACATGGCATCTGGCACAGACAGATGCAATCAACGGAGCATTTGAATATGACTTTACACTTCTTCCAACAGGCGACGAAGGAACCTCTACATCTACAATCGGTGGTGAGAACTTTGGTGTCTGCAAAGGATCAGAAAACAAAGAAGCATGTGCTAAATTCCTTGAGTGGCTCTGCTCACAGGAAAACGAAGCAAAATGGGCAGCTGTAGGCGGAAAGATTCCTACAAGACAGGATGCGACAGCTGAATACACATTTGAGCAGGATGGATTTAAGGTATTTACAGATGAAATGAATTATGCGCAGGCTCGTGGACCGCACGCTGAATGGCCATCTATTTCTGAAGCGGTTTATACAGCAACACAGTCTGTAATCGTAGACGGAACATCTGCAAAAGACGCTCTTGAAACAGCAGCAGCTAAAATTAATCCAATCGTAGAAGAAACTCCTCTTCCTGAAAGCAACTAAAACTAACAAACAGGGAAGGATGTGGCTTTAATGGCAGCAAAGTCTAGGACTATGGCGCAGCAAAAGACGAAAGAAGCATACTGTTTCATTGTACCTGCATTTATTTATATGATCCTTGTGCTGGGATACCCGATCGTTTATAACATTATTCTCAGTCTTAAGGATGTAAATGTAAAGAACCTGAAATCAGGAACTTCCGTATTTGTCGGATTACAGAACTATATTGATTTATTCCATGATCCGACATTTCTTCTGGTTCTGCGCAATACATTTATTTTTACAATAGCTTGTCTTATTTTCCAGTTTACCATCGGATTTGCATTTGCGATGTTTTTCAATCAGAAATTTAAACTCGCAGGTCCGATCAGAGGTCTGATTCTTGTCAGCTATATGATGCCAATGGCAGTAACTGGTCTTCTTGGTAAAAATATCTTTTCCAATGCAGGTCTTATCAATGACCTGCTTGGAAAAATCGGAATCAGCGGTCCGGAATGGCTGGTTAACACCAGCACAGCTCTGATTGCAGTAATTATTATGAACTGCTGGGTAGGTATTCCGTTTAATATGCTCCTTCTTGTATCAGGACTTACAAGTATTTCACCGGATGTATACGAGAGCGCATCCATGGATGGAGCAAACTGGGGACAACGTTTTCTTTTTATAACTCTTCCCCTGATGAAAGAGTCAATTCTTGCAGTACTGATGTTAGGATTTATCTATACATTCCGTGCATTTGACCTGATGTATATCATGACAGCCGGAGGTCCGTTGAATTCAACAGATGTGCTGGGAACATATTCTTATATGTTATCATTTACACAGTTTAACTTTTCAAAAGGTGCGGCAGTTGCAATGGTACTGTTTGCATGCCTGTTCCTTATTGGTCTGTTCTATCTGAAACTGTTATCAAAAGAAGAGGAGGAAGGCTGATATGGATAATATGACAGGTGCTGAAAAGGCAAAAGAGATCAGAAATTCGATATTTGCACTTCTTATTGCATTTATCTTCTTATTTCCGATTTACTGGCTGATACAGATTTCATTTAAGTCAGATGCAGAAACATTTGGAAAGGTTCTTACCTATTTTCCACATGATTTCACCTTTGAACCGTGGCTGGAAAACTTAACAGATAAAACGTTTCTGATATCTTTGAAAAACAGTTTTCTTAATGGACTTTTGACAATGGCAATTGCTCTGGTACTCGGTGTCCCGGCAGCATATGGAATGGGAAGATACAGAGTAAAAGGTGGAAATGTTTTCCTTCTTACATTTCTGATTTCACAGATGCTTCCTCCATCCCTGACATTGACCCCAATGTATCTGATTTTCAGTAAATTGGGCTTTCTTGGAAATCATCTGACAGCTCCGGTTGCGATTGCAGCCAGTTCTATACCGTTTGTAATCGTAACATTGAGACCTTATTTCAGAAGTATTCCGGTATCATTGGATGAGGCCGCAAGACTGGATGGATGCGGATCGGTAAAAGCATTTCTTATGGTTATGCTTCCGGCAGTAAAAACAGGAATTATTACTATCATGGTTATTTCATTCCTGAACGGCTGGAATGATCTGGTATATTCAATGACATTTAATGTTGCAGAGACAATGAGACCTTTGACAGCGAATATTTATAAATTCCAGAGTGCATATGGTACAAGATGGAACTGTATCATGGCTTATGGTGCAATACTGGTACTTCCGGTAATTCTGATGTTTATTTTCTTACAGAAATATATTGTAGGCGGTCTTGTCGCAGGTGCGGTAAAAGACTGATAAAATAAAGCTATTATTTATATTATAAACAAGTTCAGCGGATTAGAACAAAACAGATAAAACTGCAGTTCCAATTCGCTGAAACTCCATTAAGAATGAAAAGGAGAAGGCAGAAATGGCAAATCAGGAAGAAGTAAGAGACGTATATGGGTATTTTGAGCAAAAAGGAAATGCGCTGTGCTACCGTTATGAGGCTGAACGGGTAAGAATTGAGCCGTGGGGTGCTGACAGCCTTCGTGTACGTGCATGGAAAACCGCAGAGATGGATCAGGCAGACTGGGCATTGATCAAACCAGAGAAGGAAATCACACCGGAAATCGAAGTTCGCGAAGACGGAGCAACGATCCGTAATGGTAAGATCCGTGCAGAGATTAATCTGATCGGTAAAATTGCATTTTATAATCAGAAAGGAGAACTTTTACTGGATGAGTATGTCCGCAACAGAAAAGATATGTTCGGAAATACCTGCAGTTCTCTTGAAGTAGAAGCTAGAGAATTTAAGCCTATCACAGGTGGGGATTACAGACTGACAATGCGTTTTGTTTCCACACCGGAGGAGAAAATATATGGTATGGGCCAGTATCAGCAGCCATACCTTGATGTAAAGGGAGCTGATCTTGAACTGGCACACAGAAATTCACAGGCAAGTGTTCCGTTCATGCTTTCTAGTCTTGGATATGGATTCTTGTGGAATAATCCGGCTGTAGGACGTGTAAATTTTGGCAAAAATATTACAACATGGGAAGCATTTTCTTCCAAGAAACTGGATTATTGGATCACAGCAGGTGACACACCGGCCGAAATCGAAGAAGCTTATGCAAATGCAACAGGCAAAGTTCCGATGATGCCGGAATATGCAATGGGATTCTGGCAGTGCAAACTTCGTTATCAGACACAGGAAGAACTTCTTGAAGTAGCAAGAGAATATAAACGCCGTAACCTCCCGATTTCTGTAATAGTTGTTGACTTCTTTCACTGGCCAATGCAGGGCGAATGGAAATTTGACCCGACATACTGGCCGGATCCGGATGCAATGATCAAAGAACTGAAAGATATGGGAATTGAACTGATGGTTTCCATCTGGCCGACAGTAGATTACAGAAGCGAGAATTTCAATGAAATGAAGAGTAAAGGTCTTCTGATCCGCGTAGATTCCGGATATCCGATATCCATGGATTTTCAGGGAAATACACTTCATTACGATGCAACTAATCCGGAAGCACGTGAATATGTATGGGAAAAAGCAAAGAAGAATTATTATGATAAAGGTGTAAAAGTATTCTGGCTGGATGAAGCAGAACCGGAATATACAGTTTATGATTTCGAGAATTATCGTTATCATCTCGGACCGGATATTCAGGTTGGAAATATTTATCCTGTTATGTATGCAAAGACATTTTTTGATGGAATGAAAGCAGAAGGACAGGAGAACATTATCAATCTTCTCCGCTGCGCATGGGCCGGTTCACAGAAATATGGTGCACTGGTCTGGTCCGGAGACATCAAATCTTCCTTCCCGAGTATGAAAAATCAGGTTGCAGCAGGTCTTAATATGGGAATTGCAGGTATTCCGTGGTGGACAACAGATATCGGCGGATTTTTCGGAGCAAATATAAATGATCCGGAATTCCATGAACTTCTGGTCCGTTGGTTTGAATATGGATGCTTCTGTCCGGTTATGAGACTTCACGGATATCGCTGGCCGCTTCAGCCTCAGTATGGTACAACTGGTGGAGCTACATGTGTATCAGGAGCACCAAATGAGGTATGGAGTTACACAGATCAGGTTTGTGAGATTCTGTCAGATTATTTGAGATTAAGAGAGCGCATGCTTCCATATATTACAGAATTGATGGAGGAGGCTCATGAAAAAGGAACTCCTGTTATGCGTCCGCTGTTCTATGACTTCCCGGAAGACAAAGAAAGTTGGAATGTAGAGACAGAGTATATGTTTGGACCAAAAGTTCTGGTAAAACCGATCACAGATGCAGATGCACGTGAGACAGATGTATATCTTCCTGGTGGAGCCTCCTGGACAAATGCATGGACAGGTGAAACCTTTGAAGGTGGACAGAAAGTACATGTGGCAGCACCGATCGAGCAGATTCCATTGTTTACAAGAGATGGTTACAAACTGCCGATGAAATAAAGAAGTTTAAAGATCAGGAGGGTGTCGCAGAATTATCGAGGGATAATTTTCGACACCCTTTTAAAGAACATTTAACGGTGTCACCGCTGATCCAAATGGATGATAAAGGAGAAGAAAAAATGGGAAAAGCAGCAAATTCAAGTATTTCTCTTAAACAGATTCATGTTACAGATAATTTTTGGAATAAATATGTGCATCTGGTAAAGGATGTGATTATTCCTTATCAGTGGGATATTCTGAATGATAAACTGGAAGATGTAGAAACCAGTCATTGTATAGAAAATTTCAAAATTGCAGCAGGAGAAAAAGAGGGAGAATTTCAGGGCGCCGTATTTCAGGATACGGATGTTGCAAAATGGCTGGAAGCAGTTGGTTTTGTGTTAAATTATGAAAGAGATGAAAAGCTGGAAGAATTGGCTGATGAGACGATTGAACTGATCGGACGTGCACAGCAGCCGGATGGATATTTAAATACATATTTTACGATCAAAGAACCGGATGGACGATGGAGTAATCTTATGGAAGGTCATGAGCTTTATACAGCAGGGCATATGATCGAGGCAGCAGTAGCATACTATGAAGCAACCGGAAAACGTAGATTCCTGGAAATTGTATCAAAATTTGCAGATCTTGTCTGCCAGACTTTCGGACCGGAAGAGGGAAAAATCCATGGATATCCGGGACATCAGGAAATAGAACTGGCACTTGTAAAGCTTTACCGTGTAACACGTGAGAAAAAATATCTGGATCTGGCAAAATATTTCATAGATCTGAGAGGTACTGGCAAAAATTATTTTCTGGAGGAGGAAAAGAGACCGGGACATAAGCGTATTTTTCCGGATTTTGTAAATTATGATACCATGTATGCGCAGGCACATAAACCGGTAAGAAAACAGAGGACAGCAGAAGGACACGCTGTAAGAGCAAACTATATGTATTCTGCAATGGCAGACCTGGCATATGAATATCAGGATAAAGAATTACAGCAGGCATGCCGAAACTTGTGGGATAATATGGTGCACAAAAGAATGTATATTACAGGAAGTGTTGGATCTTCTGGATTCTTGGAACGATTTACAACAGATTATGATCTGCCAAATGACAGCAATTATTCTGAGACATGTGCTACGATTGCACTTGCTATGTTTGGAAAGAGAATGGCAGATATGGAGAAGGATGCTTCTTATATGGATGTAGTGGAACGGGCTTTATATAATACACTTTTATCAGGCATAGCTATGGATGGAAAAAGCTTTTTTTATGTAAATCCTCTGGAAGTATGGCCGGTAAGCTGTATGCCGAGAACTTCACGCGAACATGTGAAACCTGTCAGGCAGAAATGGTTTGGTGTTGCATGCTGCCCGCCAAACATTACCAGAACATTGGCATCTCTTGGACAATACATCTATTTCCAAGAAGAAAATGAAATTTACGTAAATCTGTATGTTGCAAATGAAACAGAAGTTACACTTAATGGAGTTCCGTTCAAAATTACGTTAAAAGGAAATTTCCCATGGGAAAACAAGATGACAGTTTCTGTAGATGGTGTGCAAGAAACAGAGGCGATGATCGCATTCAGGGTTCCGGCATATGCAGAGAATTTCAAAATTTTGAGAAACGGTAAAGAAGAGAATCTGACAGAAGACCATGGATATATTAAAATTTCCGGAAAAATGTATAAAGAAACATTTGAAATAAGTTTTGATGCAGAGCCAGTATTTGTTCATGCAAATCCACAGGTAAGAGTTGACAGTGCAAAAGTGGCAGTAGTAAAGGGACCTCTGGTTTACTGTGTGGAAGAAGCGGATAACGGGGAGAATCTTTCTTCTGTTATGGTTAATACTGATCAGAAGATTGAAGAAACATATGATGACGAACTTCTGGAAGGATGCAGTGTACTCCATATAACCGGCAAAAAAATTTCAGAGAAGGGTTGGAATGAAGGAATATTGTATCAGAACAGAAAAGTAGAACTGGAAGATGTTAAATTGACACTGGTACCATATTGTTATTGGGGAAATCGTGAAAATGGAGAAATGCTTGTGTGGATGAAGGAACTTTTTTATATGTAATTCGCTGATAAAATAAAGGAAAAATAAAAGGAGATCGCAGAAAAATATGTGGTCTCCTTTTGGTCTGTTCAGTATTTGTTTGATTATAGGCTGACAATTATTTTTTCTTTTTGGAATTATGCTCCGATTCCGGATTCATTCCGTCGATTATATGCTCAATCATCATCTTTTTTACATAAACATCAAAGCTTAACAGGCAGATAAATGAAAATCTCTTCAAATTCGCCTGATCTTCTTCATCTGCGTCCCCGAAAGTATCCTGTGCTGTTTTGTATTTGCGCAGAAGGTCTTTTTTCAGGGATTCAATCTGTTCCTTTTCCATGCTGAAAACTTCATTATAAATATAAGTCATATCTTTCTCAGTCATGGATTTAAAATATTTCTGCGTGATCGGTGTGAGCAGAGTCTGGATATCATTGATGGAAAGAATATTTTTGAAATAGTAAATAAAAATCAGCATCAGCACATGTTCTTTGGAATAACGTTTCTTCTCAGGCGGGGGAAGAAGTTTATTCTTTGCATAATTGTTGATCATAGTCTTGGTGAGAATCTTATCATCTGCGTAACGTTTGGAAGAAACGAGCTGCTCTTCCATAAAGGTTGTCACTTGGTCCATATATAAATCAATATTTGGGATGTCTTCCGGTTTAATATAGTCAATCCTGGATACACTTTCCAGAATGCTGTTTATCATATCTTTATCATCGATTGTCATCTTTCATCACCTCTGTTCCTTATTATATAGTTTTAAATACTACTTGTAAATGTTTTTTTCACTAATTACAAAATTTATATCCGCTTGAATTTACAGGAATCAGTTGTAGGCGAACAGATTTTTGTGTATAATCATAAAGATATATGCCTGTTCAGGCACAAAAAATATTTCGAGAGATGTAAACGGTAACCGGTACATATTTTGAATCTGAAAGATTGTTGCAGGAATCAACTTGTTGATCATCATGGTTGTTTGTAAAATAATGTACCGTACAGGAAGAAGACAGGAGAAAATATGAGCGATATTTATAGTACATTAAATCCTCAGCAGCAGGAAGCGGTTTACCATACAGAAGGTCCACTGCTGATCCTTGCGGGAGCGGGTTCGGGAAAGACAAGAGTACTTACCCACCGCATTGCTTACCTGATAGATAAAAAGGGAATCAATCCCTGGAACATTCTGGCTATCACATTTACAAATAAAGCAGCCAGTGAGATGAGAGAACGTGTAGATAAAATAGTGGGATTTGGTTCCGAGAGCGTATGGGTTTCCACATTCCATTCTACCTGTGTGCGTATTCTGCGTCGTTATATTGACCGTCTTGGATATGATACCAGATTTGCTATTTATGACACAGAAGATCAGAAAACTCTGATGAAAGAAGTATGCAGAAAACTGAATATTGACACCAAGAAAACAAAGGAACGTTCTCTTCTGGCACAGATTTCCCATGCAAAAGATGAACTGATCACACCGGATGAGATGGAACTGAATGCAGGTGGGGACTTTGTTAAAAAGAAGGTTGCTGAGGTATATCGGGAATATCAGGCTGCTTTGCGCAGAAATAATGCGCTGGATTTTGATGATCTGATCGTAAAGACCGTAGAGCTTTTTCAGAACTGCGGAGATGTTCTGGAAAACTATCAGGAACGTTTCAGATATATCATGGTGGATGAGTATCAGGATACCAATACTGCACAGTTTAAATTTATAAGCCTGTTGGCCTCTAAATATGAAAACCTCTGTGTAGTCGGTGATGATGACCAGTCTATCTATAAATTCCGCGGTGCAAATATTGGAAATATTCTTGGATTTGAGCATGTTTTTCCAGATGCAAAAGTTATCCGTCTGGAACAGAATTACCGTTCCACAAAGAATATTCTGAATGCAGCCAATGCGGTGATCGCAAATAATACCTCACGTAAATCAAAAACACTCTGGACTGAGAATTCGGAGGGGGAACGAATCCATTTCCGCCAGTTCATGAACGGATATGAGGAAGCAGAGTATGTGATAGGCGAGATTTCCAGAGCTCACAGAGAGAATGGTGCGAAGTATAAAGACTGTGCAGTTCTGTACAGGACCAATGCACAGTCACGACTCTTTGAAGAGAAGTGTCTTCTTGCGAATATCCCTTACAAGATTGTAGGCGGTGTGAATTTCTATGCGCGTAAAGAAATCAAAGACCTGTTATGTTATCTGAAGACAATTGACAATTCCAGAGATGATCTGGCAGTCCGCCGTATCATCAATGTACCGAAGCGTGGAATCGGAGCCACAACTCTTGGCAGAATACAGGATTATGCGGATAAAATGAGTGTGAGTTTCTATGATGCCTTGCGTGTGGCAGAGGAGGTCCCGTCTATTGGAAGAAGCCTTTCAAAGATTGATGGATTTGTAACCTTTATTCAGAGTTTAAAGAGTAAGGCAGAGTCTTATACAGTACGTGAACTTCTGGAAGAAGTGATTGAACTTACCGGATATGTGGCAGAGCTGCAGGCTGAAGATACAGATGAATCGAAGGCAAGAATCGAGAATATTGATGAACTTATTTCCAAGACAGAATCCTATCAGGAAGTAATGGAAGAACAGGGACAGACGGCCACACTTTCAGGTTTTCTCGAGGAGATTGCACTGATCGCAGACATTGACAGCGTGGATCCGGATCAGGATTATGTGCTTCTTATGACACTACATAGTGCCAAAGGTCTGGAGTTTCCGAGAGTATTTCTCGCAGGAATGGAAGATGGGATGTTTCCGTCTTATATGTCCATTATATCAGATGACAGATCTGATCTGGAAGAAGAGAGAAGGCTCTGTTATGTGGGTATCACAAGAGCTATGGAGGATCTGACGCTGACAAGTGCCAGACAGCGGATGCTCCGGGGAGAAGTACAGTATAATAAAGTATCCAGATTTGTACGTGAAATTCCGCGGGAGCTTGTGGATCTGGGACAGGAAGCTCAGGAAAAGAAGAAAAAGATTGAAGAGATGATTCAGGCAGACAGAAACCTTGCAAAAATGAAAATGGCTTTTGAGACGAAAACATTCAAGCCCAGAGAATTTAAGGTGACGAAGGCTGCTGCACTGGATTACGAAGTGGGAGACACTGTCCGCCACATTAAATTTGGTGTAGGAATTGTCAAAGACATTGTAGACGGCGGAAGAGATTATGAAGTCACTGTTGATTTTGACAAAGTGGGAATAAAGAAAATGTTCGCAGGATTTGCAAAGCTGAAAAAAATATAATAATTTCAGAATCAGGATGATGCAGGCAAGTCACGCCTGCTGTCTGTTAGTCGAGCGATTGGGGCAGGTGACTTAAGTCACCTGCGGAGGCTGCGAAAAGCAATAAGCAGTAAGGCGAACGATTTTATCCGCTTTATATATGAGACAGGAGTTCAGGAAGTTTCATAAGACTGTCAAATTCATGATCAGGGATGATTTCTGAAGTCTTCTCATGGTTGGGATTAAACCAGATTGTGCGGATTCCGGCATTGATGCCGCCCTGGATATCAGAGGTCAGGCTGTCCCCGATGATTACTGCTGTTTCCTTATGGAAATCAGGGATTCTGGAGAAGCAGTAGTTAAAGTATTCCCTGCCCGGTTTATTGTATCCCAGTTCTTCGGAGATAAAAATATCCTCAAAGTAACGGGAAATTCCGGAACTTTTAAGCCGTCCCTTCTGGACACTTAAGGTACCGTTTGTAACCAGATACATCCGGTATTGACCGTAAAGAGTTTCGAGCAATTCTTCTGCACCATCTATGAAATAGTGCCCCTGGGCCAGAAGAGTTTCATAGGTATGTGCAGCTTCTTTTGCAGGTACATCCACATTCAGCTCTGCAAAAAGAAGCCGGAATCTCCGAAGCTTTACCTGGTCTCTGGTGATCTTGCCCTGTTCAAGAAGTTTCCACTGGGCGAGGTTAAGCTCACTGTAACGCTTCAGAACTGAAGGCTCGGGAGCAATGTGAAAACTTTTCAGAGTTTTTGCGATAGCTGCTCTTTCTGCCCGGTTAAAATCAAGTAATGTATTATCAAGATCAAAAAAAAGTGTTTCTACCATAAGTATTTATCCTCTCTTATCAGATCGTTGCTGTCGGCATATTTTTAAGTCAGGGGCAAAATTCATTCCAGATTGCCTGCGGCAATGGAATTTTGGCTTGTATGTCTCGGGATTGTGTGAACAGTAACCCCCTGATATCATTATAATAAAGAAACTAACAAAAGTATAGAATAAATGCAGATATCTTATGGTAAAATTACAGAAAAAGTGTTATAATAATTTCATTAAACAGCAGACGGCAGAAGTGTTAAGTGTCAGCTGATGAATTATTGAGAGGATGGTGCGATTATGAATATCAAAATTGAAGAATTATTATCAGCATTAAACAGAAAAGAAGAAGAGAAAGAAAAAAATACAGTCCTCTGGGTACTGGCAATCATTGGCGCAGTTGCAGCAGTAGCAGGTATCGCATTTGCTGTATATCATTTCTTTGCTCCGGATTATCTGGAAGATTTTGAAGAGGATTTTGACGATGACTTCGACGATTATTTCGAAGATGAAGAAGAATAATTACCTGTAATATGAAAATGAAAGAATAGCTCCGGCTTATACCGGGGCTATTTTTATGGAGGTTATATGAAAAAAGGCGAAATTTATGAAGGCGTGATTGAGAAAGTAGATTTTCCCAATAAGGGAATTGTGATAACAGACGGACAAAAAGTTACCGTAAAGAACGGAATGCCCGGACAGAAAGTTCGTTTTATGATCAATAAGAAGCGTTCCGGACGTGCAGAGGGAAGACTTCTGGAAGTGTTGGAGAAGTCTCCGCTTGAAACAAGAGAACCGGTCTGTAGCATTTTTCCGGAATGTGGAGGATGCATGTATCAGACCATGTCCTATGAAAACCAGCTCAAAATGAAAGAATGTCAGGTTCGTGAACTGTTGGATGGTGCATTGAACGGCACTGATTACCAGTGGGAGGGAATTCATGGAAGTCCCATTGAATTCAGATATCGAAATAAAATGGAATTCTCCTTTGGTGATGCATATAAGGATGGTCCGTTGACGCTGGGTCTGCACAAAAAAGGCAGTACCTATGATGTTCTTACAGCAGATGACTGTCAACTGGTTCATGAAGATATGACGAAAATCCTGACTTGTGTGCATGAATACTTCCTGAAACGAAACGTTTCCTATTATAAAAAGATGCAGCATACAGGATATCTGCGCCATCTGCTTCTCCGCCGCGGTGTGACTACAGGAGAGATTCTGGTCCATGTGATTACCACCAGTCAGGAAGAACATGATCTGGAATCTCTGAAAGAAGAACTTCTTGCACTTCCGCTGGAGGGTAAAATTGTGGGAATCATGCATATTATCAATGATTCTCTTTCTGATGTGGTGCAGAGTGATGAGACACGTATCCTTTACGGTCAGGATTTCTTTTATGAAACGCTTCTGGGACTGCGATTTAAGATCAGTACATTTTCATTTTTCCAGCCTAATTCCCTGGCTGCGGAAGTGCTTTATTCTATCGTACGTGAGTATATCGGAGATACGAAGGATAAAGTAGTGTTCGACCTTTACAGCGGAACCGGAACGATCGCCCAACTTGCAGCCTCCGTAGCGGACGAAGTGATAGGTGTGGAAATTGTGGAAGAGGCAGTAGAAGCTGCAAAACAGAATGCAGCACTGAATAACCTGAGTAATTGCAAATTTATTGTAGGAGATGTCCTTAAAGTCTTGGATGATCTGACGGAGAAACCGGATGTGATCATTCTGGATCCGCCAAGGGATGGAATCCATCCCAAAGCATTGCCGAAGATTCTTTCTTATGGGGTAGACCATATTGTATATATTTCCTGCAAAGCGACTAGCCTGGCAAGAGATCTTCCGGCATTTCTGGCGGCAGGATATAAGCTGGAAAAAGCCTGCTGCGTTGATCAATTTTGTCAGACTGTTCATGTGGAGACGGTAGTTCTTTTGTCCCAACAAAAGCCGGATGACACCATAGAGATCGACCTGGACTTGGATGAGCTGGACGCCACGACTGCTGAGACAAAGGGCACCTATGAGGAAATCAAGGCATACGTCTGGGATAAGCACCATTTGAAAGTATCCAGCCTGTATATCTCCCAAGTCAAAATAAAGTGCGGATTAGAGGTTGGTCAGAATTATAACCTGTCCAAATCCGAAAATCCTAAAGTGCCAAAGTGTCCGCCGGAAAAGGAAGCGGTGATTATGGGCGCACTGAAACATTTTCAAATGATTTGATAACAAAAACACGGATGATTTGCCGCTGGGCGATCATCCGTGTTTTGCATTATCTAGACTCTTATACATCCTTGAGCAGATATGCGTTCAACCTGTTTTTTTCATCGATGTAGGATTGATAGATATTTTTGACCCCGGCTTCTTTGGCCATGGAAATAATCAGATTTTTATCTACTGGAGGTGTTCTCAAGCCAATAATGACCCCAGCTGGAACCCACTCTATCATTGCGGGAAGATTCATTTTGCAATTAGCGATCAATCGCCATTCTTCATCATATTTGTGGCATTCCTTTTTAATCAAGCTATTCCGCTCGATTTCCCAAGGACGAGGTTTCAATTTTTCTTGCATAAAATCCGGCAAAGGTACATGTAACTGCTGTATCATATCCTGCCCCATAACAAACTTTGCAAAATTGGTTGCATCATGTGGAGTGTTAGAATAATATACCGGATAAATTCGTGTTCCATATTTATAGACGCCACAATTTACGCACTTGTCCAATTTTCCACAATGCGAACTGTCCGCATCACTAAGGTCATACATAAGACAAAAACCCTTGTGCATATCGGCATATTTTAGCCACAGAGTTTCATTAAACCCGTTTTCAGAAAAGCAGATGGACAGAATCTCGTCTTGTATTTTTGAGCGCAAAGTTAGTACATAAGATAAAAATTGTTTTGTTATTCCATTTGCAAATAACTGCTTTAATCCTTCGACATTTGTTACTTGTTGAATAAACTCTTGCGGAACGCCAGACTGATTTTGAAAAGTTTCTTTCATCCCGTTTGCCAACGCTGCTAATGCTTCAGGGGAACTATAGTTGCTATTAAATTCCTGACGGATCTTATCCACATCAATATGTAAAAAGGTGTCGAACGGATCATCATAACTGCTGGCTTTAGAGAAGAATAGTTTATTAGAACGTAAAGCATCAAGATTATTGTTATTCACCGCACGATACTTATACAAAAATCTTGGATAGCGAATTTTCGCCATCAGTTGATTAACTTCATTTGGTATGTCTTCGCCTGTAAATGAACACAGCGTTTCCCAATAATCCTGCATTTCATCGTGGCTCATAGCTGTTTTTCGTTCTTCTACTTCCAAAGAAACACCCTCTTTCTAAAATTGACTTCGTTTGAGTTATTCGTTTTCGGCAGGTAAAGTATTTGAAATTTCATTCAGATCGAATCCTTGTCCCTCTAAAAATTCGACTTCATATCCTACTTGAATCCTTACCTGTTCTTGCTCCTCAGTGGATAACTCTGAAAGAAGATTTGACAGTTGCTGTACGTAGTCACAGTCTTCGCCTATATATTCTTGAAAATTATCCTGCTTGCACTTTTCCTGAAAATAGATCATGGCAAATAGGTATGCAATTTTTTTGTTAAGCGGCAAGGCGGGAATATCAAGCGTTAAAAAGGCGCAAATATCTCGGTATGAATATTTTTTGTCGGCAAGTTCACGCTGTATAAAATCTCCCATAGAAGTTGTTTGGAAGGCAGGGCTGTTAATATAACGCATAATTGAACTTTTAAAAGTGGACTGAATATTCTCGGCGTTTGCTGATGCTATTTTTTCAATATTCTTCAAGACATCATCAAAATACTTTCCAACGGCCTCTTGGTCATATTGAATGAATCCACTATTATGCGCACAACGATCTCTTTTATCGACGAATTCCTTTACTTCGCTTCGCTTATTTGCGTGCCAAGAAAAGACGCCTAAATAACCGTCAATGAATGTTTGCTCAGGAATAATGGAAGAATCAAAAACATTTTCCACCGATTCAAATTGTCCATTAGCTCTGCACAGTCTTTCAACTCGCTCATGGCTGTAAGTTTTTAAAGTCCAAAACTCCTTATACAAAAACGCCATAAAAAGCATGTGAAACGCCATGAGGGAGAACTGAAACTTTTCATTCGTATAGTTTTCACAGCAAGCACGGACCAAATAAGTTTTGTACTCGTTATTTTCTGTATCCCCAAAATCTATCGGTAAATAATACAGAAGCTTTTGGATATATTCTTCCATATCACTCACCCCAGACTTCCGAAATTTTGTCACTAATCTTTTTCTCGAAAATTTCAATCAGGTGCTTATTTTGCTCTACAATAGCGATTTCTTCTTCCGTCTGATTGACGATCTTTCTCTGCTCATCCAAAGGAGGAAGGGACACAGGAAAATTGCGAACAAAATCCTTTGTCAGCCTTCGTAGACCTCCAGTGCCGGTCATTTGGGGGGTGCCCTCGGTAATAAACCGATTGCTGTTAATGATGTAGTAAATGTATTCCGGAAGAACTTTTTCAGGAGTTGCTCGAAGAACAAAGAACTCACTGGAACCAAATCCAATGCCATTTTCCAATTTTTTTGCTAATCCAGACTTCCCGTTTTCAAAACAGGGCGTCACTTTAGCCAGCAATACATCATCATCCCTGAAATATGTATATCCGGTATAAACTTCTTTCAAGGGCTTCTGTTCCTGAACCGAGAAATACATATCTGTTTCGCTTACCATAGCCATGGGAACAAACGAAACATTCCCCTCAAAATCTTTGACTTCCGATTTTCTGGGATTCAGTTCACAGATATCTCCCAGTCGTACCGTTTCCCAATGAGAGTTATTTTGAATAGTCGGTTTGTAGTTTTCTACAACTTGCCGGGCACCATCAATGATTTTCTGGTAACCATCTAGCTCCGCAACAATCTCTTTTTGAATTTCCAACGGAGGAAGGGGAATGCTGCAACCTCGAACCAAATTACTATTCAGATTCTTTACTACTCCACCTGTGGCTAGGCGATTATATTGGGCTATCATGGGGTTAGATCCTAGTATATAGCATAGATATTTTTGATCAACCATCTGGGTATTGCATCTAAGTATCAGCCATCCGTCATGAACGCATCCATCAATCCCTAATATATATGGTTTTCCAAAGCTCATAGAGTTTGAAAGAATCAAATCTCCTTTATGGACATATCTGGATTTAGACGCTCCTTCAGTTGTTATCTTTTCCTTTGCCTCTGTAATATAAAAAGAATTATCCGAACCATCCCCAATTTTTATCCAATTAATTCCCGTTTCATCTTCCGTAATATATGCATTAATAGGACGAGGAGAAGCTCCACGTTCTATTTCACATACATCACCAATTTTGGCCATATTCCAAGCACTATTTGTATGAATGGAAGAAGCATATCGTTCTCCAACTAAAATGTAGTTTTGTTCTGCAATCTGTTCTTTTGTAGCAATGGTAACGAGCGAATGGTGGATAATCTCATCATCTGTTATTTGCGGGTCGAGATCTGCATGGTATTTTTTTACAATACGAACAATCTCCGGGATTTCGCTTCCCTTTTTGGGTTGACGCTGTGCTCCCAGATCGAATCCATCGTTGTTCAGTTTTACAAATAGAATTTCATCCTTGAATTTTGAAAAGAGCTTGTCAATGAGCAAAATACTGGTTTTAACTCCGCTATAAGGATTAAAAACACCGGCAGGCAGTGAGATTACTGCATACAACAGATCATTATTCACTAAATATTTGCGAAGCTCCTTATAGGCGTTCGAGGTCTGAAATATAATGCCCTCAGGAACAATGATTGCAGCTCGTCCATTAGGATTAAGGTGCTCAGCAATATAGTCTACAAACAGTACCTCGGAGCGTTTGGCCTTTACCCGATAGCGGCTGTGTGGCATAATTCCGCCCTTTGGCGTCATGAAAGGCGGATTCGCAAGGATAACATCATAACAGTCATCCCACTTTTCTTCACTGGTTAGGGTGTCATATTCGCTGATTTTGGGCTTTGTAAAATGGTGAAGGTACATATTTACCCGAGACAGACGCACCATATCGGGAGAAATATCGTACCCGGCAAAGTTTTCCGTCAAACGCTTTCGGTCATCGGCGGTCAGTGTGCTTTTGCCATCTTCATCCTTGTTCTGTGCAAGAATGTGACGATAGGCACTGATCAGAAAACCGGCTGTACCGCAGGCAGGGTCCAGAATAGTCTCGTTTTTCTTCGGGTCTACGATTTCCACCATCATGTCAATGATGTGGCGGGGCGTGCGGAACTGGCCGGCATCTCCCTGGCTGCCCATAATGGACAGCAGATATTCAAAGGCATTGCCCAAGTCCTCACTGTTGTCATACGAGAAGTCGCTGACTTCTTTGAGGAACATATTCAAGGTATCCGGGTCCCGATAAGGGATATATGCTCCACGGAAAATATCCCGGAACAGCTGCGGAAGGTTGGGGTTCGTAGTCATCTTTTCAATGCCTTCCGCATAAAGTAACGCCCTTTGCTGACCGCTGTTTTCGGGTTTCATGATTTCCGTCCAGGCATACTTCTCATATTCACCTGTAAAAAACTGCCGGGTGCCGCCAAATTCCAAACCTTCTATATCCATGTCATCCATGAATTTATAAATGAGCGCAATGGTAATCTGTTCAACCTGTGCCTTGGGATCGGGCACCTTGCCCACCAAAATATCACGCAGCGTATTGATCTTCCGCTTTACGTCAAATGTCAACATTTTCTTTCCTCCTACATAAAGCGGGATACATTGACGTTATCGGCAACGTAATCTACCACGCTTTGCATACTATCCAGCCCCAAATGCTTCAGATCAGCCATAGTGTATGTGCTGATGTCCGTTCCAAGCAGCTGGAATTTTCGGTCTTCGATGGCTCTGCGCACATCTTTGTCCGTTACATAAGTGGCAAAGAACTCTTTTACATCGGCATACTTTTCTGACGGAATACTGTGCGTCAGGGCATATCCCTCGAATTCATCCTCTACCAATTCCTTTTTACTCTTAAAGAAGGGCAGGACACCAAAGATTTTGTCCAGAATTTCCCGGGCCGTGATGCGGCGATCGCTGCCAATGGAGCGCCGCAGCTTGTCCCAGGTGTAATACTCGTTGGGCTGATTCATAATGTGGTCATCAATATAGCGGATGACAGCGGGATAGTTGCCTTGCTCATACTGTTCTCTCGCAACTGGATCTTCTTTGACAGTCTCCTCGAATTTATCAAAGTACATCCGGTCAATCTTCATGCCCTCAGCACCGATTTTGGTCTCCACCAGTGTTTTCAGCGGGTCAGGAGTAAAGTTTTCATACCCATCCGGATCAACAGGTGGAGTACCAGGCGACACGCTGCCGCTTTGAAAGCGGGGTAGTTTTAAGACCTCATCATAATCAAACTTTTCTTCAAAATATTCGCAGTTCCCAAAGAAGTCGAACAGTTTGAATGTTTCCTTGGGGTACATATGGACGATTTCCTGACCGCCGTTTCGCTCTTTGAAGATAAAATCATGCTTTCGTGTACCACGGCCCTTAATCTGAATAAAGTCTGTGGGAGAGAAGATAGGGCGCAGTAACCCGATGTTCAGCAAATCTTCGCAGTCATACCCGGTTGTCATCATGCCCACTGTGACACAGATTCTGGTCTTGGATGATTTATACCCTTCCAGGAAACTGGTTGTTCCGCTCAGATTATTGTTCTGGAAGTTGATTGTATAGGTCTGTGCGTTCATAACGTCTGATGTGATCTGCATAGCAAAATCCGAACAGTATTTGCCGGGGAACATCATATCCGCATACACGTTCAGCAGCTGTGTGATTTTTGCTGCATGTTTGCGGCTTACGCAGAAGATGATGCCTTTGCCAATTTCTCCGGTAATCGGGTCACGGAGTGCATTGTCCATAAAAGTTTTGACAAACATCTTGTTGGTTTCTTCGGAGAAAAACTTCTTTTCAAAGTCACGGGCAAAGTAGGTTTCTTCCTGTTCTTCGTCCGCTTCATCCCCTTGCGAAATCACGGCATAACCTTCATCTGCCAATAATTTTGTTGTAATATCAGTTCTGGCGTCCACTACTGTGGGATTGATCAAATAGCCGTCACGAACTCCATCCAGCAGTGAATAGCGGTATGTTGGGTCGCCGCTTTCACAGCCAAAGGTTTTATAGCTGTCCAGCAGTTGCCGTTTTTCCCATGCCCGTGGATCAGTAGCTTTCAGCCTTTCTACATCAATATTTTTGATATAGTCTTTGGGCGTAGCCGTCAATCCCAGCTTATAGCCGAGAAAATATTCGAATACGGCACGGCTGTTTCCATTGATGGAACGATGACTCTCATCGGCAATGATAAGTGAAAAATCGGTAGGCTTAAAGAAACGCTTGTATTTATTATTGAACATAAGCGTTTGTACGGTGGAAACAACAACCTCCGCTTTCCGCCAATCATCTACATTCTCCTTAAAGATAACTGTGTGATAGTCAGGAGCAAGATAATTCTGGAAGTTTTTCTTAGCCTGATTTTCAAGCTCGATTCTATCCACCAGGAAAAGCACCCGATTCGCATTTCCACTCCGCAAGAAAAGACGAATTACGGCAGCAGATGTGAGCGTCTTACCTGTGCCGGTTGCCATCTCAAACAGAAACCTCTGATTTCCACGTCGTACAGATTCCTGCAAGGCTTTCAGCGCATTGATCTGATACTGACGGAGAAAGCGCAGTCCATTATCATATAAGAATTGATGACGAGTTTCCGGATTTATGTACTCGGGTGCCTCCATATATTGAGGGTTTTTGATTACGGCAATATAATCCGCTCCAATTTCCTCTGAATATAGTTTTGCTGGGTCGGCGTTCATAGCTTTGCTTTCCCGAATGCTTTCATAGCTGGGGAAAGCCGTGATAAGCTGCGGGTTTCCCTTGTAAATATTCCAGAAATAATGCTGATTTCCGTTGGAGAGGATCACATACTTGAGATAAAAAGACTTGGCATATTCTCTGGCCTGTTCCTTGCCGACCAGGGGATCTTTATCCTCTGCTTTTGCTTCCAGCACAATAAAAGGCTTACCTTTATCATCGAGGAGCAGAAAATCCACAAAGCCATTCTTCACCTTATCAAAATTTTCGCCCAGGCCTGTCAAATCAGCTTTGGACATTTTGACATTGGGTTCCAGCTGTATATTTGCAGGTCCGTTTTCATCGTCAAAGAAACGCCAGCCAGCTTCTTCTAACAGACGATTGATTTTAATTCTTGCACTTGCTTCTTTCTTTTTCAAAACAGCAGCCCTCCCTCTGTTTGCGATTGCGATTGTAATTTATAAACTATGCTGTGATTGATATTTATAGGTGTTCGTGGGTTTACTGACATTGGCAGGTATCAGCCATATTCTATTGATCTGTACAGCGCCTTCTATACGATTATTCTTACAAAGGATTTGGACTTGTCGGGCGCTTATGTTCCATTTCTGCGCAGCTTCCTGCGTTGTAACATAGCCATTCAGCATTGAATCCACCTCCAGTAAAAGCAAACAATTACCATTTCTATTATATTCGTTTGAACGAATTTGTTCAATGCAAAATTCGTGATTTTTCTTACAAAGAGAATGAAATTACGATCTCTTTTAAGTTGACTAATAAGGGATGAGTTTGTATGTAACAAATTGCTTTTTTAGAGAATACTTTACTTATCATTCGATCCCATTCTGCAAGTTTTCGGATTTCCGTTGTCCGGTTCACAAAGTCAAAATATATTTCACCCCATTCGCCATCGTAGTCTACCTGATACAGATAGATTGCGGTGGCGATTTCTTTTTTCTTTCTGGTAATGTTTTTGCGTTTTAGACGCACAGCGTGCAGAATACCCTCTTCTACCAAAATAGTGGTGAGTTTGTCCAGCGCCTTGCGATATGCACGTTCCGCACCGCTGGTTCCGCTTCCTTCAAACAGAGTAGCAAGTATCACCGCAAGAGCAAGGCACAGAGAAAGCG
>ULYJ01014029.1_pt1 | contig 26935 bp, 19 predicted proteins | sample 1962111 | NCBI WGS metagenome assembly ULYJ01 (sample SAMEA4835861, study PRJEB28245) | human gut metagenome | biome: gut microbiome; material: fecal sample | place: Denmark | collected 2008
GCTACGGTCACGCACATCACCGGTCACGGCGATTGATCCAATCGAACCACCTGCAGGCGCGTAAATCAGCACACGCTGCGCGGATGTGCCACTCGGCGCCACGGGCACGCCACCAACGCCCTTCTGCTCACCACCGAGAATGTAACTCGTGCAGGTAGCCATTTCCGTGGAAGTCATACGGTTGGTCAGCGTGTACTTCACGTGGTAGGTCTTGTCACCTGTCTTGGTCACTTCGCTGGTACGGTCGATATACCAACCCATCTTCGAAGGATTCTGCTCGCTGATGTAAATGCCCGTTTCCGGATTGGTCTCGCTCTCAGGCGCATTCTTGGCGAGTCCAGCACCTTGGAAGTACTTCGCTTCGTCATCGTGGAACGTGTAGGCGTAGAAGTGGCGGTTCTCGGCCAAATCACCGATGCTTTGCGCCACCTTCATCATCTTGTCCACAGTCATGTTGCCAAAAGCGCCGTCCATCACCGTTTTGGCAATGTACTCGAAGTATTCGTCCTGCTGTGCCACAGGAACGTCTTTGTAGATGGTGTTGAGCATGTATTCGGCGGTGTTCTCGCCGGTAAGCACAGTGCCGTTGGACAAGGTGACTGGTCCGTTGATTTCCACCATTTTCTGGATGAACACCGGATCCACGGAAATCAAACCGTCGATGTTGCAGGCATATTGCGAACGCTGCCATGAAGCGTTGAGCATTTCCGCGTTGCGGGAAACATCCGGCACCGCGAAGGTGTCTCGCACGTCGAAGGAGAAACCCAACGGCCTGTTGAATACCGCATGTTCCTCAGCGGTGCCGTTGTTGCCATTGACGAACTCACCATTCGGGTGGAAGTCCCCCACCGCGATTTTGCCATGATCCGCAGTCATGGTGCCGAGAGAGCCAACCAAGCCGCCGCCGGAACGTGTTTCGGATGTGGTCTGTGCCGCCAGCAAGTATGTGCGGGCACCGTTCTGGCCGAGGAAGGAAGGCAGCATGTGAGTGGCGTTGCTGACCTGCCCGACCAGATCGACGATATTGTCAAGCTGGTCCTTGCCCTGCTGATAGGCTTTCTTCACCATGCCGATTTTCGGCTCGGCAAGACTGTTATACTGCTTGTTCTGCTGCTGCACCTGCTGGTTGAGCTTGTCGAAGTTACCTTGCGCATCGGCGATTGGCTGCAGGTTGAGTTGCCCTTCCGCACCGGAAAGATTGGCCCCGGCAAGCTGTTGCACCGCAGTGGTCAACGATGGCAGTGTCTGCTGTGCAAGGTTGTCCACGACTTCCGTCATGCCTTGCACAGTGGCGATGTCACTGCCGACGAACGGCATTTTCGCAGCCACGTTCCATAGTGAACCGTGCGCAATCTGCTTGGCCTGCGCCGTCTGCTGCTGAGCCTGCGCGATGTACGCCTGCGACGCGGCGGCATCCTTGAGCTTTGCAGGGTCATTGATTGCGGATAGTGAGGATATGGCTTGCGATTCGTGCGCCTTGACGCTTTTTGCCTGCTTATACAGTTGCATACCGAACACTGCGGCAATGGCGAGTAGCACGATCAGCACCGCAAGTACAATAAGCGTCACATTCCGTGCCGTATGTTTTTCCCGTATTGCTTGAGCATGTTGCCCCATGCTTTGCTCCTCAAATCATTAAGCACTCAATTTGACTATTCCAGCGCATTATTGTGCCACATGGCACCCCTTTTTTCGGCCGCCAAATGAAATTTCCCTCTGTTCCATCACAAGAACAGAGGGAACATCACAGAAAACCCACTTATTGGCTCAGTACGATCCACGGCCAGTGAAGATTACCATCACGGTTTTGGCAAGAATCGCAAGATCTCCAGCGATGGACCAATTCTCAATGTAGGAGACGTCCAAATATTCGCTTTGCTCCTGTGAAAGATCGGACCGGCCGGACACCTGCCATGGACCGGTGATGCCCGGCTTGACCAGCAGTCGGGCGGAATATAGGGAACCATAGCGGGCCACTTCTTCCGGCAATGCCGGGCGCGGACCGACCAGAGACATATCGCCCTTGAGCACGTTGTAGAACTGCGGGAACTCATCCAAAGAAGTCTTACGGATGAAGTGACCTACCTTGGTGATACGCGGATCATCTTTCATTTTGAAGATGAACCGGTCTTCCTGCCCAGTTTCCTCAGCGAGTTTCTTCTTCAGCTCCTCAGCATTGGTGACCATGGAACGGAATTTATACATTTTGAACGGCTTGCCGTGCAGTCCGATACGGGTCTGAGAGAAGAACACCGGACCGCCATCATCAAGCTTGATGGCGATGGCGACGCCGAGAAGAATCGGAGAGGAAATAATCAGCGCGCACAGTGAGCCGATGATGTCCAGCAAACGCTTGATTACGTTCGCAGCTCCCGTGTACTGCGGCAGGGAAGCCAACAGAACCGGCTGTTCCGTGGTGTTTCGCAGATACAAACGGTGACCGCTCACATCCGCCAGGGAGACCGCCAAGGCAAGTTCCATACCCAGCGACTCCACCGCAAGAGAAAGACCATGCAGCATTTCGGAATCACGCGAAAGCACGTCAGCCACATAGACTTCCTGTACACCAAGGCTTTCGCAAATACGTGGGAATGCCGAGTTGAAAGGAATCACCTTGAGTTTGCTGGAGCCTTCGATATTGGCATCCGGTGTGTATGAGGTAACCACATAAGCGTCTTTTGAAGCTGGATCCGCTTCAATTGGACATACAGCAACTGGTTCGCACCCCCAATTCATGCAGTTGCGCATGGTCTGCAAGGCTTTGTTGATGCCATCGGAAGATCCGATGACCACCGTTCTGTACTTGCAAGAGCCTTTGCTGCGGTGACGATGCAACGCTTGACGCATCTGCCAGCGTGCGATGATGTCCAAGAAGAAGGCGATGACTGGCGCGATAATCAACGCAGTGCGGGGCAATGCAAGTTTGAAAATAAATGCAAGGCTGCAGTATGAGATGATGGTCAGCAACGACGCATTGATGATTTTGGCATACAGCTCATAGCCGTCCGCCATAACATGGCGGTGGTATGTGCCCGCGAATGCCAAGCACAGCAACCAAATCAGGCTGAACAGAATGAGGAAAAGCCAAAACGGCATCACATCGCCGATGGCATCGAAAGCAGCACCGTTGATTACAAGGCTGACGGTCAACGAAAGCAGCATCACTGCCAAATCGATGGCGATCAGGCTGGCGACGAAGGCGAAACGCCACCGGGGAGTCGATTCAGCCTTGCCGCGCCTATGTCCTTCCTTTTCCGCAGGAAACGGGGTATTGGAAAAAGTCATCGGCTCGAACTGCTTTTGCAGACGCTGATTCTGCATGGACGCGTATGCCTGTCGATGCGCATTGGACGAGACGATATGAATCTCTTGAGTCCTCATACCTTGCTCGCCGTTTGGTGCGCCGGATTCACCGGTATTCACGCCTTGCATGTATCTCCCTCCCCTTCAGCTGCATACGGCAAACAATTTACCACAGCCCCCCCCAGAAATTAAGAGGGACCTATGGGGGTACCATTCGCTATATCCAAATCCTTCTCCGGTATGGCTTATTCGCCAGCAGTACCTGTATCTGAATCGCCGTTGCCGTTGCCGGTCGAACCACCATTACCGTCATTCGAATCGCCGTTACCGCCGCCGTTTGAATCGCCGTTGCCGTTGCCGGTCGAATCGCCATTACCGTCATTCGAATCGCCGTTACCGCCGCCGTTTGAATCGCCGTTGCCGTTGCCGGTCGAATCGCCATTACCACCGGTTGAGCCACCATTGTTATTGCCACCGGTCGAACCACCACCGTTCACACCGTTTCCAGAGCCCGGACCAAATTGCCACGTATATGTGTAACGCCGGTTCGTAGTGCCGTTATTGGTATTCGAATTGGTATTCGACTGGGCATTGGCCGCAGTTTGCTCCGCCACAGACTTGTTTACGCCGTCAGAAGTCGAGGAAATCACCTTCGAAGCGTTCTGCATGGCCGCAACATCGGTGCTTTTGCCATCGAGGAGTTTCTGGGCAGCGTCAATCGCCTTGGCAAGCGCGTCACGTGTCGACTCGTCCGCAACCTGGCCTGCAGAACCGTCAAGCAACGTCTTTGCGTCGGCAATGGCCTTCTGCAATGCGGCAGTCGTCTTATTCACTTCCAAAGCTCGCTTGCTGGCGTCCACAGCTGTGGCTGCTGCGGTAACGGCCTTGGTCTGTTCTTTGATATTGCTGATCTGCTTGCTCATGCTACGGGCGTGCGCACGCAGTGTGGTTTCGGACAGCAGCACCGAACATCCGCCGACCGTCTTGAGGTTTTGCGCCTTGGTCACGGCCTGAGTGAGCTGGTCGATTGTGGCGGCATCCGCCACCTGGTTTGCCGCAGTGCCCTGCAGACTAGTTGCCTGTTCGATGGCGTTTTGCAGTTTTTCGTTGGCTTTGGAGTATTTGGATTTCGCCTTCTCACATACCACCACTGCCGCACGCTGTTCTTTCGAATTGATACGATTGCGTACCACGATGACACCGGCAATAGCAACCGCCACTGCCGCAATCGCAGCGACAATGGCAATAATCTTTCGCTTGTCCGCAGACGGCTCTTTCGGTGCGACCGGAATGGTTTTCAGCGGATCATGTTCCGGATCTTCCGCGGCCAGCTCCTCTAGGTCGGTTATGCCACCTGATGTATCAAAGGCCTGAGTCGCTTCGACGTCCTGTTCATCTGTCGAAGAGACGAGGGGTGGCAAAGTGGCGGTTTCCTCGGCATCGGCTGGTGCAACCGCATCATCGAAATCGACGGTATCGAGCGGCATACTGGGAATATCCGCGATTGTTGGCGCAGCCGAAACCGGCTGTTCCGTTTGCGCAGGCACGGAGGAAGCGATGGTGCGGGGCTCAGCAAGCGAAGCCTCATCCGCACCATCGGCTTCTTCCGAATCGGTAGGCTGCAATTTGGGGAAGGTCAGCGGAGGAATATCCCAGCTGGTGTCCACCACATCCCGAGATATGTTGGACAAAATACCGTTCATAGACTGGGAATCATCGTTCTCAGTTGCCATACACCCCTCATTCCATGGAGAAGGGAACCATCAGTGCCGCTTCTTCCCCTTCGCGCGATGGCTGCTGCGCGGCGCACCATCCTCATAGTAATAGTAATAATTGGAATGCGTATTGGTCTTCTTCGGATCTGCACGATTGAAGATGAAGCCAAGTACCGGCACCTGCGCGGTGGCGAGCGTGTCGGCCGCCTCCTGCAGGGACTTCTTCTCGCACACGTTGCGGCTGACCACCAGCAGAAGGCCCTTGGCCCAACGGCCGAATACCGCGCCATCGTTGGACACCGTCAACGGGGCGGTATCAATAATCACGTAATCGTATTGGGTGAGCGCCTGCTCCACCATGAGCTTCATGGTTTCGGAACCCAGCAGCACGCCAGCGTTCGCCGGCCTCTTGCCGCCAGGCAGAATGTGCAGGTTCGGCTTCCAGTAGCTCTGCACCACGTCCTTCGGGCCCATCTGTCCGGACAGCACGTGCGCCAGACCGGCGGCACCTTCAATGCCCAAGTGGTGAGCAACGGACGGGTGGCGAAGATCAGCGTCGATAAGCAGTACTTTCGCACCATCTTCAGCAAGGGCCACCGCAGTGTTGATAGCCATGGTGGTCTTGCCTTCGGACGGCTGCGCAGACGTGATGACAAGCAGCTGGCCCACACCTTCGGTGCGGTCGGTCTGCAGGAAGTCGATATTCGTGTGAATACGGCGGAATTCCTCGGCAATAGCGCCGTTAGGCTGGCTCACCAGCACCGGACGCTTATCATCAAGCGAAGCGTCCATCGGAACGGAGCCAAGAGAAGATGCTCGAACGATGCTACGCACATCGGAAGTCTCTTCAACCTTAGTGTTGAGGAGGTCCTTGATGAGTGCGGCGAACACGCCGATGATGATGCCGAGCACCACACCGACAGCCAAATACAGGGCAGTCTTCGGCGAAGACTTAGACGTCGGGACCTGTGCCTTCTGCACGATGGAAAGCTTCACCGGGGACTTATCTCCGGAGTACAGGTCGCTTTCAATGACGTTCTTCAGCGATTCGGCAACGGAATTGGCGATGTCCGCGGCCTGCTTCGGATCTCCATCCACCACGGCAATGTTAACGAATGCGGTGTTAGTCGGATTGGTGACGGTGACCTGGCCGGCAAGATCCGTCACGGTTTCATCCAAGCCAAGATCATCAATAACCGGCTTGAGCACCTTCGAAGTGGTGGCAAGCGTCGGGTATGAAGTGATCTGGTTGGAAATGTAGCTGCCGCCAGTGGACTGCTGGGCGATGCTTTCGCCACCATCGGAAGCGTTATAGGTGGCCATGGTCTGGGCCGTAACCGTATACTTCGCCGGAGCGAGGAAGGTATAGGCGCTCACGCCTGCCACTACCACCACGAATGCGATGATCGCGGTGACCAGATGCTTACGAATGATTTTGAACAAATCCATCAGAGTGATGCCGTCATCCGCTTCCTCAACTACCCCTTGCGGTGCGGTAGGCTGCTGCACATTAGCGTTCTCTACAGAAGTCACTGAACTTCCCCATCTCACGTTGACAATATCCTTTCCAACAATAATCTTCCCCCTCGAACTATTCCTCATCCCTTCATACATTGAACACATTTTTGGGAACTCAAACAGATGGGCTGTGAAATAAGGAACATTCCCTGTCGGTATCGTGCGCGTACGAGACTTATTGGCAATTTCCTCAAATCATTGGTAGTGACCGGTACAGGCTTTCATCATCATTCCGCCACGCCCTGAAAGTGACGGAATGTATGTGCCCAGCTCCCCATTTCGCTTATATGTGGCAGATTCCGAGAGATGGAAACTCCCATTTCGCCTATATATGGCAGGTCATAACGGGCAAAAGCCACTTTGGGGGTACATTTTCCACAGTTAGAGGGTATATCTCTGCCGATTGCCTGCCACAGATAAGCGAAATGACATTTTCACGCCGCCCAAATCCGCCACTCATAAGGCAGATGACCCGCTTCACCGCCAGTCGAAGCGCCGCCCATTGGAACGTCTCCAGTCAAAACACTCCTCGTCGAAGTGCCGCTCATCGACGCAATCCATAAGAAGCACCGTCAGTCAAAGTGCCATCAGGGTGCTGCCTCAATGAGGCAGCACCCCTAATACACCATCAGTCTCGAGGAATCAGCTCTTTTGGTTGGGGACGAGCATGATCTCGCCGTCGGCTATACCCTTGAGGTGCTGGCCGTACGGGCTCTTGCCGTAACGCTCCGCGGACTCCATGAGCTGGCCGCGCGTGATCCAACCGTTCTCGAACGCGATCTCCTCCACGATCGCGATCGGCAGACCCTGCGCACGCCACTGAGCCCCTCGCCTCACCGTCCAAACACCAAGCTTGCAGCGGACACCATGCCGCAAGAACCTGCCAAGAGATGAGGACCCACGGAAGGAAACGACGAATTTTGTTGCACGATTCCGATTTTCGGGGCAAATTTCGAATCGTGCAACATTTTTCCTGCCGAAATGCGGTTTTCCGCCTATTCCATACCCCCCAAACCGGTTTTTTCGGCACTTTTCTGCAACTACGGGGGTGCACGATGTAGCACGATTCCAAAAAACAGCCGAAAATGGAATCGTGCGACATTTAGGGACACAGAACGTGCCGAAGCGGCCAGAAGCATGCAACCACCGCAAGAAAAACGCATCCAAGGCAGACTCCCCCTTTTTTCCATATATTTTAATGCGCTTTATCAGAGAGGAACCAAGAGTCCCAGAAACGTCACCCATCTCGATGAAGCTGGTGATGTTTTGTTGGGCTATTTCAACACAATCATCTACTACGCAACTTCCGAGTAACTGCTCTGGGTCCGACTGTTCAACCTGAAGAACCTCTACCAGCAAGCCGTTGGCAATTCTTCAAATACTTGGAATCCTGCTGGCGATCTACGCGGTCCGCATCCTGCTCGACTTCATCCGTCAAGAGCCATCCGCCACCCCTCGTTGACCGGCACGTAGCTAACGTCAATCACGGGGAACAGCGTTCTAGACGCCTAGATGACTGTGAGTGATCAAATAAAGGTGTTCGGCGTTGGCACTTGTTTCTGCATACTTTCCCGCACAATGGGATTAGCGGCATAATATTCTTGAATTGTCTTTTTGCTGATAATCGTGCCGCATGGAGCGGAAGGCGGCAAATCACCGCGCGCGATTTTCCAAGGGCTCTCAGCGTGCGTCCTTATGCTTAGCTCATTTCCCGTACGAGACGACAGCACCGCGCACACTGCATCTATGGTTTGCTTTTCTTCTTCAGAAAGCGTCTTTCCACAGTCGTTCACAGGAAGCTCGCCTTCACGGATAAGGAATTTTCCCCTGTGCTGCGCATACAGTTCACGACATACAGGGCCGCCACGCCATGCTTGGAAATCTTCGTCAAAAAGAGGATGTCCACGACGAGCCAAAGATTCCGCCTGCGAATAGAACGCGAGCTTTTGTAATTTCATAGTGGTCATTGCTCCACAGCGTTTAAGAATGTACGCCGCGACATCCACCACAGTTGCCATGTCAATCCTCCCCTCATATATATGAAATCTGAAATCAGTCTAGTATAGTGGATGGCCATGGACGCGCCCCTTACTACCATCAGCCTCGGCACTATCAGTCGGAACAGAGCGAACAATGCTGGGAAAATATTACGTGCAGGAGCACAATCAGTTTCGCCGGAAGAATACCAGCTCGCTATCGATACAGCACAAGCTTGGCGTGATCAGCATATCGAAGCCACTCAAGAGTGTTTTTCAGAGGTCTTAAAGTGCTCAAATTATTTTGCCGAATCCGTCTGCACTTATCGTCTCAAACGAATTGCTTCCATCATTCGTAAACTGCAACGCGCCCAAACCCACCTGAAATTAGGCGAATTGGATGATATCGGAGGATGCCGTCTGATTTTAGAGACCAATAATCAGGTCCGTCAAGCGGCTGAAATTCTGAAATCTCAAATCCCTCTCAAGAAAGGCAGCGGAGAGAAGGACTATATCCTCAATCCGCAAAAGTCCGGATACCGATCCCGCCACCTTCTGTTCAAACCTGAGACTCAAACAGGCTCTTATCAAGTGGAGGTACAGATTCGAACACAGCTTCAACATTACTGGGCAACAGCTGTTGAGGCCGCTGGAGAAATCTATGGCACCGAATACAAAAGCCCCGAAGTTCGTAGACAGGCCGTAGGGCCTGAAGACCAGGAAAGGATTCAATTCTTTCAAATTGTTTCCAGCCTATTCGCTCTCGAAGAGGGAGCCCCGCAGGTTCCCGGCTTTGAACGCAGCCAAAAGGAATTGGTAAAAGAGCTTCAGACGCTTGAATGCTCATCATGCTTATTGGATGATTTGGCAGCGTCCACAGACAGCATCTTCCCTTTGAATCCTCCAACGGATAAAGCGGCAACGCTGTTTCTCCTCAAACTTTCTCGCGAAGATCAACTCCTTGATATCGAGTCTTTCCGCCAAGATCAGCTTTCTGAAGCATTGCAAAAATACGGCGATCTTGAAGACCGAATTGAGGCAGCGACCAATAAGGGAACCGAATTCGAATACAACAATGTTGTGTTGGTTTACGCCCAAAATCATGAACAGTTAAGCATTGCCTATCCAAACTATTCAGCTAATGTCAGCCACTTTGTGGACAAGGTTGGAGAATATCTGCAATAGTGTACGTTCAGTCAAGCCGACGTTTCGCGATGAGAACGGTGTCTATGCTGAACGCCAATAATGTTCAGCATAACTGGCGACGGCATGCAGATTTATTCGACAAAAGCATCAAGTAGAGCAGCGTGATGATGCTCAATGATGATGTTTCATGAGGGGGCGTCGATAATACCGGCAATCACGATTTCGCCAAGAGAAATCCGCGCGGCCGATATAAGGTTAGACGCACGGATTCCTTAATCATGCAGACTGTAGGATACTGAAAGGCAGATGCCGCGAGAACCTGCCAAGAGATAAGAAACCACGGAAGGAAACGACGAATTTCGTTGCACGATTCCGATTTTCGTGGCAAATTTCGAATCGTGCAACATTTTTTCTGTCGAAACACGATTCTCCCACCTATTTCATGCCCCCGAACCGGCTTTTCCGGCACTTTCGCGCGAGTACGGGGGTGTGCGATGTAGCACGATTCCAAAAAACGGCCGAAAAATGGAATCGTGCGACATTTACGGGACACAGAACGTGCCAAAGCGGCCGGAGGCATGCGACCATGGCAAGAAAAACGCGTCCAAGACTCCATCCCTTTCATCTATTTGACGTTCCGGCCCTCCCCTATCAGGAACAAGAACCAAGAATCCCGAAAACGTCAGCATTCCGATCGAAACAATTCCCATCCCGATATGAGAAGAGGGACATCGCAAAAGCCTCCACACACAAACAGAAAACGTCCAAGGCAACGTCCCAGATTTATGATGTTGCTCGCCTCAAAAATACATCAAAACATCCGTTCCTTCTCTCAAGAAGGAATCAGCAGAGACTGAAGCATAATGAGCCGACGCATCGGCTCCTCCTAGGTGTCGCCCGAAGGCTTCCACCACAATTAAATTTAGGAATCTGACCTTCCTTACCTATCTTTCATAATTCTGACATGTAAGAGATAAATCTTACATGTTAGAATTATGAAAGGTTATGAAAGGAAAGCGATGTTACCAGATCGGGAATCTCTGACCGTCGAATTCAAAAGCGAGCAGCGCCGCCCGCAATCAGACGATGAAATCGTAGATAACGTCGTTGCCCTCGCGAACACACAAGGCGGCACGCTCTATCTCGGAATCGAAGATAACGGCATAGTCACCGGCGTCTCCGAACAGCATTCCAATATCAATGGACTCGCGGCCTTCATATTCAACAAAACCGTACCGCAGCAGACCACCCGAATCGAGTCTTTTCACGAACATGGCTGCCAAGTGGTAGCAATAGAAGTAGATAACAGTCAGCAAATCGTATCCACAAGCAACGGCAAGACTCTGCAACGCCGGCTCAAAGCCGACGGCACTCCCGAAGTAGTGCCGTTATTCGTCTCGCAATTCATCAGCCGTCTCTCACAACAACGCAGTTACGATTACAGCGACATGCCAGCCCCAGGCGGCGAGCTCACAGATTTGGATACCGAAGCCCGGAACCAATTGCGCCAGCACATTCGCGAGACCAATACAAACAGTTCACTGCTGACTTTCGACGATACGGACTTCGACAGGGCTCTTGGACTGGTGTCCGGCAATGAGGGTGAAGAGCTTCCCACCATTGCCGGGTTATTGACCATTGGCACCACCGAAGCCATCAAGCGCTGCATACCCACAGCCTCAGCCACGTTCCAGGTCATGGAAGGTACGACACCGCGAATAAACACGGATCCATTTGTGCTGCCGCTGGTTGACATGTTCGGCAAAATCAGCGATTTAATACAACCATGGAACCCCGGCCACGAAATCATGAGCGGATTGATACATATGAACGTGCCGGATTTCGACCCTCAGGCTCTCCGCGAAGCCATGGTAAACGCGTTCTGCCATCGCGACTATGCACGGATCGGCAGCGTGCGGTTCATGATTGACACCGATGGCCTGACCATTTCCAACCCGGGCGGCTTCATCGAGGGCATAAGCGAAGACAACCTCCTGTCTGCACAGCCTAGATCGAGGAATCCCCGACTGGCCTTGATTCTGAAAACCGCTGGATATGCCGAGCAGACCGGACGCGGAGTGGATAAGATTTATATCGGCTCATTGGCCAATGGAGGCGCAATGCCCGATTATTCGCAATCCACCAGCACCGAGGTCAATTTGTTCATTCGCCGTGCCGTGCCAGACGAGTCGTTCATCAGGATGGTGTCCGAAGAAGAGAAGCGACGTGGCAGCAGTCTCTCGGTATGGGCGCTTATCATACTTTCTTTGCTTAAAGAGCATCGTCGTCTGACTATGTCGCAGCTTCACGAGTTTTCCCGATTGGAAGAACGTCGGGTAGTTGGCGCAGTGGAGGATTTGGTGGAGGCTGGCGTTGTGGAGGCGTCCGGCAGCGGCATATCCCGTTCGTACATTCTGAGTTCCAAGGTGTACAAGGCAGACGATGCATTACCGGCATACGTCAGGCAGAACAATATCTCAGCGACACGTCAGCGAGGACTGGTACTTGAGCTAGCCGAAAAGAACGACGGCGAGGTGACATCTTCGGAAGTCATGGATTTATTGGGCTTGAGCTATATCAGCGCATACCGGCTACTTAAGAAGATGGAGGATGAGGGCAAACTGATGCATGAGGGCAAAGGACGTTCCTCGCGATATCTCATCGCGTAAACAGGATGTGCCAGCACCTGGAGATGGTGCCGCCAGCGAATGGCTGCGAAGCTACCTCCAAGAAAGCATCCGCCCCCCGTTTGGCCATATGGCCAGCATACCGGGAATCCTTTGCCAGCCAACGTTCCAGTCACTGCCTGGTCGGATAACCCAGGTGCTCGACCACCTGGGCCGTACCACCTGGGCCGTTGGCCTCGGCGTGGCGGAATACAGTTCCACCGCACGCTGTCGTTCTTCGGGACCGGACATACGAAGATTCTCTCATTCAGTCTCCAAGAAAACGCCAGCATCCCCTTATCAAATTTTATGGCCATTCTCTTGGCACAGCCGACTATTCATACTTTCAGGCCATATTTGATCAGATTGATTTATATGGGGGAAACACAACTCTCTATTTTCTGCATGCGCCAAGGATAACGCCCGTCTTCTTGCGCAGATTCGGTTGTGAGTTCCGATGAAAAGGACATGGCCCGGCTTTGGTACGATTTTCAGTCGCTTACACATGAAAACCGCGATTGGAAAGAAGGCCGGAAGCCATGTCCGATAAAATCATACAGTTCGACGACGCCATGTTCGAGTCCAAGCTCGATGCTTTGGTTCGAATCAAGGTCGAGCAGACCATCAACGCCATGCTCGACGCCGAGGCCGACGAGATCACCAACGCCGCCAGATACGAGCGCAAGACCGACCGGAAGGCGTTCCGCGCCGGCCACTACGAGCGCACGCTGACCGCCAAGGCCGGCAAGTTGAGTCTCAAGGTGCCCAAATTGAAGGGCGCCCTGTTCGAGTCGGCGGTGATCGAACGTTACCGGAGGCGCGAATCCAGCGTCGAGGAGGCGCTGAGGGAGATGTACCTCGCGGGCGTGAGCACACGCAGGGTGGACGACATCAGCCAGCTGCTGTGGGGCGAGCGGATGCCATCCCAGACATTGAGCGACAAACTCAAGAAGATCTACAAGGAGATCGACGAGTGGCGGAAACGCCCGTTGGAATCCGAGTACCCGTACGTGTTCGTGGACGGCGTGTGGCACAAGCGATCCTGGGGCGGGCACGTGGAGAACGTGAGCGTCCTCGTCGCCATCGGCGTCAGCACGGAGGGCCGGCGCGAGGTCATCGCGGTCGACGAGGGCATGCGCGAGGACGCGGCCAGCTGGGAGCAGTTCTTCCGAAGCATGATCGAACGCGGGTTGAGGGGCGTCAGACTGGTGGTCGGCGACCGGTGCGCCGGACTCGTCTCCACGGTCAACTCGATGCTGCCGAACGCGAAATACCAGCGGTGCATGGTGCACTTCATGCGCAACGTGCTCTCCAAGACGCCGCCCAGTCACAGGGAATGGGCGTCCGCCGCCCTGAAGGCCATCTTCGCGCAGGAAAACCGCGAATCCGCCATGGCCAAGGCAGGGACGGTCGCGGGCGAAATGGAGGAACGCAAGCTCAAGGCGGCCGCGAACTGCCTCCGCGAGGGCGTCGGCGAGACCACCACCTACCTCCTGCCGGAGTTCCCCGCGAACCATGGGATCAAGCTGCGCACGAACAACATGATCGAGCGATTGAACAAGGAGATCCGCCGGCGCACCCGGGTCGTGGGCGGCTTCCCCGACTCCAACAGCGCGCTCATGCTCGTATGCGCCAGAATCCGCTACGTCACCTCACGCTCGTGGTCGGACCGGCGATACATGGACATGTCCCGGCTCGATGACAACCTAGGCGCAGCGGCATGAAAGTCACGCCAACAGCTAGCCAACAGCCAATCTGCGCAAAGAAGCGGGCACTACCTTTACGGGACACAGAACATACCAAAGCGGCCGGAAACATACGATCATGGCAAGAAAAACACATTCAAGGCACCGCTTTTCATATATTTTGCGCCAGGTCTCCCCTATCGGGAACAGGAACCGAGAGTCCCGGAAACATCACCGTCTCGATTGGAACGATTCCCAGCCCGATACGAGAAGTGACACATCGCAAAGGCTGCCGCATGTAAACAGAAAACACCCAAGGGCAATGTCTCGGATTGTATGATGCTGTTCCGTATTGCCGTTATTTTCAGAAAAATGAGGATGGTATGATGCGCTTCGCCTTGCAGACGTGCTGATCGACGTTACGGTGCAGCATAATCATGCTCGGAGCTTCTGAAACGATTGGATCATGGATTCCAGCGAATCCACGGATCCTCGGCTCACCATCACCGTCACGCAAGCCGACATTGATGAAATGCTCGCAGTCCCCTCTTAGTCTTTTACTAACAATTCCAAAAACTCTGATCCCGAATCTTTTAATCTCCAACCTTCCAAGACATCATTCGCCTGATCGGCAGTAATCCGAACCTTGCCATTTTGATTTGTTACACCGTTACCTTTGAGTGCAAAGGTATATGCCGCATGGCACAACTGCTGCTCACGCCGCTCACCAGTTTTATGTTGCAATTCATTATCGCTAACATATGACGCGACCATATTCAGATACTCAGCAGGATCAAACAAATATTTGGCAGTCTGAACATCGGCAACATAGCTTTCATCATCTTGTTTTGTCACCAATGCTGCCGCAGAAAGAAAAACAAATTGGCCTTCGTCTTCGGCATATTCACGAAGTGCAAGTAATACACTCCTCAAATCATCCGGCACATTACCGAACAACCATCCCAACATCACCATTGTCAAACGCAATTCACAAAAACTCAAACGCCCTGGCAATACGGCAAGATTATTATTCTGAACACACTTTTTAGCAAGAAGCAAAACCCGCTTTTCGAAGAGTTCAGCGTAGCTTTTCCAATCAATCTCTCCCAACGCAGACTGCGAATGGCCATACCCTAAAGTTTCTACCCGAACATTCCATGTCTCAAGCATTTTATTGCGCTGCCGGTCACCCTCTTGAGACGACAGGGATTGCAGTTCACATAGCACAGCCAAATAAATATCAAACAGAAACGCACCAACATTGTCGTTCTGAAGACATTCTTTCAAAAGCAATTCGACATCAACCGCATTCCAGCCCCTTCTACATACCATAGTAAATAAATTCAGCACATAAGGATAATATTCTTGCAATGTCTTGCAGAAACTATTCTTCAAGTAAAAACGAAGCAACATACGCATTCTTATTACATTGCCATGTGTATCCCGAGATAAGTATCGCTTGATTTTTTCTTGCAATCTTGGAGAATAAGCAATCTGCAGCAAACCAGCATCCGACTGTACGGCATCAAGATTGATTTCACAAAGGAATCGTTTATACCACTTCTCCGGAACATCCCCCGAAGATGGCATCAGTCGAAAATATGCATCAATATAGTCCTTCTTGCATATCGACCGATATGAATCCGGAACATCATTTTCAGAAAGAAAGTATTCTTTCCCCATGGAGATTTTATCTACAAAAGGAAATAATATATGAATTATCTTCTTCCATTCGATTGAATATTTATTAAATATTTTCTTTTCATCAGCTTGTTTTATAACTTCTTCAAGATCAGCTGTTTGATCAGAATAAACCATATACTCTTCATCCGCAAAAACAGGATCCACCATTAAACACCGATTTTCCCATATCCAAGAATAAAACTCCGGACAGAAGATACGCAATGCGGTGATACCCGCCAAATCTAATAGCTCGACGTCATCACCAAGCGCCTCATAGTACAGACGAAAATCATTCAAGAATCGCACCATATCTCGCTTGTTCTGAATGAATGGGCAAATGCAATAATTGAAAATACCCTGTTCTCTCCCTAATGACAGGCTGTCACGCCAACCAACGCGCAATATTTCATGTTTCAGAGATTCGTGCAATTCGTTAAGCGACAACTCAGGAACTACTGCAGGAATTTGAACTATCTTCTCAAGAAATTCAGAGCCACGATTATGACTTGCTTTATCGAGTGCTTGCGTTACATATGCCTTGTCATAGAGCAACACATATGTGACATGCGGGAGATCACCCACTGCTTTTACCGCTTGGATAAGCGAACTGATTTCATCATCCAGAAGACGATCTAAATCATCGATGAATACAACAATCTTGTCTGATTGCGATTGAAGATCGTACTTCAGCCTGCTTCTTGTTTGATGTAAATCACCAGTTCTATATTTCTTAGTAGATAATAATTATAGTTAACTAATTATGTAGAGTTTTTAGAAATTTTGTGACAAATGGAAAAATAGCGATGTGTATTAGATCTATTCACCCCGTCTATGGGAAATGAAATACTTAAAAGCGTTCTGCAAGGATAGAAGAGGGTAAATGGCGAGCAATACTAATAGAAAGTGCTTACATGCCAGTAGCGGCTTTTATTTAGCAAATGCAATAGATCAGAAGCCGATTCGCGTGGCTCAGGTTGTCGGCAAGATGGTCGGCGGCGGTGTTGAATCCGTAGTGATGAACTACTATCGGCATATCGACCGCAGCAAAGTACAGTTTGATTTCCTGGTTGATGAGGATTCCACGTATGTTCCTGAAGAGGAAATCACTGCTTTGGGTGGTCGCGTGTTTCGTATACCACCGTACCAGCATCCGATTCGCTACCGTCGTGAGCTGATTTGTCTGATGCGCGAACAGCAGTGGCCGATTGTGCACAGTAACATCAACACGCTGAGCGTATTCCCATTGTCGGCAGCGAAGAAAGTTGGAGTGCCTATTCGCATCGCGCATTCTCATTCGACCATGGGCAAAGGTGAGTTTGCAAAGAATGCAATGAAGCTTATGTTGCGTCCGTTCGCCAATGTGTATCCGACAGTCCGTTTTGCGTGTAGCCACTATGCAGGAGAATGGTTGTTCGGGAAAAATGCGGATTTTACTGTAATTCCCAATGGCATTGAATTGGATAAATTCCAGTTTGATCCTGTGATTCGTCAAGAAACTCGCAAAGAACTCGGTATTGCGGATGATACGTTTCTGATTGGTCATGTTGGTCGTTTCATGCCGCAGAAGAACCAGGCATTCCTAGTTGATGTACTTGCGGATTTGCTTCCTAAACGATCTAATACCATGCTTGCCTTCGTCGGTGATGGTCCGGACAGGCTAGCCGTCCAACAACATGCCGTAGAACTCGGTATCGCTGATCATGTGCTGTTCCTCGGTCAACGCTCCGACGTGAACCGCCTGTATCAGGCGTTCGATGTATTCTGCCTCCCCAGCCTTTATGAGGGTTTGGGGATGGTAGCTGTAGAGGCTCAAGTCGCAGGTTTGCCTTGCTTGCTGGGGGACGCTGTTCCTTTGGAAGCAGATGTGACCACTCAATCGCATTTCCTGCAGATTGCCGATGTGAAGCCTTGGTCTGAAGCTTTATCGAATTTGCCTGTCTCGGATTATTCCGACCAAGTTGATGTAACAAGTACATCTAAATTTATACCCATAGACTCGCATGAAGAATGGAGTTCTTCTATATCGGCATTGGGACCGGGGACACGGATCGGTTCTTCCGAGAAAGTGTTCTCTGACTATGATATTTCTGTGAATGCTCGAAAACTGGCTTCAATGTATTTGAAACTTTTTGAGAAGAAATGAAAAGCAAAATGGATCCGCTAGTTTCAGTTGTCATACCTGTATATAACGTTGAGTCTTATCTACATGAATGTGTGAAAAGTGTGGTCGAACAGACTTACACGAATATTGAAATTATTCTTGTGGATGATGGTTCGACTGATAATTCAGGAACGTTATGTGATGAATTTGCTTTGTCGGATTCAAGAATATGTGTTTTCCATAAGAAGAATGGTGGACTGTCTGACGCTCGGAATTACGGCATTCGCCGATCCCGTGGAAGTTTGATTTCCTTTATTGACAGTGACGATTATGTATCATCTGATTACATAATGCACCTGTATCAAGCATTGGTTCGAGGAAAAACGGACATTGCAGCCACTTCCATTTGCATTTTCCATGATGGGGAACTTCCTAAACAGGATAAGCATAATACGGCAGTCTTTCATGTGTATGATGCGTGTGATGCCCTTGAAGATATGCTTTATATGAGGCATTTGGAGCCTAACGCTTTCCCGAAAATTTATAAGAGAGAATTGTTCGACACGATTCAGTATCCTGTCGGGAAATTGTATGAGGATATTGCCACTACTGCCAAGCTTATCGATAAGGCTGGCAAGATCGCATATCTGAATGAGAAAGACTATTACTATAGGATTCGTCCGAATAGTATCCAAACAGCGAGTTTTAATCCCAAGAAGCTTGATTTACTTGATCAGCTTAACGTTGTTAAGTCGATTGTGCAGACAACGTATCCGAGTATCATTAATGCTTATTATTCAAAAGAACAGAGCGCATTATTCAATTTGTATATGAATATAAGTCCTGATGATACAAAAGAAATGCTTGGAATAGCAGATGACTTGTGGCATGGAATCAAAAAAAATCGGATTTCAGTTTTAAAGGATAGAGAAGCAAGGCCTGATGCTAGAATCGCTTCTTTGTTGTCCTTCTTGGGTTCAATTCCTTGTAGATGTGTTTATAAGTTGGTAAGAAAATGAAAATATTCTCTAATATAGACAAACGATCTCAAGACCGTTATGTTTGTATACTTCTAATATTGGTTTTGGTCGGGTCTGCATTTCAGAATGTCAAAGTAGTTAGCCCGTTAAATCCAGGGCATTTACTTGCGTTATGCTTTATTCCTTTTTTGCTACCGAAGCTTAAAGAGACAAAATTCCCGCCTGCTGTAATATGCATTTTTACGGCGTACATCCTCTGTGTGTCCTTGTTCGCAAGTTTCAAATGGGGATTAGACACATCTATTATTAATTATCTGTTTGTCTTTTACATTATCTTTGTCATTGTCAATTTGGGAAGAAATATCTCATTTGAATCATATAAGAAAGTATTCCAATTAGCTGGAATACTTTCTTTTGCAATTGTTATATTAAATGCGATTCACTATAAAGATGCCATATTAAGATATTTTTCATCTGGATATTACGTAAACCATCCGTACTATCCAACAATATATGGAGGTGGTGCCAACCTTGAAGCATCATGGCCCAGCATATATGGTGTTTTTTTCATGGATAATCCTTACGGTATTATATATCTCGTTTTATCTTTCATATTTGCCTCTATTCAGGTTAGTAGAGCTGGTATTATTATCTCGTTAATTTGTTTGGTTATATATGCATATAAACGGTTACGGGAATCAAAAAATCCTTTTTTGATTTTATTTTTGATATTTGTTGTTCTTTCCCTTGGCTCTTTTTATGCGCTAAGACTTGGAATATTCCAACCAATTTTAGATCGTTTCTTTAAGAACCAAGAAGATAGGGGTGCCGCGGGGCGTATCGGTATTTACGACAATGCGCTTCCTTTTCTTTCTAGTCATCCTTTTGGTGTTGGTTTGGGGAATGCAGTTTCTGCAGTGAATAAAGTAGCTGCGAATACAGTGGGGATGGAGCCGATAGTAGATGACAATTTACATAATCTATTCCTCCAGATGACCGTTGAAACTGGTGTGTTTGGCGGGGTGTTTTATGCATGTTTGGTTGCTTTCCTGTGTTTTAATTGTATCTTCAAACATAAATTCGCCAATCCTTTTGAAAACTTCCTGCTTGCTTTCTTTGCTTTATCGTTGATTCAATTTGAAAAAATAGAAATCTTCCCTGCAATATGCCTTGGTATATTGTTAAGCAAAAAATATTATTCAAACAAGGATTTCGATTTATAATGTTATTCTCTATTATTATTCCTGCCTTTAACGCAGAAAGATATTTACATGATTCTTTGAAATCTATCCGGATGCAGACTTTTACGGATTATGAAACTATAATTGTTGATGATGGATCTACCGATAAGACGGGTGAGATAGCAGATTCTTTTGCTAGGGAAACCTCTCGGACTCATGTGATTCACCAAGAAAACGAAGGTCCTTTGCTTGCTAGAAGAACTGGGCTACAAGCAGCAAGTGGCAAATATGTTGTTTTCTTAGACGCGGATGATTCTTTACGTTCCACGGCTTTGCAGGATATTGCCGATGCAATTCATAAATATAATGTTGATATTGTTTCTTTTAGGTATTCTCGGCAGGATAATTTCTTGACGTCTGATTCACCTTCCCCCTTGCCGGTCGGGATATATAATGGCGAACGATTCGAAGAAGCTAAACTTCATCTCTGCAAAGGACGATTTAACGAGATGTGGGGCAAGGCGATAAGGCTTTCATGTTTTGACTGTACTGCTGATTATTCCAACTATGCAGGGTTGATGCACGGCGAAGATCTTTTACAGCTTCTTCCTGTTTTCGACAGTGCTCATTCTCTTTATAGTTCAGATAAGGTTCTCTATTTTTATAGACCTAATGATTCCGCTAGCACGGCTAGATATAAGTCCAGTCAGCTATCTGATATCAGAAAAGTGAATGCTCGTCTTCTGTCTTTTTCGATGAAATGGGGGAAAGCCTGTTATAAGACGGCATGCAGTGGCGAGGTCATGCAGTATATCAATCTTCTTAAGATTGCTGTTTCATGCCTTTCCTATAGCTCTTTTGGTGATGTGTTTCGTTCGATGCATAAGGCAATGGATGATGAAGGATGCTTGGCGCGTGCTCAGAATTGTCAATTGAGGATTGACAATTCTGTTGTCGTTTTTTGTCTTATGCACAATTTCTGTTATCTTTCTTTTCTTGTTTTGAAAGCAATAAATTCCATTAAGAGATGAAGCATAAGGACTTTTGATGATTAGAACAAAAGCTGATTTATTAGAATACATTCAAGAAGACATGCGTATGCAGCCGCGGTCTTCATCTTTTGTGAAGCGTTATTTGGGTACAAGTGGGGCAGTGGTCCGTTGGAAAAAATGTTTAAGGAAATGTGAGTACCATCACAATATTTCCAAGAATATTTATCACAGATTGGCATATTTTGTTTATCTTTTTATGTTGAAAAGGTATGATCGACGTTTCTGTTCAGAAATCCCTATTAATGTTTTCGGCAAGGGATTATTAATTTGGCATCCAGAAAGGATAATTATTAATCCTGAGTCAAAAGTTGGAGATTACTGTGCGCTTTCGAGCGGTGTTGTTATTGCGCAGGCACATGGAGAATGCCCGACAATCGGGAATCATGTAGAGCTTATGATTGATTCGAAGGTGCTGGGAGGAATTACTGTAGCTGACAATGCAAGAATCGGAGCTTCTGCGTTGGTGCTTAAACCGATAAATGAAGCTGACACAACCTGGGCTGGTGTGCCGGCAAAGAAAATTAACAATCAGGGAACTATTGAAACGCCGATTCCTGTTTGCACTTATTAGTGCTACGAAGGTGAGACGGATGGAACAGAGGGAAAATCAGCTGGTCAGCGTCATCTTACCAGCATATAATGTGGCGAATTATTTAGATGACTGTTTGGAAAGTATCATTTCCCAGACATATACCAACATGGAGATCATCATCGTTGATGACGGATCAACTGATGATACCGCAAAGAAGGCGGATGATTGGCTTTCCAAAGATGGGCGTATTCGTGTTATCCATCGACAGAATGGTGGTCTTTCGGCGGCAAGAAATACAGGCCTGCACTATGCACAGGGCGAATTTATTATTTTTATTGATCCCGATGATTGTATTGATAAAAATTTGATTTCCAAATGCATGGAATTGTTGAGCGACGGTTCGGTTTCTTTGGTTCATTATGGGTACCGATTAATTAATGAAAACGGAGTATTGTGCGGAAAGAATTTTCCGGATATGCTCACGAATGCTGAGAAACTATTGCTAACAATTTTAAGTGACAAAATTCCAAGTCATTCTTGGCAATTCTTATGCAGGAAAGAACTATATTCTGATATCCGTTTCCCTGAAGGGCGCAAAGCTGAAGATCTGGCAACGACGTACAAGATTGTAGCTAAGGCAAAAAAGTGCGTTATTTTACCGGATTGTCTGTATGAATACCGTGTTCGCAGCAACTCAATCCTCGGAGAGCTAACGTCAGACCACTCTAAGGCTATAAAGTACTATGAAGATGAGCTTCTTGCGTTCCACGAGATAATTGATTGGGCTATTGCTCAAAAGCGAGAAGATTATCAAAATCTTGCGTGGAATAACGAATTAATGCATTTGTTTAATCATTACAAAGAGCGGATTGTAATCGATGATAATTTAGGAACCAAATGGGTGCACAATAAAATATGCAAAGAGCTTTCTGCTTTTAACGTAGATGGAGTAACTTCCTCTAATCGATTTAAAGCGTTCCTATTCAGGTTTGGGTTTATGCCTTTTTGCTATCGAGTAATGGGAAAGTTGAAAAAAAGAGTCAAATCTATTTTGCGAAAAGAATGATATAATAAAAGAATTCTTTTACATCTAGTTTAGTTTTTGATAATTGAATTTACGTCGTTTAATCAGCTGGTTTAAGATTGTGCCATAAAGATTAAACCAAAAAAGACTTACTATTTTATTTTAATTGAAAGCGGGATGAAATATGAATTTCAAATCATTTATTAAAAAAAAGATGCCTGTTTCTTTTATTGTGAAAAGACAGCGCTGGAAGACTCTTTGCTTGTTGAAGCATGAGGGGAAAAGGGAATTCAGACGTTTTTCACGGGCATATGCTGCTCCTGCATGTTCAGATCAAGTTCAGATGGAAAGCCTCTTGACTTTCTTTGTCCATCAGATTGAAAAGGGCTTTTCGTTTGATACATACCAGTACGGTCGTGGTCGTGGCGCTTTGCGTAATATTGCTGATCTTTCTGCAAGACTTATAGAGGCTGATGCACAATGGCGTGACAAATCAATTTATAAGGACATGGTGCTTGCTTTGGGAGAGTATTGCCGACGCCATGTGGCAGCCAATCAAGATATCGCATTTGTGACAGAATTGTTTGATGAAACCACCAAACTTGATATAGTGGCTGCTTCTAAAAAAGAATATCCTAGTATTCAGCTCTCTTTGAGTTCTAAAGTAGATAATGCCACCGTTCCTTTTAAAGAGTTGGTGGAACGGCGGCACGCGGTCCGGGCGTATTCCAAGAAGCCTGTGGCACGAGTTGAACTTGAAAAGGCAATTGAAATGTCTCTTCGTACGCCATCTGTATGCAACAGGCAACCAGCCCGTGTCCGAATTTTCACGGATCAGCAGTTAATTAGCAAAGCTTTAAAAGTGCAGGGCGGTTTCGGAGGATATGACATCCCGCCAGCATTGTTGCTTGTGACTGCTGACTTGCGCGCATTCATGGGTGCGAATGAGCATAATGAAGGATACGTTGATGGTGGACTGTTTGGCATGTCATTGTTGTATTCGCTGGAAACATGCGGTCTCGCGGCATGTCCTCTAAATACGATGTTCAGTGAAGAGGCTGATGAGCAAACTCGATCTATGCTCGCTGTTCCGGATAACGAGGTGTTCATTATGTATATTGCAGTAGGACACTTCCGCGAAACCTCCAAGATTTGCCGTTCCCAAAGGTTCGGGATTGATCGAGTATTGATGAACTGATTACGGGGGTCTTCTTGGGTAAATACAAGAATCTACTGGTGAATATCGGCTTATTCACATTAAATACGGTATCAACGAAATTGATTACATTTCTGCTGGTACCGCTATATACGTATTTCTTGACTGCGGCGCAGTACGGCGTGACCGACATGTCTCTTACGGTGGCGGGTTTGGTTACGCCTGTCGTTACCCTGTCCATCGGCGATGCCACCACTAGATATATCATCGATGATCCCGATGATAAGGAACGATATATATCTGTTGGGTTTTGGGTGACTTTGTTTGGTTGCCTGATTATGCTCCTTCTGCTTCCGCTATTAGGGCTGTCCATATTCGGCGGCCTCGGGAATTACAAATGGTTCTATCTTGCCTATTTTGCTTCATCCGCTTTCAATGCGTACTTGGCAAATGTGGCAAGAGGTTTGAACCAGATTAAACTCATCACCTGGGCATCTATAGCTTCGTCGCTTGTTTCGGCTCTATCGGCAGGTTTGCTCATCGGTCTGCTTAATTGGAAGGTCGAGGGATATTTTGTTTCGTTGATTTTCGGCGGGCTTGTTGCAATTGTTTTATATCTTATATTTGGTGGCTCATGGAAATACGTACGTATTCCCAAAAAGGAACGCGACCGTCATTTTCTTAAGAAGATGCTGCTGTATTCAGTGCCACTGATGCCCAATGCTATCTTCTGGTGGGTTGGCACAAGTGTGAACAGATTCTTCATTACCAGTATGCTCGGTATCGGTGCTTCCGGCTTATTTGCTGCGGCCAGCAAGATACCGAACGTAATGAATATGGTCTCTTCCACGTTTTGGCAGGCTTGGAGCTTGTCTGCATTCCAAGAGTTCAAGAAGACTGATACCGGCAAGTTCTATAGCAATGTGTTTGCGGTGTTTCGTACGTTCTGTTTCCTCGCGGCATCAGGACTTATGTTGTTGACACCGTGGCTCGCCTCATTGCTTTTGCAGAAGAAATTCTATGATTCGTGGCCTATCATTCCTGTCTTGATTCTTGCATTTCTGTTTAATGTGTTCGCAGGATTCTATGGAACGGTCTTTACTGCAAGTATGAAAACCAAACATCTAATGACATCGACTGCTGCTGCTGCGATCGTCGTTGTTGTTCTGACTTGGCTGCTCGTCCGTATCATGGGACTGCAAGGAGCTGCGTGGGCTATGGTCGGCAGCAACCTAGTTATGTATGTCATACGCGTGGCTATGGCTCATCCGATTGTCAGGATAGCGGTGAACTGGCCTCTTATGCTGATCAATATCCTGATTGTAGCTGTTCAAGCATGCATAATGGCATGGCATCCATCCAGGTACTTGTTGATCTCTGGTGTGCTCTTCCTTCTTGTATGCATAGTATCTGCGTTGGATGCCTATCCATTCGTAAAATCTTTGGCAACTGCAATCAGCGGAAAGTCACTGCATAAAAATGGCAAACATGTCGGGAAATAGGGATTTAAGGAGATGAATAATGAGGATAGGAACCATTACCTTCCATTGTGCATATAATTTTGGTTCTGCACTGCAGACTTATGCACTCAGAAAATATCTCACGAATTTAGGCCATGATGTACATGTTATCGATTATCGGAGCGCAGATTTCAATGGGTATAAGATTTTTCGTGGAATAGGGGTTAAATCATTTATTGCAGATTTGCTCTTTCTTCCAGGTAATTTACGCAGGCGCAGCAGTTTTCAATCTTTCTGGCATAAATGTTTTGGCCTGACGAGCCGGACTTATGAGGGGGCTGATGCAGAACGTTCTCTAGCTGAGGATTTGAAGGATTATGATGCGCTGATTTGTGGTAGCGATCAGATTTGGAATTTGGATTGCACCTTAGGGCCTGTTCCTCCGTTCTTTCTTTCTTTCGCTTCTGATGGAACAAAGAAAATTGCGTATGCGCCTAGCTTGTCGCATGCCAAGTTTGAAGAAAAGAACTTCACTCTAGAAGATAAGAAGCATGTCTCCGAGTGGTTGAATCGTTTTGATGCACTTTCTGTGCGTGAGCTTTCTGTAGCAGGGCAGTTTCAACAACTGACTAATAAGCATATTGTTGAAACGCTTGATCCGACGCTTTTGTTGAATTTAGAGGATTATCGACATATACAGGCTCCGCGACTTCCAAAGAAGCTGGAAGCAGGCAAATATATATTTGCATATACGTTATGGCCGAATAAAGATATGGTGCATTATATTGATAAATTGGCGGCAAAACGTGGACTAACTATCGTTTATTACTCTCAGAAGCCGATTCGGTATCAATCGCACGCGATCAATGTATGGGGAATTGGCCCAGCTGATTTTCTTACATTGATTGATAAGGCAAACTGTGTGATTTCGAACTCTTTCCATGCAACGGTGTTCTCCATTCTCTATGGCAAGCCATTTCTTACGTTTGGTACGGAAAAGAGTAGTTCTCGCATGAGAACGTTACTTGTCAAACTGGGTTTACCTGAAAAGCATCTTTTGCCTCCTGATTTCGAGGGCGGAAGTAATGTTGAACCATTTGCCTCTGTACTGAATATGGCTCGACTTAATAATCTTCGTGCAGATTCTGAACGGTTCCTTAATGATGCACTGATGTAAAAACTCTCAACTAGTATTTGGCATGGAATTTATTGCATGCTGCTTATTTTTTCAATTTTCATAGCATGTTTGAGTTAAGGAGTGCGGATATTTTCTTGGAGAGATAGTCATACAGCTCCTTATCTGAGATTTTGTGAGGATGTCTTGTTCCCGCCATGAGGGCGACTGGGGTCCACCAGAGTATGGGCGGATCCCAGTCGTTTGTTTTGGGTTATTGTTTGGTCGTCACCACGCAGTTTGGTGTGACGTCGGTCACGGCCTGACCGCCCGAGACGGCCGCGGACTCGCCCTTCACGTCATACAGCTTCCCGCCGTTGTCATCCGTCGTGGAACCATACGAGAACGACAGACCGACCTTCGTGGAGCCCGCGGAAGGCACCGTGGCCTTCCACCAGCCTCCGCACGCCTGCGTCATCTCCATACCGCCGGTCGTGTCCGGACTGCCGTACACGCGCCACTGCACGCGCACGCGCTCCTGCGTGGACGAGGGACGGTACCAGACCGTCGCGGATTTCAGGGACTGTCCGACCGGCTTGAACGACCATTGCTGGTTCGCGCCGCCGTTCGACGTCCACACGTC